>Ga0326727_10026110_pt1 | contig 10876 bp, 11 predicted proteins | sample MB2enrmetagenome_FD_207643 | JGI IMG/M metagenome (GOLD analysis project Ga0326727, IMG submission 207643) | Lab enriched peat soil microbial communities from McLean, Ithaca, NY, United States - MB29MY | ecosystem: Environmental > Terrestrial > Soil > Wetlands > Peat | place: USA: New York... | reverse complement strand
GCTGCGCCGTCGCCCACCCGAAATAGACGTTCACGATTACCCCGATGATTCCCAGGATTGTGATGAACGGGATACTTCCGACCTTCTTCCTGACAACTGCGGGCGCCGACTCGAACACGCTCTTCAGCTTGTACGGGAACAGTATTGCCGCTATTGAGACCATCGTGAAGACGATGAAGAGGTTCAGCGTCGCGAAGACGTAGTACGTGAAGAAGGATGTGTAGTAGTAGACGCCGGTGAGGAGCACGGCAGCGACCAGTATCACCGCCACGGCGTAGTTGGGGCTGCCCCTTCTGGAGTCGAGCCGCGTGAGGGCGGTCGGCATTACCCTGTCGAAGGACCAGGCGAAGAGGTTCCTGACGCAGACGAACGCGAAGAGCGTGGCGCCTCCGAGGCCGGTGGCGAGCAGGGCGAAACCAGAGAGGACTATCACGGCGGGGTTGGGGGACGCGAAGGCTACCAGGAAGTTCAGCGTCGGGACCGCCGGCAGTGTGTATCCCGTCCCGGTGACGTACAGCAGTGAGATTGCGTTCAGGAAGTCAGAGCCCGCCGAGTAGTACGCAGAGCCGTAGATGAGGAATGCTATGACCATGAGGAAGAAGAGGGAACCGAACATCGCGAGGACCTGGGACCTCTGCACCCTCTTCACCTCGCCTGAGAAGTACGCCGAGCTGAAGAAGCCCAGGAAGTTCGTCATGGTGAATATCGAGCCTGTCAGGGTTGCGCCGGCGGCGAAACCAAGCGGGAGAGCTGCCTTGGTGATCGCCGTCTGGTATTCCATGCCCGAGAGCCGGTTGAAGTTCGCGACGAAGGTGGCGTTTGGCGCCGAGAGGAACGCGACCACCGTCACCAGCGCCCCGATGAGGGAGATGGCGAACATGAGCCACATGACGCGGAACGCCGTCCGGGTTCCCAGCATTATCGGTACTATGAAGAGAATGATGAGTGCGGCGGTCAGCATGAACGCGTTGTTGGGCATCGCGAGCGTGGTGGCGAGACTGAGGAGACCCGAGTTGTTCTCGACCATCCCGAGCGCCGCCGTCATCGGGATGATTCCGTAGCTGATTCCCCAGGCGACCGCGGTCGCCATGCTTGCCATCCAGGTGAACGTGAGCACGAGGTTAGTCATGAATCCCAGGGGCGCGCCAAGGACCCGGCTCGTCCAGACATAATCGCCGCCTGTCCTCGGCATGGCGACGGTGAAGAGGTAGTAGAGGAGCGCCACCACGACGCCCGGAATGAGGGTCACGAGGATTGTTATCGGCAGGTCCACGCCCGGGAAGAGAAGAGTCGCAAAGAACTCGAAGACGAAGAAGTAGGCGATTCCCATCGCGAGGATGTTCCCGAGAAAGGCGTCCCATGCCGATATCTGACGCGTAAGGCCAGTGGCCTCGCGTACGAAAGCTCCTCGTTCGGAACTTGTCAAAACTTTTGGCAGTCCCTACAAAGCGGGCCTACCGTATTTATCCCTTCGCCGGCGGTGCAGCCTCGCCTTATCGTGCAGAAACATCCTACGCGCAGTCGCGCAGTTGCTGCGGCGCCGTTGGCGTTTGGAGTCAGGAAGCCTTTTACTGGGAGTCCCACAGACGAAGGAACTGGGCCCGTAGCCTAGTACGGATTAGGGCGTCAGCCTCCGAAGCTGAAGAGCCATCTCAGAGACCGTGGGTTCAAATCCCATCGGGCCCGCTAGTCATTACCCCAGAATAGGCTCCGAATGGCAAATGTAGCCCGATTCTGGCGATGCCACCGCCAGTTCAACTCCGCATTCAGTGCTGCGTCCGTTCTCGCAATGGAGAACTCCCTCGTGCTGGCCGCACGATTACGCGCCCACACTCTTCCCCGCATTGGGGTCTTGTTCGCCGATTTCGGTGCAGTATCCCCTCATGGTGTTGCCGACGCGCTTCCTAGTATCTGACCCCTGTCCTTCCTAGAGTTCGTATACCACTCCAGGAACCTTCGGGAATGCCTGAACTTCGCCTATGTGCTTGGCTCCCGTGATCCAGGTAAAGAGCCTCTCGACCCCTATTCCCGCACCCGCCGACGGCTTCAGCTTGCCTTCCCGTGCCAGGCGGAGAAGCAGAGCGTAGTTCTCTCTCTTCACGCCATCACGCACCATCTTCGCCGCGATCTTGTCGTACTCCCATTCGCGCCTGGCGCCTGAGAGCACCTCCCCGTACTTGGGAAGGAAGAGGTCATAGTTGTCCCACTTGCCTGTTGCGGCATCCTCAAAATCATAGAACTCTCTCGGGATGTTGGTCACCCAGACCGGCTCGCGTATCTCCTGGGACAGTTTCGTCTCCCAATCGCCTCCGTATTTCTCCAGAAGGTCTGCGCTATCATGGATTCTGAACGGCGTCTCGGGCACCTTGAGGCTCCCATACCTGCCGAGGTGTGTCAGCTCCGATCTCTTCTGCTTCCTGACATGGCGAACCAACCCGGCAACCACTGCCTCGACCAGGCGCCTGACGTCCTTGAAACCGGCGTCTCTCATTTCGAAATCGAGCTGCGTGAATTCATATGCATGCCATCCCGTCGCCTTTCTCTCGCTCTTCTCTATCCTCACGTTCGGAGAGAGAGTGAAGAACTTCGGGTATGCCGTTGAGCTCGCAACAAGCTTGTGAATGATCATGCTCTGGGTCGTCCTCACAGTCTCGCCGTAGATCTCCGTCTCGATTCTCTTCTCGATCGAGGCGCCCGGGTCTGGCCACAGTGGATCCGTGGATTTGGAGAAGATTACAGGAAGCAGCCAGGTGAACCCTCTGCTCGTGAAAACATCGGTGAGATATCTGAGAACCTCGGTGCTGACCCTGCCGATGCGCGCTTTCCTTGCGAGTTCGCTCTCGGATAACCTGTCCAGGGGCTTCGGAATCTCGAAGACATCCTTCCTCTCGACGGTCTCGGTCATGCGAAGACGGCTTCTGTCAGTCTCTATAAACACTTTGACACAATCAGTGGCAGTTTGTCGGAAAGTAAATCATATAAGCGCATTTGAACCGGCATTTTGCCGACATGCTTGACGACAGGGACCAGAGGATACTGGCGGAGCTGCTCGAAGACGGCAGGAAGTCAGTTGTGGAGATCTCGGACGAACTCCAGATTCCCAGAGCAACGGTCCAGGAAAGGCTGAAGAGGCTCGTCGACTCTGGTGTCATACGAAGATTTGCTGCGATTCCCGACTATTCGAAGCTGGGCAAGCCAGTTACGGCTCTCATCCTCGTCTCCTTCAGGAGCGCCGAGAATGTCTCTCAGCGCAGCCTTGCCGAAGCGATGTCCAAGATTCCTGGAGTCTACGAAGTGATTGTGATCTCTGGCGAGTGGGACATAGTGCTCAAGGTGCGAGCCGGCTCGGTCGAGGAGATCGGTACCCTGGTCGTCGACAAGCTGAGGATAATGAAGGGTATCGAAAAGACTCAGACCTGCGTCGTATTCCAGGCGGTAAAGGAGGGCTTCTAGCTGTTAGCTGGTCTTGGAGTCCATCCCTCTCCATCTCTGCAGCTTGCTGTCCAGTTCACGTTCCCCAAAACCATACATTCTAGTGTAAGGGGAACCGGGCAATGTCCCGAAGGCGTCCAGAGTCTGAAGAAGCTTGATTGAGACAGAAGCCCTCACCAAGAGGTTCGGTGACCTGACCGCGGTCGACGGGGTCACGCTCCGCGTGGAGGAAGGGGAGGTCTTCGGGTTCCTGGGGCCCAACGGGGCCGGCAAGACGACGATGGTCCGGATGCTCTGCTGCCTGATATCCAAGACCAGCGGAAGAGCAAGGGTAGCAGGATATGAGGTGGGCAACGAAGCTGATTCCCTGAAGATCAGGAAGCTCCTCGGTCTCGTCCCCGACAACGTGGGGCTCTACGACGACCTCAGCGCCTACGACAACCTGGACTTCTACGGCAGGCTCTACGACTGCACGGAGGCACAGAGGAAGGAGAACATCAAGCGCTTCCTTGACCTGCTCGGGCTCTGGGAGAAGAAGGACGCCCCTGCGGGGACGTTCTCGAAGGGCATGAAGCAGAAGCTCGCCATAGCGCGGGCTCTCATACACGACCCGCAGGTCCTGTTCATGGACGAGCCCACGGCGAACCTGGACCCCGAATCATCAAAGACAGTCAGGGACTTCATCCTCGACCTCAAGAAGGAGAAGAGGACCATCTTCCTCAACACCCACAACCTCGACGAAGCTCAGAAGATCTGCGACAGGATCGGGATACTGAACACCAGGATCATGGCCATGGGCACCCCTGAGGAGCTGGAGCGGTCGGTGGGCGGTAGGAAGACCGTGGTCCAACTGGAGCAGGTGAGCGACGCCGTCCTGGTCGCCCTGAGGAAGTTGCCGATCGGGAACGCTGTCGTCGACGGCAACAGGCTGACGATTGACGTGACAGATCCCGAGAAGGAGAACGCTGCCATCATGGACGCAATAGTCCGGGCCGGCGGCCGCGTGCAATCAGCTACCATCGTCGGCTCCACCCTGGAGGATGCCTACCTGAAACTCGTGAGGCAGGCCAAATGAGACTCTCGAAATCATGGATTGTCGCATCCAAAGACTTCAAGGTGTTCAGGCGGAAGAAGAACGTCATCTATACGACCATAGCCTTCCCGCTCGTGATCTCGATCCTGCTTCCGGTCGTGCTGCAGTTCGCTGGCCATCGGAGCGGTAGTTCGGGCATTCCCGCTGCGGAACTCGTCACGTTGCTGCCTTCGTTCACTTTCTACTTTCTCATAATCGCAGGGTACGTTCCAACCACGATCGCCTCCTACAGCCTGGTCGGCGAGAAAGTCGAGAAGAGCCTTGAGCCGCTCCTTGCAACCCCCACCACCGACGGCGAGATCCTGCTCGGGAAGGGGATTGCCGCGTTCCTGCCTCCCATAGCGGCCATCCTCGGAACATCCGCAATCTTCATGGCCCTCTCAGATCTGGTCACGCATGGCAGACTGGGTTACTACTTCTTTCCCAACCTGAATGCCGGCGTGGTCTTCCTCCTCATGGTCCCTCTCGCCGCAGTAATGAGCGTCGAGGGGAACGTGATAATCTCGTCAAGAGTGAGCGATGTGCGGACCGCGCAACAGCTTGGAGCTCTGATGATCCTTCCCTTCGCTGGAATCTATGTCGGGGGCGAACTTGGTCTGATCGACCTCGGAAGCACTACCAACCTGCTCATCATCGCTGGCATCCTCATGACGGTGGTCGTCCTCCTCCTCTACGTCGCCAAGGCCACCTTTCGCAGAGAGGAGATACTGACAAAATGGAAGTAGGGCCCGGGGCCAACCGTGCTGCAGCGAGGGGTGCCTGAAGCTCGGACTCCTGAACGGACGCCCTCCGCTTCTCTAGCGCTTCCGCGCCTGCCTGACCGCCTGAGCCCCGAAGATCGGGGTCCCCTCCTCAGGCATGGAGACGATCCGTCGAAACTCGTTGTACAGCGCCCTTGTGACGGGTCCGACGCCCCCCTTCCCAATGCTCTTCCCGCTGACCACTCTCACGGCCGCCAGCCCCAGCAGCGTCCCCGTGAAGAAGGCCTCGTCGGCGGTGAGGAGTTCGAACGGCGTGATCTCGCGCTCGGTGACCTGGTACTTCATGCTCCTGGCAAGTTCGATCACTCGTTCCCTCGTTATGCCGTGGAGTATCCCGGACGACGACGGAGGCGTGGATATCGTTCCGTCCTTCACCAGAAAGATGTTCATGGTCGAGCCCTCCGAGACGAACCCCCTGTGGTCGAGCATCACCGGATAGTCGACCTTGGCCCGGTTCGCCTCCAGCACAGCGAGGACGCTGTTCAGGTAGTTCAGCGACTTTATCTCGTGGCTCGTGGAGTCGACGGGGTCCCTCCTGACCGAAGTGATGATGGTGGAGAGCAACCGAGGTTCCTTCGGGAACGTCGAGGACGCAACCGGCTCCGTTATCACGAAGACGGTGCTCTCCCTGCAGGGTGCGGGGTTGACGCTCATGTCCCCAATTCCCCTTGTCACGACGAGCCTGATGTAGGCGTTGCTGAGGTCGTTCCTCCTGAGCGTCTCGGTGACGATCTCAACCATCTTCTCGTTTGCCATCGGTATCTCAAGCTCGATGCACGCCGCTGACTGGTACAGCCTGTCGACATGCTCCTTCAGCTTGAAGACGTACCCGCCGAAGGCCCTGATGCCTTCGAAGACGCCGTCGCCGTACAGGAGTCCGTGGTCGAAGACGGATATCTTGGCCTCCGATTTCGGAACGAACGCTCCGTTGAGGTACACCAGGAGTTCGCGTTGCACGACGGCAAGACCCGGCGCGAGCGTAGAAATGCCTTGTGATTTCGACGCGATAGAGTTATCCGCCGCTTTCACGCCGTCGGTGACCCCCACATGAGCCACGCCCACGACAGCGTCCTCGGCGCCATAGGCAACACCCCGCTGGTGGCGCTCGACCGCCTGAGGGCCGCCGAGGGGGTCGCGCCGCGTGTCCTGGCCAAGCTCGAATACTTCGGGCCAGGAGGGAGTGTGAAGGATCGGGCTGCTCTGAGCATAATCGAGGAGGCCGAGAAGGACGGGAGGCTGCGCGCGGGGCAGATGGTCGTGGAGCTCACCAGTGGCAACATGGGGATTGGGCTGGCGGTGGCGTGCGCGGTGAAGGGGTACCGATTCACGGCAGTCATGAGCGAAGGCAACTCGAGGGAGAGGTGGAGGGTCATGAAGGCTCTGGGCGCCAGGGTCGTGCTGGTGCCCCAGGCGGCGGGCGGAGTACCGGGACAGGTGACGGGCGAGGACCTGGCCCTGGTCGAGAAGAAGGCACAGGAGCTGGTGCGCCGGCACGGCGCGTTCAGGGTCGACCAGTTCAGGAACCCGGCCAATCCGGCAGCACACCGCAAGGGCACCGGAGAGGAGATCTGGACTCAGTCGGGTGGGAAGGTCGACGCCTTTGTCGCCATCGCAGGCACCGGCGGGACATTCGTCGGGGTGTCGGCCGCGCTGAAGAGGCACAACCACAACGTGAAGTGCTGGGTGGTCGAGCCCGCGGGGGCGCCGGTGCTGGCCGGCAGGCGCGTCACGTCGCAGAAGCACAAGATCCAGGGCGCAGGCTACGCCCTCACCCCGGAGGTCTGGGACCCTTCCCTCTGCGACGGGTATCTCACTGTCACGGACAGGGAGGCGATCAGGTGCGCCCGACGGCTCGCCAGGCTTGAGGGTGTTCTCTCGGGATTCAGCGGAGGGGCCAACGTCGCCGCCTGCCTCAAGCTGGCGGAGAAGCTCCCTGGCGGCAGCACAATCGTGACCCTGATACCCGACACCGGCCTGAAGTATCTGAGCACAGATCTCTTTCCCTAGGGTTTATTACGGCTCGCCAGGGCGGAGGCCTCTCCCGACATGGACGGCCACACCATAGGCGTCTTCGGAACGGACAAGGAGCAGAAGGCCCGGTTCATGGCCTCGATCGCAAAGAAGAGCGAGGTCGAGGGGATGATTGTCTACCACCACAACGAGGCGGGGAAGAGATACTCGCTCCTCGACGACCCGCAGTATCCCGACAGAATCCAGGGGTACGCCAGGATAGCCTCGATCTGCGACCACGCCTACTTCCTTCTGCCGAAGGCCGGCAGGCTCGCGCCGCCGGACGGAGAGCTCGCCGTGCTCCTCGAGAGCTACGGGCTGCCGGGCACACTGGAGATAATCGACGGCGCAGCGCCTCCCGAGACGGCCAGGGCCGCGTTCAAGGGTCTCAGGCTGGCCGACTACCCGGTTGACGAAAGGGCCGGCGACTCGTCGATAATCGACCTGACCAAGATCGGTCCCTCCCCCAACGCGCCTCCCTCGGGCTCGCTGGTCTATGTCGACAGGGCCTTCAGCGTCAAGGGCGTCGGCACGGTCGTGCTCGGGTTCATCCTGGGCGGAAAGGTCTCGGTCCACGACAGGCTGCGGGCAATCCCCTCCTCTCCCGAGAAGATGGTCGAGGTGAGAGGAATCCAGGTGAACGATGAGGACTACGAGAGCGCCGGAGCAGGCATCAGGGTCGGCCTCTCGCTCAAGGGCGTGGATGCCAAGGAGCTCGACAAGGTCTCCTGGCTCGACGACGGTTCCTTCAGGCTGACTGACAAGCTCAGTTTCGCGTTCTCCCGCAGCCCCTTCTACCGACAGGAGATTGGTGACCGTGACATGCACATGCAGCTACCGGGCGAGCTGGCCACTGCCAGAATAAGCGCAGCAGGCTCGGGGCTTCACTGTGCATCCCTCCCGACCCCCGTCCCGGTCTGGCAGGGCATGCGAACCGTCGTCGTCGACCTGAACGGCAAGAACCTCAGGATCGCCGGCGGCGGAACCGCGAGCGCGTAGTCCGTCCTAGGCCTGCTTGAGGGTCTCGTCCAGCTTCTTGAAGTTTATCTCGAGGGTGTTCATCCGCTTGTCGATCGAGTCGATGCGCACCACCAACCCAGTCCTCATTGAGTTGATGTCGGTCCTCATGGCGCTCAGTTCGGTCTTGAGGTTAGTGAACTTCGCCCCCTGGTCCTCCAGCATCTTGTCATACTTCGCGCTGGACTCTGCCCGGTTGGCGCGGATGAGGTCCTCGACCTTCTTGACCTGGGATTGCGTTTCGGCTAGCTGCGCGTCGAGCTTCTCAAGCGCGGCCTGTATCCTTGGGAGTGACATCTCCCATTGCTTCTCGGATTTCTCTATTTAACCTTCCTCGAAACCCCGCCTAGTCCTCAAAGACCTCTATGTCGACGCTCTTCTTCACGAAGTTCGAGAACTTCCCCTTGAAGGTCGTGGCCTTGACGTGGGCGTCGTCAATGAAATGATACTCCGTGAAGGGAGGCAGCTTGCGGGGCTTGTTGAGGATGAGCTGATGGTACTTCACCCCGTGCCTTCTGAGCCAATCCCTCGTCGCCTCTTCGTGTTCGTCGGTCCTGGCCGTGAAGAAGCAGATGTAATTTCCCTCATCGTAGAGCCTGTTGATGGCCTTGATCGAGTCATTGAACGGCTTGGCCCGCCGCATCCGCGCCGCCCCGAGCTCGTTGGGTATGTTCTCGCATATCGTCCCGTCGATGTCTATGATGAAGATCTTCATCGGCTCGGTCTCTGTTCTCTAGGCTGTTGGCCCGATGGAGGAGATCTGGAGGTTCTCGAAGACCACTTTCTTCATGAGGTCCGCCATCCTGAGTGGATCCTGGTGCTGCCAGACGTTCCTGCCGACCGCGATGCCAGTGGCACCGGCGTCTATGGCACCCCTGACCTGGGAGAGGAACGCTTCGTCGGTGGCTGCCTTGGGGCCTCCTGACATGAAGACCTTGACCTTGCCGGCCGATCGCACGGCCCAGGCGAATGACTGGCTGTCACCGGTGTACTTTATCTTCGCGGCGTCGGCCCCGAGCTCGAGCGCCGTCCTCGCGGCGTAGGCGACGATCTCCCTGGAGGTGTCGTTCTGCACCGCCGCTCCCCTGGGGTACACCCAGGCGATGGCCGCCAGCCCCTTCTCGTGGGCCTGCTCCTGGATTCCGCCGAACTCCTTGAACATGTCAGACTCGTAGCCGCTACCTAGGTAGATGGTGTATCCGATGGCCCTGGCCCCGAGAGATACCGCATACTCGACGGAGCAGTTCTGTTTTGCGTTCGGCTCGCCCTTGGACAGGCTGGACTTGCCGTTCACCTTCACAATGAGCGGGACCTTGCCGTCATAGTACTTCTCCGCCACCCCCTTCTGGAGCGCTATGCCGTTGAACCCGCCCTTGGAGGCGATTTCAGTGATGAACGATGGGTCGACGTTCCTGTTGTCGAAGTCGGATGAAGGCCCATGCTCCAGGCCCTGGTCGTAGGCCAAAATCAGGCTCTTACCGTCCCTGAGGAAGGTCGCCATCGGGTCAATCTTGCCCGTCATGGTTCGTCGCGCAATATCTTTATCCCCGGCGAGGCGTATTTAAGGGTGCAGCGACAATTTGACGAACCTCGATGCTTTTCTCAAAGACCGCGCGCCCGCTGACCTCTCGAGGCTGCTCCTCACCATAGCGAGCACCAGCACGCTGGTAAGGCGCGCCCTGCCCTTCACCACGAGGCTCACCAGGGGAGTGAACCCATCGGGCGAGAGGCAGACGGAGATAGACGTGTACGCCAACGAGCTCTTCGCGTCGTCGCTGCTGGCCACGGGGCTCGTGGGGGAGGTCGCCTCGGAGGAGATGGCGGAGCCCAGGAGGGGCCGGGGCCGCGTCCACGTGGCCATGGATCCCCTGGACGGTTCGTCGAACATCTCGACCAACAACCCTCTCGGGAGCATCTTCGGCTTCTACTCGTCTGCGCTTCCCTGCGCCGGGGACCGCCTGTTGGGTTCGGCCTTCGTCACCTACGGCCCGATGCTGACGCTGACCTACACTACGGGGGCGGGGGTCCACACCTTCGTCGCCGCCGAGGGTCAGGATGGCGACGCGTTCATACTCATGGAGGAGAACGCCTCGATCCCGGAGAAGCCCGAGGTCTTCGGGCTGGGCGGCCAGAGGAAGGATTGGATAGAGCCGGTGGAGAGGTTCGTCGCCTCTCTCGAGGCTCGGGGCCTCAAGCTGAGGTACGGGGGGACCTTCGTGGGGGACTTCAACCAGGTTCTCCACTACGGTGGCATATTCGCCTATCCCGCCCTGAAGCACAGGCCAAGAGGGAAGCTCAGGGTCCTCTACGAGGCGGCGCCCATGGCGTTAATCACCCGCCAGGCAGGCGGGAGCGCCTCTGACGGGTCGAAGGACATCCTCTCGCTCCTTCCCTCGGAGCTGGCGGAAACGACGCCCCTTTACCTCGGCTCCACCGGCCTCGTGAGGGAGGTGGAGTCCCTGATCAGGGGCTCCTAGGGCCAGATTCCGAGAGTCTTGACGGCTTCGGCAACCCTCCCCACACCGACGATGAGGGCTCCGGTCCTCATGGAGACGCCGTGCTT
>Ga0326727_10026109_pt1 | contig 10876 bp, 9 predicted proteins | sample MB2enrmetagenome_FD_207643 | JGI IMG/M metagenome (GOLD analysis project Ga0326727, IMG submission 207643) | Lab enriched peat soil microbial communities from McLean, Ithaca, NY, United States - MB29MY | ecosystem: Environmental > Terrestrial > Soil > Wetlands > Peat | place: USA: New York... | reverse complement strand
ATATTACGCAGAGAATTGAGGCCCAAAAATCTCTAGTGAAAGCTGAAAAAACCAGCCAGATTAGGGATGTGTAGTATAAACATAAAGGTAGAACAACATTATACGCTAGAAATATTAAATATTTTAGGAACTTAGTATAGTTGGTTCCGTTGCAAAAAATCCTTTCTAATGATACAATAGAATAAAAAGAAAACCAAAGATAGTAATATGCTATCTAATTCCTTTAAATGGAAGCATTATGAAGGAGAGATTATTCTATTGAATGTGAGATGGTACTTAAAATATCCATTAAGCTATAGAAATTTAAAGGAAATAATGGCAGAAAGGGGAGTAAAAGTCGACCATACAACAATCATGAGATGGGTACATCAATATTCCCCTGAAATAGAAAAAAAGATCAGAAGACATTTAAGACCAACAACTGATTCGCGGAGAGTTGATGAAACATATATCAAAGTAAAAGGTAAATGGAAATATTTTTACCGAGCAGTTGACTCAAATGGAGATACAATTGATTTCATGTTAAGTGCAAAACGAAATAAAAAGCAGCGAATAGATTTTTTAAGAAAGCTTTAAGTTCTAATCATAATCAAATTCCAAGAGTAATAACCGTTGATAAGAATCCAGCTTATCCACCTGCTATAGGTGAACCGAAAAATGAGAAGAACTTGTTTAAAAATGTTGAAATTAGACAAATCAAGTATTTGAATACATTATAGAACAAGATCATAGATCTATAAAGCGGATCATTAATCCAATGTTAGGATTTCAGTCTTTTCTATCTGCTAATAAGACTTTAAAAGGAATTGAAGCTATGAATATGATCAAAAAGGACAAGTAAATGATCTAAATTACTATGTTTTTAATGAAGTCAAATACATTAATCACTTGTTTGATATAGTTTTATAATGCTGGTACATTTTTCTTGAATATTTTGATTTGTATCCATTACTTATAGATTTACATATTTTTTGATTTTTTTGCAACTGAACCAAAAAAAGAACATCCTTCTAACTACTTAAGGTTTTCATAAAAATAGTTTCATCGACTATAGAACTACTTAAGGTTTTTAAAATTACAGTACTTAAGGATACCCCCCCCCCCCTACCCTTAAGTACTGTGAGAGAGAGGAATGAAGGAATGAAAGATATTATCAGACTTTACGAGATACAGCTATAAATGAATATTTATAGTTGTATAAAACATTTCCACGTGTTTATGTTAAAAAACTAAAACTATAAAAAACTACCGAAATTATTTTTCAAATATTTTCCTTTATCATTCAATCAAAAATCTCTCTAAAATCGGATACCATACTAAACAACTTAAGGGTAGGGGGAGGGGGGTATCCTTAAGTTCTGAAATCTTAAGTTATGTTTTAAAATAGAACCCAGTCATGAATTTCCATTTAAGAACTTAAGGTTTGATGTAAACAAAACCTTAAGCTTTATATAGAACAAAAGCCAAACAAAAGTGATTTTATGGTTCATGATGATGGTAATCCTACTCCTTCTCCTTTATTCAAAGAATCTACAAGCGTTTTAAAAAACGAATCTATGTTAATGGATAGCTATCAGCCTGAAGTTATTGTAGCTAGGGATGCCCAGATTCAGGAAATAGCTGACAATTTAACTGCTATATTAAGGAAAGGCGAAGCTACCAATATGTATCTTAGAGGTGACATCGGCACAGGGAAAACGATATCAGCTAAACACGTCTTTAATGAACTAAAAAGGACTATAAAAGCTTTTGATAGAGATATCTTTATTGATGTAGTTAATATTGATTGTACAGTTACAAAATCTGAAGTTACTGTTGCTCACACTATTGTAGAGAAACTTTCACCAATTCATCCAAAAACAGGACTCCAATTTTTCCAATATTTACAGCAGATCTGGCAAATTATTGAAAACAGAGCAGATCAACATAGCTATTATTCCTTAATTTTGTTTTTCGATGAAGTTGATCAAATTGAAAAACCAGATAATGTTCTCTATCAATTTAGTAGAGCTGTAGCTCATCAAAAGTTTAATGCCAAAAACGTAAATATCGGGGTAGTGATAGCTACAAACAATAGAAATTTTTTGACTACCTTGAGAGAAAACGTTAGATCCTCTGCAAAATTCAAAACTATTAAATTCCCAAATTACAACGAACGGGAATTATTTGATATCCTTCATTTAAGAAAAGATGCGTTTGAAGATAACGTCTTAGATGATAATATAATCCATTATTGTGCTCACATCGTAGCTGATAATTATAATGGCGATGCCAGGCATGCAATCGATATACTATACGAAGCAGCTAAAATAATAATGAAAGAAAATAGAAACCATATTAGTCTAGAAGATATAGAAAATGCAAATAAAAAACTTCTTGAAAAATTAACGGTTAAAGAATTAAAAGGTATACCTCTACATGACAGGCTTCTTATTTTATCTATATATTTGTCAAATAAAATTCTGAGACAATATAAGAACCCCATGCCCACTAATACAGGAGTTGTTCTTTCTGTTTATCAGGATATATGTCGATTATTAGATTTAAATGCAAACCATAGCATATACATGTCAAGCCGAATCAAAGCTCTCAATGATCAAAATTATATTGAGGCTAAAGCAGTTCGAGGATTTGGAAACACTAAATTTATTACATTAATAGAAGATGTTGAATGTATTATTCATGAAATTATCTCGGAATCAAATCTTAAAACAATAGAAAATAATTATAGTGATTTGGAAATATCTGTTTTAAGTAAAGTTCAGAGACCTGAATTTAAGACAATTGAATCAAGAATTATTGATTTATGATATTATCTTCTGGTATTTTTTCTGGTATTTTTCAATATCAAGAGACTTTTTTTTGAAGATTTGTAAGGATATTTATTCTGGAAGACCAGGTAAATGATCTTCAACCCATTTTAGAACATATTCTTTGTAAAAAAAGATAATATTTTCCCAAGGAAGTACTTTCATGGCGTCTGTAAAGGCTTTTTTCGACATTGTGACGTCAGAATTAGATTTTACACAAGCGTAGTAGCACATTTTCCAAAGATCCGTGATACGTTGATATCGGCCAGATCTTTTACTAGTTGTGTAAATTTTAGATATTCCTTGATATGGTTCCGGTGCAAAAAATCTGGCTATTTTACAAAATCAGTGAAAAACAATCACAATTAGAAAAGTTAATCATTTTTAATAGAAAGAAAATGGCACATAAAGGTGAAAATGGCACATAAAGGTGAAAATTATAGTGTCAAATTGCAGAAATATTATTTTTGCAACGGAACCTTATTCTCCAGTCTCAATTTCTAGACTCCAATTAAATTTATTTATTTGAATATATCAAATTAACTTTTATCTAAATAATGGTTATATTTTATTACGAAATCTTACATTAGGATATGTTAACATTATAAAAAATAGAATTGTAGCAATGTAGAAATGGTTCCCAGCATAAGTAATTTGTCACAAATTTTTTCTTTTCTTGAAGAAGGAGAACAAGTATAGTAGTTTTTAGTTTTCTACTACAACGCATGTTTTAATAAAAACGATGTATTTTCTGCACAATCTGGTAAAAATGTCCGGTGATCTAGGCTAAAAAATGAGTATAATACATAGATTTAGCCACAAAAACTGTGCATTTAACAATTGTATATTGAATATAAATTAATTTCAAAAAATATTTCTTTATGAAGTATCAAATCTAATTTAACAGTTATTAAAATGGAAGATTAAAGGATATAGTGTAGATTTTACACGAGATTATGCATGATGCTTTTATTTGAATTCAGCTTTTGATCGTTTTTTAGTGGTAACCTTACAGCTTTAAGCCAAAAGTCTTCTATGGAACTAATTGCTTTCATGAATTCATAAAAATAAATGGGTTTAAAGATATGGGCATTGGTCTGAAGTTCATAAGCCATTAGTATATCCTTTGCAGCTCTGGAAGTAGTAAAAATAATTACATGTATGCTTTTAAGGTTATTATTCCCTTTTATTTCTCTAAAAATTTTATGCTAGTTTTTTGGTAGATTCCAATCTAAAATAATTATATCAGGTTTAGAGAATCTAAAAATTAATTTTCACTGCCTAAAAAGCAAAAACAGCAATTTTAAAGATAATATGAGTTTTAAAGATAATATGAGTATAGTTGCATACATTCATGTAATGTAGGTGGTGTCTGTGGAAATTGTTTACATATTTAAGGCATTAGCTAATGAAAATAGAATACGAATACTGAATATTTTAAGAAACGGTGAATTATGTGGCTGTGATATTGAAGCTGTTCTAGGCATAAAACAATCTAATGTTTCAAGGCGCACTTAAATAGATTGAAAGTAGCAGGAATCATTCATTCTGATAAAAAATCACAGTGGGTCTATTATCAACTCAATGATAAAATATTCCAAAGATCCCCCTTCCTTTCAATTATCATTAATGACGAAATAGAGTAAATCAGGGTCTGTAAAGAAGATTCAAAATTACTGAAGAAGATCAAAGCAAGTGGTAGATCTTGCAATTGACTAATAAATAAATTAGGTTTATCAAAAAGAATAGCTGTGTTTGTTTTGGAAAAGTTTATTGCAGCGAAATTATCTTTTCTAAATCGTTGTTTAACTTTGTGGATTTTTTATCCATGTTTATCGGTGTGGGTTTAGGCTTCGTTTATCCGGGATTTGCAGGCCTTTAAAAAAGTCTATCAATAGGCACTACATCCATTCCTATTGCTATTGGTTTGATAGTAATGATGTATCCCCCACTTGCGCGGGTCAAATACGAAGAATTATGTAAGGTATTCAAGAATCGTAAAGTCTTGGAGTTATCCTTGCTGGAAAATTGGGTCATAGGTCCAATTTTAATGTTCATCTTAGCGATTATATTTTTAAGAGCATATCCAGAATACATGGTAGGTGTCATTCTAATTGGCTTAGCTAGGTGTATAGCCATGGTGATTGTTTGGAATACCCTAGCAGAGGGAGATAATGAGTATGCTGCAGCTTTAGTTGCTTTCAATTCTATTTTCCAGCTAGTCTTTTACTCCGTTTTTGCTTATATCTTTATAACCGTGCTGCCTGAATGGTTGGGACTTGGTGGTATGGAAGTAAATATTTCTATGAGAGAAGTAGCCCAAAGTGTTGCAATATATCTGGGGATTCTCTTTACTGCTGGATTCTTAACACGTTACTTTCTGCGTCCATTAAAAGGAGCAAAATGGTATGATGACAAATTCATTCCTAAAGTAGGTCCTATTTCACTTTATGCTTTATTATTTATAATCATTGTAATGTTTTCTTTAAAAGGTGAATACATTGTCACGCTACCTTTAGATGTCGTGAGGATTGCGATTCCACTCTTGATATATTTTGTAGTTATGTTTAGCATATCATTTTTTGTTTCCAAAAAAATGGGTATTAACTATGCACAGACAACATCTCTTGCTTTTACCGCAGCAAGTAACAACTTTGAATTGGCAATTGCAGTTGCAGTCTTTGGTATTAATTCAGGGCAAGCGTTTGCAGCGGTAGTAGGTCCCTTGATTGAAGTGCCAGTTATGATAGCACTTGTAAATGTGGCACTCTACTGGAAAAACAAACATTTTATGAAAGTTTACAGTACAGCTTGAAGAACAGTAACAAAAAATCCGCACACAAGCTGTTTCATAATTACAATATATAAAATAATAATAGGTGCAATCAGAAGAGCATAGTTCCAATTTACTATATATTTTCTTACTATCAGTACCCACGCCTGAGTATATCTATCAGTTCGTCTGCGTGGGGCATTCTGTCTTTTATTTTTGTGCAGACGGTATCGATATCGTAATCAAGTCGAAGAAATTCGGCTTTGTCGTATTCTGTATCAAACAATACACAACTTGCCCTGGGATTTCCGTCTCTTGGCTGCCCTACTGAACCAGGGTTTATAATTGTAAGGTTTCCTAGCTTTTTATCCATAGGGATATGGGAATGTCCAATTACCAGGAAATCTGCATCCATAGTCTCCATTGCTTCATCTACCATATCCCGAATTGCTTCATCCGGAGTATCTGGTTTAATATATTCGAAAACAGATCTAGGACTTCCATGGGTCAGATAAAATCTTTTATCATCTATTAACTCCCTAATCAGGAGAGGGAGTTTTTGCAAATATTCTATTCTAGATTTGTCAAGAATTTTCCATGTGTATTCCCTAGTCGCAATTGATAGATGCTTATACTTGTATTCACATTGACAGTCTACCCCAAAAGCAACAGCATTATCATGGTTTCCCCTTATTGTTGGGATTGCTTTTTCTCGCAAGAGATCAATACATTTGTCAGGATCCGGTCCGTAGTCCACGATATCTCCAAGGCAGATAGCACTATCGTGAGGGACTTCAAGAACTGTCTGGAGAGCTTCATAATTTGCGTGAATGTCAGCAATCAGTAAAAGTTTCATTTTATTTTCTCCATTCGAAGGCTTATTTGTTTCTCTATTAATTTATTACAAACTTAGAAATGGCATTCAGATTATTATTGGAGATAGCATCAATCAAATGATATAAAACTAACTAGCTGCCGTTGACACGATTAAATGATATATGTCTCTGCTTGAAACTTGATAATATATTTCTATTTTTATCTATTTTCCGAGAAATAAATGATTCCACAACCTAGAGTAATATAAAATTTTCATTGATTAGATTCCTAGTTAATACAAAAATAGTGGACAGCCATAAAAAATAGAAGCGTATCGTTTTTACTAATGCACATATTTTACCACAAAAACTATGCATCAATAAAGATTATAAAATCTCTATGATTATTTGCTTTGGTTAACATATCGAGATTTAGCTTCTTGGAGTATATCGACTGCTGTTTTGAGACCTTCCCAACCAATAATCGTTACGTGTTTGTTTTCTAAATTCTTATAAGTTTCAAAAAAGTGAGTGATCTCCTTTAATAAGTGTGGGGGAATCTGCTCAATTGTTTCTATATAATTCCATAATGGGTCACTCTTTGGAACACAGAGTATCTTTTCATCTATTCCTTTATCATCTTCCATATCAAATAATGCGACAGGATATACATCTATTGCACATCCTGGAAATGTAGGTTCCCATGTTAAAACAAGGGCATCTAAAGGATCACCGTCAAGTGCTATAGTCTCAGGAAAAAAACCATAATCACAGGGATATACCATTGAAGAATAAAGCATTCTGTTGAATTTAATGACTTTCATTTTTTTATCATATTCGTATTTGTTCCGACTTCCTTTTGGAATTTCGATAATCACCATTTCTACTTGTCGTTCAGTCATATAAACGCGCCTTGATTATTTTTACTTATTAACTAGTTACTTTGTAACGATTGCAACTATCAATTGTTCTTTTTTAATACCGCTTTGTTTCCGAGTTTCTCTTCTATCCGGAGGAGCTGGTTGTTTATATGCTCACATAGGCAAATTCTCTATAGATTAGCATAGGGGATTCCATATTTTTTGTGTGTTGTCACTACCTTGCGTTACCATTGAAGCTGCCATTCATATCTAGAATGTCTTCTGAGTGGACAGGCTTAAACCACTTCTGTGCGACATATGTGGGTATAACTGCACTGGCAACGACCACGCCGATAAGAACCGAATATTGAACATTATTAATGTAGCCTGCTGTAAGCCCGAATATGCTTGATATTGTACCGAACGTCAAGCCGGTGCTCATCAAGAGCGTTGTATACATACTTCCACCAGGAATGTACTTTTTTGCTAGGAAGAATACGCCAATGAACTTCATGATGAACTTAATGGCAAACAGGATAATGAATATCCCAAAAGCGCTTATAATCAGGGGGAAAGATATTCTCATACCACCGAGAATGAAGAATATTGGCGTAATGACTGCATAAGATACTGTTCTCAGCCGGTTTCTGACTTCCTTAGTTTCCGAAGTTTCCACAAAGTGTCGGGACATAAACAGTCCAAGGACAAATGCAGGTAGTACCGCCTGACTATCCCCCAAGTTGGCGAAATACATGAATATTAGCAGTAAGAGGAACAAATATTTGATCTCTGGCTCGATTACCTTGTTCTTTAATAGGGGATTGTGGAATATATGGTGGGAAAATTTGACTGCCAGATAAATGACAATCAACGACACAACAATGAACACTGATGTGTATATTGTCGGTTTGAGGAATAACACACTCAATGCAATGGCTGTACCAATATCCGTAAAAAACGTCGATGCCATCAAAAGCTTGCCGACCTGCGTCTTCGATAGGCCAGTCTCAACAAGTACCGAATACACAACTGCTAGTGAAGTAGTCGATAATGCAGTTCCTGCAATCAGAGATGCCGACATGGCCCAGCCAGCTATAAAGTATGTGAACAGGAAAACGCCGATGAATGGGGCCAAAAATGACATGGCTCCGATAAGAAAAGATTCCTTAAACTTCTCTCGCATTAGCTCTGTATCGATCTCTGTCCCAGCAAGGAACGTTAGGAGGATGCCGCCAAAACTGGCGATAAAAGTCATCCATTCTTCAGTCCGTATTAATCCCAGATTACTTGCCAGAGCACCAATAACTAACTCGATAATAGCAACTGACAGGCCTAGCTTTAAAGAGATAAAACTTGCTATTAGAATCAAAGCGCCTATAATAAGTGGAATCATATCCGCTTGCATAACCTATCTCCATTACTTGGTAGGGGTCATCAGCTATTCAAGCAATTTAAGGTAGACTCCATTACCTTTATAGTATTTATGACAGCCCGGATACTTAAATTTTTCTACAAGTATAAGCTCATTTTTCAATTGAAGTAACTTGTAACCTACTCAACTTTTTGTATCCAGTAAACGTTTAGGCCGGTAAAAAGCTACTTTACTTTCTTTAAATTCCTTAAAATTCCCACTTGGGGTACATTATCAAGTACAATAGGGTTACAATTGAATTTATATCTTAATAGTTGAAGAGCTAACTCTTTGATATTATCATGATCTTTTGTGTAGAATCGACAGTATTATCTTCCTTCTCGCTTTATATTATTTTATGAACGAAATTCTACTTTAACATTTTTCTATGAGGGATAAAATGAAAACGAATTAAATGAAAACTTAGAGGAAAAATCAAATGAGAAGAGAGTCAACAGCCATACTATTGAGAATATTTATAGGGGAATCTGCCCGGTACAAAGGAAAACCACTATATGAACATATTATAGAAATGTTAAAAGCTGAAGGAATAGCAGGAGCAACGGTCTTTAGAGGTATCATGGGATTTAGAAATCAAAGCCGCATTCAAACCATTTCTATATTACGCTTAGCAACTGACCTGCCAATACTTATCGAAGCATCTGATCTTGAAGAGAAAATTAATAGGATCAGACCAAAGTTAGACGAGGTAATAACTCAAGGACTAATTATGGAAGAAAGAGTTAAAATTGTATTTTATGAAGGTGATAATAATAATAAGATACCAGTTGTCATTTAACTTGTTATATCGAAATTCTAAATTTCCATAATCGTTGAGATCTGAAACACCATTTTTGGTTTATTTCCAAAATATTCACTTGCATATCATTTTTGCATTTTGTTTTGGATTCTTACAAATCTGACTTTGCTTTTTTCTTAATGCGATAATCATTTTTCCTTCATCATGAAAATTTAGTTATGTATCAACTAACTAGGATGAAATTATTATCTTAGAAAGATATTTTCTGCAGCAATGTATCTAAAGTTCTGCAAAATCCGATTGGTTCTATGTCCTTTTTCTATCATTACAAAATATAGAATTTATCGTTTTGCTGATGCGAAAGTCTTCATACAAAAACTATGTATCAAAAACTATCACAAAAATATGGATCTCCATTGAGTTAAATATTCAAGCATAATTATAATATTTTATGATATTTAAAATGATAGTGCTTTTGTGCATGGCAGGTGGACTTTTTATTTTAATGCTAGTGACTATATTAGTAAGTAGTATTCTATTCTCAGCGTTAATGGGAATAATCTAACTTAATGGTTAATTCATTAGAAAAGTAAATGAGAAAGTGGTTTTAACACAAAGGCTATCCATAGAACAATATTAACCTGTTGATATTGCCAAACAACAACAATTTGTGAAGATTTCCAAAAATAATAAAAACATAATTAATATCAAATTGTTGTTTAATGTTAAAATATCTTATAGGAGAATAAATTTTATTCAGAAACTATTTTTTTATAATTAATTTAAAATAACTAACAAACGCAGTAAGTAATGTAGTTCATCAAAATTAATTGATGTAATAGTAATAGATATCAACCAATTAATTCTTTGTAGCTCGAATAATTACCAAGAACGAATTTCAGTATAATTACTAATTTTCGTCATAAAGGAGTGAAATAAATGTTAAAACACTCATCTAGTAGAATGGAAAAGGTGCTAATTATTTTGCTGGCAGTCCTTTTTGTAGTATCATTGACAGCAGTGGCAGCAAGTGCACGTGGCGGCGGTGGCGGCCATGCCGGAGAAGGGGGCTATGGCGAAGAAGGCGGTTATGGACCCGGCGGTATTTATGATACACCATATTATGAAGGGAACCCCAACGAAGATTATGCAGCCGTAAACCAACCAGATTATGCAGGTGACGTCTATACATGATAGGTAGCTGTTTTTAGCTATTTAGGACTTACTTAGTTTAAATAAGTAGGACTCATTTATTGTACTGGGAGTTTAATATTGAAAATATCGACCAAGTAATAGAAGACAACCATGCATAGTTTTTGTATTAAAATCTCTGAATTTCCCAGTTCCACACGAAATAAGAAAATAGTGATTTATTGCCTATGGAGCTTCTGGGACTTGTAGAGCATATGGAGCTCATGGAACACTTTGAATTAATTAGCCTACTTGT
>Ga0326727_10026108_pt1 | contig 10876 bp, 9 predicted proteins | sample MB2enrmetagenome_FD_207643 | JGI IMG/M metagenome (GOLD analysis project Ga0326727, IMG submission 207643) | Lab enriched peat soil microbial communities from McLean, Ithaca, NY, United States - MB29MY | ecosystem: Environmental > Terrestrial > Soil > Wetlands > Peat | place: USA: New York... | reverse complement strand
GAAATTGCTATTGATCCGGGTCGTGATAGCATGTATGCCATGATACACGCAACAAAAGGAAAAAGCCAGCAGAATTTATTTGCTCTGTAAATTCAGTAGGGTTGGAACTGACTTTGACGTGGCCCTGGGGGATGACCGAACAGGTGAAGGGCATACTGTTTCTTCGTTGATCCTTCCGCTTCTGGCGCATGTCTCATGATAAAACCCCCTCAGATTGTGCTCCATTCTCTCTGGGAAACTACATAACGGTCAGTTCTGACGCAATAAATTCCAATTGTCCCTATTGCAAAGGAATGACAGCACATGAAGCGCTCAGGACCATGAAAAATCCAAATTGATCCAGTCCACTCATGGCATTCAATACTATCTTTGAAACCGGCAGGCGTTCTTTAAACCTTGAATGCTTGGAAAAGATTCCCCATTAAGAGAAAGCGGACTTTCTTATGCAAACCGCGCATATTCTAGAACTGCGCCGCCAGGGTGCGCGCTTCCGTCTTTTTCATCTTGATCAGTTTGGCAAATTCTTCATGCTCGGACATGAGTGTCTGCTCAATGATGAAGAATGGAGGTTGGCGAAGCTAATGAAGCCGAGAATCGTCTCCAGGTAGCGCTTCTGCATGTCAAGGGTCCCCCCCAGGTGTTCCCGCCGGATAAGGGCCGTTGCGCGTATAGGCAATTGCCGCCGGTTTGCCGGTCACAAGATCGGTGTAGTCGGGCTGGATGAGAATGTCGATATAGTGTTAAATATGTACGGGATACCGTAGTTTCACATGGGAAGGGAGAAGAGATTCTTGCCGAACCCTTTGAAGTGGTTGATCATCTCTTCCACTGCGGCACACGCCTCCTTCTCAGCCGCGGTGTGGGGTTGGCCGCACAGGATACGTTAATGGCGTTGATAAAATTACAGTTGAATGGCAGAAGTGAATTTACCCAGAGTTCGAGGGACTCCAGCCGGTCGTCTGTATGGGCTTCGCGGTTGGCGTCCACAAACTCCTTGGGCACCTTGATGGATTCCGAACGTTCTGTGCGGGGGGATGATTCAATATATAGCAGCTTTTCCCTTATGCTACCTCATCTTTATTGGGTCGTGCGATAGGACTGAAAAAGCCTTTTTGTGAAAAGCATAGCATTATGTTCCCCTCTCTCAAACATTGAAATCGAGAAAATGGGGAAAAGATGTTACCGCACCAGCTTCGCAAGCTTTTTGAACTCTTCGCTCCCGGCGACTCGCAGAAGCTGAAACAAGGCGGTTTCAGTGGAAGTTATCACTGCGCCGGCCGTGCCGGCAGCTTCTATCCCCACTTGCCAGTTTTCCTTGCGTCGGCTCATGACGGCATCTTTCACCAGATGCACATGGTATCCCGCATCAATTAGCTCGATCACTGTCTGGAGCACACAGACATGGGCCTCCATGCCGGTGACGATTACCTGTTTCCTGCCGAGGGCCTGGAGCTGCTCCGGAAAAGGCGCCTCGCCGCAGCAGCTAAAGGCCATTTTCTCAAGGGCTGGTTCGGTTAGCTTCTCCTTCAGAACGCAGAGGGTTTGCCCCAGACCTTTTACATACTGCTCGGTGGCCAGCATCGGGACTCCCATTTCCCTAGCACTCTCCTGCAGAATGGTTATATTTCCCGTCAGTTTTTCCAACACTTTTCCATCCATGGCACGACAGAGTTTCTCCTGGACGTCAATCACAAGGAGAACAGCATTTTCTCGATCCAGAAAAAACTTATCTTTGATTAGTCCCATGTTAATTCTCCTGTTCCAAAAAATCCAAAAAAGAAACGTAGGTATTTTGCAAGGTTAAGGCTGTCGGAGGGATTATGCAAAAATGCAACAACGTTATACCATACAAGGAATCCTGATGAGTTACAAAGAAATATCGGAAAAGCCGGATTTCCTAATCTTTCCGAAGTTCGATCCCCAACTCCTGGATCTTCTTCCTTAGGGTGTTCCGGTTGATGCCGAGGATGTCTGCCGCCCGAACCTGATTCCATCTGGCTTTTTCCAGAACGAAGCGGATCAGCGGACGTTCCACCTGTCCTAGCACCATGGCATAAACATCGCCGCTTTCCATCTTATCCATGTTGGCGAAGCAGTTCCTAAGCTTGATGTCCACGAGCCCTTCCAATGAGTGTTCTTCGCTCGGCGCCCGCTCTCCTTCGCTCTGCAGGTGCAAACCAGGAAAATCGGAGGGGGTTAGAAGAGGGTCCGATGAAAGGATAACCGCTCGTTTGATGGTGTTTTCTAATTCACGCACATTGCCGGGCCACGAATAGTTGGTGAGAAGCTGGTAGGCGGCGTTGTCGCAGCGTTTGACCGGCGATTCTAGTTCCGCGCAGGTCTTTGCCAGAAAATAATCGACAAGGGGCGGAATGTCTTCAATCCGCTCCCGTAAGGGCACCATGTGGATCGGTACTACGTTGAGACGGTAAAAAAGGTCTTCCCGGAATGTTTTACTGCGGACTTTATCTTCCAGATCCTGGTTCGTTGCCGCCACGACCCGCAAATCCACCGGAATGATCTGGTTGCCGGCTGTCCTGGTGATTTCCTTTTCCTGGAGAACCCGGAGTATCTTTGCCTGCAGGTCGAGAGGCATATCGCCGATCTCATCTAGAAAAATGGTGCCGCCGTTAGCCTGTTCGAACTTCCCCAGTTTACGTTCTATTGCGCCGGTAAAAGCTCCCTTTTCAAAACCAAACAGTTCACTTTCCAATAGTTCCTTTGGGATTGCCGCGCAATTTAAAGCAATGAACGGTTTACCCAATCGCCGGGAGTTGAAGTGGATCGCGCGGGCAACCAATTCCTTGCCGGTACCAGATTCCCCCTGGATCAAAACGGTTACGTCACTTGGAGCCACCTTGCCGATTATCTTGTATATGTCCCGCATGGCCGGGGAGTTGCCGATGATATTTTTTTCCAATTGGTAACGGTCCTTCAGCTCTTCCTTAAGGAGCATCACCTGGGAGGTCATTTCCCTGGCCCGGCTGACCTTTTCGACGATAGCGTCGATCACGTCAAGGTCGAAAGGTTTGGTGATGTAATCGTAGGCACCCCGTTTCATGGCCTCCACGGCGTTTTTCATGCTTGCCTCGGCGGTCATGATTACCATCAGGAGGTCGCTCTTCATCTCGCGCACCCTGTCTAGGAGGTCCAGACCGGAGATGCCGGGCATCTTGATGTCGAGAATCGCCAGGTCGTATCCGTCGGCCTGGATTAGTTCCAGCGCTTCATCGCCGTCCTTTGCCAGATCGACCATAAACCCCTTTTTACGCAGGGCCTTGGAAAGAACCCATCTCATGCTCTCTTCGTCGTCCGCAACGAGTATCCTGTTAAGTGGCATAAAAGCTCCAGTTTAATGCTCAATGTTCCGTGTTCTAGAATCAAAAATGTCTGAGTTGCGCACAGAACATTGAACATTAAACAGTTGTTACTGTATCAACGGCAGCATCACAGTAAACGTCGTCCCCCGCGCTGGGTCAGAGTCTACCTTGATCATCCCCCGGTGCTCGGAGATGATTTTATGGCAGATGGCGAGGCCCAGGCCGGTACCATTCGGCTTGGTCGTGAAAAACGGAGTAAAAAGGTGCTCCATCTCTTCCTTGGGTATCCCCGGACCGTCGTCGCTGATCTCAATGGCGACCATCCGCGCCCGTCGCTCTCCTTTTTGGGTCATGCTGTAATCGGCCAAAACCCGGCTGGTCACCCTGATTAGGCCGGAGTCTCCAACCGCTTCCACAGCGTTTTTGATAAGATTCAGGAAAAGCTGGATCAAAAGCGCTTCATCGCCAAGTACAGGTGGGATACTGGGGTCGAAGTGCTGCTGAAAGGTTATCTCCTTTTTTCCCACCGCCCTTTTCTGGAGGATCAGGATGTCGCCCAAGGTTTTGTGCAGATTGACCTTTGCCGGTTGCAACCGGCGCGGAGAGGCCAGTTCCAGAAGCTCCTCGACGATCCGGTTGACCCGCTGCACTTCCTTGAGCATTACTCTGGTATAGTCGCGCAGCTCGCTCCCGTCGGGGAGTTCCATCTCCAGAAGCTGGGCAGCGCCCTTTATCCCGCCGAGAGGATTTTTGACTTCATGAGCAAGGCCCGCCGCCAGCGTCCCCAGGATGGAAAGCCTGTCCGCCTGCCGCACCGCTCGTTCCAGGTCCCTGATGTTGGTCAGGTCGCGCAGGATCAGGATCGTGCCGATCTGCTCGCCATTATCCTGAAGAAGTGGTGACGTTGTAGCGCTGACCGGAGTGATGTGTCCACCCTTGGTGAGGGCGATATTTTCATAATCGGAGATGGTCATGCCAGTGGTGGCGGTTTTTTCGACCATTTCCAACAGTGTCTCAGCCCCGGCAAAGATTTCTACAGGGAGATGCCCTTGGGCATGGCGCCTTGAAATGCCGGTTATCTCTTCGGCAGCCGGGTTAATCAAGGTCACCGTCCCCTCCCGGTCGAAAACAATCACCCCGTCACCGACGCTATCAATAACATTGGCATAATATTCATTCAAATGGTTATCCATGTCAACATTCCCTGTTGCCGAAGAAATCATGCAGCGCCTGGATCACGGTTTCTTTTCGTTCAATTAGATTCACCATGGTGCGGAACCTGGTCGCGCCTGCAATCCCCCGCGCATACCAGGAAAAATGTTTGCGCATTTCCTGCACCGCCGTCCGCTCTCCGGCCATGTTGATGTAAAGATCGAGATGCCGCAAGGCTGTGACTAGCCTCTCCTCCTTGGTGGGGAGAGACGTTTCTCGTCCGGCAAGGATATCCAGCGCTTCCCGGAAGATCCACGGGTATCCAAGTGCCCCTCTGGCGACCATCACCCCGTCACAGCCGGTCCGGTCCAACATGGCGATAATATCCTGGGCGCTGAACAGATCGCCACTGCCAATCACCGGGATATTTACACTCCGCTTCAACTCCTCTATCTTTGACCAATCGGCTGAACCCTCGAACATCTGCGCCTGGCTCCGGGGATGAAGGGTTATGGCATTGCATCCTTCAGCCTCGGCGATTCGGGCGATTTCCAGAAAATTTGGCTCGTCCAGCTGCCAGCCAATCCGGATCTTGATCGTGAGAGGGAGGGTTGTCGCACGCCGCACCCCCCTGATGATCGCTCTCACCCTTTCCGGCTCGCGCAAGAGGGCGCTCCCTGCGCCGGTGTTAACCACTTTCCTGACCGGGCACCCCATGTTGATATCAATCAGGTCACCGTAACCTTCAGCAACCCGAGCCCCTTCAGCAAGCAGCAACGGGTCGTCGCCGAACAGCTGGATACCGAGTGGTCGGTCGGCTGGGGAACCTTGCATGAGATCAAAACTCTTTTTCCCGTCCCTTACCAGACCATTTACACTGACCATTTCGGTGAAACAGAGACTTGCCCCGCACTCCCTCGCTATAAGCCGCATTGGGAGGTTGGTGATCCCTGCCATAGGCGCCAGCATCAGGTTGTTATGCAAGAACAATGAGCCGATTGTGAGACTTTTGAGCATCGGATATATAGTATGAAAAGAAAGGGTTTGTTGCCTAATTTTTAGGCATCTTAACAAATGCCAAGAAAAAAGCAAGGGATTTTTTGGCGGGGAAATTTTATGTCCGCGTTGTGTAGATTGACTTTTTTCCCGGCGAAGGATATATACCTTGATAGCACTGGAATTTGCATTTTCACGCGGAGTTGCAAGATATCTTTGCTTTGAACGATTAAAACTTCTGAATTTACGAGGCAATAAATGGAACTATTCGGCGATATTTTCGGCGGTTTTATGGTAATATTATTCATTATCGGTTTTTTTCTGGTGGCGCTCTGGTTTATTCTTCCCTTCGTGATCTTTGCTATGAAGGGGAAATTGGACAGTGCGCACCAACTTCTGGAAAACATTGACCAGCGGCTGGCCGCTATCGAGAAAGAGCAGCGGTCTGCCGGCAATACCCAGCAAGAAGCCGGCGGAAAGCATTTTGACCCACCTTCTTAAGTATCCATCTTCTTTTACTGCCCTTTTCCCATTATTCAATCGTTGAGCGTCATATTATTCTCGATGTAGTGGCAAAAGCTCTCCACCACTTCCGGATCGAACTGGCTGCCAGCGTGCTTGCGCAGCTCAACCAAGGCGGCAGTTGTGGAATACCCTTTTTTGTACGGCCGTTCCGAAACCATGGCGTCAAAGGAATCGGCAACAGTGATGATCCTTGCTTCCAGAGGGATTTCCTTGCCTTTCAACCCTCTTGGATAACCCGTGCCGTCATAGCGCTCATGGTGATGGAGAATGCCTGGGAGAACGTCCTGCAATTGGTTGATCGGGGCGAGAATCGCGACCCCTTTATCCGGGTGAAGACGAACTGGAGGGAATTCATCTTCGTCAAGAGATGTCGGTTTTTCCAGAAGGGCTTCGATAATGCCGATCTTGCCGATGTCATGCAGCAGCCCCCCAAGCCGCACCCGCTCGACCATTGCATCATCGAACCCCATCTCTTTGGCGATTATGGCCGATAATTGCATGACGCGCTCGGAGTGCCCCTTTGTCCAGGGTGATTTGGCGTCAATGGCGTTGGCAAGACTGGCCACGGTATTGATGAAGAGGCTCCGCATCTCCTCGTAGAGACGGGCGTTTTCCAGGGCCACTGCCATCTGGGAAGCGATCTTCTCGATGGCGAACGCATCTTCCTTTACGAACCGGCCTCCCTGGCTGTTTCCCAACATCAGAACACCCTTGGCCTTATCCTTGCTGATAAGAGGAATGGCAAGGAGTGATTCGATCCCTGCCAGTGCCAATTCCTTATCGAACGGAGGAAGGCGATTTGATCTGCTGAGATAAGGGATATAGCTGCTTTTCACTTTGGCAAATGCGGTGCGAGCCAGGGCTCTCCCCTTGAGTATGGCGCCGGCCTTTAACAGCGACGGAACGGTGCTGCCGGAGCTGTGAGAGGCGGCGACGACCAGTTCTCCTTTTTCTTCGCCAAACACTGTTACCAACTCGCACTGGATGATGCGCTCAATGCTATGTATGGCGGTTTCCACTATTTTTTTGTGACTTAGGGATGAAGAAATTGCCTTGTTGATTTCATCGAGCGTGAGAATGATATCGATACGTTTTGCCATCTCGACGGCCATGTCGAGTGATTCGTCGAACAGTTTGATATGGCTTACCACCAGTGCAGCATGAGAAATCATCTCCCGGATAATGGCGATTTCTTCTTCACTGAAGGGGGGATAATTCTGGGTACGGGCAATAAAGACTGCGCCCAACACCTGGTCTCGCACTACCATGGGGAGTGCCAGGAGCGTAAGGCGTCGCAAAATTTTCCGGAAATTGAGGGGGAGTAATTCCGATTCTCCGGCATCAGGTATTTGCAGGTGTTGCTTTTTGCGCAACATGTTCTTCAGCAGAGGAAGCTTGGCCGGCACTAGCGGCATTTCCCGGAAGAAGGACTGATAACGGGTCGGAAGGCCGCAACTTCTGGCTGGAGCAAAATCACGCTGCTCCCTGTCCAGGAGGTAAACCGCGATCCAGCTGCTTTTGACCATTTTTTTCAGGAGTCTGGAAAGGTCCTTGAGCACCTCGTCCACATTGGCCTCTTCGGCGAACTTTCTGCTCCGCGAAAGAAAATTTTCGACTGTTTCTGACATGCCGGTTCCTTAAGGGAATTTGCCTTCCAATTAAAGTAAACCACAAAATTGCCTTTTTGCTTGCCATAATTTCCTCTAGGTAACCCCCCGGCTCCGCCCTGACTATTAGACACACTTAACACTGTGGGTAATTTATGGCAATATGGGTATTCCGGGGGAAAAGGAAAACGTCCTTAACGGTTAACCCCTCAAAGTTTACAGAAAAGGAGGAAATCAGTGAAAAACGTCCAAAGTTAAACCACACAGCATGGGAATGCACGGATCATTTTGTTTGGATACCGAACTATCTATGGAAGAAGCTGAACGGAAAGTTGCGGCAACATATTGGGGCATTGATCAATGGCCTCGCAATGCAAAAAGGGAGCATGGTAGTAGAAGGGCATCTGATGGTCGACCATGTTCACATATTGGTTTCGATACCACCCAAATATTGACCAACTCGACATATTTAGAATAGCTGCGGCGGAAGGTTTAACAACCCGCTTAGGGCGGTTCATGGTTTTTTAAAAGCCTCCAGCGTTGTTCGAGGTAAATCACTGGTTTTCTGCCAGGATCCCCATTCTCAAATCCTTTCCCGCCGGGGAGGTGGAGATAAATTGCAAAATTCTAACTGGACTATACTGGATTTTCTATATTATATATGTTAGGAACTAAACAAGATTCTATCCGAAACTCCGAATATGAGGCAATGCTTTTCCACGACTGCGCGCGGGAAAAGAAGCCCCTGCGTGGCAACTATTATCAACGGTTCTCTGGGGGAAATGATATTGTCGCTCTTTGCTGAATTATTTTGCATTCTGTAAGGAGGAAGTGTATGGCCTCATGCGACAATTTCATGTAAACGCCATAGAGAACTTTTGACGGTTGATATGACGGTGTTAACGCCAATTTCCCCCTTAGCCAACAAGCAATGGGTTTTCGTTACTGGTGGCGTAACTTGACCAGTTCTGACGCGACTCTTGATTAGGGTCATCTGCAGCGGATGGTGGATAACTCCAGTCGGTGGCTGCACGCCTTTGCAAAACAAATGAGTATTGCGTTTTCCCTATTTTAAACCGGAACGAGCAAACATGAGTTAGCTGGAATATATTTACCCGAAGACCCCTCGTTTCAGGGTCTTTTCCTGATTTCGCCATGGAGACAGAGGAGCAAGAGCGTTCAGGGTTTTTTTACCAGTATTTGTGCTTCCAGATTGAATACATCCTAAGTCTTCTGTTTGAGTCATGGTATACGAGGGGCATGGACCGTTTCTCGATGTGGACAAACTCAAGATATCGTCTTTGGCTGGAAGAAGCGTCCCCACCACCGGGAGAGGACTTCATGTCGTACGAGAGTGGTCGTTGCACGATCTGACGGTCTTAAAGGTGTATTTTGGCGAGCTCACCCTAAATATGTACGAAATAGGCGACCGGGTGCTGCGCATTAATGCCATTACTTACAATGAAAAGGATGCGGTGTGGAAAGACATTGGAGAAACTTTGGCTATGCTGGCCAAGCCGAGGCGGATGTTGTCCGACTTTCAAAACGCTATTTAGCCCGCACACATAAGCTACCTTGATGATGGCTTGACATACTTTCCCAACCGACGCAGCGTGGCGTAAAACGACTGGGGGCATAGATCTGCAAAAACATCGCATGTGTTTAGTCAGCTAAACACCTCTTAAGTTGGCGCCAAAACCTGGCTGGTTCAGCATCAAAGAGATTGCCGAAAAGACGGTTTAACTGATGAAAGACACTGATTATACCGTACGTCAAGCTGCCTATGATCCTCATAAATTGCGGGGTAAAAAGCTGGTTGTCCCAGTCAAAAATTAAGATTGAGTTCATTCGGCATCCGCGCCTTGGCAGAATTGATCATTCTGCGGGGAAAGGCGATAAAGCCCGTACTGGCTGGGAGTTGAAAAAAATTAACAAGGCTGCCTCAAAAAACATGCAGAGTATTGGATACAATAATATGACAACCTCCGTAACAAAATGCTCACCCTTATTGCGGAGTTGAACAACGTTTACGTGAACGTGTTTTTAAATGACAACACGTTGTCAAACAGGAGAAGCTAAAGCGCCTGTTTCATAACCCAGATTTATGAGGAGGAATTGATGGGGCTTTTGTCGGGTAAAAAAGCGGTTATTTTCGGTGTGGCGAATGAAAAAAGTATTGCCTGGGCCATAACCGAAGCGTTTAAACGGGAAGGCGCGGAACTGGCATTGACCTATGCCAATGATATGGTGGCAAAGCGCGTACGCCCTCTGGCCGAGAGCGTCGGGGCGGAACTGGTGCTCCCTTGCGATGTACGAAGCGATGCGGAAATAAGAACGGTGTTCGGAGAGATCGGCCAGGTATGGGGAGGCTTCGACATTCTCGTTCATTCGATCGCCTTCGCCAATAAAGAGGAACTTAAGGGTTCTTTTCTCAACACCACGCGGGAGGGTTTTGCCATGGCACTTGACATCAGTGCTTACTCCCTGGTCGCTTTAGTTAAAGAGGCGGCGCCACTTATGCAGGGACGCAGGGGGAGCGTGCTGACCATGACCTATTACGGCGCACAGAAAGTCTTCCCCAATTATAATGTCATGGGAGTCGCGAAAGCCGCCCTGGAGGCGTCCGTCCGCTACCTGGCCGAGACCTTGGGTCCGGACGGGACCAGAGTGAATGCCATCTCCGCGGGGCCGCTTAAAACCCTTGCCGCGGCCGGAGTCAGCGGTTTCAATCAGATTGCGGGCCACGTTGAGGAAAAGGCGCCGCTCAGAAGCAATATTACCCAGGATGATGTAGCCGACTCCGCTCTCTATCTCTGTAGTTACCTTGCCAGGGGAGTTACCGGCGAGATCCTCTTTGTGGACAGCGGATATAATATTATCGGATTGTAGTTAAAGTCGTCAGCTAGCCACTTGCTTCCAGCACTTCCCGTAATTTTGCCAGAAGCTCATCTGGCCTCACCGGCTTTGTGATCAGGTTTATTCCTTCCTGAAAGGCGCCTTTCCAGTCAATCACATCGCTGGTATATCCGCTTATAAAAAGCGCCTTGATTTTGGGTCTTATCCTGATTATTTCAGCATAGACTTCCCGGCCGTTCTTCTTGGGCATGATGACATCGAGAAGAAGAATAGTGATTCTGTCCTGGTAATTTATGAACTGCTTAACCGCATCATCACCGTCTGTCGCCGTTATGACATTGTAACCGTTATTTTCCAGAATTCCCTTCAAAAGGCCCATAATTGCCGTGTCATCCTCGGCAACCAGAATTGTCTCCCGGT
>Ga0326727_10026107_pt1 | contig 10877 bp, 9 predicted proteins | sample MB2enrmetagenome_FD_207643 | JGI IMG/M metagenome (GOLD analysis project Ga0326727, IMG submission 207643) | Lab enriched peat soil microbial communities from McLean, Ithaca, NY, United States - MB29MY | ecosystem: Environmental > Terrestrial > Soil > Wetlands > Peat | place: USA: New York... | reverse complement strand
TTGTACAGCAGCACATGCTTGGGCGTGGAGGATATCCACTCCTCGGCACGGATGACGTCGCTGATCTGCATCAGGTGGTCGTCGACGACGTTGGCCAGGTGGTAAGTCGGGAATCCGTCGGACTTCAGCAGCACCTGGTCGTCCACGTTGTTATGGGAGAAAGTGATGGCGCCGCGCAGTTCGTCGCGGAAGGAGGTCTCGCCCTCTACCGGGACCTTGAGGCGGACGACAGACGGACGACCCTCCGCCTCAAAGGCAGCGATCTGTGACGCGGAGAGCTCGCGGTGGGCGCCGTTGTAACGCGGCGGCAGCTTGGCGGCAATCTGCGACTTGCGCATGGCGTCCAGCTCTTCGGGGGTCTCGAAGCTGCGGTAAGCATGGCCGGACTGGAGAAGAAGATCGACGTGCTTGCGGTAGATTTCCGTGCGCTCGGACTGGCGATAGGGGCCAAACGGGCCGCCAACGTCGGGGCCCTCATCCCACGCCAGGCCAAGCCATCGTAGAGCGTCGAAGATCATCTGTTCGGAGTCGGAAACGAAGCGGGCGCGGTCGGTGTCCTCGATGCGCAACACGAACTTGCCGCCACGCTGGCGGGCGTAAAGAAAGTTCAGCAGGCCGATGTAAGCTGTGCCAACGTGCGGGTCGCCGGTGGGCGAGGGTGCGATGCGGACGCGAATAGATTTCAGGGAATCGATTTTGGACATGATTGTGTGCCGAGTTCGATGGTATCAGGAGGCAGGCGATCCTATGCGCTGCGCGAATCCCCAACGCTATGTGAATTGGGTTGGATTGGATCTTCTATTGCTGGAACTTGGCGCCCGGCGGTGGGAAGTTCTTGTCCGCGTCGTCCAACACAAGCACCCAATCGTTTCCGCGGCCGCTGGAGGGCGGCGTAAATTCGCGGCTGATGTCTCCGCGATGCACATCCGATTCCCGATCACCGGCATCCGTCCGCGGGAACTGACCGATGAGGGTTGCAGTACCGGTGCGCGGATCGTACCACCAGGCCTTGTATGCCTTGCCCGACATTGTGTCGAAGATCTTGTCGCGCAGCCGCACGCGCACCGGTCTTCCGGTAGAGATATAAACGAAGGCATAACTGCCATCGGAAGCGCGTGTGGCCTGGATTCTATCGGTGGTGCTGCCTGGGTCGCTGACGATCATCCATTGATCGGGAACGCGCGTGAGCATAGGCCGCGATTCGATGAGAGCGCGCAGGTACTGCACCTGCGAGCCTGCCGGCCGCTTCAATCCATCCTGCAAAGTAACTTCAGGCAGGCCATAGACCGTACCCCCACGGGCCGGTGTATCGGGTGATGGGTCCTGATGGTTCCACACTCCCTGGCTTCCGTAGGCGTATCCCGCAGCCCCGGCAAAGACGGAGCAGTAGGCAACACGGCGCACATCCAGGTCCTGAATGATGGGCACGCCGGGTTTATAAGTGACCAGGTCGTCTACAATGCCCTCGTAGGTTGACTCGCCTTCGACCACAGGCTTGACGGGAGTTTTGTCCCAGTCCTGCGCGACAAGCTCATACGACCGGTTGAGCACGATGTGGCGCGACTGCACCATGTTGAAGTCCAGCCAGGCATCGTTCTGGAACCATCGGCTGGAGCTTTGAATCCCTGTGGGATGGTAGGTCTTGAGATGCGTGCCACCGTCGCCAGCCGTGATCCCGGCAGCCATCGCTCTCCATATGTCTTCCGTCCCCACCGGATACCAGTCGCCGCCCAGCACAAAGATTACCCGCTTATCGCGGTAGCGCGTTCCCAGAAACTTGCCGTAGTTGAAGGCGCTGGTGGTATCCAGAACGGAAATCTTCTCGTTGACATACTCCTTGCCCCAAATGGGCACCAGGGCAACATACATGCCGAGCGAGTTGGCCTTGTCGACAGCGTAGTCGACATGTTTGAAGTATTCGGGATTTGGCTCCGCCTTGCTGCCTTTGATGAACACCGAAGCGCCATAGGGATTCATCCTGTCCAGGCCACCATAATGGGCAACAATGGCCTGAATAGCGGTAAACTTCTTGGCCGCGCGATCCTTCATGTACAGATCGATATTTTCGCGGGTCATGTGGAATAGTCCCCATGCCGTATCAGCCAGGTAGAAGAACGGCTTGCCGTCTTGTGTCACCAGGAATCGGTGGTTGTCGGAGACCCGGATCGGCGGCGGCGCCTGCGCCACGACCGGCAGCAGGCTGGTTGCAAAAACAATCACGCCTGCCAGCAGCAGGCCTCTTCCAGTGATTTTCATACGCATTGCCCTCAGGGTGTTATCCGCCCCTGTTCAGTCTGCCGTCAGCGCTGGTCTTCCACGCGCAGGCCTGAACCACACCGCGAATCTTATAGGGCAATACACACGGAACGCAACGACTGGTAGGGCCGGCACCTCTGAGTCGTTCCAACCACTATCCACGCACAGGCGACTTCGCTTCAGCGGTAATGAACCTCACCTACAGCTCCATGGCAAACTGGTAGCTCGTTGTGTGGGTCGGTGCGGCAGGCTCGGCGGCGAGGGCGAGGATGAGGCGCTCCAGCACTAGGAGTTTGTTGGCGGGGGAGCTGCGTAGTTCGAGGTCGGCCTTGGCGACGAGGCGGAGGGCGCGGGTGAGGTCGCGACGGGATTTGTAGCGGCGGGCCTGGCGGATGAGGTCTTCGGCGGCGAACGGGGGCATGCGGAATCCCTGCCACAGCGCCGCCCACAGGTCGCGCGAGTCGCGCACGTTCTTCTCCAGGATGATGAGCATCTGGCGAAAGGTGCGAGCCAGCATATAGAGGTGGCCGATGGCCGCGTCTTCGCCGCCGTCGGAGGCGTTGAGCAAGCCGTGCAGCAGCAGCAGCGCGCGGGTGCGGTCGCGCTGGCTGATGGCATCGGTCAGTTCGTAGAGGGTGCGCTGCTTGGCGGCCAACACCATCGTCTCCACGTCGCCGAGGGTGATGCGGTTCTTGCCTTCCACTGTGCCGCTGCCGCCGACATACAGACAGAGCTTCTCCATCTCGCTGGAGACCAGCATCATGTCGGCACCCAGCGAATCCGCTAGTTCGCGCGCCGCGTCGGGGTCGAAGCGAATGCCGCGCGACTCAGCTTCCAGCGTGACCCAGCGGACCGCATCGGACTCCGCCACACGCGCCAGCTCGACCATGCCGCACCAGTCGCCCAGCGTCTCGCGGATGCGGTCGTAGCGTTCTTTATCCTGATAGTCCATGCGGCGCAGGTCGGTGGGGATGCGCAGGTGGTCGGCGATGAAGAGCAGGACAGCCTGAGGGTTGGGGCTGCGGAAGTAGGCATCGATGGCGGCGAACTCCGCCTTCTTCGAGCCGCGGCCATAGAGCAGCCTGAGGTTGCGCACGAAGATCACCTGGAAGGGGGCCATCAGCGATGGTGTCTGCGCGCAGTCGAGGACTTCGAAGATGGGAGTATCCGCGAGATCGAAGTCGTGCAACGAGAAGTCGCGTGCCTCGGGCGGAGCCAGCGCGGCCAGCACTCCCTGGCGACAGCGTTGGTAGAGAAAGGCCTCGTCGCCCAGCAACACATAGCCAGGACGGAGGGCGGAGGGGGATGCAATCTCGGCGAGGAAGCGGTCCGTCGATGCAAAGCTCTTGAGCGAGGCTGAACGCTGCGGGCTGGGGGAAGGCGCGGGCATCAGAAGGTCTCCAGCATATCGCCGACCAGCGCGTGGGCGAAGTCACGAGCAAGGCGGTTGACGGCGGCGGGGTCCTCGCGGATAAAGCCTGCGAGGTCCTGTGTGGACTGGTACTGTTCACGGTAGCTGAGCGCGTCGTTCTGGTAAAGGACGCGGCCGTCGCGCGCGGTGAGCACTACCTTGACGGTGATGGTGACCAGGTAGCTGGACGTCTCACCGCTGGTGGAGTCATAGGTCAGCGGCAGCGATGTCTGGGTGAGTATGGTGCCGCTGAGGACAGCGTCGGCGTCGGCTGCACCACCGGCAAGAACGCGGTAGCGAGTACGTGTGTCCAATTCGCGGACGACGGCCTGGGTGAGTACCATCTCGCTGTGGTAGGCCTGGGAATGCGTGGTGAAGACAGGCACGGCGATGGTGCGAACGTTGGCCGGGATATGCGTGGCCGAGCCCGCAGAGTGGTAGCCGCAACCGGTGAGCAGAAGCGCAAACGCGAGTGGCAATAGCCGGGAGAGACGACGCGCCGCGGTTGGAGACAGGATGCGCATTTGATGTGCTTCTATTGTCGCACTGAGGGAAGGGGTTTCAGCTGGGTGTCTTTGCAGTGTGCCCACTTTCTGAATGTGCAACCTATGCTTTCGGATCGAACAGAGGAGGCGGCCCGAAGACCGCCTCTTGATTTTCTGGACTGGAATTAATCTAAGCGGGGCTGGGACGGCCTTCGCCGTATCCTGGCTTGCGGCCTGCCTCGGGCTTGATGACCTTCTGGCCTTCTCCTGTGCCTGGGTCGGCGTAGGCGAGGGGCGACTTGAAGGGTGGCAACTCTTTGCCCTCGATGATGAGGTCGATCTCGACCCGGTCGAGGGTCTCGCGTTCCAGCAGAGCAGCCGCCATGCGGTGCATGATGTCGGCGTTCTCCTCGAGTATCTGGTAGGCTGAGCGGTAGCCCTCGTCGACGAAGGCACGCACCGCGACATCGATCTGCTTGGCGGTGTCATCGGAGTAGTCGCGCGACTGGGCGATGTCGCGGCCCAGGAAGACCTCTTGCTCCTTCTTGCCGTAGGTCAGCGGCCCCAAGTCGCTCATTCCGTACTCGCAGACCATCTTGCGTGCCAGCTCCGTGGCGCGCACGATGTCGTTGCCCGCGCCCGTGGTCTTGCGGTGCATGAATATCTCTTCGGCGCAGCGTCCTCCCATCAGGATGGCGAGTTGCGTGTCCAGATAGTCCTTGGTGACGGTGTGCTTGTCCTCCTCCGGCAGGTGCATGGTAACGCCCAGCGCCATACCGCGCGGTATGATCGTCACCTTGTGCAACGGGTCGGAGTGATGGCGCTTGGCCGCAACTAGGACGTGGCCCGCCTCATGGTACGCAGTGTCCTTCTTATCGTCGTCGGAGAGCAGCATGGACTTGCGCTCTGCGCCCATCAGAACCTTGTCCTTGGCTACCTCGAAGTCAAACATATGAACAGACTTGCGGTTATAGCGCGCGGCGGTGAGGGCGGCCTCGTTGACCATGTTGGCAAGGTCGGCGCCGGAAAAGCCCGGAGTGCCGCGGGCGAGGATGTTGAGCTCGACATCTTCGGCCATGGGCACCTTCTTGCAGTGGACGCGCAGCACCTCTTCGCGACCGCGAATGTCGGGGCGATCGACCACCACGCGCCGGTCGAAGCGGCCGGGACGAAGCAGCGCGGGATCGAGTACGTCGGGGCGATTGGTGGCGGCAATCAGAATCACGCCGTCGTTGGATTCGAAGCCGTCCATCTCGACAAGCAACTGGTTCAGGGTCTGCTCGCGTTCGTCGTGTCCGCCGCCCAGGCCCGCACCGCGGTGCCGGCCGACAGCGTCGATCTCATCGATAAAGATGATGCATGGGGCGTTCTTTTTACCCTGCTCGAAGAGGTCGCGCACGCGGCTGGCGCCAACGCCTACGAACATCTCGACAAAGTCGGAGCCAGAAATACTGAAGAACGGAACATTGGCTTCGCCTGCAACCGCGCGCGCCAGCAGCGTCTTGCCGGTTCCGGGAGGTCCGACCAGCAGGACGCCCTTGGGAATGCGTCCGCCCAGGCGCTGGAACTTCTGGGCCTCACGCAGGAACTCGATGATCTCCTTCAGCTCTTCCTTGGCCTCATCCACGCCGGCGACGTCCTTGAAAGTAATCTTTTTCTGTTGCATGGAGAGCAGGCGGGCACGGGATTTGCCGAAGCTCATGGCCTTGTTACCGCCGGACTGCATCTGGCGCAGCAGGAAGAACCAAATCAAGATCAGAACCGCGATGGGAGCAATGTTAATCAGCGCAGAGAGCCAGGCGCTGGAGTTCTGATCCTTGATGGTGATGTTGACGCCGTGGCTGTTCAGCACGTCGAGCAGGTTGTTATAGTTGGCCGGAATGGTAGTGTGGAACTGGTCCTTACTGGTGTAGTGGCCCACCAGAGTCGTGCCGTCAATGGTGACGTCGGTCACCTTGCCCTCGTTGGCCCTGGCCAGCAGGTCGCTGTAGGTGACAGGCGTCTCACGAACAGTGCCCATATTTTTGCCGACAAAGGTCCACAAGCAGATGACGCCTGTAAACAGGAAGACCCAAAGAATAATGTGTTTAACGGTCGAATTCAATCGCGTTTCCTCATTCTTCCGGTCTGAAGCACCTGGTTGAAGCAGCGCTTCGCTGCGGCCATCGACCTGGCAGGCATGCGCTCGCGCGCCGCAATCTGCTCCTTATTAGACGCACCTAACGACGGTAGAGTTCCAAGTCTTTGGCAGGAATTGCCATCCCGGCCCAGCGTCGGTACGCGTCAGATAAAATGATTCTACTCTGAGTGGTCGCGCAATGGCGCAACGAATAGGAACGAGGTAACAAGAACCTCACGGGTTGATCCTGATTTGCCGCTTTGCAGGGTGCTCGACGCCGCGCAGGAGTGTGTTCCAGCAGGTCAGAGTGTTTCCATGTTTTTGGGACTCTTCAGCGGCGTCTCGCGCAAGAGGCGAAGTTCGCGTAGCGTACGGGTAGCGCGCAACTGGCTGGAAAGGTGGAGCTTGGAGCCGCTGCACGCAACGGAGGGATCTGTGGCGTTCGGGCCAGGCAGCAGACCAGCCAGCCCCAGCAGGCGGGCAGTCTCGTCGAAGTTGAGACGTACGCCGAGCGTCCGTGCAGCGGCGCGTACAACGCGGCGGCGCAGAGCGGGATCGAGCGCGCGCAGACGGTCGATCTCGAGGGCGACGGAGTTGGATTCGCCGGGTGCTGTGCTGACTCCCCGTCCTCCTCCGCGAACCGGCCGCCCCGGCAACAGCAACTGCGGCAGGATGCGGCCAAGCTCCGACTGCCAGCGCGCCTCGTCCTCACGCGCTAGTTCGGCCAGATTGGACAGTGCCTGGTCGATGGCTGGGTTGAACTCGCGCAGCAACGGCAGGACAGAGTGGCGGACTCGGTTGCGCGTGAAGGCCGGATCAGCGTTCGTGGAGTCCGTGCGCCAGCCCTGGTTGCGCGATCCGAGAAAGGCGACAAGCTCGCTGCGGCGGACGCCCAGCAGCGGGCGCAGGATTTTGCCCGGGCGAGCGGCGTTGGGTACGAGGACGACCGGGTAGATTCCGCTCAGCCCCTCGGTCCATGCTCCGCGCAGCAGCTTCATCAGGACGGTCTCGGCCTGGTCGTCCAGGGTGTGCGCGGTAAGGACAGAGTCGGCGTGGCCATCGGCGATGAGCTTCCGGAAGAGATCATAACGAAGGTTGCGCGCAGCTTCCTCGATGGTCTCTGGCTGGCCTACCTCGCGGGCCTGGGCAATGCGGCCGGGGACATCGGCGCGCTGGATGTGCAGCGGAACCGCAAGCCGCGCACAGAGCGCCTCAACAAACGCGAGATCGCCGTTCGCTTCCTCTCCGCGCAACCCATGATGGACGTGGACCGCCGATAGTCCCACGCCGAGAGCGTTGCGCGGCAGGGCGTTGGCGGCATGCAGCAGAAGTAGCATCGCCACCGAGTCCGCGCCTCCGGAGACGGCGGCGCAGATGCGGTCTCCGGGACGAATGTAGCTGCGATCCAACGTAGGTTCTGGGTTCGCCATCGTGACTAATGGTACTGCGCGTCGCCTCTGCGGGGGTGGTTGGCTGCATATTTGCATCTCAAGTCGTGCCCGTCTTGTTATACTTCGTGGGCTATGCGAGTCTTTGTGATTCTTCCGGCGGCTGGGATTGGGACGAGGATGTCCGTGGGCGGTGCGTCCACTCCGAAGCAGTTTCTAACCATTGCCGGGGTGCCCGTACTGGTGCATTGCCTGCGCGCATTTCTGGCGGTCGAGCGCGTTGCGGCCGTTTATGTTGCGGTGCGCGGCACGGAGATGGAGCGCGTGCGGACGCAGTTGACGGAGTTCGGACTCGGCAGCAAGGTGCATGTGGTGGAAGGGGGCGACCAGCGCCAGCAGTCGGTGTCGAACGCGTTGGCGCTGCTTGTCTCCGAGAACGGCTGCAGCGACGATGACGTGGTGCTGGTGCATGATGCGGCGCGTCCCTTGATCGACGCAGGCACCATTGAGCGCACCATCGATGCGGTCACCGAGCACGGCGCGGCCATCGTCGGCCTGCCCGCCGTGGACACCATCAAGCAGGTGGAGCGGACGGCGCATGGCGCCATCGTGACCGCAACCATTCCGCGGGAGAGAATTGTGCAGGCGCAGACGCCGCAGGGGGCGCGCTGCGGGCTGCTGCAGCAAGTTTTCGCCGAGGCGGCAGCGGACGGGTTCTCGGGCACCGACGAGTCCAGCCTGCTGGAGCGCGCCGGCATCGAAGTGGCTGTCGTTGCCGGCTCGCCCAAGAACCTCAAGATCACCCAACCGGGAGATCTGGAGCTGGCCGAGTTTTACCTGCGAGCAGCCACGGGCGGGTTATCGGAGGGAGCGAATCGATGAGTATGCGCATCGGCTATGGCTTTGACTCGCACGTCTTCCACGCGGACATTCCACTGATCATCGGCGGGCTGGCGATCGAACACAGCGAAGGCCTTGCCGGCCACTCCGACGGCGATGTACTGCTGCATGCCATCACCGACGCGCTGCTGGGCGCGGTCTCGGCGGGCGACATCGGCACATTCTTTCCGCCCAACGATCCGCGCTGGAAGGGCGCGGCCTCCAGCGTTTTCCTACAGACGGCGCTGGAAGAGGTTGCCACCGCGGGCTATCGCATCGTCAACATCGACACCGTGTTGATCATGGCCCAGCCTAAGATCGCACCCATTGCCGGAGAGCTGCGGGAGCGCGTTGCCCAGTTGCTGGGGATTAAGCCTGGCGAAGTGGGCATCAAGGCCAAGACGCCCGAAGGACTGGGGCTAGACCGCACCGCTGTGGCCCACTGTACGGTGCTTCTGGAGAGCCTTCACGCGCCCGAGGCGCTGGTCGAGATGGTTGCCACCGCCGAAGCTGGATCGGAAGAAGAATTGAACGCCGTGGTCGAGGGGCTGATTGGCGAGCGGCACGATATTACCGCGCTGGGCCGCAAGGTGGCGCCGTTCGATACGGACGATCTGACTTAAGGGCGAAAACAAGGAGAGGGTGGGAATATTGATTACCACGGTGCAGCAGCACATCCTGCAGCAGCAGCAGGAGATCAGCGAGGCGAGCGGCCGCTTCAGTTGGCTGCTCAGCGGCATCACGCTGGCGACCAAGATGGTGGAAGCAAAGATTCGCACCGCTGGGCTAAACGACGCTCTTGGCGCCTTCGGACAGACCAACGTGCAGGGTGAGCAACAGCAGAAGCTCGATGTGTATGCCAATCAGGCGTTGTTGCACTGCCTGGGCCTGCGCGATTCCGTCGCCGCGCTGGTCAGCGAAGAGGACGAAGAGCCCGTGACCTTCGACCGCTCGGTCGAGACTGGAAAGTACATCATTGTCTTCGATCCACTCGACGGGTCCTCCAACATCGATGTCAACGTGAACGTAGGCACCATCTTCAGCGTGCTGCGCAGGCTGCCCTCCGCCGATGGAGACCTGCAGGCGTCCATCCTGCAGCCGGGACACGCGCAGGTCGCGGCCGGATATGTGGTGTACGGGCCGTCAACGGTGCTGGTGTATACCACGGGCCACGGAGTGCATGGGTTCACGCTGGACCCCACCATTGGTGCGTATGTACTGACCAGCGAGAACATGCGTATGCCCGAACAGGGAAGCTACTACAGCGTTAACGAGGCCAACACCGCGACCTGGCCGGACGAGTACCGCGAGTATGTCGGCAAATTGCGCGCGGGCGCGCTGGGCCGTCAGTACAGTTCGCGCTACATTGGCAGCCTGGTCGCGGACTTTCACCGCACGCTGCTGAAGGGCGGAGTCTTCCTCTATCCGCCCACCCAGGACCAGCCCGTCGGCAAGCTGCGCCTGTTGTACGAGGCGAATCCGCTGGCCTTCATCGCGGAACAGGCGGGCGGAATGGCGTCCAGCGGCAAGGGCCGCATCCTGGACATCAAGCCCGAGGGGATTCATCAGCGCACTCCGCTCATCGTGGGCAGCCGGCGGGAGATGGAAGCGCTACTGGATGGCCGAACCGGATGAACGAGCTGCGCGAATTCTCCGCTGTGGTGACGGACATTCGTCTGGAGTCGCGCGAGGGCGCGGCGGTGCGCTGGCGGATGACGCTGAGCCGGACTGAATTCTCCGCCGGCGATGTGGGCGTTCTGCGTGCCGTCTCGCGCAGCGGAACGCGGATCGAGGTTCCCGTGCTGGCCGTGGTCGCGGACGAGGCAGGCGACCTGTGGCATGTGGTGGAAAAACCGCTCGCCGGCGGAACCGATGTGGTGGGCCAAGTCACGAGGTAAATGGATAGACAAGGGCGGCGAGAAGCAATTCAGTCGTTCCGCGCTTCGCGCTGCACTCCGGCGTTTCCACCCCAGCCAACAAGTTGGCCGGGGACCCCGGGCTTCGGCAGTGCGGTAGCGCCTTCGGCGCGGCGTATATTGGCGTGGCTAAAGCCAAGCCCTATCAAAGCGGCCCGCGTGAAATCACCCCAGCCAGCAAAGCTGGCCGGGAACCCCGATACGCGGGCCCTTCCGGGGGTTAGCGGTTGACGCAGGTGTCCGAGGTTACCCGGAGGTCCGATCCCACATCGAAGAAGCGAATAGCCTGTCCTGAGCGAAGCCGAAGGATGGGGCAACCGGCTGCTTTCATCTCAATGAACGTATTTGCATACATATATAAGGATTGCTCCCCATCCAACGACAAATGCTAATGCGAGCAATATCCATGGTGCAAAATACACA
>Ga0326727_10026105_pt1 | contig 10879 bp, 8 predicted proteins | sample MB2enrmetagenome_FD_207643 | JGI IMG/M metagenome (GOLD analysis project Ga0326727, IMG submission 207643) | Lab enriched peat soil microbial communities from McLean, Ithaca, NY, United States - MB29MY | ecosystem: Environmental > Terrestrial > Soil > Wetlands > Peat | place: USA: New York... | reverse complement strand
TGCATCTTGAAATTCTCGCTCCACTCCGGTATCTTTAACAGACTTTCTCGCTCCGCACCCAGGAGACGAGATGATTCTCCGGACCCCAAGGGATCCCATCTTCACCGAAAGGGCGGGTACAGCGCGTGTTCAATGCCTCACAGCTCATCGAGCCTGTCTCCATGATCGTCCTCACCGGCGGCCCGTGCTCGGGCAAGAGCTCATCCCTGGCCTATCTCACGGAAAAGCTCTCCAACCACGGGTTTATGGTATTCGTCATACCGGAGACGGCCACCCTGATCACCACGAGCGGCATCGACCGGCGGAAGATGGACGGACCGAAGCAGGTGGTGATGTACGAAGAGGCCATACTCGACCTGCAGCTTTCCTTTGAAGAAATCTATGCGAGGGCGACCGCCCGGATTTTTCCCGACCGCAAGAAGGTGGTCCTCCTCGACAGGGGCATAATGGATATCATGGCCTTCATGGCCAAGGAGGATTTCAGGGAGATACTGAAGCGGAGGGGGCTCAAGGAGGTGGCCCTGCGCGACCGGTACAGCGGGGTCGTCCATCTGGTGACGGCGGCGGACGGAGCAAGGGATTACTACACTGCGGAAAACAATGCGGCCCGCACCGAGACACCGGGGGAGGCAGTACGCATCGACCGGAGGATACGGGAGAGTTGGCTCGGCCATCCCCAGTTCAGGGTGATCGACAACAGGACCGACTTCGAGGGGAAGATCAGGAGGACCTTCGCCGCCATCTCGCACATCCTCGGCATACCCGCGTCCCTGCAGCCCGCGCGGAGGTTCCTCGTCAGGGAGGTCATGGAAGACGGGCTGCCCAGCCATAAGACCATCGAGATAGAGCAGCTCTACCTGCGTTCCAAAAACCCGGAAGAGGAGCTGCGCATCAGGAAGAGGGGCCAGGATGGGTCCTACCTCTATTTCCTCACAAGAACGAGGACGGCGGGCACGCGCATCGACCGGGAAGAGCTGATCGGCGAGCAGCAGTACTCGCACCTCAAGAAATTGAGAGATCCGAAAACAGAGGCCCTTGAAAAGGAGCGCATCTGTTTTCTGTGGAATAACCAGCACTTCGAGCTGGACAGGTACAGGGGGAGGCACGAGGGCCTCTCCATACTCAAGGTGGAGCCGGCCGAAGCCGCAGAAGCTGGAACAACCATACCCCTGCCGCCATTCATCGCGGTGAAGAGGGACGTCACCGCCGGGCCGCACTACGATGAGAGGAATATGGCGATGAAAAGGAGAGGCCCCTCTCTTGGCCGCGATACCTGAAAAGGCCCGTGAAGGCCCATCCGGAAAGAAAGGCTCCGCCGCCGCGAGGAGTCACGGCCGCGAGACCGGGAATCCGGGGCACCCGCAGAGCGGGTCCATGCGACGGGAAGGTCCCGGGGAAGACAGGGATAGATGACTAGGGGAGAGCGGCGTCACAACCCGGTGATAGTCGTCCTGGGTGCGCTGGCGGCCATAGGTTCCTTTTCGGTCGACATGTACCTGCCCGGTTTTCCCGCCATCGTCCGCGACCTTAAAACCGATAGTACCCACGTCGGCTTTACCATGACCAGCTATTTCATCGGTATCGGCCTGGGGCAGCTCCTCTATGGCCCCGTGCTCGACCGCTACGGACGGAAAAAACCGCTCGTTTTCGGGCTCTTCGTCAGTATCGGGGCCGCCCTTGGGTGTGCCCTTGCGCCGTCCATCGATTTCCTGATCGGCCTCCGGCTGTTGCTCGCCCTGGGCGCCTGTGTGGGCATGGTGGGCAGCAGGGCGGTGGTCCGCGACCTCTTCTCCAGAGACGAGATTGCCCGAGCCCTCTCCATGCTGATGATGGTCTTCGGCATCGCCCCCATTATCGCTCCTACCATGGGGGGCCTGGTGCTGGCCGCCATGGGCTGGCGGTTCATCTTCTGCTTCCTCGCCGCCATTGCGGCCCTCATCCTGGTTGCGGTCAGGCTCTTCCTCCCTGAGAGCAAAGGTGCCGATCCCTCCATCTCGCTCAGGCCCCTCCAGGTGCTGTCGGAGTATCTCAAGGTGCTCAGGGCACGCCTCTTCGTGGTCCCCGCGGTGGGGGTGGCAGCCGCCTCAGGAGGGCTCTTCGCCTACCTCACCGAGGCCCCCTTCGTATTCATCAATCTCTTCGGTTTTACCCCAACCCAGTCCGGATGGATATTCGGAACCAATGCGGTCGCCATGATCCTCGGGAGTCAGGTCAACAGGCTCTGGCTGAGGCGGCAGGAGAGCGTCACGGTCCTGCTCACCATCGCGATCACCCAATCCGCGGCAGCCGCACTGCTTCTCTCAGGCAGCCTCATGGGGTTCCTCTCCCCCTTTGCAACCCTGGGCCTCATATTCTCCTATGCCTTCTGCTTCGGCCTCGTGCTCCCCAACGCCATGGGCCTGGCCATGGAGCATTTTTCGAAGAATGCGGGGAGCGCGTCGGCCCTAATCGGGAGTCTCCAGATGGCCGCGGGGGCTGTCACGTCCGCCTTGGTCAGCACCCTCCACAACGGGACGGCCGTGCCCATGGCCTCCGTCATGACCGCTTGTGCCGGCGTCAGCCTGGTCATGGCGGCCATGAGCGCGCTCTCGGCGAGGACCGCCCGCCGCAGTTCTAGGGAATTTTTTTCACCGGGGACGTGAAGTTCTGCGAGCAGTGCGGGGGCGGGGATGGAAATGAGAATTCGCACCGTACGCATTTACGACGATAGACGCCCTGCCTGCAGCGGCGGGGCAGAAGAAGTAGGCGGTGGACCTCTTATTTTGAAGGATGGGGTGTGGTGCTATCTTTGTGGTCCCTTTCGAAGCGCGCGTCTGACCGGTTAACGCTCTCAATAAACTTTTTCCATTTTTCTTCGTCAGTCATGAATTCCGCGACCTTGAGCACCATGGCCTTTGCAACCGAGCGAATCATGACGCATATACTTTCTCGCGGCGCACTGAGGGTTCCATATTGAGGAAAAGTATCACCATAGCACGGAGAGCACAGTTTCTTAGCCCAGCATTTGAGACATTTGGGAAAGCTGTCCTTAGAAGTCAGGCGCATCAGCGTTGTCACCCTTCTAAAGTCCTCGCCGGGGAACTCTCTGTCATAGATGCTTCCCATGCACAGTTTATTGGCCATCAGCATGTAGCAGGGAAATACCTTCCCTGAACAATCTACCGTAATTCCCTCGTAACCGGCTTCGCAGAACTCAGTTTTGCCCTTCCGAGATAAGAGGATATGCAACATATTGAACCAATAAGCCATTTTTATGGGAGAATCGGTCAACCAGCTATCCATTATTTTCTCGGTCGAAGCGCTATAGCTTTGTTTCAAATCGGCTAAGAAATCCCCACCGGGAGATTCGTCTGGTGGTCCCCCCAAGGCAGGGGTTAAGTAAATATCCCGGGCACCTAACGTAAGGAGAAATTCGTAAGTCGATTCGATTGTCTCTCCAAAGCTCCCGTGGTTGTCCGCGAATACGGCTTCTATGCCGATCTCTATGCCCGCACTCCGGAGCAGATCGATGTTTTTTTTGACTTTGTCGTAAGTACCCTTTCCCGAGGGAAACCGCCGCTGCTTATCATTGATGTGCCGGGGCCCATCCAGACTGACAGTCACCGAAAAATTGTGCCTCTTAAGAAATTGAATCACTTCTCGGTCTATCAACGTTCCATTTGTGGTGATCGTGAAGGCCGGCATCTGCGCTCGATGGGCCGTACAATATCTTTCAGTGGTTTGTACGGCTTCCTTGATGGCGGTAAAACCGATGAGCGGCTCCCCCCCAAAAAACTTAATACTCGTAACATCCGGTACACCTTTGAATATTTTCTCGATTGCAACACGGGCAGTAGCCGGGCTCATGACTCGATTATCAGCGTGCGAGCCCATGTAGGCTTCGGCAAAACAATAGGAACATTTGAGATTGCACGTTTGTGCAATCAATAAAACGAGCCCGGTAATTTTTGCCCGATTGTCGTTGATACCGTCATGCCTGAGTAGCTCCTGTGAATCTATTGAAGGAGATATTTCATCACTCGACAGAGAATCGGCAACCCCGGCCGGCAAGGGATACAGGATTAGTGATTCCGTGCTGAATGCGACGGAATTGAGCTCTGACTTGAGAACTTTGATCACTAAGAGCCTCCTCTCGGTCGCAACTATCCACAAAGGGAATCGGTGGGGTCGGAGCGACCCCACCGACGGATTACATTGCCGCGAGACCTGGGTTTACCGCAGGCACAGGCACAGCGGCCTCTGTGACGCACCTAAGCTGTCGAACTCATCCAAATTTCAGCCTCTCGATGCAATCTGTGCTCCTGGGCACGAGATCAAGACAGCGAGAGCAATCGAATGGATCGCCTGCCTCAGAGCCTCAGTCACGTCTTCCTTTCCAGTTAACAACATGTATCCATGATACCTGCTATAAGTTTAGCGTTAATATGCCTTCATACCCCAACAATTTCTTATATCGTCCATAACGTCCTTCGCACCCGCCTGGAACTTTATTATTTCCTTACAAGCTGGCTCAGATATCGTGAACCCGTGTTTTTTGAAAAACTTATGAAGCTCGGCAGCGTCCTTCTGAGCTAAAAAACTTATAGTCATTTTCTCATTCTTCTCCGCAGCCAGCATAAAGCCAATGAAATCCTTCCTCTGTCGGGCCATGTTTTCCTCCTTTTCTCAATGTCGATCCTGAGTCATGGGATCCACTCCCTAAGAGCCCGGCGCCTTCTATCATGCCGGCCGCTTCCATCGGATGAGCGCCGTCGCTCTTCGCCAAGGTCATCGATGGTTCCGTCCTCTCATCCTTGCCCGATAGGTGCCTCCTTTCCTTTTTGCAGCTTTTGTCGCTGCCTGCTCCCGGTCTCCACGGACCGCGTCTCCTTGAGATGTGCCTCTCCACCAGCCCGAATAAGATGCGCACCAGTCAAATCTTATCAGCAAGCGCGTGCCTCTCGTCCGTCCGGCCTACCTCCTATTCCCTGTTGAACCGATGCAATCCTGTCCAGTACCTGCCTGCAAAAGGGCGTATCGACGTAAAGATCTCCATACCCTTGCGAGGGCCTGACCATTCCGTTTTCCTTGCATACATGGGCGTACTCGCACGAGGGACACGTGGCTTCGTCCGGCGCAACGGTTTTCCGGTACTCATGGGAGGCCAGCACTTTTCGAATCATACCTGGCCTGTATCTGCCGAAGCTATTCCTGTTGGAGTGCACCACGGCCATTTGCCTGCTTGCCATGACAATCATGCATCCCTCGCGGTAGAGGGGAGGGACCAGCGGAATCCATGGCATCTCCATCGATCGAGAGACGACGTTGGCGAGAGGATTCTTCTTCACGATGGTTCGAAGACCGCCGACGTTCAAAAACGCAACCATCCGCACCAGCCGTATGAAGTCCTCCGGCTCAAGAAGCTCCTCTGACAAGGCAAACGTACCGTTCGTTATGTTGAGGAGCTGTATGAGTATGAGGCAGTCGACGGTGGGAAACTCCTTATACAGATCATCTACGAAGTAGGGCAGCTCCGGAAGCAGGCTTTTTGTAGCCGTTGTGAAGATGGTGAGATCGTTCCCCCCATCCAGGGCTTTCTCAATGCCCCGTATTGTTCTTCTGTGCGAACCCTTTCCCCGTATGCGGTCATGCAAGGCTTCGGGCCCATCCAGGCTGATCGACATCGAAAAACTACGGCCGTAGCCGGCGAGTCTCTCGCTAATCTCTTCCGTAATGAGTGTTCCATTGGTATTCATGAAGATGGTTTCATATCCCACACCAAAAGCATAGTCGAGGACCTCGAACAGACCTTCCCAGAGCAGGGGCTCACCCCCTGTGATGTGCAAGTGACGGTATCCGGCTTCATATCCTTCGACCATGACCTCTTTGACGAGTTCGACGGGGAGGCTGGAGCGTCTCGACATACCCGAGCGGGCAAAACAGTGCAGGCAGGAGCCGTTGCATCGAGTGGTCACCTCGATAGAGAGTTTTTCTTGGCTTACCCTCGGACACATCTCTGCTGCAGCTTTTTCCTTCATGAACAGCTCTCCCCGTTCTTCAATGGTCTCAAAAGACAGCGAAGCTCATCGGCGAAGCCTGCCATGTCGCAAGAATCCGCCTTGGATGCGGCTGATTCCAGCTCACTGCATATCCTCCGCCTTATCGTATCGATTACCCCGTTTGTCAGGACGTAATTCAGAACCTGCCCCGCATGGCCGCCCCATTCATCCGCTTTTTCATCCTTCACCCGGTCCCACCCTTTCCTTATCTCGTCGGGAAGGCAGGCGTAGAGGGAAGAATGGGTGCCCTTCTTCATATCTTTTTCAATGTCCTGCAAGTCGTCGAGGAGCCTCCACGCAATGCCGAAGGAGGAATAGACCGCCTGTACGGAGCTTACAAACTCTTCATAACGGTCCATCCTTTTTGCCATGAGGACGGGGACGATCAACCAGGTTGCCATCTGCCTCCTGAAGAGATCGCAGTAGCTATCCAGAGACTCGGTCCCGTGGGATGTGCCGATGCTCGAATAATAATAGTCGATAAAATCACGAACAATCGCCGGTCCCTCTTTGACTCCCCTGGCCAGTCTCTCAAAGGCCCGATTCATGATGATCCACGATTGGCTTCTCATCAGCAAGGCCAGGTGGGTGACAGGCAATTGACCATCACTCAGATGGTCGTCGAAGGCATGAAGGAACATGGCCATGGTATGGCCGGTCTTTGCATCTTTCACATATTTTGGATCCGGCTTTTTGCTCTCGGGACAGGATCGATGGAGCCAAAAAAGGATCGACCATGCGGGAGTGTAGAAGTAGTTGACGAAATTGAGACCGCCGCCGAAAGAGGTGCGCAAGTATTGCAGCAGGAATAAGGCTGCCTCCGTCTGCACTGATCTGGGCAAGGATCTGCAGAATGACACCATTTCCCGATTCAGCTCGCTACGGAATGCTTCTTCCTCTCGGGACAGGTTCACCGGGCCAAAATCGACCAGGGAGCAGAATGACAGCAACCCAGCTATGCTGCCTTCCATCAAAGCTTCCTCGCTTCGACAACTCGATCTATTTCCTCCAGACACGATTCCATCTTCATTTCTTTGAACAATGCCCTTGCCTTCTCCAGGTAAGCTTCTCCGTTGAGACCATCGAGCTTCATATGCGTGCCATTTTTCTCGAGCAGGCACCTGCCCACCTCGAAGTACAGCCTTGCGAGTTGCGGGTGCGCTCCCAGGCGCTCCCCTTCCTCAACCGCTCTATGCCACCGCCCGAGAGCTTTTTTCTGCTTATTGATCGACCAATAGTAGGCTCCGGCGAGCCTGTAGTAGTCGGTCCGGTGATATGCCACTTTTCCTGCAACCCTTCCCAGTGACCCCATAGACTTGAAGGTCTTTGTTCGGAATTCGTTAATCTGCGGCTGATTTCCGCCTTTTGTTGCTTCCCTCAGGCGGTAGAGGTCAAGCTCCAATCGGGTTTTGAAAAGCGATGATAATTGATAAGGCGCTGTTTCGGTTTGAAGCCTGATTTTATCGGCCCGCTCGAGGCATTCTTCTGCCTCCTTGATTGCACCCATCATGAAGTGTATCCAGGCCCGGCATATGTGCAACTCATAAAAACCCGAACGTGCCTTTGCCTCAAAAGCAATCCCGTTTTCACTCTCCCTCATCGCATCATCGAGGTTACCCGACTCGATCAGCAGCGTTGTGTTCACTTCGTATTTGAAAGTCTTGGAAAGATCGTTCCCGTAGACTTCAAAGAGATCATCCAATCTGTTTACGATCGATCTGGCTTTGTCGAAGGAACCCTGGCAGATATCGCCAAGGGCATGCCAGAACAAATGGATTGAGGCATCATAAATTTTCCCAATCCTGCAGTTCTTGTCTACGAGATCATCATCGTAATGCTTTAGTGCTTTCCAATTTCCTCCCAGGAAAAGATGTACTGTTTCACATATATCATACATTGTATAATTGATAACATCGTTTCTGCTGACACTCTTTCTCACGGCATCCAATACTTTCCTGCTCAACGCAAATGAGATGCCGGAGTAGGCAAAAAGAGCGCTGGACATCACAAAGATTCCATTGCCCTCTTTGATTTTCCGAAGGTCGAACGAACTGATGAACCTGAACAAGTAGAAATAATCAATGAAGAATCTCTTGGCGTTGGTGAGGGATAAGGAATTGATCTTCTTGGAGAACAGATCGACGATTTCGGTATCGCGCTCCGCCGGAGTCTTTCTGAACTTCACGGAGGGAAGGTACAGGGCCACGAGGAAGTGCGCAAATGCCGACAAGAGTTCGATTGCCGCGAAAACCGCGCTTTTCGGCAATTTCCGCCAGTAATGGTCCAGGGCTTTATCAAAATGCTTGACGGCCTCCTGATGCTGCCCCCGGTTATAGAGGGCCAAGGCGATGTTCTTCTCCAGCATGGCCACCTTCTCGGGATCGGCGTCGGGACCGGACTTCTTCAGATAGAGCTGCAACGCCTCCTCGTAGTAATGGAGGGCCTCGTCAGAGGCGGCCGATCGCAGGGCCTCCTCGCCGGCCTTGATCAGGTACTCCTCCGTCTTCTCCCGATCCTCTGCCCGGCTGTAGTGGTAGGCGAGCATCCCGTAGCACTCGGGGAGACTTGCGGAGAAGATACGCTCGATGGAGTGGGCCACCTTCAGGTGGAGCTCTCTCCGCCGGGAAGGCAGGAGGGACTCGTAGGCGGCCTCCTGGGCCAGGGCGTGCTTGAAGAGGTATTCCACTTCACCGAACCGCTCCTCGGGCCGGAGGATCTGGATCTCGCCCAAGAAGGACAATCTGCCCGGGATATCCTCCACCTCGCTTGCCACATCGGAGAGGATGCGAGAGGAGAAGCTCCGGCCGATGACCGAGGCCACCTTCACCAGGTGCCGGGTGGGCTCCTCCAGGCGGTCGATGCGGGCCATCAATACATCGGCGATGGTGGGGGGGATGGTGAGGGCGCTTACTTTCTCCGTGACCTTGAACCCCCCCTCTCTCCTGACGATCACTCCCTGATCGAAGAGGGACCGCACGACCTCTTCGATGAAGAAGGGATTGCCCCCGGCCAGGCGGATGATCTGTTCGGTCAAGGCATGGGGAAGGGCGAAGCCGTTTTTTACCATGTGGTCAGCATGTTCCCGATGAGCGCCTCGCACATGCGCTCGTCCAACGGTTCCAGGACCATCTCCAGATGGTACACCGGGAGCCGCTCCTTCAAGGCCTTGCGGATCCGTTCCCCTGTCTCCGGGAAGCCTGGGCGAAAGACGTTGAGGAAAAGGATCCTCTGGGTCTCTGCCAGACGGAAGAGGGTTTCCAACAGCTCCAGCGAACTGGTATCAGCCCAGTGCAGGTCTTCCATGACGATCACCAGGGCTGTCCGCTCCGCAGCCTTGATGAGGAGGTCCCGGAAGCTCTTCAGGATCAGTCTCTCCAGGGCCTCGCCCTCCAGCCCTTTGACCCGCTCGGCATACTTGCCCCAGAGGGAGATCCCCATGAGGGTGGCCACGAAGGGAACGAGCTCGCCGGCCTCTTGCGGCGCAAGGTCCCTCACGGCCTGCTGGAGCTTCTGGAAGACTGCCCCGGGATCGTCGTCCTCCCGGATCCCCGTCCACTGCTTCAGAAGGTCGATGATGGGATGGAAGCTGAGATTCCTCCCTATGGAGATCGCCCTGCCCTCGAGGAGGTTGACCCGCTTCACGGTCTCGCGGCCTTTCAGCTCGGCTACCAGCCTCGATTTGCCGATTCCCGCCTCCCCGACAATATTGACTACTGATCCCTGGCCGTTGACGGCCTTCAGGACCTGGAGCTCCAGCTTCTCCAGCTCCCGGTCCCTCCCGACCATCTTCGAGTAGATCGTCCGCTCCGCGCCCAGGCGGGGACGGTGGGCCTCCGACCTGGGGGAGAGCAGCTTGTAAACGGAGATGGCCTCCGCTTTTCCTTTGACCGTCCTCTTGTCGAGGGCCTCGAAGTGGAACATCCCCCGGGTGAGCTGGTAGGTCTCCTCGCCCACGCACGTCGTCCCTGCCTCCGCCAAGCCCTGGATCCGGAAAGCGAGGTTGGTGGTATCGCCTGTTGCGGTATAGTCCATCCGCAGATTGTCCCCGATGCCGCCCACTACCACGGGACCGGAGTTGAGGCCGATGCGCATCTGGAACTCGATGCCGTGATCCTCCCGCATCCTCTCGGTGTAGGGCTCCAGGGCCTGTTGGATCGCCAGGGCAGCATGGCAGGCCCTGATGGCGTGGTCCTCGTGGGCCAGGGGGGCCCCGAAGAGGGCCATGACCCCATCACCGGTGAATTGATTGACGGTTCCCTCGTATTTGTGGATCTCATCCATGAGGATCTTGAAGCAGCCGCTCAGGATCCCGTGGACTTGCTCCGGCTCCAGTCTGGAGGAGATGCCCGTGTAGTGGGCTACATCGGCGAAGAGGACCGTGACGAGCTTGCGCTCCCCCTCGATCACGGAGCGTGAGGTGAGGATTTTCTCGGCCAGGAAGGGAGGGGTGTAGGAGCGAGGCCGGGAGCGGTCGAGGACCGATGAATGGGGCTTTTGGAGGTCATAGCCGCATTGGTTACAGAATTGAGCCGTAGGGGGCAAGGAATGGCTGCACCGGGGGCAGAGCCGCTCTATCGGGCTGCCACACCTCGGGCAGAACCGGAAGCCTTGAGGGTTTTCATGCTGGCAGCGGGGGCACTTCATCTCATGGTTCCGAGAAAGGGAAGCCCGGGCAGTCCATGGTCCCTCTTGAGATTCGATTCCACTATGGGCCAGGGTTTCCAGGGTCTTATTACGTCCATAACACCTACCCGCTTTGACCTTCCAAAACGCTACCTAGATTTCACCGCTACTTTTACCAGGGGATGGTCAAAATCCCCTTAGCATGTTTTTTCTGTTGT
>Ga0326727_10026104_pt1 | contig 10879 bp, 8 predicted proteins | sample MB2enrmetagenome_FD_207643 | JGI IMG/M metagenome (GOLD analysis project Ga0326727, IMG submission 207643) | Lab enriched peat soil microbial communities from McLean, Ithaca, NY, United States - MB29MY | ecosystem: Environmental > Terrestrial > Soil > Wetlands > Peat | place: USA: New York... | reverse complement strand
CGGTTTGGGTAGTTCGACCCCTCAATCTTGCACTACTACCACTCAGTTTGCCGGATGCATCATCCCGCTAGTCAACCCTGTTGGGTCGGAGAGGGTGCAGTTTCTCCTTAGCCATCCGAAAGGAATCTGGAACCTAGCCTTAGTTGCTGGGATCTTGGACAGTCAACAAAATGTCATTTTCAATTCTTTCACTGACTATACTTTCACAATGATTGTGCATACTGCTCTTACGCTACAGGTGGATGTGCCGAATGGTGTCGCGGTCTCAGTTGATGGAGTTAATGGTACCGGAGGCAGTGTCGAGCTCGTTCTAGCTGCAGGAAATCACTCCGTTAAAGTACCAACCATAGTCCAAGTCGACGAGAACACAAGAATTGTGTTTACAGACTGGTCCGACGGTTCCGCTGACGCAAATAGATCCGTAGCATTGAATCACGATATCGTCCTACAGGCAAATTATGTCACCCAGTATAGGCTCCAAGTGATTAGCCCAGTCCGTCTAGGAGGAGAGGGATGGTACGACACCGGTTCAACAGTGAACCTGTCAATTCCATCACAGATAGCGCCAATGAACGGATTGCTTGGCATCCTCGGTGGAAAATGGGTCTTCCAAGGTTGGACTGAAGACGGACACGTGGTGTCTGGATCAACGATTGAACAGGTAACCATGAATTCCCCTCACGTCATTGGGGTAACATGGACGGGTGACTACGCGTTACCATTGGCATTTATGGGAACTCTTGCGATCCTGCTAGCTTTGGGCGTTCTTTATTCGAAACGAAGACCTCGAAAACGGAAACACCAAAGACGTAGACGGTCGCACAGACGCGCTCCATTGAGGCACAGAAATATCAAACTCCCCAGATCTCGCTCCAACCGCGGCACTTAGTTCATGGTCGGACGAGCTTCTCTCAATCCAATAAGTTCAATCAAGTCAAATTGTTGGTGTGAAATCAGCCGCTTTGAGTCTTCTTGATCCCTCGTAGGGCTTCCTCTGCCATGTGTTCACGTTTTTCTACAACCTCATCATAGTAAATCGTGACTAACCCGATAGGTAAGAGACCGAACGCATAGATGGTGAGAGTCCTTAATCCGTAAAAGGGTGACCAAACAGAAGTCAGATAGAAGATATATGAACTATTGTAGCTAGTGATCGTGAGAAGGTATGGTCCGGATCTATCTGCTTGGGTAAAGACGGAAAGGCCCTTTTCGTCCGGGTTGAATACAACACTGACAAGCGTGGGCAGGGCTATGCTCTGTCGCACCTCATCGTAATAAGCCAAGACAACCGTCGTTGCTCCTTCTCTGTCACTGAGCACTGTCAGACTGATGGATTGACCGGCATCGATGGGCGGTATGAAGTACGATTTGATCCAGTAGGGACGCGAAGAACTGAACTGTATCCCAGGTCCGACTCCTTGTAGCGTCTGGGGTGACTTGTAGTAAGGCATTATTGTTCCGATGAAGAGAAATATTAGTCCGAGGGTGAAGAGGACGATTCCCGCAGCTTTTGCTTTTCGAACATGCAACCTTATAGCCTAAACGAACTTGTCGGCGTGATGACAGGCTACGAAGTGCCCTTGAATTAGCTTATCTTCGAATTTTGGAGCCAACTGCTTACAGATGTCGGTAGCGTGCGGGCAACGTGGATGAAATCTGCATGCTTGCGGTGGGTTGATCGGGCTTGGGACCTCGCCGGGAAGAATAATTCGGGTTGTTTTATGGTCGACGTCGGGCACTGGAACAGCTGAAATTAATGCCTGAGTATAGGGATGTAAGGGCTTGTCAAAGATTTCGCTAGCTGCCGCCAACTCAACAATTTCCCCCAGGTACATTACGGCCACTCGTTGACTGATCTGACGAACGGAACTGAGATCATGCGAAATGTAAAGGTACGATAAGTGCTTGTCTCTCTGCAGGTCTATAAGCAAGTTAAGGATTTGAGCTCTGATCGATACATCTAAGGATGAGACGGGCTCATCGAGGATTACGAACTTCGGGTCGACCGCGAGTGCGCGTGCAATCGCGATTCTCTGCCTTTGCCCTCCACTAAATTCGTGCGGATACCGCTCCGCGTGATATTCCTCCAGGTTCACCATTCGAAGTAATTCGTAGACCCGGTCAGTCCATTCGCTCTTCGGTATGTTCCTATGAATAACGAAAGCTTCACTGATGATGTCGAACACCGTCATACGTGGGTCGAGGGAGTTGTAGGGGTTCTGAAAAACCATCTGCATCCTGCGCCTGAGTTGTTTCCGATCAGATTGACTCCCTTTTTCGAAGGTTTCGACAACGTTCATACCTTCGAACAATATAGAGCCTGAAGTTGGTTTCTCGAGGTACAGAATTACCTTACCCGTAGTAGTCTTCCCGCAGCCACTCTCGCCCACTAGCCCGAGGGTTTCACCTCCTGAAATGTGGAAAGATACGTGGTCGACAGCGTGTACGTCGCCGGTTTTCTTCTTTCGGAAAATTCCGCGCTCTACAACGTCGAAATACTCCACGAGAGAGTTTACTTCGAGAATCGGGCGTCCCTTGTCCGCGCTCGTTTCCATCTCAGCCAGCTCTGCCTTCAAGTTTCAATTCCCGCCAATAGTGGCAAGCCACGTAGTGCCCTTCCTCCACCTTTTCTAGGGGAGGTTCCTGTTTCATGCAAATGTCCTTCGCGTACTTACACCGAGGATTAAATACACATCCCGAAGGAGGTTCAATGAGATTCGGGATATTCCCGGGGATAACTTCGAGCGTCCGTGTTTGTTTGACGCTTGGCACAGCCTTGAGCAGCGCCTCTGTGTAGGGATGCTTCGGAGAGTGGAACAACGTAGGCGTATCCGAAACTTCCATCACCTTCCCTGCGTAAAGCACCGTGACACGTTCGGTCATGTCAGCAATTATGCCCATGTCGTGGGTAATCATCACCATCGTCATGTTCAATTCCCTTTGTAACTGCTTCAATAATTCCAAGACCTGAGCTTGGATGGTGACATCTAGGTTGGTAGTTGGTTCATCGGCGAACAGTAACACTGGTTCACAAGACAGAGCTCGGGCAATCGCAATGCGCTGCTTCATTCCACCGCTTAGCTCGTGGGGGTATGCCTTCAATCTCTTTTCGGGCTCTTGGATTCCTACGTGTTCAAGAAGGGAAAGGGCTCTCTTCGATGCAGCCTCCCTCGTCAAATCGCGGTGAAGCATCAAGATGTCAGTTAATTGTCTCTCAACTGTAAACACTGGGTTAAGGGATGTCGTAGGGTCCTGGAATACGATCGCCATCTTCGGGCCTCGAAGTTTACGCATGTCGTTATCCGATTTCGAGAGCAATTCTTCGCCCTCGAACTTTATGGATCCCTCAACGATGCGGCCCGGTCGTGGGACGATGCGGAGTACGGACTGTGCTGTAACAGACTTGCCTGACCCTGATTCCCCTACAAGGCCGACTGCTTGCCCCTTATTGACTTCGAGGGACATTCCATCTAACGCCTTAACTACGCCAGCTTCGGTGAAGAAGTAGGTTCTGAGATTTGAGATTTCTAGAAGTTTCTCTGGCAATCGATGAGCCCACTCATTCACGCAGTCGAGGATTGAGAGCGTCAGATAATCCGTCGCCCATTAGGTTGAAACCTAAGACGCAAAAGACTACGGCCAAGCCAGGGAAGAGCGAAACCCACCAAGATGTCCTTACGTAGGGGAACCCTTCGTTAAGGAGGAGCCCCCAAGTTGACGTATTCGGATCACCGAACCCGAGAAAGCTCACGACAACCTCAGTCAATATGAACCCTGCTATGTTGAGTGTTGCAATCACGATTACTGGTGACAGAATGTTCGGGACAATGTGACGAAAGAGAAGCCTATACGATCCTGCTCCCAACGATCGTGCAGCTTGAACGAACTCCATTTCCTTCAACCTGAAAGTCTCCCCCCTGACGATGAACGCGATACCCGACCAGCCAAAGAACGCGAGTATGAGTACAATGAGCGTAAGCCCCAGGCCCTTGAATACTAAGACAGAGAACACTCTTGCGAATAGAAGAATGAGAAGTAACACTGGAATCACAAAGAACATTTGTATGACTCCCAGCAATACGTCCGACACAGCGCCCTTGAAGTACCCGGCTAACGCTCCTACCGCAACACCAATCAGCGTCGTGATGAGGGTCGCCGCGAGTCCGACGTATAGGTCGTTGTGTGCAGCGTGTACGGTTTCACTGAACACATCTATTCCCGAATCCTCAACTCCGAATGGATGCTTGAATGATGGTGGGCTCCCAGCGTCCCCCTCATACAATGAAAGATAGCTTCGAGCAGGGTACGCGACGACAAATGGACCTACCAACGCGACGACAACGAAGAAGATAACAATGGCACTGCCGATTAATCCTGATTTGTTTCTCTTGAACCGACGCCAAGCTACGGCCCATTGACTTGCCCCTCGTTTAGCCCTACTTTGAGACAAACAGCCACACTCACTGTACCGTGACGCGCGGGTCGATCATGGCATATGCGAGATCGGTGATCAAGTTGGCGATCAACACCATCACTGTTATGACGATTGTTATTCCCTCCACGAGAGGTATGTCCAATGTGAGCGCAGCTTGCGTGAACGCTAGGCCGAGTCCCGGCCATGAGAAAACGGTCTCTGTAGCAGGCGCTCCACCAAGCGCCGCTCCGAATCCGAGTCCAATGATTGTGACTATTGGACTGATAGCGTTTCTCAGAGCGTACCGGTAAGTAACAGTTCGTTCACTAAGCCCGCTCGCGCGGGCCGCTAAGATGTAGTCCTGCCGCATAACCTCAAGCATGTTGGCCCGGACTAGGCGAACTATGGTCGCCAAAGTCACATAGGTTAGAACGGTGGTAGGAAGAATCAGGTGGGCTAACCAGTCAAGGGTACTGTTGCCCCACCATAGGTTACTTACACTAGCCGCTCCACTACTAGGCAACCAACCAAGGTCTAATGAGAAAATTACGATGAGCATAATGCCCAACCAGAAGGTCGGCATCGAATATCCGAAAATTGCAGTAGTTGTTATCGCGTAATCGGCCTTGGAATATTGATGCTTTGCAGAGAACACGCCAACTGGTATCCCTATGATAACTGCCAGTAGCAAAGATAGAATTTGCAGCTCTAACGTGGTAAATGTCCACGGCCCAATCTGGGAGATAACAGGCCTTCCCGTTATCGACACACCTAGGTTTCCTTGTAAGAGATCCCAGAACCAATAGAGGAAACGTTCCCAAACCGGTCGATCTAGGTGATAGTACTCCGTCAGCGCCCTCAGTACCGCAGGATTGGGGTTTCTGAGTCCAGCACGGATTAGAGCAATAGGATTCCCTGCTGCATTTCCTACGGCGAATGTCAAAATCGCGACTCCGAGGAAAACAGGAAACATGAAGAGCAAACGGCGAATTATGTATCGGATTAGGCTCGCCATTTCCTATCCTTATATCGGGAATGCGCGAATTGCAAGCAATTAACGTTTGTGTTTTGGAAGACTCGTGAGGATATGAGCCAGTGCGGCCAGGCCGTTCAACAATTAAAGATAAGGCTGCGTGTTTTACCGCGTCGAGTTGGTTTTATGCGTAGTTAAGTTCACAGTGAGGCTAATAGTAACTTTTGTGGGAAAGCCTAAATAGAGTTCTTAGTGAGCTTAAAATTGCGTGAAATGAAAATGTCTAACAAATCTCTGAAATACATCGTTCAAGGAATATCCTTAGCACTTCTAATCTATGTTACTGCATCATCTGCAGTCCCGGTTCTGTTCAGCAATGCGTATGCTCAGACGCCGCCGCTATTTTCTGTTACATTGATTGCCGCTACAAGTAACCCCGTGCGAAGACAATACGCGAGCATCATAGCTAGCAATATGATAGCCGTGGGCATAGACGCGAAACTCTTCTACGTGAACTTCGACCAGCTTGCGAACCGAATGTTCGCTGCCACAGCTGCGCCTGGATCATCCTTCGATCAAGGTGGGTACGACATGGGATTCATCGGATGGGGCTACACAGCGTTTGTCCCCGATTTTCGGCTAAACTTTGATGGAAGACCCGCATACCTTCCACCTACCGGTGACAATTACGCGTATTACAACAGTCCCATAGTAAACGGCATTTTTGACAAGCTCTACAGCACCACCAACACTACAGAACAGATTCAGTTAACGCATCAATTCCAAGAGCAAGTATTCAACGACGCTCCGTACAATTACATATACGAAGCCATTGACCCGGTTCCGAGAGCCTCAAAGTTCACAGCCTGGGGTAACTCTAGCCTCTACAGTGAGGTTACTTTCCCCGACATTCAGCATTGGGGAGGCGGAGACAGCCTAACCATGGCTGAATCGGCCAACATCTTCCCAGGGAACAACCTAAACCCAGCAGTCACAACTGCGTCAAACAGCTTCTATGCGCTCTACGTATACGGCGCGATTATGGGTGGAGCACTGCAGGAGGCTGATCCTCGTTGCAGCTGCTACATACCGGGTACAGCGCAAAACATCACCTCCAGTCCGGATGGAACAACTTGGACCGTAAACATAAGACCCGGCGTAATGTTCCAGGATGGCGTTGAAGCTACTGCGGACGACTTCGTCTTTACTCAGTACGCACTAACGAACCCAGGAACAGCAAGCGTTGGTCTAGGCAGCAACATTCAGTACCTAGGCAGCAAGGTCTCGTTCAAATTCCTCAATGGCACTGTAAGAGTTGACGACAACACTGGTCCAGGAGTTCCGGAAACGGACGGTTGGTGGAATGCGACTAGCAGATACCAATTCCAATTCCACATGCCAGCCCCGTACGCTTTTACAAGTCCAGTCTACGCGGCCTTTGCTCCGCTCCCCATGCATATTATGGAGAAGTTTCCGTTCTCTACATGGGACAGCGCACCATTCAGCACCGCCAATGCGCCTAACACGTACACTTGGAACACCGCACAGTATGGTGGATCTGGAACCTACACTGCTACTGGTCCAGTAGGTGCTGGGCCATATGTGTTACAGAACTATGACTTCACCAACAACATCGCAACCCTAACAAAGTTCCCAGGATACTGGAACGCCACCGGATTACAATCCCTGGGACAGTTCTCAATTAATACCTACAAGGTTCAATGGATTAGCAGCGCAGACGCTGCAATCGCCGCTCTAAAGAACGGACAGGTCGACCTGTTGGATTACAACTACGCCCTCGCCAAAGACAAGCCAACTCTTCAAGCCATCCCTAACATCAACATCATCGAGGCAACTGAACTGGGTTGGCAGGAGATGGGAATGAACCTCAACAATCCAATATTCGGCACCGGAACAGCCACACCAGCCGGACAGAGCAATCCAGCTAATGCTGCTGCAGCGGCACGTGATATCCGTAAGGCGATCAGCCACATGATTCCGCGTGACTTGATCGTAAGCTCGCTTCTGGACGGAGCCGGATATCCGCTCGCCAGCTTCCTCGGGCCTGGATGGGGCGTATGGTACGACCCAACCCTGACTCCGGATAGCTACGACCTGAACGTAGCAGCTTCACTCCTCCAACAAGCCGGCTATACCGTCAATGTTGCACCTCCCGCACCAATCGCGTACGCGGGAAGCCCAATGCTGGGTAGTGGTTCCGTTACCATATCTGGCACCGGGCCAGCTGCGAACATGTTGGTGATGGTTCAGCAGAGCACCGACGGCGGCAACACGTGGACTGATTTCGCTCCACTCCTAACCGACAACTCAAGCAGGTACCAAACCACAGCACCAGCACCGCCAGCCTTTGGCACCGTATGGTACCGAGCAAACTTCACCGGCATCATACCAAGGCCCGACATAGTTACCGAAATCCACAACGGAACAATCGCACTTAACGAGATGGAGTACCAACAATTAACCACAAACAGCACTAATTGGCTCGGTCAAAGAATAATCTGGACACCCATACCCGGTCAATCGCAGGTCACAAATCCGATCGCCGTTTCGTCTGCGTCTACCGACGCAATGGTTGTAGGCATACCGATCGTCATAATCATTGCAATCGTAGGCGTAGCCCTCTGGATGCGAAGCCGGAAGAAGAAATCAACCACTCCAAAGTAGAGAGAATATGCGCCGAGAGGAAACCCTCCGGCGCTCCCCCTTGTTTTTTTCGTTTGAGTTCCTTTAGGCGCCAGCATAAAGCGCGAGGACTACCAGCACTAAGAGTAAGATCATACCACTAAGGAAAAACACTGACGCCTTCTTTTCGGCTTCTTTGTGCGCCGACGACGAATACTCCTGTTTAGACCCTAGGATTGTCCGCCTGAATTGAACGGCCCCGATCGAAGAAGAGAAATCTAACAGCCCCGCTATGATGAATAGGATCGCAATTTCGACTAGTATCGAGTCACCAAAGCTCTCAATGAATCTGTAGCTCAGAAAACTAAGACCGTATGCCGCTAGGCCATCTGCGGCCAAGAGGCCAAGGGTAATTCGTAGCGACCTACCTAAGATCGTAAGAAACGTTAACATAATAGCCGTTCCAGAACGAGTATTCTAAACTAGCAATTAAGTTCGTGCTAAAGAGTTGGCATCAAGAAAGCGAAAAGAGCCAAAGAAAACCGACCCACGCCGACTGCGAACATATTCATTCCTTGCCACGTTCGCAGTGATCCTCATAATAATAGGCGCCTCGTACTACCAGACCCTTCCCACAGTGGAACACATTCCAGACACGTTCGCATTCAACTCACAAGAATGGATGCCGTATGTTCCCGCTGACGCCGAGTTCGTCGGATACTTGAATTATGTGCAAGCCTACTCGGCCAGTGGAAACTCGTCACTATTCGGTGTGAGCGCACTAATACAGCTCCCTCAGATAGGCTTTTCAATTATTCCTGTGGACGTCACTTACGAAGTGACCGTTCAACTGCCGGAACCAAAATACAGCGGGTCAGCGACATTACTTCAAATATCTCAGGTTAAGCAAACAACTCTGCTTCAGGAGCTTGCTTCGGCTAACCTCACGAAAGTACGTCCTCCAATCACCTACGATGGGTATGCGTTGTATGGGTTGCTAATGAAGGAAATCGGGGACATGAGCGCTACGCCCGGCTACTTGGCGATTGTGAATCACCATATTGTGCTAAGTGATGACAAAACTTCCGGCCTGCAGAATGTGCAGGCGATTTTGGACCAGATAAGTTCGAAGGGGGAAAGCCTATTCGACGACGTTACGGTGAGAAGAAGCGTGTACGCTACGGGTGTTACCGACCAGAGTTATGTGGCATTATTTGTTGGCCGGTTTCCAACTCAACTTAACGATACTGTGATGGCTACGAAATCTGTAATCGGGAGCGGAGGCTCTATTCTTGTGTCACGTGCGTTGCTCTTTCCCTCGTCGGACATCGCGTTAGAACGCTGGGACCAGGCGCATCAGGTCTACAGGAACGCCGACAGTTATCGAATACTCGATTCATTTCTGGTTGTGACTTATAATTATCCCACTACAAAAATCCAAACCGAAATAGTCGGCATCTAAATACACGTATACCCGTGAATCGACAGGTTCTTAATGCGAGGCTCACACGAATAGTGACGAGCTGTCCAGATGCCCAAGGCGTGTGTCGCCCTCCTAGCTTTCACCGTTGCTCTGTTAGTCATCGTTCCGGCGGCTGCCGGAGCGCAAGGCTACCTCAGGATTTCGGCGACGGCTTCATCGAGCGACCTGCAGACGAAAGTGTTCCAAGACATGGAAGGAAATGTCCACATCTTATGGCTCGTTCCTGCACTCAATAACTCTCTGAGTGGTCCGGGAATATGGTACAGTAAGTACAGTCCAAACGGAACGGATGATATCCCACCCACTAGGATCACAAATAGTTCCGGTATTCAATCGGCTGACTTCGCCGTAGACAATCATGGGAACGCCATTATAGTCTGGACTGATGAGATCACTACGGCGCCTATGGCCTCCTCGGTCCTGTTCCTTCTTCACTACAACTCAACTTCTCCTCAGAAAATTCAAGTTCTCGTCACTCACGGACTACTGATACTGTGGCCTTCGTTGGCCCCGGGCGACAATGGGACAATTTACATGGCATGGACTGAGTACAACCCAAACACGGCGCACGCATTTGTTGAATATGGCTGGATCGTCTCGAGCACACTTTCCGGACTCAAGCCCATTGCATCGTACAGCCAAGCAAGCGCATTCCCTCCAGAAGCGAGAGTAGTCTTCGATAATTCCTCTAAGAACCTGCAAGTCGCATGGGGAGAGAGCCAAACTGATGGCCAGCTGGGTTCAACGGTGAACTACGCGAAATTTGGATTGAATGGCACGCTACTAAGCAAACTGCAAGTGGCGCATTTCGGGGAAACCCTGCGTGACGTCTCCATCACGCCATTGTCAGGTCAGGACGGGGCTTTTGTCATATGGCGGACACAAACGTCGAACGATTCAGTATATGTTTCGCAAATATCCGCGGGAGGGACACTCGTTTACTCGAAGCAGCTAAATTACACGACCGGGCAATCGAGCTATACGGCATCGAGGTATCTTTCTGTCTCTACGGACTTGCAAGATAATCTGTATGTCGTGTGGTATGAACCGTCATTCCCTTCACCATCGACACAGTCGACAATATCATCTGTAACCAACGTGACCTACCTTCGAATGAACCTTGACGGAGTCATTCTACAAACCGTCAATGGGGTGGTTAGCTCACCGATAATAGCAGTCACTGTTCTGAACGATGGAACCTTGTACGGTGTCTCACCCAATGGACTCGTGAAAGTGGTGACACCATCACACAAGAACAACCAATTCATGTGGGTCGCCGCCGTTGCCCTGGCGAGTACCTTCGGAATTGCAGGATCAATTTGGTTTGAAGAGGGCCGTTACAAGTGGCTTTCACTTTCTTCTGCGG
>Ga0326727_10026103_pt1 | contig 10879 bp, 9 predicted proteins | sample MB2enrmetagenome_FD_207643 | JGI IMG/M metagenome (GOLD analysis project Ga0326727, IMG submission 207643) | Lab enriched peat soil microbial communities from McLean, Ithaca, NY, United States - MB29MY | ecosystem: Environmental > Terrestrial > Soil > Wetlands > Peat | place: USA: New York... | reverse complement strand
CCTTTTCGAACTAACCAACAATCTGCAGGTAAGAGAATCTTGGAAGGAAGGCGCTGCCCCGAGGACGAGGCAGGAACTTATGGCTGTGAAAAACCACGTTATGGAACAGGCTTTCGGCCGACTGGAAAAACTGTTTGTCATCAGGGCCCTCAAAGAGAGCAACGGCAATATCACTTTGGCCGCCCACAACGTGGGCATGAAAAGGTCAAACTTTTCAGTTCTGGTAAAAAAACACAAACTCTCATCAAAGTCCTTTTCTTCGAAGCCTTCATAGCCTCCCGAGCTGCCGCCGTATGCAGGCCGATTTCATCGTATAAATCTTCATACGGCTTTTTATCGCTCCAATGGGAGGTCGCATCAAGCCGTGCGATCCGTTTTGGCGTATGGCGCCGTATACGTTTTGCCTGCGATTCCCCCTGTTTTCCATGGCGCACGACCTTGTGCGATCAAATGTAAGTAGCTGATAATTCGTGAAATCTCAGCCGACGACAGCGTAGCGTTCCAGGTGGCACGCGAATTGCCATAATTATTTCATCATCGCATGTCGTAGTGGGTTGTGCATCCTTCAACTTTCCGTTTCAAAACAAAAGAGCGTTTGATCATGAACGCAGGGCAGGAAGCATCAAAGGGCAGAGCAGAAGGCAAAATTCTCGTGATGGAAGATGAGGCGTGCCTGGCCAAAGCGCTTCAGAGGGTCCTGAGCGAGGAGGGATACGAGGTGGATGTGGTGACGACCGTCCAAGGCGCCTTTGAAAGACTCCAGCAAACATACTTCGACCTTCTTGTTGTCGATCTATGCTTGCTCGAGACCAGCAGCTTGGCTTTTATCAAGAAAGTCAGGCGAGAGCAGCCGGACACTGAGGTTATCGTCACAACGGCAAATCCTTCTGTGCCTTCAGCGGTTGAGGTGCTGAGGCTGGGCGCGAAAGAGTACCTTGCCAAGCCCTTCGCCAAGGATGAATTCAAAGACATCGTCGTGTCAACTCTGAAAAACAAGAGGACAAAGGCTGTTGCGAACGCTCAGCATGATGCAAAAGAGTTACCGGTCGGCGCTCTTATCCAAAAGCGGGAAGTTCTGGCTGTTTTGAATCGGGCCGCCAAAGATGAACAATTCTCGCAAAACATTATGGAAAATGGGTCTTCGGAATCGCATACAACTTAGACTCGAAAGGAGAACACCATGAGAACGAAAAACGACGCCAAAAGATGGGTTGAGAAGGCGAAACAGTTCTACAAATCTTCCGGTAAACGGATTGCTTTGGCTGAGTTCACTAACCCCGACGGACCTTTTGTCGAAGACGAGATGTATGTTTTCGTGCTGGGTTGCAAAGGGACCATGCTGGCGCATGGAGTCAACGAGAAATATGTTGGAGAGGAATTTATAGACCTCAAGGACTCAGAGGGCAACTTCTTTATCAAGGAAACGGCCAACGCCAGCGGCAGTGGCTGGGTAACGTACAAGTGGTTTAATCCAATCGTTAAGAAATGGCTTCCCAAAACTGTTTATTTTGAAAAGGTCGACGAGTTGGTCATTTGCTCGGGCGTATACAACCACCTTGCCCTGGCTTCCGAAGAAGGGCAGCACGTTGCTGCGGGTTCGAAATGATCTCCGGTTGCTGCTCGGTCCTGTCAGAATGGAATCCGCAGAGTGGGCGGCACTTTTTGGGCCGCCCCGGAAAGTTTTATTACCGAAGAGGCTGAAGCATGGCGCACAAATTAACCACTTGCACTTTTTGCGGAGTTGGTTGCGGTCTTTACCTCGAGACCTCGGATAACCGGACGGTCGGTATCTACCCCAGCATTTCTCATCCGGCCAACAGGGGCAGAATCTGTGTGCGCGGCTGGCATATTCATGAAGTCACAAGTTCGCCTGACCGCTTGCGAAGGCCCTTGCTCAAGAAAAACGGGCAATTTCAGGAAGTGACCTGGGAGGAAGCACTCGAGTTCATTGTCACCCGGTTGAATGAAATCAGGAGCGAGCACGGGCCGGAGTCGATCGCCCTGTTGAGTTCCCCCCGATGTTCGAACGAGGAAGCCTACCTGCTCCAGAAATTCGGCCGCACCGTTATCGGCACCAATAATGTCGACCACGGCGCCGGAGTCTATTGCAATAATTCGATCAATGTCCTGCTGGACATGATTGGCGTGCCGGCGACCACCAATTCCATCGGAGAATTGGCTAGAAGCGAGGTCATTCTCGTGGACGGGGTCGACCTGGCCCGCCAATTGCCGACGATAGGCGGTGCGGTCATACGGGCGAAACTTAATGGCGCCAAGCTCATAGTAATCGATGCACGCCGTCACCGCCTGGCCGAAAATGCCGACCTCTTCCTGCAGCTCAAGCCCGGCACCGAGACCCTGCTCTACGGAGCGATGGAAAAGGTAATCGTCGATCATCGCCTGATGAACCTTCCGTTTATCAAAGCACGGTGCCATAGGTACGAAGGATTTATCGCAAAGCTGCGCGACTACGATTTACTGGCGGCCTCGCAAGAGTGCGGCGTCGCCGCCGAACTAATCGAAGCGGCCGCGCTGGCGTATGCCAAGGCCGGTTGTGCGGCCACACTCTATTCCACAGGTATTGAAGCCCGCGATGCCGAATCGATTGAAGCCATGTTGAACCTGACCTTGCTCACCGGTCAGATCGGCAAGGAAGGCTCGGGTATTTTCGCATTGACGGAACATAATAATCTTCAGGGCGTATGCGATGTGGGGATGTTGCCGGACCGCTTGCCGGGCTACCGTGATGTAGGGAACGCCTCAGCTCGACGGGAAGTCGAAACGATTTGGGGTACCGTGGTCCCCGAAGGTCCCGGTTTTGCCGCCAGCTCTCTTTTCACTCATTGCGGCCACGGTAAAGTCAAGGCCGTCTGGCTCTGCCGCTACGACCCGGTAAGCACAGCTTCTTACGGGAATGCCGCCAGTTTGCTCCAACAGTGCGACCTCGTCGTGATGCAGCATATTTTTCTGGCCGAAACAGCCAAATATGCCCATGTGGTCTTGCCCACGACCGTGTTTGGCGAAGAGCGCGTAACCTTCACGAGCACCGAGCGGCGCATCCAATTGGCTGAACAGGCAATTGATCCACCGCAGGGGATTTTCCCCGCCTGGCATCAACTTGTGCAGGTGGCACGGGCAATGGGCGCGGACTGGAGGTACGACTCTTCTGCTGATGTCATGGACGAGATAGCCAGGGTTGTGCCATTCTACAGCGGAGTAAACTACGAGAATCTCGCTCGCCAGTATGGCCGTCAGTGGCCTTGCATGAAGGACAATCCGCTCGGAACCCCGTTTCTTTTTTCGGAAGCCACTCCCGAGGGCGTATTCAAATTTGTTCCCATCCGTAGACCCCGTCGAGCCGCCATGACTCAGAAGGACTATCCGCTCACGCTCGTTTTTGGTCATTCACTCTACTATTGGCACCAGAACGTACTTGTCCAACACAGCGAGACCCTGAAGCGCGAGTACCGCATGCCGCTGTTGGACTATCCGGACGGCTTTGCGGAAATCAATACCGAGGACGCCAAGCAATTGGGGATCCGGGACGGCGATAGAATTCGGATGCGCGCGGCCATCGGCACGGCGGTGACAACGGCCAGAGTCGTTGACGAGGTGCGAAAGGGCGCGGTCTTCGTGCCATATTTCGTTTACCAGGTGCGGGAGCAGATTCGCGGTTTACCGGAGAGCGGAGTTCAAATGGTGCCGATTCGTGTGGAAAAGGAGGCCTCATGAAAGCGCGTATCCTTGACCGCGCAGATGTCCTCAAGATCGTGAACCTGCTCGGTCAGCAGGGCTATGAGGTTATTGCGCCTTTCGGCGGCCCCGGGCGGGACACCTTCTTCGATGTGGTAACCGACGCAAATCGCGATCAGGTTCAAGTTCATCTGCCCAATCCCCACTATCCCCCGAAGCGTTTTGTCCTACCCCCTATCGAGAGCCTTTTGATGTTCCGAAGAAACGGCAATGAGCAAACAGAGATTATTCCAACTTATGAGGAACCAAAACGCGCCATCTTCGGAATCCGTTCGTGCGACACTGCAGGGATTTATCACCTCGACCGCTTTTATCTTGGCCGTGAGTATCGCGACACTTACTACGAGAAGCGCCGGAAGAACCTCTTCCTGGTTAACGTCGTTTGCACCAATCCCGATCTCGATATAAGCGAAAATTGTTTCTGCATGTGTACCGATACGGGTCCGGCTGCGCGTTGTCACTTTGATCTGCAACTAATGGATCTTGGAGACGAGTTTATGGCCGTGGCTGGGACGCCTGCCGGCGAGTCGATGTTCGCCAACGCGATTTTCAAAAAGGGCGATTATGCCCATGTCGAAAAGCGCCGAGCCATCCTAAACGACACTCGAACTCGCTTCAAAACCGCCACAAGTTGGTTTTCGGCCACGGTTCACTCCGTCTCCCACGGTCATGTGCTGGAAAAAACCTGGGAGGAAATCGGCAACCGTTGCCTCGAGTGCGGAGGCTGCAGTTTCGTCTGTCCGGCGTGCACCTGCTTCACCATCTCGGACCGCTGCACAGGGCCGGGCGCAACCGAGCGCGTCCGCACCTGGGACTCCTGCGCTCTTGCCGGCTTCACACGTATGGCGGGCGGCTACAATCCTCGCAGGGCTGTGCATGACCGGCGAAACCGCCGGTTCTTTAGAAAACTGTCTCACTACTTCATTCAGCGCGAACTGTCGATGGCATGTGTCGGCTGCGGGCGCTGCGTTACGGTTTGCCACGGAAACATAGGGATGCCCAGCGTAGTGGAGATAATCCGACGCGCTACAGCGGAGACTGACAGGTATGAACTCGCCGCTCAATGAAAACATCTATTTGCCGAATATTGCGATTATCGACCGGGTAGTGGACGAAATCGATGAGGTCAAGACTTTCTACTGGCATTTTGAAAATCCGACGCATCACAAAGCTTTCCGGGATTTTCGACCTGGCCAGTTCGCGCAGATCTCGATCTTTGGTGTCGGTGAATTTGCGGCCTCACTGCCCCCAAGCCCGAGGGAAAAGGAAACGTTTTTCACTATCCGCCGGGTTGGAAGTTGCACAGCCGCACTCCATCAGCTCGATGTCAATGATAAGTTTGCCGTGCGCGGCCCATACGGCAACGGTTTCCCTATGGAACACTACTACGGGAAGAACCTCGTGTTCGTGGCCGGGGGGATTGGATTGATTCCACTGCGCTCGTGCATCGTTTACGCGCTCGAAAACCGTGACAAATACGCAAGCATCCAAATCTTCTACGGATCTAAAACGTCGACGGAATTGATGTATGTGCCGAAACTCCGTGAATGGGAGAACTCAGCCGGCATCGAGTGTCATCTCACCGTGGATCGCGGCTCCGAAGACTGGAGCGGCAATGTTGGTGTGGTAGGCAGCCTTTTGAAAAACCCGGATGTAATGGTCCCGGTGGATAATTCCATCGCATTCGTGTGCGGTCCGCCGATCATGTTCCGATTCGTGATCAAAGACCTCCTCGCTTTGGGCTTTCAGGAGGCAAACATCGTCTCGACACTGGAACGCTACATGAAGTGCGGCGTTGGCAAATGCGGCCATTGCTGCATCGGCGTCGCCTACGTTTGTACGGACGGCCCCGTGTTTACTTACGAGCAAATCAAAAAACTCGGGGAGGACATCTGATGCAGGATTTTAACGAACAGCTTCACCAATGCTTTCAGGGCCGCGTCTGCTTGATGGGACTGGGCAATACGGATTACGGCGACGATGGCTTTGGCGTCCGGCTGGCCCGGAGAGTGGCCGAAAGGCTGAGGGATGTCGGCCCTTCCCACTCTGCTCCGAGCATACTTATCGCCGAAACGATGCCCGAGCGTTTCATCGGCCGCGTTGCGCAAAGCGGTTTTGATTCCCTGGTGTTCCTGGACGCCGTCGAACTGGGTGAAGCGCCCGGGTCGGTAGTTCTTTTGAGAAGCATGGAAATGGTTGCCAGATTCCCGCAGGTTTCAACTCACAAGATTTCCCTTGGCACTCTGGCAAGGTGGGTCCAGGAGAACGGAAGGATGCAGGCACACCTGTTGGGTGTGCAGCCTGGATCGCTCAAAGCCTCTAGAAGGCTCACGCCGGCGGTGCAAAAGACAGTCGAAGTTTTGTGCGATCTGGTCTGTAACTTCTGGGGCCTCAAAGGCAGCGAGAAAATTCCCGACCACGAACTGCGGCCGATAATGCGAACAACCGCAGAGGAGGATTTATGCTGACTCCCGAACAGGCTGTTGTTGCAGCTCTGCATATCTGCATCATAGGGGCCGTGCTGACGCTCCTGGTCTCGCGCCAAAAGACTTTGGCGGGCTGGCTCGCCTTTGCCGTCACGGTAGTCACGGCGGTTCTGGTTCTTTTCGCTGTGGCCAAGGTGCTCACCACCGGACCTTCGCCACACTCCAGTTCATTTTGGGACATGCCCCAATACGGTTTCAGTCTACGCGTACACGTCGACGGCCTGACCGCGATATTCCTGATGCTGGTCGCGCTCATTGCCGTGCCGGCTTCATTCTATTCCATTACCTACATGCGGCATTACGAGAATTACAGCGTAGCTCGCTACTATCCTTATTTCCTGCTCTTCCTCGCCGCGATGTACGGACTCGTGAGCACCACGGACATGATGTGGTTCTTCTTCATTTTCTGGCAGATGATGACGCTGTCCGGCTATGCGCTCATCCGGTTCGAGTATGGGAACCCACAGAGCCTCCGCGCCGCCAAAAATTTCCTCATCATGATGCAGTTGGCCTGTCTGGCAACGATGATCGGCGCAGAGTCGCTGGCCATCACCAGCGCCGAGGCGACGGGCAGCGTGAGCCTGAAATATGATTTTGACACGGTGAGCGCCACCCTTCCCATAGTCCTGAGCACCAGGGCCAGTACGGCTGGGATGGCGTTTGCACTTTTCCTGGCGGGCTTCGGCATCAAGATGGGCATGTGGCCCTTCGGACAGATCTGGCTGCCTGATGCGCACCCGGCGGCCCCCTCTCCGGTGAGCGCCATGCTCTCCGGGGTAATGATCAAGACCGGCGTCTATGGTCTTATACGGTATTTCCTCTGGCTCGTGCCGGTGGAGGGGCGGGAAGCTTTCCCTCTGGCCGACTGGGGTGTCGTTGTCGCCATACTGGGCACCATCACGTTGTTTACAGGCACGATGCAAGCGCTCAAACAGGAACAATCGAAGCGCCTGCTCGCGTTCCACAGCATTGGCCAGGTGGGCTACATCCTCCTGGGAGTGGGCGTCTGCATGTCCCTGCTTCCAAGTGGAAATCAAATGATGGAGACCCTCGCCACCCTTGGTTTGTTCGGGGCATTGTTTCATGTGGTAAACCACGGTTTGTTCAAGGGTTTACTGTTTCTCAACGCAGGTTCGATGCTCTATGCCACCGGCACGCAAGACCTCAATAAGATGGGTGGGCTGATCAAATTCATGCCGTTGACCGCAATCACAACGATCGTGGCGTCCTTCTCGATTTCCGGCGTGCCGCTGTTCAACGGTTTCGTGAGCAAGTGGAGCATTTACGCGGCGGCTGTCCTGGGGAGCGGGGCCGCCAAATACCTGGCGGTGTGCGCAGTTATCGCCATTTTGACCAGTGCCCTCACGCTCGCGTCATTCATCAAATTCTTCGGCGTGAGCTTCCTATCGCGTACAAGCACACTCGTAGCCGCTCAAGCCGAAAGGCACGGAAGGCTTGAAGTCGGTTGGACCATGCAAATACCTCAGGTGCTTCTCGCTGTGTGTTGTGTAATGCTTGGCATCTTTCCGGCCCTCGCGTTCCGCTTGATGCAATATGCACTCGATGCCAGCCGCCACGGCTTGGGGGTTCTATTGGCAAACGGCGCTTCGCCGATCGGCAGCTCCTTTGCCGGACTGGAAGAAATTCACGGCGCCGCCTTGTTCGCGCCGCCGGCGCTCATCTTAGTGCTGGCTGTGATGTTCCTGGCAGCCTATGCAGTCTCGAAACTGGGAAGCGCTTCACGGCGCAGCGCAGCCCCGTGGCTCTGCGGCTATGTGCGCGACGCAGATTGTTATCGCTACTCGGCCCATAATTTCTATGGCGAAATCAAGCGCTACTTCCGCTGGCTGGGTGGAATGCCGCATTCCTGGCCGGACACGCGAAGCGATCGGAGGGAATACTAACATGGGCGCCCGCGAAAAGCTCAATCGATTGAGAGAAAAGTTTGGCCTCGCTATCCTGAAGGCCAGCTTGCCGAGCGAGGATCGCTTGTTCGTTTTTGTTGAGCCGGCGGCCCTGATGGCCATCTGCCGGTACATTTTCCGCGACCTGGACGCCCGTTACATCATCAGCATCGGTGCGGATGACCGGCCGTTCAATGGGGTGTTCCTGGTTGCGCACGACTTCGCCTTCGACAAGGACAGTCTATTGTGCTCTGTCCTCACGCACTTACCGGCTGACAATCCCAAGGTGGATAGTATCTCCGACCTGGTGCCGGCCGCGAGCTGGGCTGAGCGTGAAATCTTCGACCTGGTTGGCATCGAACCAATGGGACACCCCTTTCTGAAGCGGCTTATTCTGCCGGACGGTTGGCCGGATGGCGTGCATCCGTTGCGCAAGGACGTGCCATGGAATCTGGTTCCCGAAGGATTTGACGAAAACTGCGAGTTCCGGTTCGGCGACCCGCCGGAGGGCTGCATTGTCGTGCCGTTTGGCCCTTTTCATCCCACGCTCGATGAGCCTGCTCATTTCCGCCTCTATGTTGAAGGCGAGATGGTTCGCGGCTGCGAGTTTCGCGGGTTCATGGTCCACCGGGGAATAGAAAAACTCGCTGAATCGGTGCTCACCTATAACGACATCCCCATTATGGCCGAACGTATCTGCGGCATCTGTGGTTGCGTGCACAGCGTGGCCTACACGCAGGCCGTCGAATCTGCCGCTGCCGTCAAGCCGCCACCCCGCGCTGAATTCATTCGCACCATCATGTTGGAAATAGAGCGCCTGCACAGCCATCTTCTGTGGGTCGGCCTCGCGTGCCACATTGTGGGGTTTGATACATTGTTCATGCAGAGCTTCCGTATCCGCGAGCCTGTCATGTGGATTGCGGAAAAAATCACGGGTAACCGGAAGACTTACGGGCTCTGCATAATCGGAGGAGTCCGCTGGGACATTAAACCGGAATTGCGAGCCGATCTGCGCCTGGTGCTCGATAAACTCCAAACCGAGTGGCGCGAGGTCGTTGCCGCCGTCGTAAAAGACAAGAACATCCAAAAGCGCACTCGTGATGTAGGAATCGCCGACAAGGAATTGGTAAAAAATACCGGGCTCGTTGGCCCGGTGGCGCGGGCGGCAGGTGTGGACATCGACTGCAGGCGGGATCACCCATATGCCGCCTATGACCGCGTAGATTTCGATGTCATTGTCGAAGATGGATGTGACGTATGGTCGCGCGTTCTGGTCCGGGCCAAGGAAGTATTCGAATCGATCAGGATCATCAAGGAATGTCTTGAGAAAATGGAAGACGGGCCGCTTCAGTTGCAACTCCAGGAAGAGCTGCCCGTTGGAATGTTTGGACTGTCGTCAGTCGAAGCCCCGCGTGGCGAGAGCCATCACTTCATTATCACCGGCGAGAACAACCGTCCCCGCCGATGGAGGGTGCGGGCGCCCACCTACCAGAACTTACAGGGTGTGCCGGCCATGATCAAAGACCAGCAGCTTGCCGACATGACGATTTCTCTGGGCAGCATCGACCCCTGCTTTTCCTGCACGGACCGTATGGAGACCATCGACCTGAAGTCGGGAATAACGAACGTGTGGTCCGGGGAGCAATTGCTCAAGTTGACGAGAGGAAAAAACATTCAAGGGAGCCGCAGAGGTTTTGAATAGACGCATTCCGCCGCCGAAATTGAATCGGGCGGCTGAGACAGGTTCCGTCGCGTACTTACGCAAGCGGCCATGAGGTGGCTATGGATCGCAATATTACTTGGATGGCATTGGGCGGATTGATGAATACAGCCGTCGTATTGATCGTGGCTCCATTTTTCCACGGCGTGATGCGAAAGATTACGGCGCGCATCCAGTCACGGCAGGGTCCTCCGATTTGGCAGCCTTACTTCGACCTTTTGAAACTACTGGGCAAGGAAGACATCGAATCAGGCCAGTCGCCACCCATGCAGCGTTTCGCAGTTTACCTGTCATTGGCAACGGCGCTCACAATGGCATGCCTCGTTCCGATGGGCCTCTCGGGACCCTTGAACTTTGTCGGCGATTCCATCCTGCTGATCTATTTGCTGACGCTTTGCAGCATCTGCACGCTGCTGGCTGGTTTGGCCGCGGGCTCGACCTACTCTCTGGTCGGCATCAGCCGCGAAATGATGACGATCATTACACTGGAGCCCCTGTTTGCCATTGCCATCGTGGTCGGCGCGATTCATGCGCAATCGTTTCGGCTCGACAAGGTGCTGAACGGCTCGGTTTACCAAACCAGTGGTTTTCCGTGGTCGGGACTGGTCATGCTGGCTGTTATGCTGCTCTCGTTCCAGGCATTCGTGCAACGCCTGCCGTTCGACATAACGGAAGCGGAGACCGAGATAATGGAGGGCCCTCTCGTTGAATACTCCGGGCCGAAGCTGGCCTTGTTCAAATACGCTCAGATGGTGAGGCTCCTTGTCTACAGCGCTATTTTCGTGGCCATGTTTGTTCCATGGGACCTCGGGCTGACATTCCCCGTGGGGTGGCTGCTGTTTTGGCTGAAGGTCCTTGTCCTGGTGCTGCTCGTCACGCTCGTGGCGGCCACACATGCGCGCTACCGAATCGACCAGGCCATCCGCTACTTTGCAAGTCTGATGGCAGTGGCGCTGACTGCGTTGGTTTTGGCCTCCTATGGCTACTGATTGGATTAAGTTATGTCTATCATGAGC
>Ga0326727_10026102_pt1 | contig 10879 bp, 7 predicted proteins | sample MB2enrmetagenome_FD_207643 | JGI IMG/M metagenome (GOLD analysis project Ga0326727, IMG submission 207643) | Lab enriched peat soil microbial communities from McLean, Ithaca, NY, United States - MB29MY | ecosystem: Environmental > Terrestrial > Soil > Wetlands > Peat | place: USA: New York... | reverse complement strand
TGTTGACAAGCCGCAGGGGCCGACCTATACTAAATGTCGACAAAGCATGTATGCGCAACATGCCGGACATCCAAAGCGACGCCACCCGCGTAGCCAAGGCGTCCGTCTTATGCACCGTCAGTGCTTGCAAGAGCAGTGCCCACGAAGACACAGGGAGCCATCCTAATTCCCAGAAGCTGCGAAGAACAGCAGCCCGAAATGTTGTAAGATGGCAATGGCAGAATCTTTCCGCCGGGATCCCGGAGGGGTTCTTGAAGAGGGGTTCAGGAGAAGACGGTCGAGAGGGAAGACTGTCCTCTTCGTATTGCCTGGCAGCGCAGGGGGAAGCTCACGCCGCGTCGTCTGACAACCCTTTCCTGACGATCCCGCTGACGGGCAACCGCCACGGAGGGTGCGAAGCAACAGAACAACCGGGTGCGAGGGCCGGAGACTTGGCGGACGGGTCGCCGGGTGGAGATGCTGTTCGATTCGCCGCGGGAAGTTTCCGGGAAGATGCCGCGGCAAGAGCATGGTTGTGAGGTGGGGCCAAATGGTGAGGAATCAAGTCAAGGTCGGGGAATCGCGAAGAGTGGCGATGGGCAGGGGGTTAGGGCTCGCGGTTTTTCTTCTGGCCGGCTTGACATCCGTCTGGGCCCAGCAATCGGCCGCACCCGTCTTGCCGTCAGCGGGAGCTTCGAAGCCGGCCGCCGCCGGGGCGCTGCCGGACGCGCATAAGGCCGGCGTCGGCGATTATGCGGTGAGCCCGGAGGACTTGTTGGAAATCACGGTCATGGACGTGCCGGAAGTCAGTCGCACCTACCGGGTTAGTTCCAATGGATTTCTGACCTTGCCCCTATTGCCGGAACCGGTCGCCGCCGCCGGCGAAACCTTGGATCAACTTTCCCGCCTGATTGCCACCAAGTTTCATGACGCGGGCATGCTGAACAACGCGCAGGTAACGGTTACCCTTCGCGAAACCAGATTGCATGCTGTCCTGGTATCCGGCGAAGTGAAACGTGCGCAGGCGTACCCGGTTTATGGCCCCACGCGGCTGCTCGACATTCTCGTTCAGGCGGGGGGGCTGAGCGATGGCGCCGGCAACGATGCGATCATTATGCGCGGAGACATCGGGACGCGCGCCGACCTGGAAGAAAGCGCTCGCGCCGGTACGGCGAACGCCCCGCCCAGGGAGCGCACCTTCACTTTGGACATTCGAAAGCTGGTGGAGACAGGCGACGACAAGACCAACATTCTCCTCTATCCCGGCGATCGAGTTACCATCCAGCGAGCCGCGCTCGTTTACATTATGGGAGCAGTGATCCGCCCCGGCGGGTACGTGTTGAACGAATCCCGCCAGAACATCACGGTGCTTAAAGCCCTGGCCATGGCCGGCGATGTGAGCAACGTTGCCAAAAAGGATCGCATTACCATCCTGCGCAAGGATCCCGCGCTCGAGGGAGAGAAGCGGGAGGAAATTCCGGTCAATTACAAGGCCATGGTGAAAGGGCAGATTGCCGACGTGCGATTGATGCCCGATGATATTCTTTATGTGCCCGAAAGCTCGAAGCTTAAGGCTTGGCGAACCTCCGTTAATTCCGCTGTGCAGATGACCACGATGATGGCCGGTGAGGGATTGATGATTTACCACTAAGGTCGGCGGTTGATTTGGGAATTGCTCTGACAGATTTTTTTGTGGGGGGAGTTTCAAGGTGCCTGACAACGAGTCTTTATCGCCTATTGAACGGCATTTGCCCACGCGGCTCAGCAGCTTCACGCCGACCATGCTGGAATTGGAAGCGCATGGGAGTGATTCCCATTTCAATTTCGCTTCCTTCTGGCACATCGTGATGAAGCGCCTCGCCACCATCATCACCGCGACGCTGGTGGTGGCCGTGCTGACGGGGATTTATACCCTCAAGATGGAACCCGTTTACAGGGCGACGGCGAGCATGGAAGTGGAGACTACCTACCCTCAGCTCCAAACCCTCAGTGAGGTCTACCGCCAGGCTCCCGTGGATGATTACTCCTTCCTGAGCACCCAGATGCAGGTCCTGCAAAGTGACAGTCTGGCATGGAAAACGATGGAAGAACTCGGGCTGGACAAAGCGGCAGGCCCCGCGGGCCCGTCCAAAATCCCGGGACAATCGCCCACCCAGCTCGCCGGAGCGCGCAAGACGACTTTGATCGAGGATTTTAAAAGTGGACTTTCCATTGAGCCGGTGAAGGACACCCGCATTCTCGCCGTCAGTTTCGAAAGCGGCAGTCCGGAGATGGCGGCGAATGTTGTCAATAAATTGATCGAGAACTACATCGACGCCAATTTCCAGGAGCGCAACGATTTTACCAAACGCGCTTCCGTGGGCATGGAGCAGCAATTACAGGAATTGAAGGCGAAGGTGGAGAAATCCTCGCAGGCTTTGATCGACTATGAGCGTCAAAACCTGATTGTCAACATTGGTGACAAGGAAACCATCAACGATCAAAGGCTGGGAGAACTGAACAAAGACTACACCGAGGCGGAGAGTAACCTCGTCCAGAAGCAATCGCTGTATGAGCTGGCCAAGGGCAACGAAGGCCAGGTTGGAATCATCATGCAGGACGATGTGATCCAGCACTTGGAGGATAAGTACAACGATCTCAAGGCGGCGTATGCGGATGCCCTGGGCCAGTATGGGCCTAATTTCCCCAAAGTTATTCGGTTGAGCGACCAGCTCAAGCAAATGCAATCCCTCATTGACAATGCGCACAAGCAGGCCATTGAGAAGGTTCACAATGATTACCTGGCGGCGCTCAGCCGGGAAAAGCTTCTGGGGGAGGCCCTGGCGAAAGCCAAGGCGGAAGTCAGCGCCGTCAACCAGCGCATGGTGGATCACAACATCCTCAAGCGGGATTTCGAAATCAACCAGCAACTCTATGAGAACCTCTTGCAACGGTTGAAAGACACCACCATCTCCGCCAGTTTGCAGGTCACCAACGTGCACGTGATTGATGCCGCCACCCCACCCGTATCTCCCGTCCGCCCGAACAAGCGGCGCAACATGGCCGCGGGCCTGCTGGTGGGTTTGATTCTGGGGATCACGCTGGCCTTCGTGCAGGAAGCTCTTGACAGCTCGGTGCGGACCACCGAAGAAGCGGAAAGACTGGTGAACGCTCCGGCCTTGGCGGTTATCCCCTCCGAAACCGACGGATACAGGCGCAAGCAACTGCCCGCGGGCCGCTCTCTCGCCCCCGTGGGGCCGAACGGCGTGGGCCTGGCGGTCCTGAAGCGGCCCTCCTCGCCCATGGCGGAGTCATTCCGCAGCCTGCGGACTTCGGTTTTGCTTTCCACCGCGCCGCGTCCGCCGCAAAGCCTGCTGGTCACCAGCGCGCAAGTGGGCGAAGGGAAGACTTCCACCGCCTCCAACCTGGCCATGTCTTTCGCCCAGCGGGGCGGCCCGGTCTTGATCATCGATGCGGACTTGCGGCGTCCTTCCATCGCGCGGACCATGGGAGTTCCCAATGAAAAGGGTTTGAGCAGCTTCCTGACCGGCGCCCACTCCCTCGAGGAAGTTTTGATCCAATATGATCGCGTCCCCAATCTCTGGATCCTGCCGGCGGGTCCACGGCCTCCCGACCCCGCGGAACTGCTCTCTTCGCACATGATGGAGGCCACCATCAAGGATTTGCTGAAACGGTTTACGCAGATTGTGATCGACTCTCCCCCGCTGCTCCTGGTGACGGACGCCGTGGTCCTCTCCGCCATGGTGGACGGAGTTATTCTGGTGGTGGCCAGTGGCAGCACCGCGCGGGGGGCGCTTACCCGCGCGCATCGCATCCTTGAAAATGCCGGCTCGCGGGTCCTGGGCATGGTGCTCAATAAAGTTGACATGCGTTTCGACACTTATTACGGGTCCTATTACGGTCCCTACCATCAGTCTTATTATGATGAGATCTCCGTGTCGAATCCGCCCCATTCGTCAGGCGGTGGCCGCCCCCGGCCCAAGGATTCACCCCGCCGAGCCTGAGCACGCAGAGTTGCCGGGTGAACTTAAGCGGATTTCCCCCGAGGTGCGGCTGAGGGGCTCCCCAGCACTTGCGCCTCGACGCTTCCAGGATCATTCACGAAATGAGTCAAGCTCCCAACCCTGACTTCGCTGGTGAGAGGGTTTCGTTCTGGCACAGTTCCAATTACATCCTGGCGTGCTCCCTGCGCCCGGGGTGGCGAGTCGCCGTTTTCCTGATCCCCCTCGTGGCCGTCAGCGCCTGGTTGGCCGCGGTAGTCATTCGCGTGGCGCGCGTAACCTACTATGTGGACAGCCTTTCCATCAGCGCCATTCAGCAGGCGCTGCGGCTGGATCCGGCTAATCCCGACTTGTTCCATCGCCTGGGAATGGTCTATTCCTACGATCCCACGAATGTTAATCTCACCGAAGCGGAAAAGAATCTTCGCAAGGCCGCCGACCTCAATCCGCGACGTTGGGATTTCTGGTCGGACTTGGGCACGTCCTGTGATTTCGCCGGTGATACGGCGTGCTCCGATGAGGCCTTTGAACGCGCCCGGGGCCTTAACCCCATGGCGCCGGTTTTGCAGTGGACGCTGGGAAATCATTACCTGCTGACCAATCGTCAGGAAAAAGCGTTCCCATACTTTCGCCGCCTTCTGGATTTGGACCCGTCATATCTGGAGGCAACTTTTCGCCTGTGCCTGCGCGCCACGCGCGACCCCCTGGCGATTTACGCGAACGTCGTGCCCCCGGGGAGAGACGCCGCGCCCCGGTTCGCTTTCCTGATGTTCATCAGCGCCACCGCCGATTACGAGAGCGCCATGCGGATTTGGGGGCAAATGATCTCCGGACCGGACCGCTCCCCCAACCTGTCGGTGGTCAAGCCCTTCCTGGACTTCCTCCTCGACCATAATCAGGTTCAGGATGCGGATACGGTCTGGAACGACCTTCAGCATGCGGGGGTTATTCCGCCGGGACCCCATGCCGATTCCGCCAACCTTCTCTATGACGGCAATTTTGAGGGGCCGCGCCTCAACACGGGATTTGACTGGCGCAGCACCGATTCCCCTTATCTGGTATTTGACTTCGCCGATCCTTCCGCCTACAAAGGCGCCAAGTGCCTGCGCATTGAGTTCGCGGTGGGCCGCAATACGGATTATGATTTGTTGAACCAGGTCGTGCTCATTAAACCGAATACGCCGTACAAGCTAACTGCCTACGTGCGGTCCGACAATCTCACCTCTGACAGTGGACCGCGGTTGCGAGTGGAGGAGGTGGGTTGTACGGGCTGCGTCCCGCGCACCAGTGACGCGACGCTGGGGACTACTCCGTGGCATCCGATCGAAGTATCGTTTATGACCCAACCGCAGACGCAGGCGGTGAGGATTTCTTTTTGGCGGCCGCAGGATCAACCGGGTGCGCCCGACATAACCGGGACGGTTTGGCTGAACGATGTTGTTCTACGCGCCGTGGAAGCTCCCGGATCCCATGCGAACCAGGAGGGGACCCGGTGACCACCCCCACGCACTTTAAGTTCTCAATTCATTCCGGTGGGGCATCCTCGCCTGAGGACCTCGCCATCACCGCCTCTCCTTTGCACGTCATCGCCCGCGTTCTTCTGGTGGTCACCCTATGTGCCGCCCCGTGGGCTTTCGGCGCCGTGGAGTCTTGGGGATGGGGAACCATGATGGTGTTGTCTCTCCTCACCCTGATTCTATGGGCAGGGGGTTGCGCCCATCGCGGCGTCCTTAAAGTTTACTGGTCCCCGCTATATTGGCCGTATCTGGCGTTCTTGCTCCTGGGCGTTATTCAGTTGCTCGCGGGCTGGAATGCCGATCATGTGGCGACGCGTGAGGCCGTCCTGAAGATTGTCACGAATCTGGTCTTTTTCTTCCTGGCGGGCCAGCTTCTCAATGCCCAGCCGGAGAATGGCCGGACCCTGGAATGGCTCGGCCTCATCGTAACCCTGTCGGCTTTTGCTTTGTGCATCCTCGGCTTGGCGCAATTGTTTTTGGGGGTGGGCCCGCGCGTTATTTACTGGAAAATCCCCGTAGCGGGCTGGCCTTTCGGCCCCTACGTTAATCACAATAACTATGCCGGCCTAATGGAGATGTTTCTTCCCATTGCCGCCGCGTACATTCTCTCCCGGTCCCTGCATCCGATTCCGCGGTTGTTGCTCTGGTCCGGGGTGGTTATGGTCATTCTCTCCATTTGGATCAGCGGCTCGCGGGGCGCCACCGTGGTGGTTTTGATTGAGGGGTTGATTCTGGCCGGCATTCTGTTGCGGTACCGGTCCAACTACGTTTCCCTGCGGTCGTTCCTTGCGGTGCTGGGAGTGTTGCTGATTGCCGCCGTGGTATTCTCCGGGATCGTCAGCACGGGGCGCGTGGCCAGCCGTGCCTGGGGGGTTTTTGAACCCAATTCCTCCCTGGAAGCTAAACTCGGCGACCGGTTCAAGGTCGGGATTGAAACGCTGCACATGGCGCGAAGTCATCCCTGGCTGGGGGTGGGAGTGGGATGTTTCGAGTACGTCTTTCCGCAACACTTGACGTTCTCTACGGACCTGCATTGGACCCACGCCCATGATGATTTCCTGGAGGCGGCGTCGGAAACCGGGTTGCCGGGGGTCGTGCTGATGCTGGTGGCGCTGGTGCTCTTTTTCCGGATCGCTTTCCGCCACCTCGAGGGACGCCTTCTGCATAAGTGGGGTTGGATTCAAATGGGCGCGGCGGTGGGCGCGGTGGGATTGCTCTGCCATAGTTTTGTCGATTTCAATTTGCGCATTCCCGCCAACGCCGCATGGTTTGTGGTGTGCCTGGCCATCGCCACACATCCCCGGCCCGCCATGGAAAATCCACCGAAGATCGTTTGGGAATCGAGCCTGGACCGAGGCAGTGAATTCATCACTTAGAGTCCTCCGGCATGGGCGGTCAGGCCCCTTTGAGGGGCCAGCCACCGTAAAGCCTCCGGCTCTGCCGGAGGATACGTTACTTTCGTCATGGAGGGATGCAAATTGAGGGGCGTAATCCTGGCAGGTGGAACCGGTTCCCGGATGTATCCTTTGACGAAGGTCACCAACAAGCATTTGTTGCCCGTCTACAATGCCCCGATGATCTACTACCCCATCCGGACATTGGTGAATGCGGGGATTACGCAGATCCTTATCGTCACCGGCGGGCGCAACGCCGGGGACTTCCTGCGCTTGCTGAGCAATGGCAAGGAATTCGGCCTGAAGCATTTGCATTACACCTATCAGGAAGGGGAGGGCGGGATCGCCGACGCTCTGCGCCTGGCCGAGGACTTCGCGGAAGGTGAGAAGATTTGCGTGGTCCTGGGTGACAACATTCTGGAAGGAAGCCTCGGGCAAGCCGTCGCCAACTTTGAACAGCAGGAGCGCGGCGCCCACATTCTGCTCAAGAGTGTGACCAACCCGGAACGGTTCGGAGTTCCGGTCTTTGAGGGGGACCGGATTATTCGCATTGAAGAAAAACCCGCTCATCCCGCCAGCCAATACGCGGTCACCGGTGTCTACTTCTATGACACTTCGGTTTTTGAAAAGGCAAATCGGCTCACGCCTTCCAAGCGGGGAGAGTTGGAGATTACGGACGTCAATAACGCCTACTTGCAGGAGGGCACTTTGACGTACAGTGTCCTGGAAGGCTGGTGGACCGATGCGGGGACTTTTGAGTCGCTGCGTTTGGCCACCAACCTGGTGGCGGAATCCCTGGAAAAAGCCTGATCGGCATGGACTTCTGCGGTTCCCATGGCGCGGGTAACCACCGGTTCGCCGGGAGGGAGCGTAGGGTTCAATATGAAGCTCGTGGTGACGGGTGGCGCAGGATTCATCGGGTCAAACTTTATTCGCTACGTTCTGGCCCAGCACCCTCGCTATACCATTCGGAACCTGGATAAGCTGACCTACTCCGGGAATCTTCACACCCTCCGGGATGTGGAGAGGCATCGGCGTCACACCTTTGTGCGTGGCGACATTTGCGATCGCCGCAAGGTGCAGGAAGTCCTGAAAGGGGCCGATGCGGTGGTTCACTTTGCGGCGGAAACGCACGTTGACCGGAGCATCCTGGACAGCGCCGCCTTTGTCCGGACGAATGTTCTTGGAACCCAATGCCTGCTGGATGCCGCGCGGCAGGCGGGCGTCCGGCGCTTCGTCCTGGTCAGCACCGATGAGGTTTATGGCAGCGCTTCGTCCGGGGAAAAGTTCCGGGAGGATTCCCACCTGGCTCCCAACAGCCCCTATGCGGCCAGCAAGGCCGGCGCTGACCTGCTGGCGCGCGCCCAATTTCGTACTTTTCAATTCCCGGTTATCATTACCAGATGTACGAACAATTACGGCCCCTACCAGTACCCGGAAAAGTTCATCCCCCTTATCATCATGCGTGCTCTCCAGGGAGAAAATATTCCCGTGTATGGCGATGGGCTGCAGGTGCGGGATTGGATCCACGTCATGGACCATTGCGCCGGCCTGGATGCGGTGCTGCACAAAGGCCGGGACGGAGAGATCTACAATCTGGGCGCCGGGAACGAGTGGCCCAACCTGGAAATCGCCCGGCGAATTTTGCGGCTGGTGGGCAAGCCGGAATCCTTGCTGACCTATGTTCAGGACCGCCCGGGGCATGATCGGTGCTACGCTTTGGACTGCGAAAAGGCCCATCGGGAATTGGGCTGGACGCCCCGCACGACGCTGGAAGCGGGACTGCAACAAACGGTTGATTGGTACTCGTCCCACGCCGACTGGGTGCGGCACGTGGCGGCGCGGGGTTACCGCGCGTACTACCGCAAGCACTATGAACGCCGGGAAGCGACGCTGGCCAAAGTTCTCGATCGGGGAGGAAAGAAGTAGTGCGCGTTCTCGTTACCGGCGCACAGGGAATGCTGGGGTCGGTGCTGCTCCCCTGCCTCCAGGCGGAACACCAGGTTTGGGGAGTCGATCAAAGGGATTTTGACATCGGGGAGGAAGCCGCGGTGGGGCGTGCCTTCCGCGAGTTGCGTCCGGAATGGGTTTTCCACCTCGCGGCCTTTACCGATGTCGACGGCTGCGAAGCGAACTCCGCGAAGGCTGAACGGGTCAATGTTTTGGGGACGCGGAATGTGGCGTGCGCCTGTGCGGAAACCGGCGCCGCTTTGCTGTATGTCAGTACGGACTACGTCTTCGACGGCCGCGCGAAAAGGCCCTACCGTGAGAATGATTGTCCGAATCCCCTGAGCGTGTATGGCCTCACCAAGTTGCGCGGGGAGAGGCACGTGCAAGCGCTGGTGGCGCGGCACACCATTGTTCGGTCTTCCTGGCTTTACGGGCCGAACGGCAAGAATTTTGTGGCCACCATATTGAAGTTCGCGAAGGAGCGCGGGGAACTGCGCGTGGTTTCCGATCAGCGGGGGTCGCCCACCTACACCCGCCACCTGGCCGTAAAGCTTGTGGAGCTTATGGCCGCCCGCGCGTATGGTGTCTTTCACGTCACCGGGTCCGGGGATTGCAGTTGGTTTGAGTTTGCCGGAGCGATTGTCCAGTCGGGAGGCTATCCGCAAGTCTGCGTCGCCCCCATCACCACCCAGGAAGCCGGACGCTTGGCCCGGCGGCCCGCTTTTTCGGTGCTGGAAAATCACCGCCTGGCGGAGAGCCAACTCCCCACGCTTCCGCATTGGACGAAGGGCCTGGCAGAGTACCTCGCGGAAGGCCGGCGCGGTGGCGAATTCGCGACGCAGGCCGCCGATAATCCGCAAGCACCGCCGGGGCAGGGGCAGACACCATAAGCGCTAACTTAACCTGTCCGGAGCCCTTCTACATCCCCGCTAAGAATCTTGGCGATTGGGCATGGACGTGAAACAAGATTCTGCGGGGGGATTTCCGGAGGTGCCCAGCAGACACGCCGCTGTGGTATCCGCAAAGGGCGTTTTTCGTTCCGAATCCGCCTTCGCAATCGATCTTGCATCCGACCAGATTTGGTGATCGGGTACATCTGTCCGCATAACGCAATCCGGCCGGGTAGTAGTCCACTGGCTCGAGCACGATTCCCACACCCTCGACGACTACCGAGGAGTTGTTGCCTCGAACGAGACTTTGGGAGATTGAGGGGGCACCTTTCAACGCGCAGGGACCTAATCCGACCCCGTGCCGCCGAGATGTATCCTACCTAACGTTTAGATCGTTGGTTGAGGGCCCACGACAGCGGCTTGTTTTTGGGTATTAAACCTAATTGTTCAGGTTGCTTCGCGCCGGCATTTATCGCGGATAGCGTCACTCATAAGGTATGTTCCAAATTCCTCATAAAATTCTGGGCGATCCAATGCGAGCGCCACTGTTGCCTTTAGAAAACCCAGCTTATCCCCCGCGTCGTAGCGCGTACCTTTGAAGCGAACGGCATAGATATTCCGCCTCTGCGACAATTGCTTTATTGCATCGGTCAACTGTATCTCACCACCCGCTCCGGGCTTTGTTGAATGGATGGAATCAAAGATCTCCGGCGCAAGCACATATCGCCCGATTATCGCCAAGTTGGAAGGAGGTGTTTTCGCCTTCTCAACCATGTCCACGATTTTGACCAGGCCCCCGTTGGTATCAGCCCCCGGGTCAGGAACCACGGTACCGTACCTAGAGGCATCTTTCGGCGGGACTTCCATCACGGCCAGGACCGCCCCCGGTGGATTGTCCGGGTCCCTATAAACGAGCGACTCGTACGCCTCGATGAGTTGGAGAACGCACGGCTTTTCGGCGTCGATAATGTCGTCCGCCAACACAACCGCGAAAGGCTCATGGCCGATCAATCTGCGGGCGCGAAGCACCGCGTGCCCCAAACCCTTCGCTTCTTTCTGCCTGATGTAGCAGACGTCGACCTCATCTGAGATAATTCCTTGAACCACTGAGAGCAACCCCTCGCTTTGCTTTTCTTCAAGCAGATGCT
>Ga0326727_10026101_pt1 | contig 10880 bp, 7 predicted proteins | sample MB2enrmetagenome_FD_207643 | JGI IMG/M metagenome (GOLD analysis project Ga0326727, IMG submission 207643) | Lab enriched peat soil microbial communities from McLean, Ithaca, NY, United States - MB29MY | ecosystem: Environmental > Terrestrial > Soil > Wetlands > Peat | place: USA: New York... | reverse complement strand
CTTTCTGCACCACCCCATTCCCGACCACCAGCTGCCGCCGGACCCGCATGCCTTCCGGGTGTTTGCCGGGGACCTTGCCAATCGCCTCCGCGGGGGCCAGCGCATCGGCATCCATTGCTGGGGAAGCATTGGCCGCGCCACGGTGACGGCGGCCTGCACGCTGATTCACTTGGGTTGGGACCCGCGCAAGGCGCTGCATGCCGTGGAAGATGCGCGCGGGGTGCCGGTTCCGGACACAGAGGAGCAGGAGCGGTGGATTCTTGGCTACAGGGCGATTGCATGAAGGATGTTCGGCCGGCTCCGATTGTGGACCTGACCTTCACACATCAGTGGCAGGCAGAGATGCTGGCGGCGCGGCCGTTGATTCTGCCTGCGCGGCACTTCGTTTACCCGCGCGATGCCGAAGAGGTAGAGCGAGGAGCGCTGGAGATTCTGATCCGGCCGAGCGAAGGCGAGTTGCCCTTTCTGGCCACGTGTGCGCTGGGGTTTCGCGATGCGCTCGTGCCTACCGGGCTCTGGTCTTGCCCGAATGCGGATGAATTGTGCGCCGTCTCCGGCGGATACGCCTACATGATCGATACGAGTGCGCCGGAGCGATTCACGATGATTGCTTACCGGCCGGTGCTGGAGGTTCGCCCGCTCGAAGCGCAGGGGCTGCTGCTGTTCGTTGGTCATCACTCCATGCTGGCCTGGGGTGCGGAGGGCCAGGCATGGCAATCGGAAAAGCTTTCCGACGAAGGAATCACGATTACGGCGATTGAAGGCGCGCGACTTCACGGGTTGGACTGGAACATGATGGCGGACAAGGAAACACCCTTTGTGCTCGATCTGAATTCCGGTCTCCTCACAACTTGATTCCCCACAGGAAGAGCTGGCGGTAATTTAGAAGGAGCCGCCTCTCCCCCCGCGGGCTCTCCGAACCCAGTCGGAGAGCCGCTCACCCAAGCTCACTCCCGACTCCGCCGCGAACGACCGCGCATCCCCCACTCCTTCACTCGCCAGCAGCCCAAGCGCAATGAACAACAAAACGTCCGGCGAATTCGCGCAAAGTGAGTTCAGAGCGGAGAGCGTAATGATTCGCCATCCTGATTCTATGGTCAGTCCTGATTCCAACCTTTGAGCGATCAACCCCAACGCCATCCCACCTTCAGTGGCTAGGACGGCAATCAATACCCCCTGAAACCGGGCATCAATCGACACAACTCCCGTCTTCTCGAAGCGGAGAAGACGGATCATCGCAGGTGTGAGCGCCCAGGTTACGCAGCCCGCCTCCAAAAGCACCATCAGAGGAAGATAAATTGCAGATCGAGAAATTTCAGGACGGTGCACCCTGTCCAAGAGATAAATCGATAAGAATGTGAACCCTGCTCCAAACACGCCGTAGGCAAATAGGAACTTGAGTGAAAAAAGCATTATCCCCACCCACTTTGTCGCAACTAAAGCCAGTGCTCCCCTTGCGTCCGGCTCTTGCTCGTGGTCAATCGAGGCCACCATGACACTCGTCACGATAATCACAATCACAAATAAGCAAACGATCACAAATATCGTCGCGAGTCCGATCGGAGCATATGCCAAGGAAGCCTTTGCCAAGTTGTCGTGGTCGAGCGTGGGCGACGTCACATCGCCGCCTAACACAGAATGGCCCGTTGAAAACCCATGAAAGATTGATCTCTCTGCCACGCCACGAATACGCCAAAGGCAGATCGCCAGGAGCTGCCCAACCAGATAGGGTGCCCCAAGCACCGGGTGTTCCCGGAACAACCTAAACGTCCTGACCCAAAGCTCCTTCATAGGAGCCCATTCTACCCAACGCCATTCCGAAACCCGCGACACGCCATTTTCCGGTTGATTCCTACGGCTGGAAGCGCCTAGAGTGCTGAGTATGATTTCGAGCGACCGCCGCACCTTTCTGCGCAACGCAGCCACCCTCGCCGGCGCGTTCTCTGCCAGCAGCCTCTTCAGCCAGATGCACGCCGCCGACTTCAGCGCCGCGTCGCGGGCCGTGGCCCATCTTGGCCCGGCAGAGGTGGCGCAGAACGAGGACTTCTGGGCCGTCATCCAGCGCTCTTACTCGGTGAACCCGGACATCATCAACCTGAACAACGGAGGGGTTTCGCCAGCGCCCATCGTGGTGCAGCAGGCTGTGGAGCGCTATAACCAGCTTGCCAACGAAGGGCCCTCGTATTACATGTGGCAGATTCTCGACCAGGGGCGCGAACCGCTGCGCGAAAAGCTCGCTCACCTGGCCGGAGCGCAGCCGGGGGAGATCGCCATTGACCGCAACTCGACCGAGGCGTTGAACACCATCATCTACGGGCTGCCGTTGAAGGCCGGTGACGAAGTGATCGGCACCAAGCAGGATTACCCGCATATGATCGAAGCGTATCGGCAGCGCGCCGAGCGTGACGGCATCATTTACAAACAGATCAGCTTCGACTTTCCCATCGAAGACGACGACGCAATTGTGAAGGCTTACGAGCAGGCCATCACGCCGCACACACGTCTTATCCATGTAACGCACATGATCAACTGGGTTGGCCAGACCATGCCCGTGGCCAAGATAGCGGACATGGCGCACGCGCATAACATCGAAGTGATCGCGGATGGCGCGCATTCTTTCGGGTTACTGGATTTCAAAATCCCCGATCTGCGCTGCGATTACTTCGGCACCAGCCTGCACAAGTTTCTGTCTGCTCCGATTGGTACCGGCATGATGTGGGTAAAACAGGAGAAGATAGAAAAGCTCTGGCCGCTGGTGTGCAACGGCACTCCTCACTCCGCCGACATCCGCAAGTTCGAAGACCTGGGCACGCGCAGCTTCCCGCTGGAGCAGGGCATCGGCGAGGCGATCAATTTTCATGAGGGCATCGGCAGCAAGCGCAAGGAGCAGCGCATCGGCTACCTGAAGAACTACTGGGCCAGCCGCGTTCAGCAAATCGCCAAGGTCAAGCTGCACACTTCGCTGGACCTGAGATACTCATGCGCCATCTGCGGCGTTTCTATCGATGGCATGACGCCGGGGCAGGTGGCATCCGCGCTCTTCGACCGTTACAAGATTCACACCGTGGGCATTGTGTGGGAGAACATCAGCTGCGTGCGGGTGACTCCGCATGTTTATACGCCGCTGCCGGACCTGGATAAGTTAGTCACGGCGATTGGCGAGATAGCCGCCAAAGCCTGAGCGAGGCACAAAAGGAAGCGGGCAGAACGGTGGTTTCCGCCCTGCCCGATATAGAGCATCTGGCCCTTCAAGAAAACTAAAACCTAGGAGCGCCGAAAAGCCCTGCGGCGGATCATCTCGCCAAGACCGGCCATCCCTGTGAACAATAAACCGAATGTTCCCGGTTCTGGCGTAGCGGCGCCATACGTCACTGGTCCGAAACCGAGGTCGTTGCCATTGGTATCACTGAATACGATGGATGTGATCGCATCGCCGCCTGTGGCTTGCACGCCTTCAAAGCTCAGGACCGAAGGATGACCCCCGTCCGGATCGCTGCCACTCGCGGTGTAGGTCCCGAGCAAAGTGGCGCCATCATATGCTGAGAAAGTGATCGTGTAGGGGCCATCGGCGAACTCTTCAATGTTCAATCCAACCTGGCCAACCGGATTGCTGAAGCTGACTGTCGCCGGTCCTCCCGACCCAAAATATCCTGACCCATAGAGAATCACGGTGCCATTCGGGAATGCGCTGTAAAAGTAGGAGGTCCCGAGTTGCACCACTTCAAAACCATTTGTGTTCGAGAAGGTTAGATTGTTCCCGCCGGCGCTGAAAACCACAGGAGAACCAAGATTTGTGGACTGCGCCCCCGAGAAAGTGAGCGTTGTGTCAGTGGGGGAAAGCCCAGCGGAGGTAGCAATTTGAAGCGAACCCGCATAGGCCTGGAAAGATCCTGCAACCAGCGCCAGGATCGGGAGAGTACTCGAGCTGGAAAGTCGAAATTTCATAACTTCTCCTTTTGGTTCTTGATGAGTGGATGGGACAGACTGCTCCATGCGGGCTATTGCACGTAATTAACCAATGATAAACCTTTTATAACCAATTATATAGCCGAGCCAAAAGCCGAAGGATGTGCAAGTCCTTGCACCTGCGGAGGGAACTGGATTTCCTCTCGGCGGGCACGGAGGATCGAGTCAGCCAGGACCGCAGATCGAATCGTCTCCGCCTGGAATCCCCTTGGCCGAGGCCGGCAGAATTGTCTCATAGCCCGAATAGACACCTTCAAACACTGCGTCCCAGCTCATGGTCAGCGCATGAGCGCGCGCGGCGAGGCGCATCGCAGCGTGAATTTCCGGATTGCCGAGCACGCCGGCAACGGCGTTGGCGAACTCCGCGTCTTCCGCAATCCGCCCCGTCACGCCGTCGCGCACAATCGTCCTGGGGCCGCCGTCGGGGGTGACAATGGCGGGGACGCCGCTGGCCAGAGCCTCAAGCACGACGTTGCCGAATGTGTCAGTATGCGAGGGAAAGACAAGCAGATCCATGTTGGCGTATGCGGTGGAGAGCGCTTCCCCGCGGAGCACGCCGGCGAACTCGGCGCGAGGAAGGCGCTCGCGCAGCCAGGCCTCTTCGCCGCCGTGGCCGACGATGAGGAACCGGAAACTTTTGTGCCCCATGGCCTCAAGCTCCTGCTGCACCTGGGCCAGGAGCGCGACATTCTTCTCCACGGACAGGCGGCCGACGAAGCCCAGCACGTGGTCGCGGTCGGCGTTGGTGCGGCTGCGCCTGGCGGGATGGAACAGCGCTGCGTCGACGCCGCGCGGCATCAGGTGGCAGGGCCGCCTGGTCACCCGCTCCAGAAGCGCGCAAAGCTCCGCGTTGGGTGCGAAAAGAACCTTCGCCATGGAATAGAACTTGGCTGCGGTGGCGAGGGTCAGATCCTCAATGGTCTGTTCCGTCAGGACCGATTGCTTGGGCAGAAGCTTGAAAAGCCAATCTGAGCGGCGCGCCAAATATTCGTGCACGTTGGTGTGCCAGCTTGCCGCCAGCGGCAGTTCCATTTCATAGGCAAGACGGGCGCCGAGCATGCCCACTTCGCTGGGGCCGGTGATGTGAATCAAGTGGGGCTTGAATTGGTCAAGAACCTCGCCGATGAGCGGAATGTGGCGCAGAAATGCGGGATCGAAGCGAAGGTCTTTTTCGAGGGCAAAGGAGAGAAATCCGCGCGGCAGCTCGAGGGTCCAGACGTTGCCGTCTTTCTGAAAGGCATTGGCACGGTCGCCGGCGCGCACGCACAGAAAGGGGAGATTGCGACGGCGGGCAAAGGCTTCGAAGTGGCGGCTGGTATGCGCCACGCCATTGATTTCGTGGAAGGAGTCTGGGAAATAGGCGACGCGTGGAGCGAACGCGGCCGGCGCATGGCTGAAGGTCGGATTGAGGGTTTCGGTCAACGGCAATTCATGGACCCGGTTCAAACAAGTGTAGCGAGTTCGCTCCGCTTTGCGGATTCAGCAAGTCAGCTGGGCCGTGGCTCTCGATAGGCTTAACAGCCAAAGCCAGACAAGAAATCAGCCGTCGTGCTCGCCGAGCGCAAGCCGCAACTGATGCCCTTCGCTCCAGGCCATGCGCAGGCCGCCTGAAACCAGGCCGCGGCCCATCAACTGCACGGCACCGATAATTGCACGCATGGCCCGAGGCGCTTTGCCGGCCGGCCATATTTCGCTGAGCGGCCGGATCACCCCGTTTTTGTCAGGGTGGTAAGCGCGATCGTCCCAGTTGCGCGAGCCCTGCGGAAACTCCGGATAGTTTCTAATTGCGTCGATGGTCGATTGCAGGAGCCGGTGCTTCCATGGTTCCGCATATTGGGGCAAGAAGAGCATATTGCTTTTCCTTTCGCGGCGGATCTCGTGCACAAATTCAGTAAAGCTTGTGGCGTTGGTCAGGTTGATGGTGGCGTTCGGCTCCACGCCGTGGCGGTCGCCGCCGGAGATGAGCAGCATGTGCCAGCTCTCAGCCAACTGCTTCGTGGCGCGGTTTTCTTCCCAGTGGCGCAGCCCGTTGAGTTCCAGGGCATGGAGAAACTGGCCGTTTTTCTGCAGGAATTCGTTCACCAGAAACTGGTGCTTTTCTTTGCCGATCAAGTACAGGTCCCACATGGGGTGGTTGAAAACCACCAGCACGTTCGGCTCGGCATGCAGCGCGGAGAGAATCGCGGTGAGCCTTGCATTGGTTGGGTTGGCGGTGTAATCGGCGAGGGTGGCCATCCACTCGGCGGCTCGCGCACTGGGCAGGTTGTGCACGCCCAGATGAAAGCTCTGCGGACCGTAGGGAGCGCTCCACTCGACGGAAACGGGAATTTGCCGCGCGCTGGGGATGGTACGGAGCAGCATGGGGGCGTTGATGTTGTCGTGGTCGGTAATGGAGACCATGGCCGCCAAGTCCAGTTTCTCCACCTGGTTGCGTTCCAGATCAAAGGCCAGGCGGGGGGTCATGGGCGGGGTCCAATAGGCGGCCGCGTAGTTGATGCGAATCCCGTGCACGGCCTCAGATCGGCGTTCCAAGCGCGATAGAAACGGGCGCAGGACGGAAAGCTGGTTGCCGAGGTTGGCTAGAAAGTCCAGCGTCTCAGAGGACTGGTTGGTATGGCTGTGCAGGGAAACGCCGGTTCGGAATCCGCGTGGTGCATTGGGGTCGCGCCAAAGATACGAGATGGTCGATTTGGCCATTTCCTCTCCTTCTCCGCGTAAATTCCCGGATTTCTGCACCCAGTATCCTCTCCCAAACATAAATGGCACGTTAAGAAGCCGCGAATTACCCTTCAATTCACGAAAGAACCAACACAGTAACCGAAAACCCCTTCAAAACCGGCGAAATGCCTAGAATTACCGCACAAGCCTTGGTGCACTTTTCCCAATTTGGCACGTGATTTGGCAGTTTTTCGCGCCGAACGCACCCCTCCTCTTGACTACGGGCAGTCCGCGAATGACAAATTTTGTAGCGCCGCTCTCCCGAGGAGCTGTCGAGCGGGCCTGCACAGGCCGCGGAAAACCCCTTCGCAGATGCGCAGAAGGCTTCCGTCCCCGCCGGCCTACTGGGCGCCGTGGCTGAACAGCGACGTCACCAAATCAAGCAGGCGGCCGGAACCGCCGGGAAGCAGCGAACTACCAATCGTCAACAGCGGCAGCGCCATTGCCTCGCCGAATTTAAGGTAGAAGTTTCCCTGCAACTTACGGTCGTCCCCATTCACGATTCGGGAGAGAACCGGATCAGTATCCATCTGGCTGAAGACTCTGAAGAATGCCCACGAGATGCACCCCAACATCAGGAAGCCGGAAACCATGAGCGGGAGAAACGGCACGAAGGGATAAATGGCCATTCCCAGGGTGACCAGGGAAAACAAGAGCGCCACCGAGGCCAGCAGTGTGTGGAGGCGGGCAACCACCGTTTGAATGAACCCGATGTAAATGAGGCAGAGCAGCTTTTCCGCGGTCTGCTGCCATTCCGGGAGCCGCGCAAGTTCTTCCGCCTCATCGCTGAAGCGTCCGCCGTTTGCGTTGGCCTGGCTGGCGAGGGCGCGCTGGATGGCTTCTGTCGCAGGCAGAATTTCCACCGCCGGCTGAGCGAACCTTGATGCTGCGACCAGCTTTGAAACCGCCGTCCCAACATCCGACATGGTTTTGAAGAGGCGTCTGGAGTCGGATGCGAAAGCGGCGCGCTTGACCTTGTCGAGGTCGGTTATGTTGTAGTGGTCGCGCCTGGCCTTGAGCCACTTGGAAGGAGCAAGAAAGATGTCTTCCAGGGGAGTTCCGTCCACGACGGTGGCCCCATGCTTGTGGGCCAGATCGAGGACGCAATCGATCTCGGCGGCGTGGATAGCGCGCCGGTCTCGAAACGAAGACCCGTTGAACGACCACAGGTTGGTCCATTTGAAATCGTCAATGGGGACGAAGCTTCGTCTGAACGGCTCCAGGTCGAGCGCGCGGAGCAAGGCGCGCAGTTTGTCCCACAGCCACAGGAACTGAAGCAGGTCAAGGAACATCAGAATCACGATGGTTCCGGAGCCCAGCATAACAAAGCGGGTGGTTATTCTGGATTCGAGCGTGGTGATGTTTGCGAACGGAGAGAAGAAGAAGTGCGCGAGCAGGATCGACGCGGCGAGGCAACCCCAGACGATCCACAGCCATTTCGCAACCTTGAAGTTGGGCAGCGGACGCCCCAACGCTCCGATTGCATCGGCGCTGGGCTGCGAAATCCGATTGTTATCCGCTACCAATGGCAGTGGAGGCGCGACGCGCAGAACTGCAGAACCGCTGCCTGCCTGCGAGGCCCACACGCCGATTGCAACCAGCAGAAACATCGCCGTGGGAACCAGAGAGAGACCCGACTCCCAGTGCATCTCCCGATAGGTGTTCAGGATTGCGCCAACGGAATGGTAATTCAATGCGTCACCGATGAAGAAACGCCAAATGCCAAAAACCAGCAATGGCAGGATGGAGAGAAGCATCGATTTCATCCAGGGCAATTCTGCCGGACCAAGCGCCCTCCACAGGGCCGATAGAGCGATCGCCGCGGGGGCCGCAATTGCCATTGCCTCGGCGGCGTTCCACCACCGATCAGCCTGAGATGCGGCCGCGGCCGGCATGGCAACGGCCCATCCAAGAACCCGGAATGCGCCCCCAGCCACAAGACCGGGAATGGCCACTTTGAGCAGCCAGAATCGCCACTCGGGCGCGGGCGCAAAGCTGGCCAGGGCGACGCGGCTGACCGGATTGGCATACCAGAAGCACGCGCAATAGAGAAGCGTGAACGCAACCAGCACAACATACAGATATTGCCAATAGGTTCCGACATGAATCTGCCGGGAGGACTGCGACGCAGACGGCGATTGCGGCGCATCATGAGCGAAAAGCGTGAAAGGCATTTCCACCTGCGACCCGCCGGGATGCAGCGCAAGGAAGGAATTGAAGGAGCGCTCATCGAGCGGCCATGCGGCATCGCTGCCCAGGGTGGCAACATACATCGCCGGCCGCAGTTCAGGCTTCGATTTCGCATCCCAGACAGGAGCGGAATATTCGGCATACCAATGATCGGGGTCTGCAAACAGCGAAATTGCAGCGAAGTAAATCCCCTGGGCGACATCGTCAGCAAAAACATGTCCGGCATGGTCGTGTTGTTCACTGGTCCAGTCATGCAGGCGGGGCAGCATGGGAAAGTCGTCCACCACCATGTCTCCGCGAAACTGCGCGGTGGGGCCGCGCATGAAGAGCCGGGTGCTGCCGATGACCGTAACCCGGACGTTACTGTCGCGGGAATGAAGAAACTGGGTAAGAAAAAAGCTGTCTTCTTCGTTGGTAGCGGAGATGATCACAGCACGAATGCCGTGCGCCTTGAGGAACTCCGAAATGCCGAACAGGACCGACTCCTGGGCGGCAACCGTGTCCGCACCTCCAAAAGACTGAACAGAGTCTCCCTCGCCCTGGGTGTCGCTCTTCAAGGAGAGAGAACGCTTCCAGGACTGCATGGGCGAGGAAGAATCGAAGATACCCTGGCTTTCGTAGCCGGCGCGCAGGCTGGAGATATCGCGGGGGTAGCCTAGACGCCAGATGTCCGCACCGGCAGCGCGCTTCGAGCCGGCCTCTTCGCAATCTTTCTGGTCCGCGGTCGTGCGGCTGGAGCCTTTTGGATCAAAATTGACGTTTCCGTAAAGCGACTCACCTTCGCTCAACATGGCGGTAGCACTGCGCTCGATGCCGATTCTGCCCAGGGCGCAGACGGCGGCGTCAATCCAGTCCTCATTTTCGTGCAGGGCGCTTCCGAAATCGACCTTCGTCCCAGGCCATCGTTTGACCATTCTGGCAACGGCGTCGTCCGCGGCGCTGCTGAGGGTGACTCCGCCACTCCGTATCAGGAACGATGCAATTTGATTCTTCTTGTCCTGCTGCTTGAGAAAGCCGACCATGGATACCAGCGAGGCAAACGAACCGCTGAACGATGGCCCCAGAATGCGGACCGGGTTTCCAAGGTGCATGTCCTGCTGCTGGACAATGTCGCAGGCTGTCTTGACCTGAGAGTACGAGATGCCCTGCGTCGGCTTTTCGCTGATGAGAAAGACCAGCATTCCTTCCGCGTAGGCATCGTCGTGCGGCTTGTTCTTCCGGAACAGCAGAATTCCGGGAGTCCTGTCCTCCAGATCCTTTTCGTCTTTCTCTTTTACGTCGTCGTCGAAGTCATCGCGCGGCGCATGGACTCTCCAGGGAATCAGGGAACTGTCGAACAGGTAACCGGCATCGCGCAGCCCATCTTCAAGTGCGTCCACATTGTGATCGAATGCGGAGGCCAGATGGGTTTCAACGGGATGCGGCACGGTGGCGAAGACAACCTGCAGGCTCTTGGCCGCGGCATTCGGGTCTGCCGCCCTGGCTAGGAACCGGTCAATGAAAGGCTTGGGGTCTTCCACCAGCAGCCCGTTTCCCGCGGCAGCTCCGGGCTTCTTCCCAGCGCCGCGCCCTTTCTCTTCCGCGGCTTGCGCGCTGGTTGCAGCGGGCGTCCCGTTCCCCGCCGGCGTGGGATGCACGGCAAAGCTGGATGCAACCAGCAAGGCAAAGATCATTGAGTAGCGATTCATCGCTTCATGACCTCCGGGGGGAATTGGATACGGGGAAGATGGCGCTCTAATTCAATGAAACGGAAAAGCGGAGCGCTTCCCTTTGATTGAAAGGAAAATCTGCCAGGTTCTAGGAAGAGTAGTACGAATATCAACAGAAAACAAGCGGGCAACGGCGGAATTCAATCGGAGGGCGGCCCACATCGCCTCCATTTCCGCAAATGCCTGTGCGCCTCACGTCTCGCTTTTGGGGGTCAACCCAGGTACAGCCCATCTCGCCGGGCGCGAGTCCAGTTGTCAGGCCTGTTTTTTATCGAGTTCACGCCGGCGGTTATTTTT
>Ga0326727_10026100_pt1 | contig 10881 bp, 6 predicted proteins | sample MB2enrmetagenome_FD_207643 | JGI IMG/M metagenome (GOLD analysis project Ga0326727, IMG submission 207643) | Lab enriched peat soil microbial communities from McLean, Ithaca, NY, United States - MB29MY | ecosystem: Environmental > Terrestrial > Soil > Wetlands > Peat | place: USA: New York... | reverse complement strand
GCCTACACGCGGTATGCCGCCGGGAAGTGATGGGCAGATCGGCAGATGGGCAGAGCAAGAAACAGGTCAAAAGGCAAAAGGCAAAGTGCAAAAGGCAAGAATGCATTCGGGGGCAGCTTTCCCGAATGATCGCGGTTCAGCCGCGGCTTGGCCTTTTGCCTTGCTCTTCTGGCCGGGCCTCTCGACGTCCAAACTATGCCAAAGCCGACTGCCGCACCACAGTCCGTAACCGGCCCGCGCTCGCCCTTCGTCCTGCCGAACCTCCGCTGGGTCGTCTGCGCCCTGCTCTTCCTGGCCTCCACCATCAATTACGTGGACCGGCAGGCCATGTCGGTCCTGAAACCTCACCTGCAAAGCGTCCTGCACTGGTCGGAGAGCGACTACGGCTGGATTGTCTTCGCCTTTCAATTGGCTTACGCCCTCATGTTCACCTTTGCCGGCCTCGCCATGGATTGGCTGGGAACGCGCCTGGGATATGCGATCTCCATCACCTGGTGGTCCCTGGCGGCCATGGCCCATGCCCTAGCCCGCGGCGCCCTCTCTTTCGGCGCCGCGCGTTTCCTCTTGGGGGCCGGCGAGGCGGGGAACTTCCCCGCCGCCATCAAAGCCGTGGCCGAGTGGTTCCCCAAAAAGGAGCGCGCTCTGGCCACCGGCATCTTCAACGCCGGCCCCACCATCGGCGCCGTCCTCGCTCCCCCCTTGGTCGTCTGGCTGACCTTCACTTGGGGATGGCGGGCGGCCTTCATCTTCACCGGAGCGCTGGGATTTCTCTGGCTGGCTATCTGGATCCCGCTCTACCACCTGCCCAGCCGCCATCCTTGGATTACGGCGCGCGAGCTGGAGTACATCGAAGGCGGCAGCGCGCAAGAAGAGGCCGCCGAGGGCCCGCGCCTTGCCTGGCAGAAGATCCTCGCTTACCCCCAGGCCTGGGGTTTTATTCTGGCCAAATTCATGACCGACCCCATCTGGTGGTTCTACATCTTCTGGCTCCCCTCCTACCTCAAGCAGGCGCGCGGCTTCACGCTCCAGCAGATCGGCCTGCTTTCCTGGATTCCTTTTCTGGTCTCGGGGGTGGGCAGCATCGCGGGCGGGTGGCTCTCCGGCTTTTTCCTCAAGCGCGGTTGGCCCGTAGGAAGGGCGCGCAAGACGGCCATGGCGGTGTGCGCCTTTTGCATGCCCTCCGGCATCGTGGCCGTGTTTGCGCCCGATATCCGCTGGGCCCTAGCCCTCATTTCTCTTTCCCTGGCCGCCCACCAGGGATGGTCCGCCAATGTCTACACCCTCGCCTCCGACATGTTCCCCAAGCGCGATGTGGGCTCCGTCACCGGTTTGGGCGGAACCGGCGGCGCGGTGGGCGGCATGATCCTGGCGCTCGTCTCCGGCTACACGCTCCAGTGGTTCCATACCTACGTGCCTCTGTTTCTCATCGCCGGTATCATGCATCCGCTCGCCATCGGCCTCGTCCATTGGCTGATTCCCAAGGTCGAGCCGGTCCCCATCCGCGCGTGAGGAGATCCCTATACCTAAGAGAACGGGCTGGCGCAGAGCGAAGCTCTGGGGTGGACAGCCATGAGTGGCTGTCCCACGGGTCTTAATTCAATAACTTGTTGTCGCCGGGTACGGCCTCAGCGGGCCCGGCTCCCGGCTGGTTGGCGGGGGGAGAGGGCGCCGCCGGCGGCTCTTTTTCGGGTTCCTCAGCTTCCTCTTCCCGAATCTCATGCTCCGGAGCGCGCCCGCTCACCAGGGTCCACTTCACCGGATAAACATCCGGATCGAAGATGACCGCGTAGAAATGCCAGATGACGATGGCCAGCGTGGCCAGGATCGCCTCGTAGTAGTGGATGGCGGTGAGAACGTCGAGCCAGGAATTGGAGAGATAGCGAAGCACGAAGTTGTGGGCCCACAGGAGAACACCGGTGGCGCCCATCACCACCGTTCCCCAGACCAGGGCCCAGTACTCCAGCTTCTCCGCATAGTTGAACTTCTTGTACAAGGGCAAGCGGTGGCGGTAACCCAGGTTGTAGCCCACGGTCTCGACCACCTCGCGGGCGTCGAGCACCCTGGGCAGCATGGCGCGCAGCTCGCGGCGGCCCTCGGCGCTAAAGAGGAGGTAAGCGAGGTGATAGAGGGCCGCCGCAATCAGCACCACGCCCGCCATGCGATGCACCAGGCCGCGCAGGGGAAAGTCCTTTTCCCAGCGCACGATGGGCTCTGCCCAGAAGCTCCCCGGAAACTTCAAAGCAAAGCCCGTGATGACCAACAGGATGAAGCTGACGAGAAGAACCGAGTGCTGGAGGCGTTCGTTCAGCGTCAGGCGCAGGGGCGTTGTCAGAGACCGGTACTTCGCGATGTGCCGGCGCAGCTTGCGCAGCCAGTCCAGGAAGTTGTGAAAAAGCATGAACCCGAGTGTGGCCGGAATGGCGATCAGGTAGAACAAGCGGACGTAACGCAGCCAGGGGTTGGTGCCCGTGGCGGAGGCAACCACATGCACCGGCCCCAGGGCAAACGTCTTCCCCGCGTCCGGATGGCACTTGCCACAGGTGGTGGCGAGATTGGCCTTGGCAATCGTGGAGCGAGGATCGCTGGAAGGAAGGATGTCGTGCACGCCGTGGCAGCTCGCGCAATTGGCGACCGTCTGAGATCCGGCTTGGGAGGCCAAGCCGTGGTAACTGTTCTCGTAGCTCGCCACCCGGTCAGCCGGCAGGTTGAACCGCCGGTTGAGCTGGGCGTCCCCGTGGCAGCGCGAGCAGGTGGCGATGGCCAGATTGGTGACGTAGACAGGCGACGCGGGGTTCCCCGGCGCCAGAATGTTGTGCTCGCCGTGGCAGTCCGTGCAGGTAGGGGCCGCCCTTACTCCCGCGGCCACGGCTCGCCCGTGAATGCTGTCGCGGTATTGGGCAAAGGGCTGGTCATGGCAGTGGCCGCAGGTGGAACCCACGTTGCGTTTGGCGATCGGGGAACGGGGATCGGAGGCCGGCAGGATGTCGTGCGTCCCGTGGCAATCATTGCAGACGGCCGCTTTCTTGCCCTCCGCGATAGCCCGCGCGTGGACGCTCGCTTCGTAAGCCTCCACGGGCCGCGCCGTGGCAAACAGGTGCTTGCGCGCCAGCTTGGGGTTCGAGTGGCAGCGGGCGCAGGTCATGGGTAGGTTCCGGCTATTGACCGGCGAGGCTGGGGCCGAGGCCTCCACCACCTTGTGTGTCGGTCCGTGGCAGGCGGCGCAATCCGGTGCGTCGGAATCCCCCTGCTGGCGTGCCCGTCCGTGAATGCTAGCCGCGAATTGGTTGACCTCCTCGGCGTGGCAAGTGGCGCAGAACGCCGCACCCCGCGCCGCCGGGCGCGCCACCTCATGGGCGGTGCCGTGGCAAGCCAGGCAGGTTTCTGAATTGCCGGTTTTCCCCAGCGCGGAGTGAGCGTTGGCGCCCAACTCCCCCGCCACTTCAGCGTGGCAGGCGAGGCAGGAGGCCGAGGCTGTTTGCGCGTTGTGGGGCAACTTGGCCGCACCGGCGTGGCAGTCCTGGCAACGCAGTTCTTGGTGGACGCTGTGGGCCACCCCCTCTGCCTTCACCGTGATCAGCCTCCCACGCGAGTTCGTCAAGCCCGTGGAAGGCCCATGGCAGGCCAGGCAGTCGTCTGCGGCGCGCAGAGACGCCACGCCCCCGAGAAGCAGAATGACCGAACCGACAATGGCGCACTGGCTTCGACTCATGCCTACGGACCCGCCTTTCCCTACCACGATCATTTCTCTTAGCACGTCAGCTCCCAAGCCAAACGATCTCCCCTCCGAACTTGCGAGCACCCGGTCCTCCGATTATGCGTAGTCCAACAGGGGCCAACTGATTCCTGTGTGCTGGGTCCAGTGGCTTCAGCTAGAGGTGAAGGGGTTGATAGCGCGCAAGTTAACGCGTCCAAACCCACACGCCGGCGGGCCACTGCTGAGGAATTTAACGCACACTGTGGAGATTTTCCGCTTGTGGAATTATTCAACATCCCACAATAGCTAGATATCTCAAAGTAAAAACATTGACTTACAGACTTTATTCAAGAAATCTTAACCCACTCGATGGAGACGTATTTGCACTTTATGAGCCTCGATGTTATCATGATCCCGTCCCGCCACCTTTCGTAGCGGTAGCACGGTCCAAGAACAGCGAAAGAGGCAAAGCTGCCTCTGCTTTTCTGAATATGTTGGGTAGCACGGTCAGCAAGGGACCACTCGCGGCGCGCCGGATCCCGAGGGTAACTCGGAGGCATAGGCGCGGCTGGAGCGCCTTGCTCCTGCTGTTTTCCCTTCCGCCGGCGTTCGCCGCCAAGCATCCCGTGGCTCTCGATCCGAAAGTGGATGCCGCCAAGTGTCTGGAATGCCACGCCGACAAGACCAAGGGGAAATCGGTGCATTCCGCTCTCAAGACGGGTTGTTTGAGTTGCCACGAAGTGCGGGTCAACCGGGACGCGACGCACGTGAAGCTGACCAAGCCTACAGTCGCCGGCCTCTGCTTCACCTGCCATAGCAACAAAAACCCCTCCAGCCTCAAGGGCAAAGTGCATCCCCCCGCCGTGCGCGATTGCCTGAAGTGCCACGACCCGCACGCCTCCGCCAACAAAGACCAGTTGCGGAAGGCGGCTTCTGGTGATAAGGCGGAGAATCTCTGCCTTTCCTGCCACGACATGGGTGTGAACGCCCCCAAAGGCGGCAGCCGTCATGCGGCGTTGGATATGGGCTGCGATATCTGCCACGTCATTCATAAGAGCGGCGATCCGAGCCAGCGGGAGTTTGCCGACCATCTCACCAAGCCGGCTCCGCAAATCTGCCTCGACTGCCACGACGTGACCGCCGAAGATCTGCGCAAGGCCCACCAGAACCAACCCTTCGGCGCCGCGGACTGCCTCCAGTGCCACGACCCGCACCAATCGAAGTCGCCGAAGTTGATGCAGGCTTTCCTTCACAACCCGTTTGAGAGTAAAATGTGTGAATCCTGTCATCAACCTGCAAAAGATGGAAAGGTCGTCTTGACGGAGAAGGACTCCAAGGCGCTCTGCATCACCTGCCATGACGAAGTGGCCAAGAAGATTGCCGCCGCCAAGGTACAGCACCCGGGCGCCCAGGGGGAGTGTACCGACTGCCACAACCCCCATGCCGGGCAGGCCCCTGGCTTCCTACAGCCGAATCCGGTGGCCGCCTGCCTGGCCTGCCATGCGGACCAGGCCGCACAAGGCAAGAAGAAGTACTTGCACCAGCCGGCTTTCGAACAGGCGTGCGGGATCTGCCACGTGGCCCACGGTAACGACAACGCGAAGCTCTTGCGAGTGGGCGACGTCAATAGCCTTTGCCTGGAGTGCCACGGACCGGACGCGCCGGAGCCGCAGAAACTGGAGAAGGAGCATCTGCTTGCGATCTATGACGGCAAAGTGCGGCTGCCGGAGGACTACTTCAAGAACATCTCAGTCCTGCCGCTGAAATACGGGAGGGGGCACCCGACCGAGGGCCACCCTGTTTCCACAGTGATGAATACCAAAACGAAGAAGGCGAGCGCGCTGAACTGCCTGAGTTGCCACCAGCCGCACGCCTCGGCGAACGTCGGCCTTTTGGTGAAAGACCAAGAACCCAACATGGCGTTTTGCAAGACCTGCCACACCGAAGGGGCGCTGCAATTGAGGTAGACGGAGAACAGGAAAAATGCGCACCCCGCGCTCCAATTCGAAGCTTGCGGGAAAGGGCTGGGAGATCCTGGCGCTGCTGCTGGCTGTCCTGATGTGCGGAACGCCCGCGCCGGCGAAGAAGAAGCCGAGCGCCAATGCGCCGGCGGAGGCGGGGCCCAAGAGAGTGACGTTTGACATCAGCAAGATCGTCTGGCCGAGCCCGCCGGACATCGCGCGCCTGCGCTTCCAGCAGATCCTGACGGGCGAGAAGATTAATTGGGAGGGACTTCAGCCGAACCCCAAACCGAAACAATCGTGGATGGACCGCCTGGCCGGCGAGGAGCCTGACCGGCGAGTGAAAGATGTGCAGAAGAAGGTCGGCTTCCAGTTGCTGCGCGTGTTCGGAGTGGCGGCGGACTCGAAAGGGAATATTTATGCCGCGGATCAAGGGGTGGGGGCCATCTTCATTTTCCCCAAATCCGACACGGAGCCGGTGCGACTGATCAAGCACGGCGTGGACGCGCGCTTGCCCATGATCAACGGCCTGGCCGTGGACGATGACGACCGCTTGTTCGTGACCGACGTGAAGTTGCACCACGTGCTGGTGTTCAACGCCCAGCACGAGCAGGAAGCTTCCTTTGGCGCCGACCAACTGCTGGCGCCGGCCGGCGTGGCGATCGATACCTCGAACCGCTTTGTCTACGTCGTGGATACGCAGGCCGACCAGGTGGTGGTCTTCGACGCGGACAAGTACACGCTGTTGCGGCGGATGGGAACAGGCGGAAAGAAGCACAGCCTGACGAGTCCCGGCGACTTCGCACTGCCCACGCACGTGGCCGTGGACAAAGAGGGCAACGTTTACGTCACCGATACATTGAACAACCGCGTGGAGATTTTTGATGCGGATGGCGGCTTCATCAATGAATTCGGGAAAGCGGGCGATGGCCCGGGTCGTTTTGCGCGGCCCAAGGGAATTGCCATCGACGGTGATGGGCACATCTGGGTGACGGATGAAATACAGAGCCGGGTGCAGGTGTTCGACAAAGAAGGGCGGCTGCTGCTCTACATGGGCGAGCAAGGATGGTATCCGGGGCAATTCCGGGCCCTCTATGGAATTGCGGCGGACAACTACAATAACCGCATCATCACCAGCGAACAGTTCCCGGGACGGGTCCAGGTGTTCCGCTATGTGACGGACGCCGAGGCGGAGGCCGAGAGGGCGCGGCGCGCCGCCGGCGAGAAGCCCGGCCAGCCGAAGTCCGCCGCCCCGAAGCTGCAGAACGAGAATGCGCCCGGCAAAGTGCCCGGGACGCCCGGGTCATGAAGGGCAAAGAGTTTTGGTTTTCGCAAGAAAGCCCAAACGGAGAGGGGCCTTAGCGGCCGGCTGGTCCTCTCCGCTCCGGTCAGACCGCTCCTGGAAGTGAATGAGAAAGGAATTATTCCAACATCTAAAAGGAGGTTCCATGAAACGAACTGCAATTGCACTCCTCGTGATCCTGGCGGTGGCGGGTGTGGCCGCGGCCCAGGTCTCGACGCCGACCAACGACGTTCTGGGAGCGCACAACGTCTATGGCCGTGGATGCCTAGCCTGCCACGCGCCGCACAGCGGCGCCGCCGGCAACGGCGCAAAGACCAACGCCACCAGCGGTAATTTCGCCCTGTGGGGCCAGGACATGTCGCCGCTCTACGGCGTCACGCTGAATTTTGGAAACAATGGAGCTAATACTGTCACCTTGCCAAACTACATCACCGGCTCCTACCCCTCCACCCCGGAGGACGGCTATTTCAGCATTATCACTTGCTTGAGCTGCCACGACGGCAACATCGCGAAGACCTCCATGATGAGAGGCTATACGGTGGAGCAAGTGACCATCTCCGGGTTGACTTTCAACCCCCCCACGTTGCTCGGCAATGACGGGTCGACCCCCGGGAATTACATGAACGACCATCCGGTGGGACCCACGGCGAACCCCGGCTGTGGCGGCCCATATAACTGGGACTGCGTTATCAACTCCAACGGTTCCTTCAGCTTCACCGGCCTCGCCAGCGCCAAGTTCATCTCCGACTACTTTGATGTCACTTCCGGCGGCGGGCCGTTGGCGAACATTGTCAAGGTGTCAGGAACGACCGCCGGCTACGCGGGTGCGCTGACCAGCAATTCGTGGGTCACCTGCACCACCTGCCACGACCAGCACAATATGCTCTATTTCAACACCGCTGCGACGGGCACGCCGGTGATCAAGCCCACGCACTTCTTCGTGCGCGGCTGGTACGATCCCGGAAACACCACCACCAGCAACAGCGCGGCGCAGTTTTGCCGCAGTTGCCATGGCGGCGAATCCAACGAAATGCACGGCCAATCGGTGCCGACGAGCTAAGGAAATCCCCTGGGGGAAGGGGTTGGCGTTCCCCCAGACGGCGGCCTTTTGCGACTCCGCTCAACCTCTCCGGGATCGCAGAAGGCCGGGCTGGGAAGAGCTTCTCCGGTTTCGTAGTGGGTGGAGAGCGAGCTGCGAAGCCGGAGAAATTCGCCGGGAGCAGGGTTCGACCCGGATTTTTACGTAAGTTTTCGAGCGGGCCACGTTTTCTTTGACCAAGGACGGCAGCATGAAATCACCGTTACGGGAAGTGTTGCTTTGCCTGGCCGTTTCGTGCACGGCGGCGATGGCGCAAAACCCGGCTTCTCCCTCTCGGCCCGCGGCGAGTGCGAGTCTGGTGAGCGCCCACGCGCCCGCGCTTCCGCCGCCGCGGCCCGTGGCTCGCGTGAACGGGGCAGTGCTGACCGACCGCGACTTGCTGCGCGAGATGTACACGATGTTCCCTTACGCCAAGCAGCACGGCGGGAGCTTTCCGCGAGCCATGGAAGCGGACATTCGGCGCGGCGCCCTGAAGATGATCGAATTTGAGGAACTGGCATACCAGGAAGCGAAGCGCCGCCAGATGACGATTGCGCCTGAGCGCTTGGCTGCGGCAGAAAAACAATTCCGGCAACAGTTTGGGGACGAGCAACAATACGAGACTTTTCTTCAGACGGAGGCGGGCGGTTCCAAACAAGTCCTGCGGTCGAAGATCAAGCGATCCCTGTTGATAGAAGATTTTCTGCGGGCGGAGGTGAACCAGAAATCGGCCGTCAGCGTGGCGGAAGCGAAAGCCTTCTACTTGAAACATCCGGAACGTTTCGAAGTGCCGGAGAATTACGCCCTGCAGACTATCAGCATTCTGCCGCCGCGGGCGAGGAACGCCCAGCAAGCCGCGGCTATGCAGCCGGCGCCGGAAGAGTTGAAACAGATGCGGGCGCGGGCCGAAGAAGCGCTACAGCAGGCGAAAGCCACCCAGAACTATGAAGAATTCGGGCTGCTGGCGGAGAAGATTTCCGAGGATGACTACCGGGTGATGATGGGAGACCACCGGGCGGTGAAATCCGCAGAATTGCCGCCTGCCATTCTGCTTGTGGTGTCGAAGATGCGCCCGGGGGAAGTGAGCGGTTTGCTTTTGGTCGAGGGCGTGTTCACGATCGTGCGGCTCAACGCCCACGACCCCGCGCGCCTACAGAAATTCGCCGAAGCCGAAACCGTATTGCGAGCCCAGATGCAAAGCAGCAAGGCGGAGCGACTGCGGCGCGAGTGGGATGCGCGGCTGAGGGAAAAAGCGCAAATCGAAGAGCTGTAGAGCGCTATGATGTGGACGGAGAGACAGGCGCGGAAGTTCGGATGGGCGGTGGCGGCCCTGCTGTGGTGCAGCGCGCCCGGGTGGGCGCAGGCGCAGTTAGGCGACCAACTGGCCTTCAACCTGGGGGGCAGCGTCAACGCCGGCTACGCCGGAAGTTACGGCAATGAAGGGCCGGCCAGCCACGGGATCACCGTTGGGGGAAACGCGAATCTATCCGGGTACTATCATAGTTCCCAGTTCCTTTCCTTTGACGTCAGTCCCTTCTACAACCAGTCAAGAAACGATTCCACCTACCAATCCATTACCGACAGCTCCGGGGTGAACGCGAGCACCACCCTATTTGGCGGCAGTAAGTATCCGGGCTACGTCAATTTCAGCGACCTGTACAATGGCGAGGGAAACTTTTCCGTGCCGGGGATCGCGAGCTACCGAACGAACGGGAACGCCCAGACGTTCGGCGTGGGTTGGTCCGGGCATCCCGAGAATGCGCTGAGCTTTACGGCGGGCTATCAGCGAGGCAGCAACGACTATTCGATCTACGGGACGAGCGGCGACGATCATTCCGAATTCCAGTCGGTCTTTGCTTCCTCGGCCTATTCGGTGGCGGGATTCAATTTCGGCGGAGGATATCGTTACCAGGACGGAAGCTACACATTTCCTGAGGTTCTAACCGGCCAATCCGTCCCGGAAAGCCAGGCGAGCACCTCGACGTATAACTTGAATATGTCCCGCAGCCTGGCCTTGCATGGAAGCAGTTGGGTGAATTATTCACGGAATACCACTGCATACACGGCTTTGGGCGCCACGGATTCGGAGACGGCGGACGTGGTGACGGGTGGCGTGGCGCTGAAACCGCTGCCAAAGATGGCCACGGAATTCAGCGCCGATTACGACGACAATCTTGCCGGTACGGTGTTGCAGGCTGCGAACGCCGCCGGCGCACTACTTCCCTGGAACGTCCCCAAGGAAAGATCACATGCCTGGGGCGTTTCCGGGCAATCGCAATATACGGTGGTGGTAGGCTTTAGCCTCTCGGGTGGCATCACCCACCGGCAGCAATCGTTCCTGGGTACTACCTACGATTCGACAGCCTACAGCGGGGGAGCTTCCTACGGGCACGACGTGTTGGGCGGGCGATTTACCACCTCCACCATCGTGACGCAAAGCCAACTCGGCAATAGCGGCGGCTCCATGCTGGGAATATTGAGCAATGCCATTTACCTTCGGCAGATCGGCCGATGGAACGTGAGCGGCTCGGTGGGTTATTCGCGCAACGTGCAGACCATAATCATCGCCTATACGACCTCCGGTTACAGCTTCTCCACCTCCGCCACCCGCCGCATCCGCCGCTTGATGTGGAACGGCGCGGCCTCCGGCAGCAAAAGTGTCGTGAACCAGTTCCAGGGCACGAATTCTCTCTCCCAAAACTACTCGACCGGACTGGCGCACCGCTGGGTGGGGGTGAACGTCGGATACTCGAGATCCAGCGGGTTGGGCCTCTTCTCGGCGCAGGGGATTGCGCCCTTGCCCACCGGTGTGCCGCCCAACTTGCTTCCCTCCACGGCGCTCTAC
>Ga0326727_10026097_pt1 | contig 10882 bp, 9 predicted proteins | sample MB2enrmetagenome_FD_207643 | JGI IMG/M metagenome (GOLD analysis project Ga0326727, IMG submission 207643) | Lab enriched peat soil microbial communities from McLean, Ithaca, NY, United States - MB29MY | ecosystem: Environmental > Terrestrial > Soil > Wetlands > Peat | place: USA: New York... | reverse complement strand
GACTCAATAAGGATGCGGATTATGCCTGAACAAATTCCAGCGGTGGATTCGAATTCGCAATCCACCATGAATGTTTCCGAGATCGTGGCGCTCAACGACAAAATCGTTGAGAAAATGCGCACCGTCTACGACCCGGAAATCCCCGTCAACATCTATGACCTCGGCCTGATCTACAAAGTGCAGGTGGAGCCCACCGGTGACGTTTACGTGAAGATGACCTTGACCTCGCCTGGTTGCCCCGCCGCCGGCACGCTTCCCGGCGAAGTGGAAGACAAGATCGTCGTGATCCCGGGGGTTAAGAAAGTCAAAGTGGATGTGGTGTGGGAACCGACCTGGGACAAGAACATGATGTCGGAAGCGGCGAAATTACAGTTAGGGTTCTTTTGAGAGAAGCTGATCATGAGTCTTCGACCGGCCATCGTCGATGCCGATGTGCGAAGCACCTTGGACTGCGGCGGCTCGACGCCGCCTTCTGAATCACTCCGCGTCAATCCAAGGCGGCGTCGAGCCGCCGCAGTCCAAGGTGCTTCGCACAGCTATATTCATGACCCCGGCCGAAACCAATGACAAATTCCCCACTTGCTGATTATCACGTGTCGCAGGGCGCCACGCTCGCGGAATATCACGGCGCGATGGTTCCCGCGCGTTTCACCGATCCTGTGGCGGAGAACCGCGCGGTGCGCACGGCCTCCGGGCTTTTTGATTTTTCCTTCCGCGCCCGGTTCCGCATGAAAGGCCGCGACCACGCGAAGCTGCTCCAGCGGCTGGTGAGCAATGACGTTAAGAAGCTCACGCCCGGTCAGGGCACGTACGCCACGCTGCTCAATGCGCAGGGGCACATTGTGGTGGACTTGCGCCTGTACTGTGATGAGGGCTGCTTCCTGGTGGATACCGAGGCCGACCTGCGCGAGAAAGCTATCCAGAGTTTTCGCCGGTACATCATTGCCGACCAGGTGGAAATCGAGCCGCTGGAACTTTACGCGTTGGCATTCCAGGGAGTGCGCGCGCGCGGACTGCTGGAGAAAACCTTGCACATCGACCTGCCGGCGATGCAGGAGTTTGACCACTTCGCCTCGAACTACGCGGGCTTCCCCATCCGCGTGGTGCGCGCTTCGAGCACGGGTGAGGAAGGCTACGAAGTGTGGGTGAATGCCGCGGGGATGGAAGCCGTCTGGGGCGCAGCGTGTGGCCAGGCCCCGACCTACGACATGCTGCCGTGCGGCTGGGAGGCGCTGGAAAGCCTGCGCATCGAGGCCGCAATCCCGCGCTACGGGCAGGAATTAGGTGAGGACGTGATCCCTCTCGAAGCGGGCCTTTTGAACGCGCTCAGCTTCAACAAGGGCTGCTACATCGGGCAGGAAATTGTGGAGCGCGCCCGCAGCCGCGGCCATGTGAACTGGAAATTGATGGGTTTGATCGTGAATGCCGGCGAAGCGCCACAGGCGGGCGACAAAGCCGTGGTGGAAGGACGGGAAGTGGCCGAGGTGACGAGTTCTTGCGTATCACCGACGCTCGGTAAAGCGATTGCCCTCGCCTACGTGCGCCGCGAGTTCTCCGAGCCCGGCGCCAAACTCACCTTCGCCTCCGGCGTTACGGCAGAAGTCGCCGCATTGCCGTTTATCTCAAGCGCGAAGGCAGCACAGCTTTAATTGCCGATTGTGCGAATTGTAGAAAATCCTGGATTGCGCAGAGCAAAGCTCTGCGGTCACTGAAACCGCGCCGAAGGCACCATGGAGTGCGGCAGTTCAATCGAAGATCGGCAATCCCCTCAATCGGCAATTCATTCACCCCAGTTGCAATGCCATCAGCACAAACGAGGCGCCGATGACCAACACGGAGAGCACGGCCAGCGTATTCCAAAGATTTTCGCTGGGCCGCGTCGCGGGTTCACCTTCCGGAACGGCGTAACCGAGCACCAGGCCGCTCACCAACCCACCGAAGTGCGCGGCGTTGTCCGCGTGAAATAAGAGTCCAAAAATCGCGATATAAACAACCCACATCCAAAGTTGGCTCCGGAATGCCTTGCCCATATGTCCGTGATGAAAGCTCGCGCCGATCAGGATTCCGATGAGTCCCAGGACGGCGCCCGAGGCTCCCACGGACATTCCATAGGGGGACAACACAAGGCTCACCACGAATCCCACGATCCCCGTCACCAGATAGAACACCGTGAATTTGGTGGTGCTGAAGAGCGATTCCACTTGCGGCCCCAGATCCATCAGGCACCACATATTCATTCCGATGTGGAACAGGCCAGCGTGCAGGAACATGGCCGTCACCAGGCGCCACCATTGACCGGCCAGGATGTAAGGAGCTTTGGCGCCCAGCCGCAGCAGTACATCCCCACTGATGCCGCCCATGGGGGGCGCTCCGTACAACTGCGCCTCCGCGCTATTCTGCGTCATATACCAGGAGATGGCGTAGAGCGCGAGGTTGGCGGCGATCATCACGGAGCTGGCGGTGGTGGGAATCGGGATCACGCCCATGATGCGGCCGGGAGTGCTGCTGCTGCCGCGGGCGCGTGCGGGGCCGGTGGCCTCACCGCAGAGGGGGCACATTTTGGCGTCACGATCAATCAGGGCGCGACAATGCGGGCACATGCGCACCGAACTGCTCTGCGCGCTCTCCGGTGTCGCCAGGGACGAGGAGAAAACTTTCTTCAGCCGCTGCCACTGAAACCACAGTTTGGGAGGTAGGGACATGCTTAATCCCGAAGTCCGGGGTCCGGAGTCCGGAGTCCCACGTCTGAAGTCCGAAGTCCGAGCTGGAGCCGCAAATTTGGACGTATCGTCATTTCCACCCTTTTCTTGACGGAATGCTCATCTTGATTATATCTGACAGCGTCCTGGAAAACTGTGGAAACTGCGGGTCGGTGGACTGCGCCGCAGGCGTTTGGCGTGCAATTGGGTCAGACTCTGCTTTGTTTTTGACCCCGGACTTCGGACTCCGGACCTCGGACTCTCTTTTCGTGAATTTCATTTGTAGCTCGCACCCAGCTTGGCTAGAATAACCATCAGCAGGATTGGAGCAGGGCCATGAATTTCGAAGATGCAGGGCGCGCCATAGATCGCGAATTCGAGAAGCTGCGGAAGTTTTTTGATGACGAAGTCCGCCCCGAAACGAAGAAGGAGGCGGCGGAGTTCCTGAGAAAGTCCGCAGACCGCCTGATGAAAATGGCAGAGCGATTGGAAAAGGCAAAATCCTGACCTCGTGCTGAGCCAAGATACGGATGGACCACTCGGAAAACGGCATTTCCCCGCCGCCCGCATCGGTGTGGCGGTGGGCATACTTTTCTGCGCCACCGGCTGCCTGCACCGCCACAAAACGGCCGCTCCTTCGGCTCAGGGAATTCCTCCACCGGCTCCCACCACGACGACAACCTCCCCGCGCACCCCGAGGGCTCCGGCCGCGCCCATCATTCAGGGGGAAGAAGGCATCGCTTCCTGGTACGGCCATCCCTATCACGGACGCCGCGCGGCGAGCGGCGAAATTTACAACATGTACGACATGACGGCGGCGCATCGCACCCTGCCGTTTGGCACCCAGGTGCGCGTGCACGACCTCGAGAACGGCCGCGACGTGACCGTGCGCATCAACGACCGCGGACCGTTTGTGGAGGGCCGCATTATCGATCTTTCTTACGCGGCGGCGCAGGCCATGGGGATGGCGGGTGCAGGCGTGGCACGGGTGCGGCTGGAAATCCTGGGAGTCGGCTCCACTGAAGAGCCCGCGGTCTTTGCCGTGCAGGTCGGCGCATTCCGCGACCCCGCCAATGCGGAACGCTTGAAGGCCCTCATCGAGGCGAGCTACGGGCCGGTGGTGATTCAGAGTTTCGACCGCGGCGACGGGCTGTTCCACCGCGTGCGCGTGGGCCACGAGAGCACGGAGGGTGCGGCGCACGAATTGGCTGCGAAGCTGCGCAGCGCGAATCTGGCCACGGAGACTTTCGTCGTCAGGATGAACTAATCGTGGATTGCCTCTTCTGCCGGGTCATCGATCGCAAGGTTCCCGCCAAAATCGTTCATGAGGACGAGCGCGCCGTGGCCATCGAGGACATTCACCCGCAAGCGCCCGTCCACCTGCTGGTGCTGCCGCGCAAGCACTTGCCCTCGCTCAAGGAAGCCCTTGCCGAAGACGAAGCGCTGCTCGGCCATCTTTTTCTTGTGGCGGCGAAATTGGCACGGGAGCGGGGACTGGAACCGAAGGGCTATCGCACCGTGATCAACAACGGCGCGTGGGCGGGGCAATCGGTGTTCCACCTGCATGTGCACGTGCTGGGAGGCCGCACGTTTCACTGGCCGCCGGGATAAATCCTTAGCGCACCACGGCCAGCAGATTCTCCTCATCCATCATCACGCGCAGGGGTTTGCGCGGCACGATGAATTTGAAGTGCGCCCCCTCGGAGCCCACCACCACCTGCCCCAGTGTGACCCGCCTGTCGTGGGGATAGATAGCAACCACGCGAATCGGCATCTCAAAATCTTCGGGAACATCGCTCTGCGTGATGGTCCCTTGGACAACATATTGGCCGGTGGCCAGCGCGCGACCTTCTGTCTTGAAGGTGTAAACCGGGATTCCCGTGTCGTACACCCACTCGCTGAAGAACCAATCGAGCTGGTGGTTATGTTCCAGGTCGCTTTCCGCGGTCATGTACTTTTCTGCGTAATGAATAAAATCCTGGGTGGAGACGGACTGGCCCTGGTAATGGATCACGAAGTCGTGCAGCATGCGGAAAAAGCGGTCGTCCGAACCCGTCTTCGGATCGGTCATTAATCCACGCAGCATGTGAAGAACCCAGCAGCCCTTCTTGTATACAATGTTGGAGTATCCCTCCGGATCCACGGAGCTGGAAAGCCGATGCCCGAGCCAAATGGGGCCGCCCGCTTCCACCGTCGCGCCCTCGCTGGTTTTGGCCAGCAAATCGTCCCGATAGAGATGCAGCAGATCGCGGAACTGGTGGCTGCCGTCCTTGCCCTGTGTCAGGAAGAGGGCCGCCGCGTAACTGGCGAGTCCTTCCGAAAGCCACTGGTCGTGGTAGGTCTGCCAACCCAGAAAATTTCCCCACCACTGATGCGCAACTTCATGGGCGATGATGACGGGCCCCAGCGGGTCACCCCTTCCCCGGCTTAAGCCCATCTCCGATCGTTCGGTTTTGGGAAGAAAGGAAAGGGTGGACAGATACACAAGTTCCGGCCACCCCTGGCCAAAGCTCCCGGGTACTTGCGAGATGGCCAAGCGTGGATAAGGATAAGGGCCGAACAGGGTGGAATAATATTGCACGGCCTGCGCGGCGATGTCGGCGACGTTGCCGAGTTGGGCGGAGGGGGCCAGAGGCACCGGCTCCACGTGGAGCGGATTGATCAACGTCCGGCGCGTTCCGGGAATGAGGACGGGCGGTGCGTGGTCCGTATCATGCCGTTTTTCCAGCGAGCTTTCCGCTTCCGGTGTGGCATAAACCGTGATGCGGGTATTGCCCGCGTGCCGCTCCACCGAGGTGTAGGGGCCCAGGTTAAAGCCTGCCACGCGGAAAACGCCGTCCGACCGCCACCGGCTCTCCGACCAATCCTCTGACGTTTTTTCCTCGATGCGAGCGCCCGTGGCCACCAGCACCAGCTTGTGGGGGTAGTGAAAGGTCATGTCGTACTGACTGGGAAAGCCGATCTCGAGGCGGGGGTACCAACTTCCTCGCGCCCCAACGTAAAGCACTCCGTTCCCGACGTCGGCGATAACATTGCCGTGATACCTGAAAATCAAGCGAAAGCGTGCACCGACCGGGTAGGGATGGGGAAGCACGACCTCGACGTGATCGTAATCGCGCGCCTCCGCCGTGTTCCCGCCGGGCGGCTGACCTCCAATCACCGTGATGCTGTGCCCGCGATCGTCCTCGACTCCGGTGACCGCGAGCCAGCGTGAGAGCCCAAAGGAAATGACGCGATCTTGCGCCGAACGGGATTCGAGCTGAATCTCCGCCCGGCCTTCCAGACTGTGGTCAGGATGGATGCGGATGTCCAGGGTGTATGCCCGCGCCCTTGCCCGAAAATCCGACGAAGCCGGCCCAGGCTCGGTACTGTGCGTTGGGAAGGAACACCAGATATCGGTAAAGGTCTGGGAATCCACCTTGCGCAATGCGCCGATGGAAAAGGGTTCGGGCAGGCGCTCATCGTCAACCATCTCGAATACTCCCAGTTCCTCTCCCTTTACACGGGCATAAAAGTAAGGATGGCTGCGGTCGCCGAGCAAGTCCATGAGGATGCGCGCGGAGCTTTCCGGATTCAACGTCTGCGCCACGGCAGCCCACTCCTGCACATAGGGGCCGGGCTGCTCGGGATCATCGGGGTCAGGCCGGCGCGCCGCCGCCAGCAATTCCTGGGCGGTCTGGTCCGTGAAACGCATGTAAGCGGATTCGATTTTTTCTTCCAGAATGGGCGAGTGCGTGAACTGCGCAAGGTTCCGCTTCTCGGTGCGGTCGGGCGGTATCATCAAAACTTCACCTTCCCCCGAGAAAACCGCCCCAGTGACCTCGCCCTTCACCGGTTTAGTTAAGGCCATGAAGCCGCGATTAAGATACAAGCTCATCTGCCCGCGGGTAATGTGGGCATCGCGGATTACGTAGACTTGGGTGGGATCCAAAGTGACGCTGTTCAACTGCTTCAGCAGTTCGAGCGGCTCCGGGGATTGTTGCGCCGCGCTGGGGACAGCATGCAGCAAGCAAGCGAGCAACCAGAACACGGGCAGCGCGAAATTGCGGCCCATCCGGAAGATCTGCCCGGCTGTAATTCTTGCAAACCCCATGCCCTGTTCCCCTGGGAATCCTTACCCTTACTGTACCGCGGAAGTCAGCCATCCTCAACCACGGGCCTTCGTCAACTGGGCCCTGCTCAACTCGACGGAGTGCGCAGCCCTGTTGTATGATGCAAACAGGATGACAAGGTGCATCAAAGTTTGTACGCCCTTCGCTCCCCACGGAAAAGCGGTGTGGGGGTGGTTGTTATGTGTCCTTCTCCTTTTTCCCTCCTTTTTGCTTGCGGATGTTATCTACCTGAAGAACGGTCGAAAGATTGTCGCTCAAGTCACCAAAGAGGATGACAAGCAAGTCTACTACGAAGCGGATGGGGGAGAATTCGCCGTTGCGAAGTCCATGGTGGACCACGTAGAGAAGTCGGCAACCCCGCCCGCAGCCCCGGCGCAAGGGCCTTCCAAGCCGAGCCGCGATGTCCCCCTGCCGATCACCCCGCCCGTGGACACCTCAATGGAAGGCGGGTCGGGTGTCATCCACGACGATGCTGTGGACGAGGCCTACCTGACGCAATTGACGGACGACGCCATCCACAATGCCACGCCGGAGAACCTCCACAAACTCAAACAGGCCTTCCAGGCAGCAGCGGTTTTTCTGACCCGCAAGGGCGATCCGGAGGCGGCCATCATTAAATATCGCGAGGCGATCAAGTATCTGCCTCACGACCAGGGCCTGGAGTTGGCGCTGGGTTACTTGCTGTGGAAGCAGGAGCACTATCTGGAAGCCGTCGATCTGCTGTCGCCGGAGGCGGACCGTTTTCCCCAGTCGCCGGACTTTCGTGTGCTTTTGGGCTCGTCCTACTATGGGATGGAGAATCTCGATCAGGCTATTACCGAGTGGAACAAGGCGCTCGCCGTTCAGGACAATGCCCAACTGCGCGAGGCTGTGGCGAAGGCGCAGCGCGAGCGGGATGTTTCCGGATCTTATTCGGAATTGCGCAGTGAGCACTTCCTGCTTCGCTACGATGCCTCGCAGAACGAAAAGCTGAGTGGCGAGATTTTGAACAGCTTGGACGGCTCCTTCCAGGACCTCGTGCTGGACCTGGATTATTCCCCCACCGAGGCCATCGTGGTTATTCTCTACCCCAATCAGGCCTTCCGCGATATCACCCGGACCCCTTCCTGGGTGGGCGCTTTGAACGATGGGAAGATTCGCGTTCCCGTTTCCGGACTGACGCAAATGACCCCGGACCTGGCGCGCGTGCTGAAGCATGAGCTGACCCATTCCTTTGTCCGCCAGATCACGCTGGGCCATTGTCCCACCTGGTTCAACGAGGGTTTGGCGCAGCTTGAGGAAGGCTCCACCACCGCCGCCCTGGGAAGCCAGTTGGCGCGAGCCATTTCCGCCGGGAGTATTCCTGCTTTTCCCTCGCTGGAAGGATCCTTCGTGAATATGCCCTCCGACCAGGTGGTCCTGGCTTACGCCAAGTCTTTGGCCGCCCTTGAATACTTTCGCGACGTTTTCGGCATGGGAGAAGTCCGCCGGATGCTGCGCCAAATGCCCGCCTCGGATTTCAGTGCCGTACTGGAAGACGAGTTGCGGATGAGTTATCCCGCCTTCGAAGAAGAAGTGGCCAACTACGTGGTGAAGAAGTACGGGTCGTAGTGGGCGCCGCATCGCAGGGACTCAGCTTCAACATTGTGGCCCCCCACGGGTTGCAAGACGGCGGATTCGCGAGGGGCGTAGCGCAGCGCGGCGGAGCCGCTGGATCTCTGGCACAACTGCTGCGACCAGCCCGAGAAAAGAGCTTCCCGTGTTCAAAAGTAAAAAGTTTAGTCGGCGCGATTTTGTTGCCCGATTAGGTGTGGGCGGACTGGCGATGGTGGCTCCAGACCTGGCCGCGGGCGCCAAGCGCGGTGAGCATATTGGAGCGACGCTGGAAAACGATACTCTTCGTTTGGTTTTCGACCGCCATACCGGATCGCTCGCGGGGATTCAAAACAAGCTGTCGGACGAGAGCTTGCAGGCGCACGGCGACGATTTTGGGCTTTTTGCGGAGGAGTTCACCCTGTCACCGCGGAATATGCGCTTGGTGTCCCTGCGGAAGATTTCGCGGGAAGCCGTGGAAGCCACATTCCGAGCCGACAAGGTTCAAGTAGTGGCAAATTACACGCTGGGCCAGGACCATCATTTTGTGGAAAAGAAACTCGCCATCACATCCCCTCGTGCATTTCGTTTGAAGTCGGTCGTGGTGAGCACCATAAGTTTCACGGGAACAGAGGTGAAATGGGCCAAGTATCCGTACCTGAAGAACGTCACGTATTTTGGGCGTTGCGGAGAAGGTGGGATATTTCTGGGCCTGGAGCTTCCTTTTGATGATTCCTCTCTGAAAGGAGATGGGACGGTAAGGTTGGGTTATCAAGCCAGTCTGAAGGTAAAGGCAAAGGAGCGGTTGGAGTCAGAGCCCGTCTATCTGGGGGTCTACAAGAGGCGTAGGGAAGAGAAGGAGGAAGCGGATCTCCCCCTGCCTTCGGAGTCGGAAGCCATGGTGGCGATGACGTCGGCCATCATGGGGCCGCCGCGTCACGGGTTGGTCCCTATGGCTTGCGGGTGGTGGTGCGAGTTTGAGCACATGACCTATGAAACCGAGGCGCAGGTGGAAGCTGACATGCGCTCCATGGATTTTCTGGCGGAGTGCGGGGTTGATTGGGTGACGGACAGCCATCCCTGGAGCGGCGAGATCGACAAGGTCAATGCCTTGGGGCAGGATGACCACTATGTGCCTGGACCTTTGGTGGTGAAACTACTCGAATACTCTCGCCAGAAGAAAGTCAATGTCGTGTTCTGGCCCACCATGAACAACACCGACACTTGGTGGAAGGAAAAAGGAAAAGCCTTCCGCTCGGACCGGCCGGACTGGCTTATGTATCCGGAAGGGCAGACTCTGACCGGAAAAACGATTACGGGACAGGTCTTCAAGGCCAGGTATGTAAAGGGCAACTGCATCGCCAACCAGCCGTTTTACGATTGGCTCATGCGCATCCAGCTTGAGGCCATGGGCACGGGTTACTTTTCCGCTTGGGTGATGGATGGCGATTTCTTTGGAGGCGGGGGGATCGTGATACCTGTCAACTGCCCGTCAGGCCAGCACGACCACCTGCCAGGGGATTCCAACTATGCCTGCGAACGGGCCCTTAATCGCATGATGGCCAAAATCCGTGAGTCCTTTCCCGACATCTTTATCGGTCCTATGTGCCGTCCTGCCCAGGATCTGGGCATCTGGTCAAACCGCCATGCGGATAGCATTTTTACGCTCGACGAGTTTGCATTGCCCGTGCCCCTGCCGGGGATGGGCGAGCAGCCCATCAACGTCACGATGGGCGACAAACTGCGGAGATGGTCGCGCGTCCGGGTTCACCATCACTTTTTCCCGCATTACATGGATCATCCCCTGGTGTTCGCCGCCCCCAAAAGCATGAAGGGCCCGGATTGGCCGAGTGAGAAGATTGACTACGTCATGCTCAGCGCGTTGTCTTCCTCACCCAACCAGTTGTTCTACCTTCCGACCAAAGCCGGGATCCCATCTCAGGATAAGATGGAGATCCGGAAGTGGCTCGATTGGGGAAGGAAAAACATTCGTTACCTTCAGGTGCGCAAGGACCTGCCCCAATGGCCTGAGGCCGGAAAGGTGGACGGCAACGCGCACATTATCGGAGATAGGGGGCTGATATTCCTTTTCAATCCCAATCCTGCGACCCTTTCGGGCAAGTTTCGGCTTGACGAAGCGAGTATCGGATTAATCGGGGGCGGGCTTTTTGATATAGAGATGACCTATCCCGGCTCTTCCGCCAAACAACAAACGAGTTTTGGTGGAGAGGTCACGTGGGACGTCCCGGCCCAGAGTTGTGCGGTGCTCTCGGTTACCCCCGTCCCCCATGTCGAGCGGCCCTCGGAGAATTAGCGGTGAGGACCTTGCTCAATGAAATATTTCTGCAAGGGAATGATCCTCAGGCCGTTCAATGTTTGATTGGACAGAAGGAGGATAAATCATGATTCCCCAATGGTTAGGTGTGGTGTGGGGGACGGGGACTGGCACCGGGGACGGGGACTGGGGACGGGGACTGGCACCAGTGTCCCCGGGTCTCA
>Ga0326727_10026094_pt1 | contig 10883 bp, 9 predicted proteins | sample MB2enrmetagenome_FD_207643 | JGI IMG/M metagenome (GOLD analysis project Ga0326727, IMG submission 207643) | Lab enriched peat soil microbial communities from McLean, Ithaca, NY, United States - MB29MY | ecosystem: Environmental > Terrestrial > Soil > Wetlands > Peat | place: USA: New York... | reverse complement strand
GAAGGATTCAGAGCAACTCGCTTTCGCGCTCTGAAACAACGATCCAAAGAGCCGGATGCGAGGCCCGCATGTCCGGTTCTGTGAGAGGCGCGGAGGAGCAATCCTCTGCGCCTACTCGACACGGCGACGGGCCGATGTGGCCGCCCGCCGTCGACGAGATGCGTGAATGTCCCCGGCTCGCCGGGAAGAAGGCAGGATCGAGCGAAAACCGTCAGTCGAGTTTCGCCACCACCGCCAGCCGCTTCACCTGCCCCTGCTGAAACGCGTGCAGGAACGCGTCGTAGTTCTTGAACGACACGCAGCCGTTGGAATCGCCGTTCGGGCCGAGCATGTAGGAGTGCGCGAGCAGGCCGTCCCGTCCGTAGACGTCGCCGTCGCCGATCGGCGTGAGGCGCAGCGCTAGCACGCCGTGGAACGGCTCCTCGCGCGGCCCCAGTTCATAGAGGTTCGGCGGCGTCGCGCCGCGGCCGTGCTCGCTGACGTAACGGGGATCGTCGAGCCGATCGCCCAGGCCCGAGTGCGCCTCCAGCCGCGTTCCATCGGGCAGATAGACCGTGCGCGCCGAGATGTCGTAGACGGCGGTCCACTGGTCGTATCCCGACGGCGGCGTCGAGCGGGCGAAGATCGAAAATCCAGACGTGCGATCCGCCGCGGCGCCTCGCGGGCCGCTTTCCGGCGTCGCCGTGGCGACGGCGGCGCCGGACGGACGCCCCGGCGCGAACAGTCTCTGGAAAAGGTTGCGATCGTCGGCCGGCGGCGCAGCGGGCGCGGCCGTTTCGGCGACCCGCGACGCGCGGCGGTCGGGCTCGGCAGGGGGCGTGAGCGAAGCGAATTCGGCGGGACGAGCCGGCGGCAACGGCGCGGCGTCGTCGATCCGGGCGATGTCCCGCTTCGGCGGCGTCGGGACGTCCGGCGCCGCCGGGATCGGCGCGGCGGCCGGCCGGGCGGCTTCGAGGCTCGCCAGCGCCGCCGACGCGGCGCCCGGCGCGGCCGGCCGGGCGTCGGGGAAGAGATCGACCAGCTCGCCGTAGGGATTGGGGCGGCTCTCCGCCGCGGCGACGGCCGGCTCGGCGTCCTCGAGGCTCGCCCGCAAGGGAGATTTGGGCCACGGCGCGGCCGGCCCGTCGTCGGCGAAGAAATTGACCAGCCCGCCGTAGGGATCGGCGAGCTTTCTCTCCGTCGCGGAGGCCGCCGCGGCGGCGGGACGAAGCGCGGCGAATTGCGGAGCGGCGGCCGGCCGCGCGTGCGCGACCCACGCCTCCATCCCCGCGCCGAACGCCAGCGCGACGCTCCAGGAAAGGAGCCAGATCAGGCTTGGGCGAGGATCGCGAGCGCGGTCGAACGGAACTGGGTCGAATATCGGGTCGAATGCCTGCATGCTTCGCCTACGCACACGCCTCACACAGGGGGTGAGTTTGTAGGGAACACGTTAAGACCCGATTAACCCCCGTTCGCAGCGTAAGACCAGCGAAATGGCTAAGTTGCGGCGGCCGCTGCCTTTTTTCGGCCACGACCCTTAACGTGATCCGCCTTCGCGGGACGGGCGCGGGCGGAGGCGGACGGCGGACGGAGAGGCGGGTCGCGGCGTGCGGCCGCGCGCTCAACTCTTCCTTTGCCGTCCGGCCCTGCGGCCGCCCTTCGGCCGGGCCTCGCCGCCCCCCCAGTTGTGCGGCCCCATGTCGGCGTCGGTCGGCTGGTGGGCGCGGCCGGCGGGGAGATGGGCGGGGCGGCCGGCGCGGCGCTCGCCGGCGCCGCCGCCGCCCGCCGCCGCGATCGCCGCTTGGCGCGCCAGCGGATCGTCGCCGACCGCCAGCTCCACCGTCTGCAAGCGCTTGATCTCGTCGCGCAGGCGCGCCGCTTCCTCGAATTCGAGATCGCCCGCCGCCGCCCTCATGCGCTTTTCCAGATCGGCGATCGTCGCCTTGAAATTGTGGCCGATCGGCGCGGCGCCGAATTCGCCGGCGAGCCCGGCGTCGACGGTGACGTGGTCGGCCTCGTAGACGGAATGGAGAATGTCCTGGATGCCGCGGCGGATCGAGGCGGGGGTGATGCCGTTCGCCGCGTTGTAGGCCTCCTGCTTGGCGCGGCGGCGATTGGTCTCGTCGATCGCGCGCCGCATCGAGCCGGTGACCGCGTCGGCGTAGAGAATCACCTTGCCGTCGACGTTGCGCGCGGCGCGGCCGATCGTCTGCACCAGCGAGGTCTCGGAGCGCAAGAAGCCCTCCTTGTCGGCGTCGAGAATCGCCACCAGCGCGCACTCGGGAATGTCGAGCCCCTCGCGCAGCAGGTTGATGCCGACCAACACGTCGAAGGCGCCCAGGCGCAGGTCGCGGATGATCTCGATCCGCTCCAGCGTCTCGACGTCGGAGTGCATGTAGCGCACCCGGACGCCGTTCTCGTGCAGGTATTCGGTGAGGTCTTCGGCCATCCGCTTGGTCAGCGTGGTGACCAGCGTGCGGTAGCCCAGCAGCGCGACGCGCTTGACCTCGCCGAGCAGGTCGTCGACCTGCGTGCGCGCGGCGCGAATCTCCACCGGCGGGTCGATCAGGCCGGTCGGGCGGATCACCTGCTCGACGAAGGCGCCCGCCGTTTGTTCCATCTCCCATTTGCCGGGAGTCGCCGAGACGCAGACGGTCTGCGGCCGCATCGCGTCCCATTCCTCGAAGCGCAGCGGCCGGTTGTCCATGCAGGAGGGCAGGCGGAAGCCGTATTCGGCGAGCGTCGCCTTGCGACGATAGTCGCCGCGATACATGCCGCCGATCTGCGGAATGGTGACGTGGCTCTCGTCGGCGAAGACAAGGGCGTTGTCAGGCAGATATTCGAACAGCGTCGGCGGCGGCTCGCCCGGCCGGCGGCCGGTCAGATAGCGCGAATAGTTCTCGATTCCCGCGCAGGAGCCGGTCGCCTCCAGCATCTCGAGATCGAACAGCGTGCGCTGCTCGAGCCGCTGCGCCTCGAGCAGGCGGCCTTGCGCGGCGAGCTCGGCGAGCCGGACCTTCAGCTCTTCCTTGATCGCCTTGGTCGATTGCAGCAACGTCGGGCGCGGCGTCACGTAATGGCTGTTGGCGTAGACTTTGACGAATTCGAGGTCCTGCGTCTTCTGACCCGTGAGCGGATCGAATTCGACGATCGACTCGATTTCGTCGCCGAACAGGCCGATGCGCCAGGCGCGATCCTCGTAGTGGGCGGGGAACAATTCGATGGTGTCGCCGCGCACGCGGAACACGCCGCGGGCGAAGTCGCCGAGCGAGCGCTTGTATTGCAGCGCCACGAGATCGGCGATGATCCGGCGCTGGTCGATCTTGTCGCCGACGGCGAGCGCAAAGGTCATCGCGGTGTAGGTCTCCACCGAGCCGATGCCGTAGATGCAGGAGACCGAGGCGACGATGATGACGTCGTCGCGCTCCAGCACCGCCCGCGTGGCGGCGTGGCGCATGCGGTCGATCTGCTCGTTGATCGACGATTCCTTCTCGATGTAGGTGTCGGTGCGCGGCACGTAGGCTTCGGGCTGGTAGTAGTCGTAATAGGAGACGAAATACTCGACGGCGTTGTCGGGAAAGAAGCTCTTGAACTCGCCGTAGAGTTGCGCCGCCAGCGTCTTGTTGGGGGCGAGGATCAGCGCCGGGCGCTGCGTCGCCTCGATCACCTTGGCCATGGTGAAGGTCTTGCCCGAGCCGGTGACGCCGAGCAGCACCTGGTCGCGCTCGCGGCTCGCGATTCCTTCGACGAGTTCGCGGATCGCCTCGGGCTGGTCGCCCTTGGGCTCGAATTCCGACGCGATCCGGAAGCGCCGCCCGCCCTCCGACTTCTGCGGCCGCTCGGGGCGATGCGGCGTCCACGGCGGGCGGTCGCGGATGTTGGGGTCGCCGAGTTCGAGCAGCGTCTTGAGCGATTCGACCGTCGCCGCCGCGCCGGTCAGGCCGCGCGGGTGCGAATCGGCGGTCGGCGCGAAGCGCGCCTGCGGCGCCTCGCCGAAGGCTTGCGGCTTGTCGACCAGCGCCGGATTCAACAACGCCGCCAGATGCTCGTCGAGCGGGTGGACGTCGGGCCTGGCGGCCTTGGCGCGCGTCGGGCGAATGGCGGGCTTGGCGGGTTTCGGCATGGCGCCAATATGGGGGGAAAGCGGCGCGGGGGGAAGGCGGAGAAAAAGGGCCGCCCGGTCGGCTAGTGGGCCAGCGGCATGCCGCCGCCCGCCCGCTTGGGCGGCTTCGGCGCGACCCAGACGATCGCCGCCGTCGCGAGCTGGAGGACGCCGACGATGAGGAAGGTCCGGTTGGTCGCCAGCATCACGCTTTGCCCTTGGACCATGAGATCGAGCAGATTGAGCGCCTTGTCATGGCTCATGCCGGCCGCCGCCGCGGCTTCGAGAAAGGCGCGAGGCTGCAATTCGCCGGCCAGAGCCGCGCCGCTGGCCCGGATCTGATTGTTCCACAGCGCGACGATCGCGGCGGTGGAAAGGGCGCTCGCCAGCGTGCGGATGAAGTTGAACAGGCCGGCGCCGGAGGCGACATCCTTTTCCTCCAGCGAGGCGGTCGACATGTCCAACAGCGGGATGACGCTCATGACCATGCCGGCGCCGAACGCGAGCTGCGGCCACATCAACTGCCAGAAGGTCATCTGGTCGTCGTAGCCGACCCGCATCAACGACGCGGCGGCGCTGATCAACAGCCCCACGCTGGCGACGGCGCGATGGTCGATGCGCGTCATCAGGGCGGTCGTCAACGGCGCGGCGACGATCATGGTGACGCCGCTGAGGGCGGAATTGCAGCCCGCCCAGGTTGCGGTGTAGCCCATGCTGGTCTGCAGCCACAGCGGCACCAGCACGATAGAACCGAAAATAGCGCCGAACGCCATGGCGATCACGACCACCGTCACCGAAAACCCGCGGTTGGCGAAGACGCTCAGATCGACAATCGGCTTTCGATCGGTCGCCTCCCAGATGACGAAAGCGGCGAGCCCGACCAGCGTGACGATCAGCAGCGCGTCGACGAATTGGGAATTGAACCAGTCGTCGTCCTGGCCGACGCCGAGCATGGTCTGCAGCGCGGCCACCCAGACGACCAGCAGCGCCAGCCCGGCGAAGTCGACCGCCGCCTTGACGGTCGGCGTTTCGTACGGCGTCAGAATCCTCCAGGCGCCCAGGGCGATGACGGCGGCCAGCGGCGTCTTGATATAGAAGGCCCACGGCCAACTCCAGTGGTCGCCGATCAGGCCGCCGATCACCGGACCGGCGATCGGCGCGAGAATGGTCGTCATCGACCAGACCGCCAGCGCGGCGTTGGCGTGGCGTTTGGGGACGATGGCGATCAGCAGGGTCTGCGAGATCGGGATCAGCGGGCCGCCGCAGATCCCCAGCGCGACGCGGAAGGCGATCAGCATGTCGAGCGAGCTCGCCATGCCGCACAGCGCCGAGAACACGCCGAAGCCGGCGACGCAGAGCACGAACACCTTGACCGGCCCGAACCGCTCGGTCAGCCAGCCGGTCAGGGGAACCATGATCGCCTCGGCGACGCCGTAGCCGGTGATCACCCAGGTGCCGTCGCTCGACGATACGGCGAGGCCGCCGGCGATGTGCGGCACCAGCACGTTGGCGATGGTCAGGTCGAGCACGGCGAGGAAGTTGCCCATCGCCAGGATCAGCACGATCGCCAGGAGCGCGACGCCGCGCGGCTCCTGGCGCGCCGACGCGACGGCGCGCGGCTCGGGCTGGGCGGGCGCGACGGCTTGAGCGGCGAGGCGGCTCACGACGTTCTCCGCCGGCTCACTTCGACAGGTCGATGACGACCGACATCGACAGGCCGACGCGCAGCGGATGATCCTTCAGCTCGTCTCGATTGAGCGCGATGCGCACCGGAACGCGCTGGACGACCTTGATCCAGTTGCCGGTGGCGTTTTGCGCCGGAATCACGGCGAAGGCCGCCCCGGCGCCGCCGGCGACGCCGGCGACGACGCCGTGAAACGTCGCCGACGAGCCGTAAAAGTCCGACGTCAGCGTCGCCGGCTGGCCGGGGCGCACCGCGCCGAGCTGGTCTTCCTTGAAATTGGCGTCGACGTAGACATCGGCGATCGGCACGATCGTCATCACCGGCGCCCCGGCCTGCACGCGTTGGCCCAACTGGACCTGAAGCTGCGCCACGACGCCATCGACCGGCGCGCGGATCACGGTGCGATCGAGATTGAGCTTGGCGACGTCGAGCGCCGTTTTCGCCGCCAGCACTTCCGGGTGGGTCATGACGTCGACGCCGGCGGTCAGCGCCTTCGCCCCGTCGAGCGCCGCCGCGGCGGATTCGAAATTGTTCTTCGCCGCCGTCAGCTCGTCGCCGGAAACGGCGCCGGAATTGCCGAGCTTGGCGCGCCGTTCGTAATCGAGCTTGGCGCGCTCGTAGTCGGCCTGGCGCGCCGCCAGGTTGGCGAAATAGCCTTGCACTCTGCGCACCGCGAGACCGAAGGCGGCGTCGGCCTGGGCGACCGCCAGCTTGGCGTCTTGCGGATCGATGGTCGCCAGCACGTCGCCTTGCTTGACCGTCTGCGTGTCGTGGACGGGAACGCCCGAGACGGCGCCGCTGGTCAGCGGCGTCACCACCGCCGACGAGACGCCGACATAGGCGTTGTCGGTGCTGACGAATTTTGAGGAAACGAAGTACCAGCGCGCCGCCGCGGCGCCCGCGGCCGCGGCGACGACGAGAAACAACGCGGTGAACAGCCATCCGCGCAAGCGGCGCTTTCGCTTCTCAATCGGGGGCGCCGCTTTCAGGCGATCCGCCGCCTCGTCGCCCTTGGATTCGATGGTCGTTTCGGCGGAGGTCATGGAAGGCTCCGATGCGAAGGGAACTTCAGGACTTGGCGGCGTAGCCGCCGCCGAGCGCGCGCGCCATGACGACGTCGGCGGCGAAGGCCTGCGCCTGGAGATCGGCGACGGCGCGCCGTTGGGCGAGCAGCGCGTTCTCGGCCGTCAGCACGTCGGTGTAGCGCGACAGCCCGGCGTCGTAGCGCTGCGTGATCACGCGATAGCCATTGTCGCTTTCGGCCAGCGCGGCGCGCGCGTCCTTGATCTCGACGGCGACGGCGCGTCGGGTGGCGTAGGCGTCGGCGACGTCGCGCAGCGCGTTGGCCAGCGTCCGGTCGTAGAGGGCGACGGCCGCGTCGTAATCGGCGCGCGCGCCGCGATAGACGCCTTCGTTGCGGCCATAGTCGAAGATCGGCAGATGGACCGCGGGACCGAACAGGCCCATCTGCGACTGATGTTGCAGCAGGTACTGAAGGTCGAACGACTGCTGCCCGAGCGCGCCGGTCAGATCGACGTTGGGATAGAATTTGGCGTTGGCGACCTCGATGCGCGAGGCCGCCGCCTCGGCGCCCAGGCGCGCCGCGACGATGTCCGGCCGCCGCCCGATCAGATCGACCGAAAGCTTGGCGGGCAGTCCGAGGCTGCGGGTCTTTTCGACCGCGGGAGGGACGATCGCGAGCCCGCGGTCCGGCCCCTTGCCGAGCAGGGCGGCGAGCTGATCGCGGGTCAGCGCGATCAGGCGATCGAGCGCGTCGGATTCGAGCTCGGCGGCGTGAAGCTGGCCGCGCGCCAGACTTACCGCGCCCTCGTTTTCGAGGTTGGACTTCGACCGGCTCTCGACAAGCTCGGCGCTTTCCCGGCGGACGCGCACGGCGTCGCGCGCAGCCCTTTGGTCGGCGAAGAGCTGGCCCAAGTTGGCGTAGGTCTCCGCCACCGCGGCGGAAATCTGCAGGCGCGCTTCGGCCTGTTCCGCCGCGGCGGCCTCCTCCTGCGAGGTCGCCGCCGCCAACGTCGCGCGATTCTTGCCGAAGAAATCGAGCTCGTAGTCGAAACTGGCGGCGATCTGACCCGCCGTGTGCCAGCCGTGGGGAAGAGCGGCTTCGGAAATGGCGGACATGCCCTGGTTGGTGCTCTGCTCGATCTTGGTCACGCTGGCGGCGCCCGTGACCGTCGGCCACAGATCGGCGCCGGCGACCTCGGCCATCGCCGCCGCGCCGCGGGCTCGCGCCGCCGCCGACTTGAGATCGGGCGAGTCGGCCAAAGCCTCGTCGATCAGTTGGTCAAGCTGCGGATCGCCGTAGACTTTCCACCACGCCTCCGCAGGCCAGTCGACCTTCGGCGCGGCGAAGCTCTTGGCGTCGGCGTAGGCCGTCGGCGGCTGGACGCGCGGCGCCTCGCCGAGGTCCGGCGCGCAGCCGCCGAGGGCGAGAAGGGCGAGGACGGCGACGGAAGCCGGGCGCGGGCCACCGGCGGCACGAGCGGCTGAAAACGCGTCGGCATTGGCGTAACCCATTGGCATATCGTCGCCATCTCTTCCACAAACGCCGTACTGTACCGTACGGTACGGTTGCATGAGGCGCAATTTGGCGATAGCGTCGGGCGGAGTCAATAGACGCGGTACGGTACGGTGCAAATAGTTGTCGGAGAGGCGAATGAGAGCGGCTCGGGCGACCGCTGCGACGCGAAGCGACGATCGCCGCGCCGCGATGCTGGAGATCGCGCGCGCGGCCTTTCTGCGCGAGGGCTACGCCGCCGCGTCGATGTCGGAGATCGCGACCAAAGTCGGCGGATCGAAGGCGACGCTCTACAGCTACTTTCCCTCGAAGAAGGACCTGTTCGCCGCAGTGATCAAAGAAGAAGTCCACCAGGTGTTCGTTCCGCTGTTCGAAATGAACGAAACGCAGGGAGACGCGCGCACGGTTCTCGAGCGATTCGCTCTGCGTCTTCTGAACTTGTTGCTGACCGAGGATATGATCGCCTTTTACCGGCTGATCGTCGCGGAATCGGCGCGTTTTCCGGAAGTCGGACAGGCCGCCTACCAGATCGGCCTTCAGCACGGACTCGATCACTTGGCCGGAAGCCTCGCCGCCGCGATGGAGCGGGGCGAGCTGCGGCGGGCGGACGCAACGGTCGCGGTGGCGCAATTTCTCGACTTGTGCACCGGAGAGCTGCACCGCAAGCGGCTGTTCGGCGTCGTCGGCGCCGACGACCGCGACGCCGTCGAGAAGCAGGTCAGGAACGCCGTGACGACCTTTCTGGCGGCCTACGGCGCCGACGAACCGAGCCGCGCCGCGCGCGCCTGAGCGGCGCCGGATTCAGCAACGCCGCCAGATGCTCGTCGAGCGGGTGGACGTCGGGCCTGGCGGCCTTGGCGCGGGTCGGGCGGATGGCGGGCTCGGCGGGTTTCGGCACGGCGCCAACATGGGGGGAAAGCGGCGCGGGGGGAAGGCGGGGGCGCGGTCGATCCGGCGTCCGCACCTCTGGGTTGGGGCTGCCCGATTCAATCATTGAAGTTCGATGTCTTCTGGGTCCGCTCTGCCTGATCCGTGCTCGCCGTCAAGGCCAAGCCCGTTTCACCCGGCCGAACGCTTCGCATTCGCCTTGGGGTCGCGCGCCATAGGGCGTTCGTCAGAACGCCCGTCTCTCGACGGGCTATGGCGCGCGAGCCTTGACGGCGACGGGCCGATGTGGCCGCCGGCTTGTTGAATGTCCCATAGGAACGAGCGGACATCAGTCGGCATAGACGAGCTCGCGCGCCGTTTCGATGCCGGCCAGAATGAAGGGATTGGCGACGGCGCCGCGCTCCACCAAATCCACGGGGCGGCCGAGCGCGCGCTCCAACGCCTGGGCGAAGCCGAAGAATTGCTCCAGCCGCCGCACGCCGAAACGGCGGCAGTGGGTCGTCAATTCGTCTCGGCGCGCGCCGCCGATCATTGCGCGGGCGGTTGATCGGCGACGATCGACAACTTCACGCCGAGCGCGCGCAGCACGGCGCTGACGGTTTCGTAGCGCGGATGCGCTCCCGCGCTCAACGCCTTGTAGAGGCTTTCGCGGCCGAGCCCCGCGTCCCTGGCGATCTGCGCCATGCCGCGAGCCTTGGCGACGTCGCCGAGCGCGGCGACGAACACGTCGGGATTCGGGTCTTCGGCGGCGGCGGAAAGATATTCGGCGATGAGCTCGTCATTGTCGAGATAGGCCGCCGCGTCGAAGGGCGCATAGATCGTCGTCATCGTTTCATCTCCGTCAATTGGCGCGCCATGGCCTTCGCTCGCGCGATGTCCCGCTTCTGCGTGGACTTGTGGCCGCCAGTGAGCAGAACGAAAACCGTCGCGCCGTTTCGTACGAAATAGACGCGATAGCCCGCTCCGGCATGGACGCGCATTTCGGAAACGCCCTCTCCGACCGGCTCGCAATCGCCGAAGTTGCCGAAGGTCGCGCTGCGCAGGCGCGCCAAAATCCTCGCCTTCGCCTTCATGTCGGCAAGCTCCGACAACCATCGATCGAAGTCTGAAGACCGAACAAGGATGTTCATGCCGGCATTAGTATCCATATGGATACATAATGCAACCCTGTTTTACCCCCGCGTGTCCGCGCATCTCGAAGGCGGATTCCCCAGCAAAGGGGGTGGGGCGCGCGGCTAGAGCCAGGGATGCGCGGCGGCGGCCTTCTTTTCGTGGGCGGCGATGGCGGGGGCCTCGACCATGGTCAGGCCGATGTCGTCGAGCCCCTCGATCAGGCAATGCTTGCGGAAGGCGTCGATGGCGAATTTGACGACGCCGCCGTCGGGGCCGCGGATTTCCTGCGCGGCGAGGTCGACCGTCAGCGTCGCGTTGGCGCCGCGGCGCGCGTCGTCCATCAGCTTCTCCAGGTCGTCGGGCGCGACTTTCACCGGCAGAATGCCGTTCTTGAAGCAGTTGTTGTAGAAGATGTCGGCGAAGTCGGTCGAGATCACGCAACGAATGCCGAAATCGAGCAGCGCCCACGGCGCGTGTTCGCGCGACGAGCCGCAGCCGAAATTGTCGCCGGCGACGATGATCTTGGCGTTGGCGTAGGCGGGCTTGTTGAGCACGAAGTCGGGGTTGGCCGAGCCGTCGTC
>Ga0326727_10026093_pt1 | contig 10885 bp, 11 predicted proteins | sample MB2enrmetagenome_FD_207643 | JGI IMG/M metagenome (GOLD analysis project Ga0326727, IMG submission 207643) | Lab enriched peat soil microbial communities from McLean, Ithaca, NY, United States - MB29MY | ecosystem: Environmental > Terrestrial > Soil > Wetlands > Peat | place: USA: New York... | reverse complement strand
CAACGAGCTCCACGCCGCGATGGCGGCTGGTCAGGCGAATCAAGCGCTTGGGGACATCCTTAACCGCCTGGTGGCGTACACCGATACCCACTTCGTGGACGAAGAAGTCGCCATGACAAAATTCAATGTGCCGGGTTTAGCCGTGCACAAAGACGAACATCAGAAGCTCCGTTCTCAGGTAGTCAAATTCGCCGGAGACTTTTCTGCGGGACGGGCGGCCATGTCGATCGAGATTCTGCTGTTCCTGAAATCCTGGCTGGTTCAACACATGCAGAAGTCAGACAAGAACTACGGCCCACACTTAAAAGGCAAGACTCTGTAGTTCGGGAGTGAGCTCCGGCAATCGGCGAAAATAGGTTTAGGTTTTCACCGATATTGCTCGTCACTGACGTGTTCCATCCAGTCGACGACCTTCCCGTCGAGCTTTTCCTGGATAGCAATGTGCGTCATGGCCGTGGCCGGCGCTGCGCCGTGCCAATGCTTCTCGCCCGGGGGTATCCAGACCACATCGCCAGGCCGAATCTCCTCAACAGGTCCACCGAAGCGCTGTACCCGGCCGCAGCCGGACGTGACGACAAGAGTCTGGCCGAGCGGATGCGTGTGCCATGCGGTGCGCGCGCCCGGCTCAAAGGTTACGCTGGCGCATTGAACCAGCGCCGGATCGGGCGCCTGAAACAGCGGATCGATCCGCACAGTGCCGGTGAACCACTCTGCCGGTCCCTTGGCGGAAGGTTGCGAGCCGATTCTTTTGATCTCCATTTTTCTGAATTCCTTCACGGGAGTCAGAAGTCAGTAGCCAGAAGAGAACTTCTGCTTTCCGAATCTGTCTTCTGACTTCTGACTTCTGCGTCTGTTACTCAGCCTTAAGAGATGCCATGTCGATGGAGAAGCGGTACTTCACATCCGACTTGAGCAGTCTCGCGTAAGCTTCGTTGACCTTCTGAATAGGAATGACTTCGACATCGGCGGTGAGGTTGTGCTGCCCGCAGAAGTCGAGCATCTCCTGGGTTTCGGCGATGCCGCCGATGGGCGAACCGGAAAGGCTATGCCGGCCCATGATCAGGTTGAATACGGAAACGGGGAGCGGCTTCTCCGGCGCGCCGACCATCGTGAGGTTGCCGTCTCGGCGCAACAGGCTGAGGTAAGCGTTGATGTCGTGCTCGGCGGAGACGGCGTCGAGAATGAAGTCGAAGCTGCCGGCGTGCTTCAGCATCTCGTTCGCATTCCGGGAGACGACGACCTCGTCGGCTCCGAGCTGGAGCGCGCTCTCTTTCTTGTTGGGGGAAGTGGTGAAGACTACCACGTGGGCTCCGAGCGCGTGCGCGAACTTGACGCCCATGTGGCCCAGTCCGCCAAGTCCGACCACGCCAACTTTTTTGCCCCGGGTGACGCACCAGTGGCGCATGGGCGAGTAAGTGGTGATGCCGGCGCAAAGCAAAGGCGCGGCTCCGGCGAGATTGAGGTTCGCGGGGACGCGCAGGACAAAGCGCTCGTCGACGACCACGCTATCGGAGTAGCCGCCATAGGTAACACCTCCCAGGTGCTTGTCCGGGGAGTTGTAGGTCAGGGTCATGTTGGGGCAAAACTGCTCGAGGCCTGCCTGGCATTCGGGACAAGTGCGGTCCGAGTCCACCATGCAGCCGACCGCGGCGAGGTCGCCGGGTTTGAACTTGGAGACGGCAGAGCCGACCTTGGTGACCCGGCCGACGATCTCGTGGCCGGGGACGCAAGGGTAGACGGTGGGCATTACGCCGCTCCACTCATTGCGGACCTGGTGGAGATCGGAGTGACAGATGCCGCAGTAGAGAATTTCGATCTGTACGTCATTTTCGGTTGGAGCGCGCCGCGTGATCCGGGTGGAGGCCAGCGGCGAGGTCGAGCTGGCAGCGGAATAAGCTTTTGCGTTGTACATAGCTTTATTTATATGATGCGCGGCGCATTTCGCGATATGCAAGGTGCACCATAGCAGATAGTTCTCAGTTCTCAGTTTGTGCGCCTCGTTCGCTTGGCGATTGGCATTTACTTTGCCATTTAGCCGTTGAGAAAGCCGGTGACCGGCGAGCAAAAAATAAAAAAATCTCTGAATGGCGGGCAATCGCGGGCAAGGCTTGGCACAGCGACAAGCAATAAGCCGCAAGCAACAAGCCGGGAAAGGCAGCTCTCGGCAAAACAGATAGCGGCAACAAGCCGCAAGCAACAAGCCGCAAGCTAGAAGCAAAAAAGGGGCGCACCTGTCTGCAGGTCCCTCTCCCGCTTGGGCGGGATCGGGATTTCGTCTGCGGGCTCCCGGCCGCTGCCGTGGCCTCACGCCCGCAAATCGGCTCAAGTTTCGTTCCCACGCCGGCCACCATCGGGATAGTTCTCAGTTCCCTCCCGCTTAGCGGGATCAGTTCTCAGTTGTGCGCCGCGAAACCTCTCGGCTGCCACCGTCGCGAGCCTCATGTTGCAGAGAGTAACCGCTTTCCCACTACACCTGTGTACGCTTTGGTCGAGTTGGACGGGTTTTTTTTAACGCAGCAACAAGCCGCAAGGAACAAGCCACAAGCCAAAAGCAAAGCTTTCCCAAAACCTGTCGTAAGCTTAGCCGCCGCACCGGTGTACGGTTTGGTCGCTTTGGACGCTTTGGACGGTTTGGACGGGTTTTTAGAAGGGCAGCAACAAGCCGCAAGCAACAAGCCGCGAGCTAAAAGCAAAGCGTCGCCAAAAAACCGGTAGCAACAACGGAGTGAGGCTGGCGATTCTACGGCGGTACGCCATGTTCTCGCTAACCCCCCTACGCAAAATCGGCGTAGGGGGGCACCCAATTCATCGGGTATCACTCTTGGGGACTACCCGGCCTGGGTGGGGCGTCTCCTTGTTTCTGCCGGCTCACCGCGAGCGTCACCAGCAGCAATCCGCTGCCGCCGAACACCTGCACATCTCCTTTAGCCGTCAGAACGATCTGGCCGAGCGGAGGCGTCCAACCGGGATTTACGATTTGCAGATCCGGAAAGCCGTAGGCGCCGCAGGCGGTGGTGGCGAAGAGCCACAGAGCCTGTATGCGGTCATTGCCCGCCGGACAGGCGGATGGCCGGAACTTTCTTACCACGCCATGCCATACGGGTTCCCCGACAATCTCGTCGCCGGCCATGACGTGCCCGCCGCCGCGATACACCGCTTCGGGGCCGCCGATCTGTTCGGTGGTCTGATTGGTGGGGAAGGGAACAAGCCATAAGCCAGAGCCGGCTATTGCTTACTGTCTTGTCCTGCTTGCGGCTTGTAGCTTGTTGCTTGTGGCTGGTTTTCCGCTATCTGACGCCGACCCAGAACCAGGGACCGTAGCGATACGGCCCGGGATATGCGACCACAGGCGGCGGGGCCGGATAGGCGATTACTCCTGAGCCGACGTAAGGACCGTAGAGCGCATGCTCCTGGCGCTTGTCCCGCACTTCGCACCAGCTATCGAACCCATCCCGTTTCGGGCTGCTCTCAACCTGGCGAGCCAACGATGTTCCTGTGAATCGCAGGCGATCTTGCCCGTGCATGCGAACCCTCGGACCGTCGCCGGTGACATCCCCTTCGCCTTTCCATACGGTGATTACCGTGGCATCATCCTGGGAGTCGACGTTAAAGCGGTACTCGCCCGACTTCTGTACTATGAACGCCAGATTCGGGGTATCGACTTCGTAAATCTCGCCGGGAAAGAGATGAAAGACGCGCAGATTCAAGGTTCCCTGGTGCAGCGTGACCTGGGCGGTGCGGTTACTGATATTCGTAAGGGTCAGGCTGGTTTCATCGTTCATTCGCAAAACGCCGCCCATCCCGATATTGATTTCCGCGCGCGAGTTCTTGTCCGTCCACACGTTATCCGAAGTTGCCAGCGGACGATTTACCCCCCCGGCGACCCAGTTCTGAGTTCCTCGCGGTTGGACGGAGACAGAACCGCTGATGTATTCCAGGCGAGCGACCCGCCCGGGCCGATATGGTGCTGCCGCCGGGGGATACGGCATTGCCACCGGCGGATATTGCGCCATTACAGTCCCGGTGACCCACAGCAGAAGCGCGCCTAAACTCATATACCTGATGGCTTTCACAGCTCAACTCCCGGAAACCTGTTTTGTGGCAGCTTAGAGCAACACTTCACCACGGCTCAGGTTTCCTGCTAATGTGAACCCCAAAAATGCCCAGGAGTTGCGGTGGGTGCCTTGAACACCTACCGGAGAGACACAGAGCATCCGGTGATCCGGTGATCGGGTGATCGCAGCATCCGGTGATCGGGTGATCTGAAACACGTACCCTGGCTCTGCCGGTCTATCGATCATGCGATTGGCCCGAGTTGAACACCTACGACAGAGACACAGAGGAAATCCGGATAAGTCGTTTATTTTAAAGCACTTTCCGTAGGCGTGGCGGGCAACTGTAGTTCGGACATGGCTTTGCCGCAGCTAATCAGGTGAGCGTACACGTAGTGCCTTACGGCGGCGGCATCCTGGCGGCAAATAGCTGCCATGATTTGGCGGTGTTCCTCCAAAGACTGTTCCAGGCGGCCTTCCTGCACCAGAAAATAATAGCGAGCCAGCAGGACTACTTTGCGTAAGTCACTAATGACCCGGAGCAACCAGCGGTTCCCGCTGATCTCGTAGAGTACGGAGTGGAAGTCCTGGTCGGTCTTGAGCCATCCTCCCCGATCCTTATTGGCGGTGTGAATCTCCAGTGTTTCGTGCAACGTCTTCAGACGCGGGAGGTCTTTCGGCCTGATTTTGCCGGTCGCTTCAAAGGCGCATTGACTTTCCAGGAGGGCCAGGACGGGAAAAACTTCTTCGATGTCGCGGGTGGAGAGCTGAACCACTTTGCAGCCACGGCGCGGCGTCAGGATCACCAGACCTTCGCCGGCCAGTTCCTTCAAGGCTTCGCGCATTGGGGTTCGGCTGATGCCAAAGGCCTGGGCCAGAGCTTTTTCATCGATCCAGGTTCCCGGCGCGAGTTCGTGGGAGAAGATGCGTTCCCGCAGCCGCTGCGCGACCTCTTGGTAGAGCCCTTTGGAGTCTAGCCTTTCCCCCGGCGGGGACGCACCTGTTTTGCTTGGAGGGGAACCCACGACGCCAGAATACCCTCCCCCGCAAAATAGAGCAAACCCGTGGTGTGGGGGAATTCAGCGAAATTTGGGACTTGGAAAGTTGGATTTGCCGCGTGGTGCCGGCCTCCAGAGCCGGCTGTCGTGCGGGCCGTCCCAGACCGCACACCGAGAGCTGCGGGCGTGGACGGCTAATGTCACTTACTTTCGGGTTTTGGTTTGTATCAGGGCACGACCCTTCGACAAGCTCAGGGCAGGTTTTGTAGTCCTGCCGAAGTCAGACGAAATGAAATCGGCTTTAGGAGTGATGGGAGCCCCCGCATTTATGCGGGGGGAAGAGCGCTTCAGCGCTCCGGAAAGACTTTCGCCTCTGATCACGCGCTTTAGCGCTGGTACCGGGGCTGAAGCCCATTTCAGGCAGGGAACGCTTTTCCCGCTGGACTAAAGTCCAGCTCCCCCCTGCTGAAGCAGGGGGCTCCCACCGAACCGAAAGAGCAAAGTAAGTGACAGTAAGCGTGCACGGCCCAGGACATCGCCATTTTTGCGCCCGGTGACGCCGCCGGCGCATGTCATCTGGGGTGAGGCTTTGGACTGCGCAATCCCCAGTCCACGCTACTAGGCATCTTCCGTCGGATGCCTCGGCAGATAACCCTCGGAAGTGGCGCTGCCGCAGTTCAACAGGTGGGCGGTCATCGCTTGTTTCACGGCCGCAGGATCGCGAAGGCGAATGGCGGCCATGATGCGCGCGTGTTCTTCCAGGCACTGTTCCAACTGTCTTCCCTGGACCAGGGAGTGAAAGCGAACCAGTTTCACTACCTTCCACAGATTGCCGATGAGCTGAATCATGCAGTGGTTCCCGCTCATTTCATCCAGCGCGCGATGGAATTCCTGGTTGATCTCGAACCACTCCGTCCGGTCTTTTTTCCTGGTGCACAGCTCGAGCTTGCGGTGGAAGATTTCCAGCCGCTGAAAATCTTCCGGCTGGGCTTTTTCCACGGCTTCGTAAGCGCATTGGCCTTCGAGCAAGGCCAGCACGGCAAAAACTTCTTCCACATCGCGCTGGGAAACCTGAACCACATAGCAACCGTGGCGCGGTTTCAGCACGACTAGCCCCTCACTGGCTAACAGTTTGAGGGCCTCGCGCAAAGGAGTCCGGCTGATGCCATAGACCTGCGCCAGCGCCTGCTCGTCGATACGGGCGCCGGGAGCGAGATCCTGGGAGAAGATACTCTGGCGCAATCGTCCGGCTACTTCCTCGTAGAGGGCTTTGGCGGCGATATTGCCCTCCACTGGGGGCGCGCTTTGTCTGAGCGGGGCGCTTTGTCTCTTGGTCGCTTGGGCGGGGCACATAGGCAACACTCCAACCCAGTTCCAGCCGGGTTATCGGATGGTCCGGATGATCAGGCAATCGAAAAACGGCTGGGACGGTTTCCGATCACCCAATCATCTAAGCGACTACCGTCCCCTGCTTTTCCAGTAGGCCGGGGTATTGCGGTAGCACTGCTCACAGACGGCGATGAGGTTGGCCAGGGCAACCGGCCCGTCGACTTGTTTCGATTGAATCTCCCAGGAAAAGCCCAGGGAGTTGGCACAGTGTCCGGGCGGACCGTGGTGGGCACACCGCCCCGTGGCATTGGTGCATTCGCACGCTCCCTGAGCCCGTTCGTAGACCTGTTCCTTGAGTTCCTCGGTGACAGTGGCGAGCATGTTTGCCTCCTTGGAAAGATTGGGAATCAAGTGTCCATTTCGAAACCGGCCAGCGAGACAGTGTTACCCGCAGTGATGATCAATTCGACTGCGCCACACTGGGCACAGGCCAACGCTTTTGCTTCGGGATGAAATTGGGCTCCACAGGCGGCGCAGCGCGCGGCCAGACGTTCGCCGCGAAATTCCAGCACCGCACCTTCGGCCCGGGTTCCCCGCGCGGCTTCCAGGAAATGCGCGGCAATATGGTGGGGATCATGCCCTGAAGCTTCGCCCACCACGAAGGTGAGGTGCGTAATCCGAGCGGACTCTGGGGCTTCGCTCAGGACGCGGCGCAACATCGCCTGGACTTCAGGGAATTCGTGCATGGGTCATATCCTTTCGCTCTTGGCGTATACCGCCAGATCGCCCTCCCCGCGCAGGTCGGCGGGACGATACCGCGGGATGGGCAGTTCCAGTTGCTTGGCCGCGAGCGGCGCAATTTTTTTATCGACCAGCCCCAGCGCCAGCGCCACGCCATAGATGATGGCCTCGGGCCGCGGCGGACAACCGGGGATGTAATAGTTAACCGGAATGATCTTCTCGATGGGCCCGATCACGCTGTAGGTGTCGAACCAGATCCCGCCTCCGCCGGCGCAAGAACCGATGGCAAAAACCAGCTTGGGAGCCGGCATGGCCTCGTAGGCCCGCTGCAACGCCTTCGCCGTGGACCGCAGGGCGGGACCCTGGCACAGCATCACGTCCGCATGGCGTGGCGACCCGACCAGCTTGATGCCAAAGCGTTCCACATCGTAATAAGGCGTAAGGACGTTCAGCACCTCGATATCGCAGCCGTTGCAGCCGCCGCTGTTGGCGTGGTAAACCCATAAGGAACGACCGAACATTTTTTGGCATAGATTCTTCAGCACAGTTGCCGTCCTTCCCTGCGGTTACACGTTCCCCTCAGTCCAGTTCGAGTTTGAGGTCAGCCACGGGCGGCTCCCCTTCCAGATAGGCCCGGGCGCCAAAAACCCAGCGCTCGTTCTCCAGATCGTCGTAGCGATAACCTCGCAGCTTCAGTTGTTCGAGCACCGAAGGCGCCTTAAAACAGCGCCCGCACCGCTGGCAGGTGCTCATAAAGATTTCCAGCCGTTCTTTGAGATCGGCCACGTCGCCGGTGCTGGTCTCAAAATCGGGGCTCATGGTGATGGCTTTTTCCGGACACACCTCCGCGCAGCGGCCGCAATAGGAGCAGCGGCGGCCCACGTAAGTGATGATGCGCAATTCCTGGCATTCATCGTGGACCAGGACCGCGCGGGCCGAACAATTGTTGGCGCATCCGGCGCAGCCGATGCACTTGGCCACGTCGAATACGGGGCGGCCCCGGAAGTGCGGTGGCGCTGGCCGCGGCTGGGCCGGATAGGGCAGCGTCACCCGGCCGGCTTTCAGGCAGACCAGAGTTTCTTCGAGTTTGCTCATTACCGACATTTAAAACCCGTTTCCCGTTTCCCGTTTTCCGTTTCCCGCCTTCCAGAAACTGGAAACGGGGAACGGGAAACGTTGTTTCAATATCCAAAACTCGCCAGCAGCAGAGCGAACAGCGCAACCGCCAACTGGCTGGCAAACCAGCGTATGGCCTGGTCAATGCGATAACGGGCATGGGTGGCCGCTACCACGGTGACCAGCAGCACCAGCACCAACACCTTGATCCAGAACAGCAACCAGCCCGCGGGAAACGGCAGATCCGCTCCCCAGGGCACAAACAGCGCCACGAACAGCGCACTGAAGATCACCAGCTTGGCCATCTGCGCATAGCGGAACAGAGCCAACTTCGGGCCGGAGTACTCCAGCAGCGGTCCTTCCATGATTTCGGTCTCCGCTTCGGAAATATCGAAGGGCACCCGCTGGACGAATCCCTGGAACGACAACAGCATCAGTCCGATCAGGATCAGTCCCGACCAGGGGAACCCGGCAGTGGAGTAAACCGAGCCGTGCAACACCGCCTGCAAACGGAAGGAGTGGGCATGGACGGCGGCGGCCAGCAGGACGACCGCGAACAGCGGCTCCAGGGCCACCATAGTCATCATTTCCCGGCTCACGCCAATCAACGAATAGGTGGAACCGGCCGCCAGACCCGCCAGAAGCGTGCAAACGCCGCACATGGTCAGCAGGTAAATAAGCAGAAAGGCGTCGCCGGCGCCGCCCATGGGAGCGGTGAAACCCATAGGCACAAACCAGGTCAACGTCAGCACCGCGGCCAGGGACAGATAGACAGCGAACCGCTGCATGACTGGGGTTTCGCCGGATTCGATGTCTTCCTTGCCCAGCAACTTCAGGAGATCGAAGTACGGCTGCAGCAGGGGCGGACCCTGGCGGGATTGAATGCGCGCGGTAATCCGGCGCATCACCCCCTGGAAAAATGGCGCGAACAACAAAACCAGCGCCACATTCGCCAAGCCGCCGAGAATGGTCGAAATCGGATTGCCGTTCATATTGGTTACGCCTTCTTCGTCCGGGTCAGTTTCAGCAGTTCTTCCTGCGACCACACCTTGACGGCGCCGGAGCGCAGATCGACCGTCTCCAGGCGATCGGTACAGGAGAAGCAGGGGTCGATGCTGCCCAGGGAAATGGTCATATCCGCGATCTGCTGGTCTTTGATCATCCGCGGGACTCCCTGCAGGTTCTGATAAGTCGGGGCGCGCACCCGCCACCGGCGCGGGCGGTTGTTTTCACCGGTGATGACAAAGTGATGGCTCTCCCCACGCGGAGCTTCGACCGAGGACATGCCCAAACGGCCCACCGGCAACTCGTCCCGGATCTCCAGTTGCAGCGGCCCATCCTCCATCTTCTGCAGGCACTGGCGGATGATTTTGATGGATTCGAATACTTCTTTGGCCCGCACCACCAGGCGGGACCACACATCGCAACCCTGCTCAGTGATCACCTGAAATTCGACCCGGTCATAGGCCGCATAGGGATGATCGCGCCGGCAATCGATGTCCACTCCCGCCGCGCGCGCCACCGGCCCCACCAATCCGGCATTCTTCACCAAGTCCCGGTCCGCGATGCCTATGCCGCGGGTGCGCTTCTGAATGTTCCTGTCCTTCAGCACGGCCGCCACTACCGGATGCCATTCGGCTTCCACCCGGTCGAGGACTTGGCGCAGTTCCGCGGTCAATTCCGGCGTGAGATCCCAACGGACGCCGCCGATCAGGCACAAGGAGTAGGTCTTGCGATTGCCGCTGATCTTCTCGGCCATCCACATGAGCGGCTCGCGGATGCGGAAGCTCTGCATGAACAGCGTGTCGAACGCCAGGATGTGGCAGGCCAGTCCGGTCCAGAGCAGATGACTGTGCAGGCGCTCCAGCTCCAGCATGATGGTGCGTATGTAGGCGGCCCGCGGCGGCGGGGTGAGAACCGCGGCCGCCTCTACCGCCTGCACATAAGCCACATTGTGCACGCACCCGCAAATGCCGCAGATCCGCTCCGCCAGCATGGGCACATCGTTGTAGCTGAGCACCGACTCGGCGAGCTTCTCGATGCCGCGATGCACCATGAAACCGCGATACTCGCAGCCGCGCACCATTTCGCCTTCCACATACAGCCGGAAGTGCGCCGGTTCGTCCAGCGTGGGATGGAACGGACCAAAGGGAATCACGGTGCAGCCTTCCGGCGGGTCGTCGAAGGCAAACTCGCGATCGCCGTCGAAGCCGGCGGGCACCTGGTTCCAGGGGAAGTCTTTGCGCAACGGATGCATGCCTTCCGGCCAGCCGTCCGGCAGAACCAGCCGCTTGGGATAGCGGTGTCCCACCGGTTCAATGCCTACCAGGTCGCGGAATTCCCGCTCCGCCCAATTGGCCGCCGGAACCACGTCGGAAATGCTGTCCAACTTCGGATTCTCGGCTGGCACGGAGGTCAGCACGCTGCACAGCAGGTGTTCCTTGTCGAAAGCGAAATTGTGGGCCACCAGGAAACTGCCGGAGAACGGCCGGTCGTCGGCGCCGATGCTGATGACGTAGCGCGCGTCCAGATCGCGAAACAGGTATTGGCAGACCGGCTTGACGACTGCGGGTTCGATGAAGACGAACAGGCGGCCGTCACTGGGGAGGTCGGCCCGCCGTATGGCCGGGCCGAACTTCTCTTTCAACT
>Ga0326727_10026092_pt1 | contig 10885 bp, 8 predicted proteins | sample MB2enrmetagenome_FD_207643 | JGI IMG/M metagenome (GOLD analysis project Ga0326727, IMG submission 207643) | Lab enriched peat soil microbial communities from McLean, Ithaca, NY, United States - MB29MY | ecosystem: Environmental > Terrestrial > Soil > Wetlands > Peat | place: USA: New York... | reverse complement strand
GAGGAGGCCTGAGGTGCCGGTGCTTTGCGTGAAGCGACCCCTGTTTTCTTCCGGCCATTGAAGGGTTCGAGCAGGTTGACAGAATAGTCGCGTGCCCGGAGAACGCTCTTTTCAGCATCCTCCAGGTGCCGGCACACATTTTCCTCATGAGCACAGGAGCGGCGTGCAATCTGAATATTGGCAAGAGCCGAAGAAAGGGAGTTATTTATGTCATGCGCTGTTTTTCGCTGCAGAGAGGGGGGGCAGATCTTTTTTCCACCGGGGCCGGTAGCAGGAGACGTCAGGGAAAGCACCATCTCCACTACGTTCCTGAAAAGGCGGGGCCCGATGGGTTTGACCAGATACCCGCATGGATGAACGGCACGGTTGCCGGGATCGGGGAGATCTCCGTCGGACTCAGCCACCAGAATTACCGGAATATCCCTGTCCGATTGGATCCGGTCAAGGACTTCATTCAGGCCCATGGTTCCAAAGGGTGAGGAATCCAGAATGACAATGTCCGGGTGGTGGGACTCCGCAAAGGCAACGGCTTTGTCCCCGGTCGTTACCTGGTCTGTCACCTGGTATCCTTCTTTATTCGCCAGGGATGCAAGTTCATCTGCAGCTTCCGCATTCCCCACTGCAATGAGCATCGTCACCTTTGCCATCACAAACCACCTTGCCACTGCCAGGGCCACGCCGGTTTTTCGATATTCCTTTTGGCTGTCGCAGGTCCTGCCATTATGATATCCCCTCAATCTTGAGCAGTTTCATGCAGTACTGGTCAATGGAATCGAAGATCGCTTTCTTTGACCGCTTGACCTTCTTGGGATCATCCGAATGAAAATCATGAGCAACATACTCCAGCAGAGTAACGAAAAAATGCTGGGGGCCGAAGCGTTTTCTGATCTCGACCATGCATGCCGCTGCATCGGGCTGCTTGCCGCTCATTACTTCGAATAAATAATCAAGCAGGAGGAGGGCCTGAAGCGGGATGTTCTTTGCAGCAGCAAGCTTCCGGAACCGGAAATAGGTATCCATCCTGCTGGTGATTATGGAGAGCTTGAGACCATAGTAAATGGGCTCGATCTCATCGGGATACTGCTGGGTCATCTGCTTGACAACCCCGGCAACCCCGCCTGCATCCCGGTTCTCAAGCTTGAGCTTGTACAGCTCGCGCAGGAAGAACATATCGTTGTAGAAACGCTCAATTGCAATATTGAGCAGCTCTTCCTTGAGGTCACGTCGCCCATCCCTGGCTGCCTTCTCGATCCCGATGCGGAGGAACTCGCGCTCGCTGGGGAACCAGTCGATCGCCTGCTTGATCATGAACCAGAAGATCTTGTTGATCCGGGGGTCCTCCGCAATTTCAAGGTCCTGGAGCCGGTTTATGGGGGGATTGAGCCGGACCATCTCGATCATCTGCTCGCGGGCGGCGAGCGCCATGTCCTTGAGCCGCTGGGACCCTCCGCTTCTCTCGATGGGGCTTTGCTGGGTAGAGAGGACAAAATAGCAGTACGCGATCGCCGGGCAGATGATGACATCCACGGACCGGTATTTCTTGAGCTGCTCGGCACCCTCGGCATACTTCCCGGTATTGATCATCTTCATGCCCAGGAGGATATCGTAAACAGCGCGGTTCCGGTTTCCCCGCTTGTTACGCATGGCGTAATCGAAGAGTTTTTCGACAAAGGGGATATCTTCGGACTTTTTCGAGGCTTCAAGAACGGCAAAGGCCATTGCATCGATAAACTGGTCGAAGAGCTCGTCCCCGAGGCCGGGAAGCGTCTTATCCAGGGAGGCGATTACCTGGCCGAAAAAAACCGGGATATTTGCATCAATTTTCTCGCTGTTGACGCTGATATAGTCGTTGAACTCCTTTTTTAGCCGTTCCATTCTGAGCCGTACAACGGCTTCGGGCTGCCACTCGTCACCCATGGGAAATTTCCACGATCTTCACTGCATGAGTTATCGGCAGGGCATTTAAAAAACTTTTACTTTTGTTAAAAACAGGAAATCCGGTACCAGAAGTTCCAGAAAACCATTCCCCTACAGCAAAATGTTAATGCTCCGCTCGCTAACCCACACAACAGAAAACTCATGCTGTTCTCTAGGTTCGCACAGATCTGCGAAGAACTGGAGCATATCTCCGGCCGTCTGGACATGATCGCGGTGATCAGCCGGGTGCTGCCGGATCTTTCACCGGATGAGCTCCCGGTCTTTGTCCGGTTTGTCATGGGCAGGATCTTTCCCGACTGGAGCGCCCAGAAACTCGGGATCGGTCCCAACCTCCTCTATGAATCGGTGGCCTATGTTGCCGGGGTAAAAAAGGATGCGGTAATCGACAGGATCAACCGGAGCGGGGATGTCGGGAAAGCAGTCGAGGAATTCCTTGCAAGGAAATCACAGGTATCCCTGTCCACGCAGGATCTCGATCTGATAACGGTCTACACCAGCCTGATCGCAATCGCTGCCCGGGGCGGGGCAACCTCCCAGAAAGAGAAGATGCGTATTGTCAAACAGCTCCTTGGGGAGGCCCGGCCGCTCGAAGGACGGTACCTTGCCCGGATCATGCTTGAAGAGCTCCGGATCGGGGTGGGTGAGGGAACCGTCCGCGAGGCGATTGCCAAGGCGTTTGCGGTCGATCCTGCACTGGTCGAGCATGCAATGCAGGCCATCAACGATATCGGGGAAGTAGCACGGCTCGCAAAGAAGGGCCCCGAAGCTCTTTCGAATGTACATATCACCCCCTTCCATCCGGTGAGGATGATGCTTGCCCAGCAGGGGACTATTGCCGGCATGATCGTGGATCACGGAGAGATTGCAGCAGAGTACAAGTACGACGGCTCCCGGTTCCAGTTCCACAAGAAGGGGGTAAAAGCCATGATGTACTCGCGCCGGCTCGAAGACGTCAGTGCGGCCCTTTCCGATGTGATCGCTCTCCTGTCCGGCGCAACAACCCATGACGTGATCCTCGATGGTGAAGTGATCGCGATCAAGGATGGCCGGCCCATGCCGTTCCAGTCGGTACTCCGCAGGTTCCGGCGCCGGCACGATATCGCCGAGGCACAAGAGGCAATACAAATGGTGCCCAATGTCTTCGATATTCTCTACCTTGATGGTGAGACCTTAATCGACCTGCCGTTCTCGGAACGGCGTAAGAAACTGGAAACCGTTGTCCGGGAGTTCGTAGCCCCTCAGGTAGTAAGTGCCGATCTTCAGACAATAGAGAAAACGTACCACGACGCACTTGCCGCGGGGCACGAAGGGATCATGCTCAAGGTGCCGGCATCACCCTATACTCCGGGCCAGCGGGGGAAGAACTGGATCAAGATCAAGCCCGAGGTGGACACGCTCGACCTTGCCGTCATCGGGGCTGAATGGGGAGAGGGGAAACGGGCGCACGTCTTTGGATCTTTTCTTGTGGCCTGCCAGGATCAGGGAAGGCTGATCCCGCTCTCCCGGGTCGCCACCGGCTTTTCCGATGAGCAGCTGGCCGAGGTATACGATCTCCTCAAGGATGCGGTGATCTCCCGCACCGGAAAAGAGGTGCGCTTTGAACCGGAGCTGGTCTTTGAGGTGGGATATGCCGAACTCCAGGTCAGCCCGACCTATGATGCAGGTTTTGCCCTCAGGTTCCCCCGGTTCATCCGGATCCGGGACGACAAAGATACCACCGAGATCGAGACCCTGGAAAGCCTGAAGCAGAGATACCAGCGTCAGTCAAAATCAGCGCAGGCGTACACAACATAACCGTTCAGAACAAGAAAAGGGTTCTCTGGGTATGCATTTCGGGGATGAGCGTGCTGTGCTGCTGCCAGTGCGAAAACCCGATCCGGGCAGATTCTACGGCCACGGCTGCATCCAGGGATTCGCACTGCCACAATCTGCCGGCAGACGATCAATGCAAGAATGTGGTGGCCAGGACAACGTGGCTTTCTTCATCGCCAAAGGAGATTCGCCACCCGGGATCATACCGGGCCCCGCATTCCGGACAGATCAGGATCACGCGGTAGAGATCCCGGGTGGACTTCACCGGGCTTATCTTCCCGTCCTTTGGTGCATTCAGCCGGATAAAAGAGGTATGAAACCCGTACTCGTACCCGCAGGCCGGGCAGATATGCAGGTCGTCTCCCGGTTTTATGGCTGTGATCTCTTCAGAAACACCCATGATTCCACTATTTTAGGATTTGGAGGGTGAGACCTTAATGTTCCTGTTTGCTGCAGCACCCGGCAACAGCCTCGATAACCGCGGCAGCGTTCTTCCTGCCATTCACTGCCGCCAGATCACGGCCTCCTGTGCGGGGGGGGAGGGCGAGAGTCTCCGCAATCTTTTGTTCGAGAAAATCCAGCGTAACCGTCCGGCCGTCAATGGCTAATCCCGCCCCCATATCCACGATCTTCTGTGCATTGTTCTGCTGTTCGGGGTGACCGGGATCCATGATGATGAGGACCGGCTTGGAAAAGAGCAGCGCCTCATGGAGGGTCGTCAACCCTCCATGTACAATTGCGATGCGGGCCTCGGCCAGATGTTCGTAGAGGTTAGGCACGTACCCATGGGAGAGGAAATTGTCCGAGGATTCCGGGAGGATTGCACCGGTATAGAAGACATCGAACATCAGGTCTTTTCTTCTGTCTGCAATCGTCCGGAGCAACTGGTAAAGCGGGAGCTTGTAGGGTTCTCCCCCGAAACTGGTGAAGATCGTCTCCTCTGAAAACCGGTACCGCCGGAGATCGACTTCCAGGAAAGGACCGGTGAAATGATAGTGCGACTTTTCCTTCTCAGGGATAAGGAGGTTGTACTCGCTCACAGAATCCGGCGGGGGATAATCGGGAATGATAACCGCATCGGCCCTCTTTAGGTACCGGCGGATCAAAAAGTTCAGCACGCTCCAGACCGGGTTCTTCTCCCCTCCCGGTCCGCTGAACCGGTTCTGGTTGGTGATAAAGACCACCGGGATGTCCCGGATCCGCGCTGCAAGAACCCCTGCATACATCGTATCGCAGACCACGAGGTCGATCTGTTGATCCCGTATCAATCGCCGGACGCGCAACCCGGACCGGACCAGGTTCAGCGCAATCCACCGCGAGCACCAGAGGGTCTTTTTCAGGGAGAAAAACCCTTTCTCACCCTCAAGGCAGACCTCCCGCTTCCCCCGGTAGACCGTAACACAGCCATGGTCACGGAAGAAATCATAGGACTTTCCATAGGCAAGAAAAATGACGGAATGTCCCTGCTGCTCCAGGTAATGGCCAAGATGGATGCACCGGGAGGAATGCCCCAGCCCCTCGCCACAAACGACAAACAGTATCCGCATTTTTTTTGGTTCCTTCACGTGCACGGAGCCGGATTTTTCGGTATCTGGGTCACCAGACCAAAGAAGGTGTACCCTGTCTGATCCTGCCGGCACACCCATCGCCGGCATCACCCAATAACAGATCAGGATGCGTTGTTATCGATTATGAGGGTTGCCTTCGTGGTCATGACACCGGATGATCCATAAATCTACGAAAAACATGGCGGGTTCCGGTTGCAGGATTACAAGAATACAGAAATATTGCAGGAAAACCAATACGTACAATGAAATTGCCATGAGAGATCCGAAGACAAACCTGGGCATCTCTGAGGTTGCCGCAGAGATCCTGATCATCATCCTCGTGCTCGTGATTGCCGCCATCGCTTATGCGGCGTTTACCGGAGCACTCAACCCCCTCTTCACCAAAAAAAGTGTGTATGTCGCAGGGAGTGCCGGGATAGATACCATCCCGCAATCCGGAGGTATTTCAGACGATGTGCTGACGTTCCTGCCAAAGGCCGGGGATCCCTTCTACCTGACCGGGCAGACCACGGGAACCACCGGGACACAGGTCACCCTTCAGGCAATCAGTCCAACGGGCCTGGTGTTGTCTCCGGATGCGAGCAAGTTAAACGGGCCACTGTACGGGAAAACACTGTTTATCTATCCAAACAGTTCGGCTGCGGCCACGCAATGTAACTATGCGATTACCACCACGCCCCCCTCAGGAACACTCCGGCCCATGACCCTTGGTACCTGGACTATCCAGATGATCGACCAGAATGTGCACGTTATTGCGGGGTCTTATTCCCAGAAGGTTAAGAATGGTATAACCGGATTGCCGGTTGCCGGTGGCTTTTTAGGCAGCGGAACAGGCCAGTTCTACGATGTGAACTGTAACCCTGTCACGGAGACTATAAATGGGCAGCTGACCACCTCGACAATTGCACCGGGCAATATGACCGCTACCTACTTCAATGGGGACTCCTCGATCCAGATACCGAATTCTGCAGGACTTGGGTTTAACGGATCTATCACGATTTCCATGTGGTTTAATCCAGCCACTGCCGGTTCTGCAGGCAACAGTGGTGACTGGCAACAGTTGATCGGAAAAGGGTTAACAAACACTGCCGGAACCGATCCAAACGCCGAAAACGACAATTACCAGCTCTTCCAGCTGGGGAACCAGCTGCTCTTCGAATGGAATGACGCAAATACGGGAATCCATTACCAGGCCGTCACCTCAACAACCTCGGTCCAGGCAAATGCGTGGAATTACGTGGCGGTCACGGTCCAGAACGGACAAGTGACAATATATAATAATGGAGTGTCACAGCCGCTTGTCTACGATGAGGGAAATGTACCTTATACGGTTTCAGGAGCAACTCCCGTCTCCAGTCTCTCCCAACTTCCGAATCCCCCCACCGGAGGGGTACAACTTGCGAACAACAATAATTATCCGGTAAATGTAGGAGAACAGAATGCAGCAACCCCGGGCAATGATTTCTATTACACCGGGTCCATCGGGTCAACAGCGATCTACGGACAGGCTTTGTCCCAATCACAGATCCAAAACAATTACGCTGGCAACACAGCATAACCATTTTTTCTCATTTTCTTTTGATCAGATCCTAACCATAAAACTGATATCCGCCGTGACACGTAACCTGAACCATGGACCTCTTCGAACTGATTACACTTTTGAGCATCCTTATCGAATGTACTATTCTTGTTCTTGCTATCCTTATCGCAACCCGGAACGGGAAGGCGTACGGCTGGCTTATCGCGATCACCTTTGCCCTCTTTGCCCTTTTTGATGGTTCCCGCATCATCTACCCCACCGGGTTTCCCCGCCTAAATGCGTTCATTCTTCTCGCTGCCTGCGCTTCGATGCTCTATGCGATCTGGCTGATCTATGAAGAGACCAGAAAAAATCGCACGTAACATGTCACCTGCGGTGAGCCAAGGATCCAAAAACAGGGAACTACAGATACCTGAGAACCCGGGATATCGACAGGTAACCTGCATCGGGCACCCTTCCCGGAAAAATAACAAAACAAAGAGATGGGCCCGCTGAGATTCGAACTCAGGATCTCCGCCATGTCAAGGCGACGTCATAGCCAACTAGACCACGAGCCCGCGAAGGGATGATGCTCTATAACATCTGTCATCCTATTATTAAAAAATAGTGTACACACGTTGCGATCCCCCTTCATCGGTGCGCACAGAACTACGTTTGATGCTGCAAAAAAAATTTCATTCACCATGTGTTTTATCCATCCCGGTCTCAAAGAAGGATTACAGGTACCATGACCGAAGGATTGACCCCGCCCCCAACCCAGCTCTTCACGTACGTGCATGATGCGAGCCGTTTGGAATTGCTCATCCGTATTGTTTACTGGATCCTGATTGCAATAGTGGCATTCGTGTATGGTCTTATCGCCACCATCTGCCTGATCATCCAGTGGTTCCATATCCTGATTCTCGGCAGGAGACATCAGGGCTTGTCGGACTTTGCCAAAGGATATCTGGAGTACATGGTGCATGTGATGGCCTATACCTACATCATGACGGACAAGCGCCCCAACATCCTGCCGGTAACGGTCAGGATATTTGAAGATGATATACAGACTCCTTAATCCCGTTTACCCACCGGTATAAACGTGAGCATGTTGTCTCCACTGTACAGCAATGATTACTGTTGCCGGCCCGGGTCCTTTTTTTCGTACGGGAACAGAAAACTCCGGGTTTTTTCCAGATCAAAGGATTGTGTGCCGGCCCGGGCGATCCGGTTTTTTTTACAAAAATCCGGAACTGCAGGAAAACTTACGACGGAACAAGGGATCGCGAGTAAATTGTACAGCCGATTATCGGATAATTATCCGATAATCGGATGATGAATCGACATCTTTTTTTCGCGCTGAAAATTTTTTGCCGGATTTTTCCGGCATAAAGCCGGGTAGTTCTCCACGTTTCCGGCACAATGGGAAAGATTTTCCGGACTCTGGCCTGTGTTCCCTCTGCAGGGTTTCGGCAAGACAAAAAAGGGAAATGTCAGATCTTCTTTGATGAAATCCTGGCAAACGTTGCAGAGAAGATGCCCGGCATCGAGCGGATCTCCTTCATCACGTCTTCGGGCACCGCGCTATCCACGTTTAAGACCATGAGCGCCTCTTCGCCCGGCGTGATCCGGCCTACCTGCATGCCGGCGATATTGATGTTGCATTTCCCGAGGATCGTGGATGCCCGGCCGATCACACCCGGCTTGTCCAGGTGCCGGGAGACAATGACGTACCCTTCAGGGATCAGGTCCATGGTATACTTGTCGACCGAAACAATCCGGCTGCGGCCTTTCACAAAAACGGTTCCGCTGACAGTCTCCTCTGTCTTGTCGGTCTTTACCCGGATCGTAATGAGGTTCTTAAACCCGTGGGCTTCCTCGGTCACCGTCTCGCTCATCGCAATTCCGCGTTCCCTTGCTACAAACTCGGCGTTAACGATATTGACCGGGGTCTGGAGAATGGGATCGAGAAGGCCTTTGAGGACAAGGCGGGTCACAAACTTCATGCTTCCCGCATAGGCGGCAAGCTCGCCGCCATAGATGCACTCCACGGAGGCAAGCCGGCCTTCGACGGTCTGGATCGCAAAGCGTCCCATCTTCTCGGCGAGCTCGGCAAACGGTTCGAGCACTTCGGCATGCTCGGTCGGGACGATGGGTGCGTTCACCACGTACTTCGCTGAGCCTCCTTTGAGGACCTCGACACACTGCTTTGCGACCTGGATTGCCACGTTCTTCTGGGCCTCGACCGTGCTCGCTCCCAGGTGCGGAGTCACGATTACGTTTTCGAGAGAAAGAAGCGGGGATTCAAGCGGGGGTTCGGTCTCAAAGACATCAAGTGCAGCACCGGCTACCTTACCGCTCTTGATCGCGTCTACCAGTGCCGCCTCATCGATTATACCGCCGCGGGCGCAGTTGATAATCCGCACGCCGTCCTTCATCGTGGCAATGCTCTTTGCATTGATCACGTGTTTTGTCTCCTTGATCAACGGGGTATGCACGGTGATGACATCGGCAACCGTAAAGAGCTCGTCGAGAGACATTACCCTGACGCCGAGCTGGGCTGCACGCTCCTTCGAGATGAAGGGGTCGTAGGCAACGCATTTCATGTCCATGGCGTTTGCCCGTTTTGCCACCTCACGCCCGATCCGGCCGAAGCCGACGATCCCGAGTGTCTTCTCGTTGAGTTCCACGCCCATGAACTTCGAACGCTTCCACTCCTTCTTTTTGAGGCTCGCGTTTGCCTGGGGGATATTCCTGGCGAGCGAGAGCATCATCGCCATCGTGTGCTCGGTCGCTGCAAGGGTATTCCCCTCGGGAGCGTTTGCCACGATAACACCCTGCCGGGTGGCCGCATCCACATCAACATTATCGACACCGACCCCGGCCCGCCCGATAAATTTGAGATTCTTCCCGGCCGCGATCACCTTTGCGGTGACCTCGGTGCCGCTCCGCACGATCAGGGCATCGTATTCGCCGATGACCCCGCAGAGCTCGTCCTCCTTGAGATCGGTCCTGACATCAACCGTGCAGGCCTCCCGGAGGATCGCAAGCCCTTCTTCCGCCAGCGGATCGCTGACGAGCACTCTTGCGTTTGCCATAAAAACCCATACAATATCTGCGCACTACCTAATCAGGGTTATTCTTGATTCTTTTCCGGATCCCTGCAGATATCACCGGACAGGTGCCGACAGATGATAATACTTAAACAGGGGAGAGGTGAGATCATAAGTGGTGCGAGCATGAACGATGTGCCCAATATTCTATGGCTCGAAGAGATCAGGAAGGAGGATATCGCCTCAGTGGGGGGTAAAGGTGCCTCCCTTGGAGAGATGGCGTCAATCGGCCTTCCGGTTCCCCCGGCCTTTGTGGTCACTGCCCAGGCATTCCGGCGATTCCTGGTCGAGACCGGCCTTGAACAGAAGATCTTCAAGATCTCGGAAAATATCGATGTAGAAGATAATGCGGCCCTTGAGAAAGCCGCCGATACGATAAAGGCGCTGGTGGTAAAGGCAAAGATGCCGGCAGCAATAAAAGACGACGTCAGGGCCTCATACAAGAAGATGGCACAAAAAGACCTGATAGTCGCGGTCCGGTCGAGTGCCACGGCTGAAGACCTCCCCGATGCAAGTTTTGCCGGCCAGCAGGAGACCTACCTCAATATCAAGGGCGAGACCGCGCTTCTTGCCGCAGTCCAGAACTGCTGGGCCTCCCTTTACGGGGCACGGGCAATCTACTACCGGGCAAAACAGGGGTTTGAAGAGCACACCGTTAACATCGCGGTCGTGGTCCAGCAGCTGGTCCACTCGGAAAAGGCCGGCGTCATGTTCACTTCCCACCCTATCAGCGGGGAGCCGCAAACCATCATCGAGGGATCATGGGGGCTTGGCGAGGCAGTCGTCTCCGGGTCGGTCTCCCCGGATCACTATGTCTTCGACCAGCGGACCGAGTCAATCGTGGAGACTACCCTCGCAAACAAGAAAGTCGAGATTATCCCCGACGGCTCTCATGGCACAAAACTCGTCCCGGTTGATCCGGCACGGCAGGATAC
>Ga0326727_10026089_pt1 | contig 10885 bp, 8 predicted proteins | sample MB2enrmetagenome_FD_207643 | JGI IMG/M metagenome (GOLD analysis project Ga0326727, IMG submission 207643) | Lab enriched peat soil microbial communities from McLean, Ithaca, NY, United States - MB29MY | ecosystem: Environmental > Terrestrial > Soil > Wetlands > Peat | place: USA: New York... | reverse complement strand
CAATGCCGCATTTCCGGCGTACATCTGGATGTAGTCCGAAGAGGCGCGGCCCATCTCAAGGCCGATGGCTTGGCCCACGATGAAGGCCACGGCCTCGGCCTCCGTCTCGCGCACGGTTGCGGTGGTCTTGGTGCGCCGCTCTGTTTTGTGGAGATATTCGTGTGCTAACTCGTGGACCAAAGTCACGACTTCCTCGGCGGGCGACTGGCCGGGCAAAATTGCAATCTTTCCGCCGTAGCTAACGCCAAGAGCGGGCGCGATGTTTTCGTTGTATTCGAGGGCGATATTCTGCGAATCGAGAAACGCAATCAGCCGGTCGCGGTGTTCGCCCACTTCGCCGGTAATGTTGTGCTCGAACTCTGGCAGGTCCGCGCCTTCGGTCTGCGCCACATCGAAGACGTAGACCGCGCGGAAGCCAATCAGCATGGGCGAGGGCTTGCCGCTATCGTCCTGTGTGTGGCTGCGGTCGGCGTCGTCTTTCCTGCGACGTTGCCCAACCATCGGGGCGAGAATCTGTATACCCTTTTCGCCGCGCTTCACAAACCGGCCCAACTCCTTCCACGTGTGGAACCCGGCGACTCTGGTCGCCGTTGGCCTTTGCCTCGCAATGCTCAAAATGTTTCCGAAGCTGTACGCATGGAAGCGGGCCATTGCCGCGAGATATGCGGTTAGTGTCTCGCTCTTGCCCGCTTCAAGCTGCTGGAGCAGGTAATCCACTGCTTGCTTGATGAGTTGCTGCGTTGGGTTGTCGCGCTGCGTGGTGCGCTGCTGGTAAGGGGACTCGCTGCGGAGCGCCGCATTGTTGCTGTGCGGCGCGGTGGTGGCGTTGCTGTTGCTGGTGGTAGCTGCGTTGGTCATGATTTTCGGCTCCTTCGGAGTGTGATTTGCCGTTTTTCAGCCCTGGGAGGGCTAAAAAAAGACATTCATTTCATGACTGGCGAAACGGGCGTAGAGAGGCGCTGTCAACTCCCGAAGCCCGAAGGGGCGCGGAAGCGAGCACGGCGGTTTTTATGCCGCGCGGAGCTGCACAAGCGGGGTTGACAGAAGGAGCCGAACGGAGCCTAGAGTTCGCCGGGAAATGAATGTCGAACCGATGGTCCAGCCGAAGGCTGCACCGCATTGATTTTCAGGGTCGGCGTTGCGGGCAGGAGACAGGCCCGCTTGGATGGGAAGCGTAGAACGCCAGTTTCGCCGGCGGTCGCAGCGGGGGAAGGGGCAGAGCCGCCTTCCCACCGGAGAAACAAGCATTTTATTCAGAAGACAAGAGAGGATTGTTATTTCTGAAAGAAGTACACCAAGATCGATAGTCCTTCTTTCACAGAAGCATTATCGTGACGGTTCATGATGAAGCTGATTCAGAATGAACTGGAATTTTTCAGCAATAAGATCGGCGCCTTTTACAGGGGAATCAAGCGCGGATGCGAGAGATTCCAATTCGAGCCGCCATGCCGGAGGCAACGTGAAGGTACGTGGCAACGAATGTGTTGCCCGCTCCGCGAAGACACGTTCGACAGCGGCTCGTGTTTGCTTGTAATCGAGTTGTCCAAGAGCATCGATGAGAAGAATGTCGAGAATGTCTCGGGCGCGCCCCTCGGACGCAGGTCCGGTGCAGGCATGGAGTTTTTGAGCAACCTGTTCATTCAGATTGAGGCAACGGACAGGAGAGGTCACAGGGAGTCCCATCTCTGTCAGACCGGTGATGGTTGGGGTTACAAGGTCTGCCTCCTCAAGCCCTGGCGGGCCGAGATCGACATCGACGGTTTGCCAGCTTCTCGTTTTGTACTGAATTGCTACTTCAACGCGAACGGTATCCGCTTGTTCCATATGCAAAGGACTGGGACGCAAACGGAAGGAGAATTCATCGAACCTGAGTTGAAGAGCATCGGCAAAGCTCGACAGGCGATAGGCCCGGTCACCGTCAAGCCCCAGGTCGAGATCCTTGGTGGCGCGGGCTGCGTTGGCAAAACGCAGTTCCATCGCTACGCCGCCTTTAAGAAAATAGCGGCCCAGGACACCGCTCTGGATTGCGCGTTCCAGTACGCCGCACATCGCCAGAAACGAAACCCAGCGGCGCAGGCGCTCCTGATCGAGTCCCTGCTCCCGCGCAACGCGCGCCAGTATTTTTTCAAGCCGTTCTCTGGGAATCGGACTCATGCTTGGCCTCCTTAGTGTTTTATGGGAACCGCGTTTAATCGGTGTGCAAATTGATTGATCTCGCGCTTCAAACTAGCCGCCTCGACATCGCGAATGAATCCTGTCCGCTTCGCGTCGGCAACGGCCTTCCGGGCCAGATCGATGCGTCCTGTCGTATCCAGCACATCCCGAATGGTTCTTGCCACCGTTGTAACAGCCAAACCTTCGTGCCGGGTCACATCGAATGGATGAAGGTCGCCGTGATGCACGGCAATCCACTTGGGGCGCTCCCGACGAAGCCGGACGGCCTTTGGAACCGTGATATGGACAAGCTGGGGGTTGGCATCGGAGATTCCATAGAGAGCAAGCGCAGTCTCGTGGGAGAGCGCAACGTGCGGCTCTTCTGGTCCGTGATTAGCCTCAGCCCAGAGAAGGGCTTCCCGGTATTGGGAGAACCTGGACTGCGGGAAATGGGCGATTCGATAGACTCCGCGAGCGGTTCTTTCCAACCTGCCGCGCTGTGCCAACCGCACGAGAACGGAATCGAGGATACCAGCATTACGGGCCTGCTTCGAGGTCAGTAGACCGTCGTTTTCCTCGGCGATCACAATCAGTTCGTCCATTCGTGTACGCGGCATGATTCGAGTATGAAAGCACCATGCGTAAATGTCAATATCGTTCCATATTGGAATCATATTGACACGGGAAAAACTGACAATGGTGGCATCTTGTCTTGATTCATAGGCTTGCGCGAGCTATTTAGGAACCATTGGGTCATACCCCTGGGTCTCATATTTCAACTCCAATTCCCTGAATCGCAGAAAATGCCTTTCCGATGTTGATCGCGGAGGTTTTGCTCACATCGTGGCTGAGACTTTCGACGAGAGTGGCGGCATTATTTGTGAAAATCTGCGCGTCTTGCGAGGCGCGGGAGACAGAGACATAGGCAAACCGAGTGTTGATGAGTTCGGGATGAACATTGGTGTCCATGTTGACCAGCACGCGTTCCGAAGTGAGTCCCTGCGAACTGTGCGAGGTCACAGCGTAGCCGTGATCAAAATGCCTCATCTCTGCCGGATCAAAGGTGACCGCCCTGTCTTTGCCGCCGTCCATGCGGACGGTCATTTCGTCGTGCTCGCCGATCTTCTGGATGGTTCCGAGGTCGCGGTTGGCGACGCCTAGATCACGGTTCGGCGCGGTGAATTGCAAGCGGTCGCCCGCAGCAAATTCGCGCTCGATCTCGCGGTAGGCGGAGATACCGTGCAAACGGGCAGGATCGTAGGTAACTTGCTGGCCATCCGGCTTTTCGACAGTTAGCAGATTCGATCTTGGATCGGTCGAGACCACGCGCGCGTAACTGCGCTGCTCGATGCCGAGAGTCTTGCTGCCGCGCTGGTAGTGAAGAATGTCGCCAACCTCATAGCGCGCGGCCCAGGCACGGTCCGCGCCAGTCATATCGGAACGCGGCGCAAGCACGCGCAGGGCGTGGTTCTCGGATTCGACGATGCCGCGTGCCTGCAACTCAGAGCGAACCGCCTGATTGATCGCGCGGCGCGAAGCATTGTCGGGAGAAACGATGATGGTGTTGGCCGGATTGTCGGCATAATTGCGGGCAATCGAAGCGATGCGCTTCTCCGGGTCGGCGATCTCCGTGACGCGGCCCTGTTGTTCGAGAAGTGAGACGCCTTCGGCAACTTCGCCGCGCGAAAGATGCTCGACGGCGCACAGCAACTCCGGGTTTTTCTGGCGAACAATCTGATCAAGTCGCGCCGTCTTCATTCCGGCATCGACCAACTGCTCGAAGGGTTTCCCGGCTTCAATGCCCTGATGCTGGCGGGTGTCGCCAATGAAGAGAACTCGGTCGCCGGGGTCGAGTTTGGTGAGGAAATCGCGCACCTGTTTGGTGCTGGCGAGACTGGATTCATCCACCATATATAGGTGGCGTTCCGGTGTCGGCTGCTTATGCCGGGCGAGATAGCCTTGCAGCGTATCAGCATTGATGCCGGCATCGCGGAGCTGATGTGCGGCGCGTGAGGTCGGGGCAAAGCCCTCGACAATCATCCCGCGATGCTCGGCGGCCTCGCGCACGGTTTTGAGCGCAGTGGTCTTGCCCACGCCAGCGCTTCCCTGCAAGCCCTGTATTCTGTCGCGCGAGGTCAGAATCTCTTCCGCCGCCGCGCGTTGCGAGGAATTGAGGATCGGGTATTGGGCAGTATGCGCCACGGCTTGCTGGACAGGCATGATCTGCTCGGCCCGGCCTTGTCCTTGCCGCATCTGTCGCAGGATTTCCTTCTCGGACTGGATAGTTTCCGCCGTGGTGAACTGCCGCGCGGAACCGTGCTTCGTTGCGTTGACAAGCTGAAATTCGCCGGAGGCCAAGCGTTGTTCAACGCTCGCGCGAACCTGTTCGTAGGTTGTTTCGCCCATGCCACGTCGCAAGGCATCGCGAAAGAGGGCGCGTTCGTCGGTGACCGCCTCGCGTTCAAAGCTGCGTTCGTGTGCAAAGGTCACGGCCTCCTGCGCTGCCTTCTGCGTTTTCTCGGGCGCGCGCTCGGCCGATTTCTTCTGGCTACGCTCACGCGCTGCGGCCACAACTTGATTCGGCTGATTTCCAAACTCGGCGGCCAGTTTGCGGTGCGCCGCGAGCACCTCGGCGGGCGACTGAATCTGCTTCTTGTCGCGCGTGGCGTGGGCGGCGATCTCCGCCGCCTCATAGCCGGAGAGACCATTCTGCTGCATATGCGCAAGGATCTGATTCTGGCGCTGACTTGAAGCGTCCAGATACTCCTGCGAATATCCTTTGATTTCCGGTGCGCCACTCCTGCCCGGCGCAATCTCGTAGCCCAGCTCGCTCAAACGAAAGGTCAACTCCGACTGGTAGACAGCAGTGGCGAACTGCTGCGACTCGAAGAGGCTCTGCGGCTGGAGCGCCCGCGTGGTTCCATCAGCGCGCTCAGTGACATTGAAGATGACGGCATGGGTATGAAGCTGCGGAGCAGCGTAACCATCGACGGGTCGTGATGTGTCGTGCTCGAATTTTGCGACGATGAATTGGCCCGTGGATTCGGCTGGCCGGTTACCGCCAAGCCGCGCTTGCGTGTACCTCTCCAACTCGCCGAGAGCGGTCGTGACCGCCATGCTGTGAGCCTCGCGGACGCGGCTGTCGCCGCCAACCAGCGCGGTTACCGAAACCGACTTCGGCGCACTGAAGGTCGCATCCCATCCGGCACGATGCTCGACGGATTTTATTGTTTTTCCATGCGCGTCCTGGTACTCGAAGGATTGCCGATGCTGGACAAGTTGCTCGCCGGTCTGCGGGTGCTGGCCATCCGAGAGACGATGAAACTCCTCGCTGCCAACGGCTCCGGCGAGACCGTATTTCTCGGCGAGCTGGCCCTGCCATTCGCCCTGCACGGTCTGTCCCTGGCTCCAATAGCTTTGGTCCGGCGAAGTGAATTCCTGCTTGTGGTAGTTTTCGAGTTTGCCCGCAGAAAGGGCTTTCGAGATTTTCAGCATGGCTCAGTCTCCCAACGAAAAACCGCTCTGGATGGACTCGGCGCTTTCTTCAATGACCTCTGGCTCCGCCTGCTTTTTCGCCAGCGTCTTCGGGTCGAAGCCGAGTTCATCGTCATCGAGCGGGCGTGCTACGAATGCCGGTTGCGTTGCCGGAATATCGTGGTAAGCGAATGAGAAGCAGGCGACGTAGTTGCCGAGCTTCAAAAAGGCGTGCCGGTCGGGCAGGCCGGAGATTTCTGAGTCCATCACCAGTGGCTCGACCTGACGCTCCAGCGTGAAGTTTTTCCCCGTGCGGCTGCCGTCGAAATGCGTCTGCCGCATCCGCTCAATCTCCACTTTGCCGATGGCGCTCGATACCCACTCGGCGGCCTTCGGCTCAGTGGTTTTGAGGAAGATTTTTGTCGCTGGCTGCGAGAGCATGACCTCGGCCATGTGGCCGTAGATGTACTCAAGCTGCGCCTTGCCCTGGAAGCCAAGCACAATCGGATTTTTCGATTTTCGGTTCTCGGTGATGGCGGTGTGGAGTTGCGGCAATCGTTGCAAGCTGGCCAGTTCGTCCAGCACGAACCAGACTGGATGCTGACCTTCTTTCGGTTCATTCAAGAGACGCAAAACCAGCAGGTCTATCCACAGGCTGTGCAGCGGGCGCAACGCTTCGCGCTCGCTGGGTTTCGAAGTCAGAAATATCCAGCCTTTCCGGTTCTCGGACCATTCTGTCGCGCTCCAATGATTCCGCCCGCTGTCTTTGCGCGGCAACATTCGCAGGCTGTCGGCGATCAGGCCGAGCGAGGCCAAGACGCCGTTGCGCTGCTGCTGCGCACCCTTGGCAATCATCGTCGCCATCTCGGTGTTCTGAACGCGGCGGTCGATCTCGTCGGGGTTGGCCATCCACTCGACAAGTTCTTCGGGCGAGGGGCCGAAGGTCAACAGATGTGCAAAGATTTTCTGCGGCGTCTCGGTAAAGAACTCGCCCTTCTTGTCCGTGGTCGGCTGGTAGAGCGAGGCCGCAATCGCTTTGGCTTCGGCGCGGCGGCGCAACTCCTCGGACGGCCCCCAGTATGGGCAGCGGGCGTCCAGTGGATTCAGAATGATGTCGCCGTTCTTACTGTCGTAAAACCGCTGTACGAACTCGCAGGCCGGATCGTAGACGATGGCCGAATGACCCCGTTCTTTGATCTGCATGAGAAGCTGCATGATGAGCCTGGTTTTGCCAGCGCCCGTGTCGCCCATCAGCTCGATGTGCTGCCCTTCAGCGAGCCGTGGAATGCGCATGAGCTTCTTCGATTCGATGGTTCTGAAGCCTACGCCGTCGCCCTTCACGGCGCGATTAAACCCGGTTGGAGTGACGCGAACCGGCCCTTTGAGCAGGCGTCCGTACTTCATCTCGTGGAACCGTTTCACGTCTTTACGCGCGGCAACCGGGAGCACGCTCAAGAGCACAATAAGCCCGGCGATAAGCGGCCAGCGGAAGACTCCGGCGACGCTGTGCCCGCCATAGACGAACTGCTGAAGATAGGCATGAAGCGGGCCATTTCGGTAGACGGTTTTCGGTCCGCGATAGAGGTAAACCAGTCCGGCAGCGCGGGCGCTTGAAGTCAACTGGAGTGGCAGGGGCTGAGCGAATTCTATCGTCGTGATACCCGGCTCCACATCGGCAGCGGCGGCAGGATGCGCATGAAGATGCTCATCCGAAACATCGAGAAGCTGGTACTGGCCAGTCTGCTTCAGGCCGCCCAATGCGCCGGACTGAATGTACGGCCAGAGGTCGTAGCGTTCGAGCGGCGTCATGAACGCACCTATATAGATGCGCAGAAATACAGTGGTCAGAATCAGCGCCAGAGTGATGGCCGCGTAGCTATAGATGGGAGCCTGCGGCGGCGTGACGATGGTCTCTTTGCGTCCCCAATGCGTGGTATTCATATCTGCTCCGTGTTCCTTTCCGCATAGCTGGCAAGCGCATCCTCAGCCGCCTTGCGCTTGTTCGCCTTCACGTAGCGAAGCATTTCCTTGAACTGCTCCGCGGTCATCTTGTCGCCGCGCAAGAGAGGTTCGAGCGTGTTGATGAGCAAAAGACGCAGGCTTGTGACTTCGCCCAATAATGCAAGCTCGGTCACATTCCTGGAGTCGTCGCGCACTTCGCGCATGATTAGGCTGCGCAGCCATTCTCCGTAGTCAAGCCCCAGCGAATTGCAATGGCGCTCGACCTCTGAATACTCGTTGCGATTGAGCTTTGTGTTGAGCGTGATGTTGCGTTTTTCGCGTCCTCGAACCCGGCGCGCGCCGGGTTGCATTTCGGAAGTTAGAAGCGCCATGATGACCTGCTTTCTGTTGCGAACCGTGGAAACTCATGAGTTCCCACGGTTCGCATATCTTCAACTCCATCAATCAGTAACTCAGGAGTTTCCTGGGCAACTTCTGAGTTCCCTCTGAGGGGTGGAGTATCGAAAATTCTTCCGGCGCGCAGCGCCGCAGTGGTCCGGGCAGAAAAGCGAAGGCAACTCATGCCTTCGCTCCCACTGCTACCGCCGCCTTCGATGCAGGCTTTGAAGGCGTTTCAGCGGCTTCGGAAGCAGGCACGCGACGGATGCGCAGAGTAGGCGTGATGCGCTGCGCTTCAGGAGTGCGAAGGAACTCCTGAAAGTCGCGGTCTTTCGAGAAGACATAGGCAAGCGCCTGCTCGACAACATCGTCGGCGGAAGCATGGATGAATGCGGCGTACTGATCGACCTGCAACGCGGTCGTATCAGTCAATCGAATCGATGCGCTGATGTGACGGGTTTGTGTGACTTCAAGCAGTGGCATATCAGACTCCTTTGGACTGTGGATTAAGGCCGTCTTTCGACGGGCAATCATGCGTTGTGCGGTGGCCGCAATCTCCTGCGCACGAGATTGCAAAAGTGCGGCGGGAATCTCGAAGCGGCGGCGGATTTCAAGCATGGTGATCACGTCGTTGATGGGGGTGCCTTGGTCCAGCCAAAGGCGGGCCGAGGCGACATCGACGGTGCGTTGGGCGTAGTAGAGAGGGTCGGATTTATCAGCGCGGCGCAAGGCAAGCTCACGGGTCAGCTTTGCGGCGTCCATATCGCGTGCAAGTTGCGCGCAAACCCATGCCCAGTCCTCTTCGGAATGGGAGTGCTTTAACGGAGTTGAATGGGCGGGCTTCTTCGGTGTGTTTCCGCAGAGCGGAAGCACGGAAGAGACTTCGATATTCTCAAGCCGAAAATCGGCTGGACCGTAGATCGCATCGGCTGGGTATTCGACCGCGACAGGATGAACGGGAGAATACTTTCGGTTGAGGAAACCGGGGACGCGTAGCACTCGGTTTCGGTCCGTGCAAGCAGGATCACCACCGAAGGCGTGGGCGACCAGTTTGAGCGTCTGTTCCTGTCGCTCGAAGTCGAATCCGGCAACGCGCCAAAGAGCCTGGTATTTGCCGGGCGAAGTCGAGATGATCGCGGTCGGCGTGGGAACCAGATCAGACGCCCGCAGCGCAGCGAGCCGGGCGTCGCCGTCTGCATCAATATCTATATAGATGTGGCGTACGGATGCGATGCATTCTTTGGTCCGTTTGCGGCTGCCTGCAATCAGAGGATTGGCCGAGACATAGATGTTTGCGCCGTTGTCATTCTCGAAGTTGAGCCAGGCCATATAGCGGGGCGCGAGAACCTGTTCAACCGTTACCACGCGCTGCTGTGGCCGGGGCGCATCTTCCCGGCGCAACAGGAGCGCAATCGTTTCGCACGAAGCGAACGAACGAGTGAGGAAGTTGGCGGCAATCCGGTTCATAAGCTGACCTCTCAAGAACGCGATTCCACGGGCATTTCCAGTAGGAAAGCCCGGACGATGCCGGGCTTTCACCGTGAGGGTAGCGGCCTACTCGGTCGCTTCGTCGAAGGGCAACTCCTCGTTGGCTTCCTGCTCTTCAGGGGCGGCCTTCTCCGCGCGGTCAAGCTTGAGGATGGAGTTGACGCGAATCGAGTCGGTGCGGACCGGCTTCTTGGCTTTCTTGGGCGTGTACTCGGAGTGGCGAATCTCGCCTTCGATCTGGATGTGCGCGCCCTTCTTGAGCGTGGCCGCAAACTCGCCGAGTTTGCCGAAGACGATGGAGCGATGCCACTCGGTGTGCGAGATGTATTCGCCGGACTCTTTGTCCTTGTAAGAGGTCTTGGTTGCGAGTGAAAGAGTGGTGAACTTCTGGTTGTTCTTGCCGGTGCGGACTTCGGCGTCGCCGCCGAGGAAGCCGATGAGGATAGCTTTGTTCTGATACATGATCTGTCTCCGTTTTTGAATTCCCGATCTGCTCGGGTCACACCTTGCGAAGCTATGCGAGTGGGCGCGACTCCCAAGTGCCAAGCCGTGCATTCTGGAGCAGGGGCCCAGACTTGCTCTGGGAGAGGAGTCCGGAAAGCAGAACGGCGCAGTGCCGCAGGGCGTCGCAAAAGCCCCGAAGCAGTGACCGAGCTAGTGAGGAATGGAGCTGGGAGACACACTTCAAGAACAACGCTGCTCCCGCTTCCTGGTGATGCCATTCCCCGGCAAACCAGATCAACCTTCTCGCTGTCAGACCTCGGGACAAAAAGCCGCATCTCGCACACGGCATCGCGTGTTTTCCACTCGGCGTGGTCACACTCAAGAGCGCACAACAAGGGCGTGATTCCGCTTGCTTCATCGTGCCCAAGAAGGCTTTGCATTGCCGCTCCTCCGATTCGCATTTCATCCTGCAATTCGCACTGCAATCTACGCCGCCACAGTGGAGGAAGCCCGGTAGATTTCCTCCGTCACGAAGCACTGGTCCGCGTGGCTGTATCCACTCACGGTGATCAGCTCGCGCACTCTGCGCAGGCCCGTGGAATCGCGCTCGCAGTAGAGAACAAAATCCACTGCCTTTCCGGTCTGTGACCGGATGAATTGTTGATTGAGATTGGTTCTGGCGCTGAGCGCCATATCCGCCAGCCTGTCCAGAGCATCGAGGGCGGAATCCGCATGCAATGTCGAGAGCGTTCCGCCGTGGCCGGTGTTCATGGCCTGCAAGAGGTCGTAGCCGCACTCGTCGCGGATTTCGCCCATGATGATGCGGTCGGGACGATGCCGGAGAGCGGCGGCGACAAGCAGGCTCGGAGTGACGGCCACCTGACCAGGAATCTCGGCGACAGCCTCCCAGCGAACTGCATTGGGATGGGCAACCTTCAACTCGGCTGGTTGCTCGATCACGATCAGCCGCTCACGAAGCGGAACA
>Ga0326727_10026088_pt1 | contig 10885 bp, 10 predicted proteins | sample MB2enrmetagenome_FD_207643 | JGI IMG/M metagenome (GOLD analysis project Ga0326727, IMG submission 207643) | Lab enriched peat soil microbial communities from McLean, Ithaca, NY, United States - MB29MY | ecosystem: Environmental > Terrestrial > Soil > Wetlands > Peat | place: USA: New York... | reverse complement strand
TCTGCAGTCTTCCCGAAGTAGGTATTTGCACCCGTATTTACTACGACACATTTTGCCTCTCCCCGCTTGACGATGGAACCGGAGTAGATGACGGCAGATTCCCGTGCTGACACCGCAAGAGACTCTCCGGTCAAGATTGACTGATCGATTGAAAGGTTACCGCTGATTATTTTGGCATCAGCCGGGACAATATCTCCCAGACCGACGGAAATAATATCACCAGGTACAATTTCCCTGGCGGGCCTGGTTAACCAATTCCCATCCCGCAATACCCTCGCATTGATTGCTAACCGTTTCGTTAAAGCTGCCAGTGCTTTTTGAGAACCGCGCGATTGAATTTGGCCGATAACAGTATTAATCGTAAGCAAGGCAAAAATGATACCGGCTTCCAGATAATGCTTGAGTACAACTGAAAGAATAATCGCCAGTTCAAGGAGCCACGGCATCGGGCCCCAATAGCGTTTTAGAAAAGCGAAAAACGAATTCTGTTTTTTCTCGGAAACTTCATTAAAACCAAATTTTTGCAGCCGATGAACGGCTTCAGATTCCGTTAGTCCGTCATCCGAAGACTGTAGGGTTATCAGTGTCTCGGCAACCGCAGTTTTCTGGAATTCTGACGTATCTTTTATGCTCGAAGAATTTTTCCCCATATTTTTTACCATAATACAGAATTATACCAGTTGGAGACAAAACCAATCAGAAAGCGACGCAGAAAGAAAATGTTGGCAAACTATGTTAAAAGGGAGAAATTAATCGTTCTTTATGTTTTTCGCTACTACCCTAAATTATCCATGATAAAGTCTTTGCAAATACTGCTGAACGTTCTGTGTCGGCTCTTCCCTTTCGCCAACGTAAAAACGAGGGTTTTAGCCTTGTTTATTTACAATGACCACAACAACAAAATATATTGAGCTAAAGAAGTTCACAACTTATCAGTATTAAAATATTAATTACGCAATTTTCCCTTAAAAAAATTCTTGTTTTGTGTTACTTTGATCTACCACAATTAGGAATGGAATCAATATTATTGCAGTACCTGTTCCGTTCCCGTGCCGTGGAATAAGGCAATAATCTTAAATCAGGATTCCCGGAAGCTGCGGACGATTTCATTAAAATCCGGGCGTTTGCCGTACATCAGCAGGTAAGTCCGGAAAAGCTTGGTGGTCAGGATAAACAATCCCCAGACGGAAAGAATCAGGATACCGATACTGACGGCGAGTTCCCACAGCGGAATTTCAGACAACCCGGAACGGACCATGACGGTAATGGGCGCGGTGAGCGGGAAGAAAGTCAGGATTTTAACGACGATATTCTCGGAGTTTTCCATAATCAGCGGCATAAAATAAATCGGGATGATGACTGGCATGATAAAGATGACGGACAGCTGCTGGCTTTCGCGGGCGGTAGGGCTAATCGAACCGACGCCGGCCATCAGTATCGCCATGATAAGGTAGCCGAGAATAAAGTAAACAATTCCCAGTATCAAAAATTCCGGCGTAATCTGCAACGAACCGAGGACGCTGCCCCAGGAGGCTGACGCCATGCGCAGCAGGAAATTAGCGGAAATAAGCCAAACGACAATCTGTACCAGGCCGGCAGCGCCCAGCCCCAATACTTTGCCGGAGAGTAATTGGCGCGGGGAAATCGAAGATAATAAAATCTCCATCACGCGATTTTCCTTCTCTTCGCCAAGACCCTGAAGCAGGTAACCGGATGAGGTGAAAATGGCCAGCATCAAAAGGACACTGAAAAGATAAGGCAGAATAAAAGCGGAAAATCCACCCTGTTTGGCGGCAGGCTCACCGGATGCGGTCAGGGTTGTACTGGTAATATTCAGCGGGTTTTTGGCGCGGGCAATAATTTCAGTTGAATTCCCTTTGAGCAGATTGTTCATCAGAAAATCCGAGATGCCTGATTGCACCGTGGCACTGGGGGCGATTTCGGAGGTCAGCGTATAAATTTGAATTGAACCGGTAGAAATATAATTGGCAGGGATGACAAAATATTCTGCCACGACCTTTTGTTCCAGGGCGGTTTTGGCGGCAGCTTCAGTCGTGTAGGGGATAAGCTGGATATTATTTCCGGTGGTATTCTGAGTAAAAAGACCGACCTGGTCAACGTAACCGATTTTTTCGATGGTGGTGGTTGTTTTTATTACTCCGGGGAGGACCTGTCCGGCCAATATCGCCAGCAGCGCGATTAAGGGAAAAGCAAGGGTCAAAATAATGAAAGCTTTGCGGCGGACGGTATTTAAAAATTCATGTTTAATCAACAGTAGTGTTTTATTCATGTTCATTCCCTGCTACTTTGATGAAGATTTCCGTTAATGAAGGCGTGGATAATTCAAAGCGGTTGACCACGATACCTTTTTGTACCAGCCGCTCGAGCAGCATTTGGGGAGTGGTTTTGGCATCGAGTTTTAATTCCACCGCGCCGTTATGCGGGCGCTGTTCGAGAACCCCCTCGATTGTACCCAGCGCGCCCGTTGTTTCCACCAGAACCGCGTTGTTGCGGTAGTTGGCTTTTACTTCTGCCAAACTGCCGTAAAGCACGGCGCGGCCTTTGTTAATCATCAGCAGGCGGTCGCATAATTCTTCGATGTCGTTCATGAGATGGGTGCTCATAATGATGGTTTTTCCTTTGTTTTTCAAATCACGGATGAGGTCTTTGAGCAATTGGGTATTTACCGGGTCCAGACCGGAGAACGGTTCGTCCAGAATAATCAGGTCCGGTTCGTGAATCACGGTAATGATAACCTGGATAATCTGGCTCATGCCGCGGCTCAATTCTTCGATGCGCTTGTTCTGGTGCGGCAGCAGGTCGGCCCTTTTTAACAGTTCTTCACCTCTTTGCCGGGCGAGTTGACTGTCTACGCCTTTGAGCGAAGCAAAATAAATGATGGTGTCCATGACGCTCATTTTTTTATAGAGGCCGCGTTCTTCCGGCAGGTAGCCGATTTTGTTTTTGCTGTTGTCGTTGAGCTTTTCGCCCATGATTTTAATATCACCGGAATCCGGTTTGATGATATCCATCATCATGCGGATAGTGGTTGTTTTGCCGGCGCCGTTGGGACCGATGAGACCGAAAATTTCGCCCTGATTGACATCAAAGGAGACGTCGTCAACAGCGGGGCGGGTACCGTAGGTTTTAAATATATGATTTACTTCAATTGAAAACATCGTAGTCTCACTTTTTACGAAATTAATAATAATTATAGCACAGAGGAATAAAGGGAAAGATAGTTTTGATGAATTGACACTTTGATGTTTTGATGATAATATCCGTGTAGAGGTGTAATATGACTCAGACAAACGATAACTATAAGCGAACCACGATAAGTTTGCTGCCGGAAGAATACGAAGCTTTGAGATTCATGGCATTTAAGCAAAAGACATCAGTTGCAGGTATTGTTCGAGAATTGATATATGAGCGCCTGGAAGAAGAGGAAGACATTCGGGATGGAATGAAGGCGCTGGCAGAAAAAGGAAATACAATCAACTGGGAGACCTTTAAAAAGGAATACCTTGATTTATAAAATACAAATTGCCCACGCCGCACAGAAACAGATGCTTTCGCTTCCCCGAGAAGCACAAATCGAAGTTGTCAGGGCTATTGATAGTCTGGCGAGTACCCAGAGGCCGCTTGGATGCAAGAAACTAAAAGGTACAGAACTCTGGCGATTCAGAACAGGGCGGTACCGGGTAATATATCAAATCAACGATAAGGCCAAACTGATAACGATAGTAAAAGCAGCAAAGCGTAAAGAAGATACATACAGAGGCCTATAATACCGCTTTTTACGCGTACTAATGCAGGTTTCAGCATGCTATTTTCAAAACCAGTATTAATACTGCTGAAATAATCTATCTCACCACTAAAAAGTGCTGCCTAAGCAAAGAAGATGGAAAATAAATCCCTCTGTATCTCCCTTTCCCGAAAGGGAGAGTTCCCTTGAAAATTAATTACCAATACCTTTTCGGCAGTATGAGTATTGACAAACAGAGAGAAGAGTCATATAATTCGGGTAAAGTTACGTGAAATATTATAGGAAAAATTTCGTGAAATGTTGCGTATTACTGAACTAGCCCGAAAAACCGGAGCCTCCGTCGATGAAATACATTACCTGGAGAAAAAAGGGTTCATCAATTCAGTCAAATCAAGGTTGACCGAACGGGAGGTGCGGCAGTTTCAGGATACGGATGCCAGAAAAATACAGCTGATTATCAAATACCGGCGTCAGGGCTTTACCTGGGACGCGGCGTTCCAGAAAGCCCAACAGGAGCATAACAAACCTACTCTCTTCGACCGAAGTTAATAAATAATTCGGCACTAAGGTAACAGGAGGTGGTTTATGGCTAAGGTAACACTTCACACCGGACCAGGCGTATTTGAAGTTCTGGCACACGTTTGCCGGAGCCCGTCCGAGGCGCTGAAACAGTTTGTGGAAAATGCGGCGGACGCCATCGAACAGGCGAAAACAGATGAAGGCCAAATCCGCATCAAGCTGACTTACAAACCGGTGCTCAACGGTTTAGGGGCTCATGCCCTGGAGAGTATCACCGTCGAAGACAACGGAGTAGGCATTAACCCGGAGAAAATGAAACAGGTGCTGCAGCAGATCGGGAGTTCCGAAAAACTGCATCTGGCGTTAAGGGGGGAGCAGGGCATCGGGCTGCTGGCTTTTGCCTTGATTACAGAGGAATTGCACCTGGCATCTTCGGCCACAGAAGGCGAACCGTCGAGCTGCCTGGTACTGAAACGGCAATGGCTGAAAAAAGGGCACGCAGAAATCATCACGCACTGCAAAGCGCACGAACATACCCACCGGGGAACAGTCGCCCATCTGGAAGGGATTTTACCGGAAATTTCGGTGCAGCTTTCGAAAGACCGCATTAAGGAATACCTGGGGCAGCAGTTTGCCAGCGACCTGCGGACAAACATGTATGCCATGTCAATTTCCGATAACCACGAATTCGAGCCGATTCATCCGCAACGTTTCCGCGGCGTGAAAGTGATGTCCACGAACTTGCACATCCCGAAGGCCGGTTCGGCATATATCGAATTATATGTACTGCCATGGGAAATGGCGGACGCGGCGATTAACCTTTACGGACGCGGCGGCACACGTATCTGTTCATTGAAAGATTTACAGGATTTTAATGTTTTGCCCTGGACGGACCAGCGACTGGAAGGCTACATCCGGTACGACCACCTGGCACGAACGGCAGACAAAACGGCCGTGGTACAGGATGAAGTTTTCCGCGCCTTTGTCAACGAATTAAGGCAGCAGGAAGCGAAAATCAAGCAATTGATTGAAGAAGTCAGCGCCGAATCGCAGGAACAGCGGTTTAACATTATCCTGAGCCGGGCAGGCAAACTAATTGACAGGTTTGTACGGTATAAAGAACAAGGGCTGCTGGAAAAAATGGCGATGGGTACAACGGCCGGCGCGGCAGCGAAACTGGATAATCGTGAAGAGAAAGCCAAGCAGCCGGCATCCGAACCAAAGGCTTTGAGACCGGTATCGCACCATCCGACACATGCGCCGCACATCAAATTACAGTCGCCGGCGAATGAAAATTCGGACTACCGGAGCTGGTACGACCCGAAAGAAGGCGTAATTTGCATAAACCGGGAACATTACGAATTCCTGTTATCCCAGCGGGAAGACCGGCGCTGCATGCGCTACCTGTTCTATATCTGGGTGAAAGAGAGCCTGCTGCAGGAGTTCGGCACCCAGGCGGAAAAAGTGGCCGACGAGATGGTGGGTCTGCTGGCGGAAGCGGAACCGTTATTAAGATAGGATTGTCTTTGATATGAATACCTTCGTTAAGCGGACAGAGATTTCACCCTCACCCTGGCCCTCTCCCATCAATGGCGAGGGGACTAATACGAGATAATTCCCCGCGAGATAAAAACGGGGGATTTTTATGTACCCTGCGCTGCAAAGCGCAGGGTACGGTTTTTTTTAACTGACTTGTATTATCACAAATGAAGAATTATACTTGAGGCAAGAAATTACGAGCAGCGGACATTGCGGGAGGTAGTTTTATGAGGCTCCCTGTGATTATTACCAGGGGTGAAGACGGCTACTTTATCGCAGAAATCCCCATCATACCGGGTTGCATTTCCCAGGGGAAAACTAAACAAGAAGTGTTAGAAAATATTAAGGAAGCCGCGGAACTTTGTCTTGAGTCCATGCAAGAAGAGGGCTGGAGCTTCCCTGAAGAATATACCCTCAATCACATCGAGGTTGACGAAAAATGATGGAGCTCCCGGTGGTTTCCGGAGACCAGTGTATCGCAGCCCTGGAACGGGCCGGTTATCAAATTACAGGCATTAGGGGAAGCCATGTCAGGATGAGACGCCCAAAACGCCCCGCGGTCACCGTTCCCCGGCACAGCGAATTCGACCGGGGGGCGCTGCGCGCAATTTTACGCACTGCGGAAATCAGTGTCGCTCAATTCATTTCTTTATTAAAATAATAGTTAATATTATTGATTATACGGGTACAGGCAGGGACGCTTGTACCATTATTTGGGAAAGACCTGCTTTTGTCTAACTAACAGCTTTGACCTTGCTTTCCATAGTGATGTATTTATCACGGCGGTCGTCGATGCTGATGGTGGTCGAGACCCGGCTGGCACCAATCTTGAAAGGCACTTCATGCATTTCCTGTGCCAATGCCAGGACTTGAGCGAGCGGGCCCTGGACAATAGTGCACATGGGCGTGATTTGATAAGTAATGCCTTTGGCCTGACGGACGACATCAATGACGGCGGCGACATATTTACTGAGGCTGGCGGTTTGAGTCCCCAGAGGTACGACTTTGAGTTCGGCGATAACTGAGTCTTTCATTGGCGACCTCCTGATTAGTTTAAAATCTATCACTCTCCTTTAATCCCTCCCTGAGAGGGAGGGAGACTCCTGACCCTTCATTGTCAGGCGGCAAGGAGACCGACGGATATCTGTATTATAGAATGTCAGGGGGGAGAGATGGTAGAATGTGAGTGTATCAGCAAGACAAGAATAGCAGAAATTTAGCAGTGTCCAATTTAAAGACGAACAGCGGAGAATAGTTATGACAGAACGGGTCAGAACACGTTATGCGCCAAGCCCAACCGGTTACCCGCACGTGGGGAATATCCGGACGGCATTGTTTGCCTGGCTGTTTGCCCGGCATAATAACGGCGCTTTTATCCTGCGCATCGAGGATACCGACGTGGAGCGCAGCGTTGAGGGTTCGCTGGCCAATATCCTGGAAAGTCTACGCTGGCTGGGGATGGATTGGGACGAAGGGCCGGAAATCGGCGGTGATTACGGACCGTATGTGCAGTCAAAACGGCTGAATCTATATCAGGACGCGGCTCAGAAACTGGTTGAGAACGGACACGCCTATTATTGCTACTGCTCCCAGGAGCGTCTGGAAAAACTGCGCGAGGACCAGATTAAAAATAAATTGCCCCCCGGTTACGACCGCTGCTGCCGGAATCTGACGGCCGAACAACAAAAGGAAAAAGAAGCTGCCGGAATAAAACCGGTGGTGCGCTTCAAGGCCCCCACTACCGGACGGACCAAATTTCATGACGAAATCTGGGGCGACGTTGCTTTTGAAAACAGCGTGGTCGAAGACCTCGTTTTACTGAAATCCGACGGTTATCCAACCTATCACCTGGCCAATGTGGTGGACGACCATGCGATGGAGATTTCACATGTTGTCCGCGCGGAAGAATATATTTCCAGCACGCCGCTGCATATAATGACCTACGAAGCGCTGGGCTACGACCTGCCAAAATTCGCACACGTGCCGATGGTGCTCGGGGTTGACCGTGCGAAGTTAAGTAAGCGGCACGGCTCCACTTCGGTACTGGAATTCCGTGACCAGGGGTATCTCCCGGAAGCGCTGCTCAATTTTATGGCGCTAGTGGGCTGGTCGCTGGACGATAAAACCGATATCATCAGCAGGCAAGAACTGATAAAAAACTTCTCGCTGGAGCGGGTAAATAAAAACGCCGGTATTTTCAACTACGAAAAACTGCAGTGGATGAACGGCGTTTATATCCGCGGGCTGAGCGTTGACGATTTGACAGCCAGGGTGTTCCCCTTCATGGAAAAAGATTTACCGTCTGAAGTCAAGCGGCCTTTAGATATCGAATACGTACGACAAATCGTGCCGCTGATACGGGAAAGGATAAACATTTTAAAAGACGCAGCGACCTATGCCGACTTCTTCTTTGCGGACGAACTGAAATATGATGCGGGGATGTTCGTAGACAAGAAGATGACGGCGGAGATGGCGTTAACGGGCTTAAAAGCCGCGGAAGAAAAATTAGCCGCATTGGACAGTTTTACCCCGGGTTTACTGGAAGAAACACTCCGGCACCTCGCCGCGGACCTGGGGGTAAAAGCGGGACAGCTTTTTAATCCGCTGCGGGTAGCCACTACCGCGCGTGAAGCGGCGCCGCCGCTCTTTGAGACGATGGCAGTATTGGGCAAAGAAAGATGCCTGAAAAGAATCAAAGCCGCACTGGTAAAACTCGGTGATAAATAGTGTTGGTCAGATAGAAAACGAAAATATCGGGAGCATAAGATGAACGAGACTAATTCAACATCCGGGGATTTTATCCGGGATATTGTTCGTCAGGATATCGCGAAGAATAAAAACGGCGGACGGGTGCAGAGTGATAGCGATAACGTCAGGCCAACTTTTCCCAAGCGCGCAATAATAACGGCGGGAATGCCGTACGGAAACAAGGAGCTCCATCTCGGGCATATAGGCGGCGTCTTTATTCACGCAGATACTTATGCTCGCTTTCTAAGGGACCGTATCGGAAAAGATAATGTCATTTTTGTGTCAGGGACCGATTGTTATGGTTCCCCAATATTGGAATACTATCGTCAACGAGTCAACGAGGGGCTTTTTAAAGGTACGATAGAAGAATTCGTTCAGTTTAATCACGAAAAACAGAAAGAAGTCCTGAAATCCTATGATATCAGTTTAAACCTTTTTGGAGCTTCAAGCTTAGGACGTCCTGCTGAAATTCACCGGCAAGAATCAATCGATTTCATTACAAGGCTATATAAAAACGGGCATCTGGTAAAATTAACGACTTCGCAGTTTTATGATGCCGAACTGGGTGTTTTTCTTAACGGCCGCCAGGTTATTGGACAGTGTCCAATCGCCGGCTGTTCTTCGGAAAGAGGTTACGCGGATGAATGCTCGTTAGGACATCAATATATGCCGATTGATTTGATAAATCCGAGAAGCACCCTCACCGGAAAAAAGCCAGAAATGCGAGATGTGACGAATTGGTATTTTAAACTTGATAAATTCCACGACCTGTTGAAACTCTGGGTTGAAGACCTCGAAAAAGATCCTGCTTCCCGGCGCCCGGTGATTAATAGTATCCGGGAGTTTCTAGAACCGCCGGTGGCATATATTAAAAAAGAGCAGATTGATTTATTAAGCACAATGAAAGAAAAGCTTCCAGAATACTTTGTAACCAATGAAGAAAATAAACCGTCGATTACTCTTACTTTTAATAGTGTTGAGGAAAGAGAAAAAGCATGCCTGGTCTTTGCGGGAAATGGCATCCGTTACCGGACGGGAAAGACGCTGGTACCGTTCAGGTTGACCGGTAATATCGAATGGGGAGTTCCGGCGCCAGCACTTGGTGGGCTGGATGACCTGACGGTCTGGGTTTGGCCTGAATCCCTCTGGGCTCCTATATCGTTTACAATGGCCTACCTTGAATCACAAAACAAGGGTTTGGACACATGGAAAGACTGGTGGTGTTCTAAAGAGGCGCAGGTATATCAATTCATCGGTCAAGATAACATTTACTTCTATGGACCGGCAGAAATGGCAATGTTCATGGGCAGCCAGGGGGAAAATCCCTCATTTGATGTACCAGAGGGTGAACTGCAAATTCCCAAGCTGGTTTGCAACAGTCACGTTTTGTTTCTAAACAAAAAGGCCAGCAGCAGCGGTGAAATCAAACCGCCGATGGCCAGGGAATTGCTGGACTACTATACGTTCGAACAATTAAGGGCTCATTTCCTTAGCCTGGGCTTAGCGATGAAGAGTGTAAGCTTCCAGCCTAAACCACTGAACCCTAAAGCTAATGAAAAAGACGCTGACCCGGTTCTTAAAGAAGGCAATCTGTTATCCAACGTATTTAACCGGGCAATAAGATCTTGCTTTTATACTGCCCAGAAATATTATGATGGAAAAATCCCGGTCGGTGCCGTCAGCCCGGAGATACTTGAAGAGTCCCGGAAAACAATATTGGAATATGAAAAATTCATGTATAGATGTGAATTTCACTCGATAATGAGTCTTTTGGATACTTATCTCCGGAACATCAATAAATATTGGGCGGGTAATATACGCCAGGCCGACCAGAATAATGACACCAATCTTCGCGCCAAGACACTAATTGATGCTTTTCATATGGTCCGCACGGCAACCGTACTTGTCCACCCAATTGCACCTAAAGGGACAGAAATGGTCCGCGAGTATCTTAATCTCGATGATAGTTTTTGGAGCTGGGACCATGTTTTCGATACTGTCTATGATTTTATGGCTGATCCATCTAATCATAAGCTCAAATTCCTGGAACCAAGAATTGACTTTTTCATAAAGCACCCCAGTCAGATAGATCCAGGTTTTCAAAAAGATACAGCTGTTTAGTTAAAAAAAAGGATAGATAAGGTTGAGCGGAGAGTCGGCTGAAAACTGTCCACACGGTGGCGGAGATAAACTTTTCTGGCAGGTATGGGTGAGAACTATCTTTGTAGCTGTGAAGTGATACATGTTTGAACCTTCATATCTTGCGCTCTACCGTTCGGGTGAACTGAAGCGCCGGGCGGAAATACTGGAATC
>Ga0326727_10026083_pt1 | contig 10887 bp, 8 predicted proteins | sample MB2enrmetagenome_FD_207643 | JGI IMG/M metagenome (GOLD analysis project Ga0326727, IMG submission 207643) | Lab enriched peat soil microbial communities from McLean, Ithaca, NY, United States - MB29MY | ecosystem: Environmental > Terrestrial > Soil > Wetlands > Peat | place: USA: New York... | reverse complement strand
TTCCCATTCCTGCTTTCCAGGATTGGAAACTGCCCTGTTCTAATACACGTGGCGTGCCAAACCAGAACACTCTCATTAAGTTCCTGATAAGGGAAGGGTTCAGCCTCCAATTCCCGGAAGCGCGATCCCCTACAAGGATGGCGTAATTTCCCAAAATGAAACAGGAGGCGTCAGCGTAATTAGCGCAAGATTTGTTGTTTCAATGAGTTACGAGGAAATTCCTGTTCCGGGTCGGGGAATCAGCGGTTTCCCATCCTGGAACAGCAGCCACCAAACCGGCTTCCGGGCTCTCTCCATACGCCCTTTCCCGTACAATCTCTCCATGCAAAGCCCCTCCTTTCGTCCTGGCGGCAGGACCCCGCTCGAGCTTCGCCCCCTCACCCTCACGCCCGGCTATGTCCAGACCGCCGAGGGTTCCGTTCTGGTCTCGCTGGGCAACACCCGGGTGCTGACCAATGCCACAGTGGAACAAGGCGTCCCCGGCTGGCTGCGCAATAGTGGCCGCGGCTGGGTGACAGCGGAGTACTCCATGCTGCCGCGCGCGACGGTGACCCGGACGCCACGGGAGAGCGAGCGGGGCAAGATCGGCGGCCGTACCCATGAAATTCAGCGGCTCATCGGCCGCAGCCTGCGCTCTGTTGTGGACATGAAGGCTCTGGGGGAGCGAACGGTGATTCTGGATTGCGATGTGATTCAGGCCGATGGCGGAACGCGCACCGCGGCCATCACCGGCGCGGCGGTCGCGCTCGCGCTGGCCCTCAACGCATTGGTCAAGGCGGGAACGCTCAAAGCGTCGCCGCTACTGCAACTGGTGGCCGCCACCTCGGTGGGCATCGTCAATGGCGAAGCTCTGCTCGACCTCTGCTACGAGGAGGATTCCCAGGCCGAGGTGGACATGAACGTGGTGATGCGCGCCGACGGCGGGCTGATCGAGACGCAGGCCACGGCGGAGAAGGGCTCTTTTTCGCGCTCGCAACTGAATGCGCTCGTAGACCTGGCTGAAACGGGTCTCAAGGAGATCTTCGCGGCGCAGCGGGCGGTGCTGGGGGCGTAAGGAAGGCTACTATGCGGTTGACGATTACTTCCGAATTGGCGACAACACATCCGGAAAGCGGTTTTCCCGGTTGGAACGTCGTTGTATACTCCCAGTAATGAATTCGTTCCGAACAGGTCGTGAGGCAAAGGAATACCTAATTCGCCGAATCCTCGCGCAGGCGGATTGGGATAACATTCCTCTTTCCGAGGTCGAGAGGAACATGCTGTATTTCTCTGAAACTGACTGGACCCTGCCAAACATGATGGCGATCAGTCAGGAATTCGACCAGACTTACAACCAGGACGAGTACGAGACGAAGATCGGTAGGCTCATCCGGCGGATTTACGATCAGCCCGGCAACAATCGTGATGACGACCGCTGGAAGGAAGCGGTGCAGCGTCTCCGGGATGAGGATCATTACCTTCTAGTGCTGATCGACGGTGCCTCCAGCAAGTCCGCCAGAATGTCCCGCTGGGAAATCGCCCGACTGATTCTGGCGGGGGCAGTGGTTTTTGCGGTGTCCCTTCCCATACTCTCTTTAGTCAAGTCTCACGTATCCGATCCGACGGTTTCCAAATTGATTGGCGAGGGTGCCATCTTGGCGTTGGCGGTCCTAGCGACGTTTGTGGCCACCCGGAGAAAGCACTCCACTGAATAAGCCTGAATTACCGGCAACTCGGAAGCTATTCGCTGAACGCACACGTCGCTAGATCCCTCGGACCGCCACCACTTCCACTACCGCAGCACCGCCGCCAGCGCCAGCGTCATCCCCAGCCCCGCCACCGCCAGCATCGTCTCCATCACGGTCCGTTCCGGAACGCCCCCTCCTGAATCGGGCCGCCGTAAGGCCGCTAGCCGCCTGCGTTCTCTCGCACATTTTCCCCTCGCGCGTCCCTGCTACCATAGAGATGATCGCGGTTTCGCCGCCCGCAGGCTGAATGCCTGCTCTCACGCACCCGAACACTCAGGCGGCCAAACCCAAACCAACTCTTCCGGCACATCCGGCAACAGGAGAAACTCACATGCCTCTAGTCTCCATGCGGCAACTGCTCGACGAGGCCGCCAAGGGCGGTTACGGCGTCGGCGCATTCAACGTCAACGATATGGAACAGATTCAGGCCATCATGGGCGCGGCCAAGGAAACCAATTCGCCGGTCATCATCCAGGCCAGCCGCGGCGCGCGCTCCTTCGCCCAGGACCGCTACCTCTTTCACCTCATCCTGGCGGCAGCCGAGTTGAATCCCGAGATTCCCATCGCCATGCACCAGGATCACGGCAACAGCTTCGAGACCTGCAAGAGCGCCATCGAACTGGGCTACACCTCTGTCATGATGGACGGCTCGCTCAAGGAGGACGGCAAGACCCCGGCCAGCTTCGAGGAAAATGTCGCAGTGACCAAGAAGGTAGTCGATTTCGCGCACGCGCGCGGCGTCACCGTGGAGGGCGAGATCGGCGTGCTGGGCGGCGTAGAAGACGGCCACGGCGCGGGCGGCACCGGCCTGGAGCACGTCACCGATCCCGACCAGGCAGTCGAGTTCGCCGAGCTGACCGGCGTGGACGCGCTGGCCATCGCCATCGGCACCAGCCACGGCGCTTACAAGTTCAGCAAAAAGCCCGACGGCTCGGTCCTCAAGATGGACGTGCTCATCGCCATTCACAAGCGCCTGCCCAAGACCCACCTGGTGATGCACGGCAGCTCCTCGGTGCCCAAGGACTTGCAGGATGTTATCAATCAGTACGGCGGCAAGCTCAAGGAGACCTGGGGCGTGCCCGTCGAGGAGATTCAACTCGGCATTCGCAACGGCGTGCGCAAGGTCAACGTGGACACCGACAACCGCCTGGCCATGACCGGCGCCATTCGCAAGGTGCTCTGGACCCAGCCGGAGAAGTTCGATCCCCGCGACTACCTCAAGCCGGCCCGCGAGGCCATGCAGAAGGTCGTCGCTCAGCGCATGACGCAGTTCGGCCAGGCCGGACACGCCGGCGACTACCAGGCCGTCTCCATCGCCGAGATCGCCAAGGGCTACAAGGACGGCTCGTTGAGCACCAAGCCGCTGGTCGCCCGTTAACTCCGCTTGCAAGCGTCAGGAAGAAGGGCCACTCCGCATTTGCGGAGTGGCCCTTCTCAGCTATAGTGGGTGCTCCACCAGGGCTATACGTGTTTCTCTCGTTCCTCCGATGGTGTCTTCAGTTGTTCTCCGGCAGGAGTCGAGGAGGAATTCATTTCTTTCTTCTGGCGTTTGGATGCTTTGCCAGCCAGGATGAGAAAGAGTGCGATCGCACCGCCGATGAGTGCTCCTATGAGCCCGTCATAAAGAGTTTCTTGCAGAGAGGGTCTTCCGGAGTTGTCTTGTGCATGAGCGGCGCCGGATAACTGCACAAGAATGGCGAGAGCCATCGAAACGGTTACCCATCCGGCGTGCCTGCTTCTTGAAAACATATAAACTACCCCCTTTTTATCGTCGTTCCAGCGCGCAGCAGAGACAGATCAGCCTTTCACCCTGTAGGCAACCCCGAAGTCGATCCGCGCCCTGGGGCACCGCGCGCGTAGTTTCTCTCCCAGCAATTCTACGTCGCTCTCCCGGCCCTGCGGAACGGGCACTCGTATCGCCACCGGGGCGCTGCGCGCGCCAAAGGCCTTTACAAAGGTCAGCAGCAACAAAAAATTTGGACCCTGTTCGACGCGGGCGTCGGTCAGATAATTGCCCGAAGTAAGCCATGGCGTGAACGCGCCGCCGACGAGCATCCCGTCAAAACCCAGCCAGCTCTCTCCCTGCCCGGAGGCGTCCTGCCAATGCACCCAGAAATCAGTTTTGAGAGCCGTGCTGGCGTAGTCGGTGCGCCGGGCTTTGATGTACAGACTGCCCAAAGCAGCCGCGCTCGCACCTAGCACCACAGCCGCAATGCCCACCAGCGCCTCCGCATTCGCGGGCGAAACCAGCGCGGCCCAGCCGAGCAACAGCAGCAGCGCCAGACCGGCTCCCAGAAACCACGGGTACAGCTTGCGCCGATTCCTGTTCTCCGGCTTCGTTCCCCGGGCTAGCCTGGCAATCGGTCCATCGGTGATGCGCATGCTGACAGCGGTGATTCCCAGCGTGATTGCGGAGATCAGCGTCATGATGCCCATCAGCGTCACGGCCGGCGATTGGCTGGGGAGATGGTTGGCGATCAGCAAAACAAGAACGATAGCCAGCGCCAGGCCCAGCAGAATCACGGCGGCGTTCTCAAGCGTGGACTTCAGCGAATAGAGCGGGTTGCGGCGCCAGCTTTGCCACGCGTACAGCGCGATGCCGGCGCAGAAGAGCGCCAAAAGAATCTGCATGGTTTAACTCCGGCCACATTGTATCGCGTTGAGCTCCGCATCGATTTATGCACCACGATTGGTGAAATCCACAGATTAATTCTGTTTTTGCACTTGCTTCCACAGATTCGACTGGCCTACGCTCCTTCTCAGTTGGTGACCTCCAGGGAATTGGAAACGCAGTTCCCCGCTGGCAGGACGATGCAAAATCCGATCGCGCGCGTGCTCCAGGCCGGCAACGGCAGGGAGTTTGAGATTCAGGCGGATTGCATCCAGAGCCAGCCGGGAATGTGCGGGAGCCGGCCGGAAGCAAAGATTCATCCTCGGCCTCGCCGGGGATGCAAGGTTTGACTAAAGCCGGGGAGTCACATCGGCCCAGCCATGGCTGCAGGATATGAGACACGCCGCGGGGCAACCCGCAGGGTAGTCCGTAGACGCGGCGATGGCGCCGCCGGAGGGTGCGCTGTGCGGGCAACCGCGGAGCCAGCCGCCGGGGGCAGCCGGGGGAGCGAGCGCGCGGGGAAACCTGTGGGCTTACCGCCGGCAATGCCGGAAGATGCGCCGTGCGGGCAACCGCGGACGCATCATGAGGCGTCGCAGAAGAGGAGATGCGGGGCAACCCGGAGATTCATAAACTGCGATGTCGAAGGATAGGGGATTCGAGGCGCCTCGAAGCTCCATCGCCGGTACAGCGGAAAGATGCGCGCCGCCAGGCAACTCGCGGACGCATCGGGAAGCTGAACGGGACGGTGTTTGATCCGAGCAACCTGTGGTTCACCGCGATCTAGGCGTCAGAGATTCCGGAGTCTCTGGCGCCTTTATTTTTTTGCGGACCACCGCCCATTGCCTATGAAAGTGGGTGCCCCACCTTCGGCACGTTTTTGTTTTTGTGCCTAAGGTGGGATATTAATAGTCTTTTATTGTTTCTTATGATTTGTGATTGGATGATCCAGCGTATCGGCCCCGGCCTCGCCCACCAGCTCACAGGGTATAGACTTTCTCCCATGGATGATTCCACCGAGAAAATTGTCAGAACCTCCGATCCCAATTGGCTGCGCTCGCTGGCGCTCCTCTATAAGGCCCGTCAGGCCGGAGTGATCGTTGACGATGCGCACCTCGGCATCAATCCGGAAGATCAGACGCTGTTGCAGATGGCGCGCGTCTCAGGCCTTTCCCGGCGCGAAATCGCCGGCGTCTCTGTCGCGCTCGGCATGAGCGGCGTCGGCGTCACCATGGTGATCCTGGCATTCCTCGATCCCGAACCGACCAGCAAGCTGGGCCTGCTGGTGGGCGGCGGAGCAGTCTGCGTGCTCGGCGGAGGCTTCTCCGCAATCCGCATTCTGACCAGCCACAAGCCGCCTAACATCCGCGCCACCGCAAAAGGCATAGAAATCTTCTGGACGTAGTTCGAGAATGGGGACATGTTCAGCCCGCGAAAGATCAGCTTCGGCAGCACCGCTGCAATCATTACAAGCATGGGGCTCATTGTCGGACTCGACGCCGTAACGGCGTCTACGGGCGCGCTTCTCGGCAGCATCCTCATTGCCGGACTTGCCGATAACCTGACAGATTCCCTGAGTGTCCACATTTATCAGGAGTCGGAGAGGCTGCCGGAGCGCGAAGCGTTTCGCACCACCACCATAAATTTCATCGCCAGGTTTTTCGTATCACTCACCTTCATCCTCATATTGGTGGCCTTGCCACGGTTGCCGGCCGTCCGCCTGAGCGTCATTTGGGGCTTCTTTTTGCTCTCCGCATTAAGCTATTTACTTGCCCGCGAGCGGGGTATCTCCGCATGGTCTGAAATCTGGAAGCATGATGTGATTGCCATTGTTGTAATTCTGCTGAGCAAGGCGATCGGCGCCTGGATATTGAGAGTGACAGGTACTGGGTGACCGCGACTCGCTCGATTACGTCTCGGGCGGGGAGATAGTCTCGTACGGTCCGCCGAGTTACTTTTTGTACGTTTTCAACTCCCGTGCGAACACTTCATCAAATTTAGCCTGTTCCCAACCCTCTGCATACTCAAACTGGTCCGGAGAAAGACCAACTGCACGCTGAAAATTCGCGCCTTCCACATGCGCGTTAAGAAAAGTCGGCCAATCCCCATGCGCCCACGCGAAATGTGCCCTATTGAAACTCGCCCATTCCAAATAGGCTTCATCGAAGCTTGCTCCCTCCAAATATGCTCCGTAGAAACTTGCCATTCTCGCGTGCGCACCGAAGAAATTCACTCTTTCCAACCGCGCACCATCGAATCTTGCCCTTTCCAAATGTGCGAATCTTAAACTTGCTCCTTCGATATGCGCCCCATCGAAAATCGCCCCGCGCAAATCGCAATATGTCAAATCGAGTTGCTGTCCCTCCTGCTCACGCCCGCGGTCCCGCCGCCTTCGTCCCAGCACAGTAATAATGGCCTGAATCTCAGTGGCCGGCCCCTTGGCAATTGCCTTATCATTCTCATCCTTCGTCGGAGCTTGAGTAGGTGCAGGAGCATTCTGACGCACATACGCCGTTAGCACCTCCATGATCGTCCAGTGGTCACGGGGCGAGTCTTGTGCAATCCGCTCCAGCGCATAAATCGCGCCCAGCCTCACCTCCACATTCGGCTTGCCATCCGCGGTCAATGCCCCCAGTTGTTCGATGGCCTTCATATACCGGTCCGTAATATGTCCCTGCTCGGCAACCACTACCCGGCGATAAGTAAAAATAAGAGCGATGATTGCTAAAATTCCACCTGCCGCCTGGAGATAGGTCTTCCGAAACTCATTCTCTAAGTTGGCGACGTCTACCGGAGTCACTTTTGCTTCGGGATTTACCACTGTGGAGCGGGCAATCGCCCTCCGGACCTGCAACTCCGGAACGAATTGAACCCCAACCAGCACGGCTAGTAAGACGACTCCGCCCACTACTTTCCAAAAGGATGAGCTCGTCATCACCGCCCATACTCGCTGGCCGATTCGCGCGAGGAACTGCCATAGCGCGCTGAGCCAGTTTCGAATACGGGAAAATCTTAGTCTGCTCATCGTGCAACAGTGTATCAGCCTTCTCAACCACTTGGCCGCTGACTACTGAACGCCAGCAACTGACCACTGACCACTGACTACTGACAACTGCTCCTGGTCCTTGTACTGCAACTGGTAGAGCTTCCAATAAAGGCCGCGCTGTGCCAGCAATTCCTGATGCGTGCCCATCTCGCGCAACTGGCCTTTGTGCATCACTAAGATGGTCTCTGCCCGCTGCACGGTGCTGAGCCGGTGGGCGATCAGCACGCTGGTGCGGCCCTCGACCATGCGCTCCAGCGCGCCGCGAATGCGCAGCTCGGTGTCGGTGTCCACGCTGGAGGTGGCCTCATCCAGAATTAGAATGCGCGGATTGAAGGCGAGCGCGCGGGCAAAGTTGATGAGCTGCTTTTGGCCGGTGGAGAGCGAGTTGCCGCGCTCCTGCACCGGCTCGTCGAATTGGCGGGGCAGGCTCTCGATAAAGTCCAGCACGTTGACGTCGCGCGCGGCGCGGCGAAGATCGGCGTCGGTGATGGCTCGGTTGCCGAAGCGGATGTTCTCGGCCAGCGTGCCGGTGAAGAGAAACGGGTCCTGCAAAACGACGGCGAAGTGCTGGCGGAGCGCGGTCAGATCGTGCTGGCGCAGGTCAATGCCGTCCAAAAGAATTTGCCCCGCGGTCACCTCGTAGAAGCGCATCATCAGGCTGGTGAGGGTGGTTTTTCCGGCGCCGGTGTGGCCGACGATGGCCACCGTCTGGCCGGGCTCAACGGTGAAGGAGACGTCCTTGAGAATCCACTCGATGCCGGAAATGGCGGCGAGGGCGACTGAAGGATTTCCCTCAGGGGCTAAAGCCCCGTCATTTTTTTGAAGCATCTGCGGCACGACTGAAGTCGTGCCCTGATACAGTGCGGATTGCGGCAAGTTTGAAGTAGTGCCCCGATACGGTTCTGAGCCGGAGTCGGGATTTTTAGCGACCGCAGTTGCGACAGCCCGGTCCACGGCGGCTTGCTGCTTTTCCGTCAACTTCTGATAGGTGAACCAGACGTGGTGGAACTCAATTCTATTGCTTCCGTCTCCCGCGAGCGGCGCGACCGGGCTGACAATCTCCGGCTCGGTATCCAGCAGCCGGAAGATGCGCTCGCCGGCGGCCATCGCCGATTGCAGGATGTTGTACTTGTCGCTCATATCCTGAATAGGCCGCCAGAAACGCAGCGAGTACTGGATGAACATGTTCAGCACGCCGATGGTGACCACGCCGGCGAGCACGCCGAAGCCGCCTCGCCACACAACCAGGGCGATGGCCACCAGGGAGAGCAGATCGACCGCCGGATAAAAGAGCGCGTAGGCGAAGATGGTGTCCTTGAAGGCCACCATGTGCTGGCGATTGACTCGCTCGAAGTCGTCAAAGGCGCGCTGTTCGCGGTTGAAGAGCTGCACCACGCTCATCCCCGAGATGTGCTCCTGAGTGAAGCTGTTGATGCGCCCGATGGCGGTGCGCACGCGCCGATAGCTCTCCCGCACATGGTCGCGGAAGATGCGGGTGACGATCAGGATGAAGGGCAGGACAGAGAAGGCCAGCAGCGCCAGCCGCCAGTTGATCTTGAGCATGAGCGCGGCCATGAAAACGAGGTTGAAGAAGTCATCGACGATGGCCAGCACGCCGGCGGTGAACATCTCGTTGATGGCGTCGACGTCGGAGGTGATGCGGGTGACGAGGCGGCCTACGGGGTGGGTGTCGAAGAAGCCGACGTGCATGGCCTGCATGTGGCGGAAGATTTCGCGGCGCAGGTCGAACATGAGCTTCTGGCCGGTCCACTGCATGAGGTAGATCTGGATGAACTCGAAGAGATAGGCGCAAAGGATTGCAGCCAGATAGATAGCGGCCAGACAGTTGATGCCCTGGTAGGGATCGGCGGGCAGGCGGCTGGTAAGCCAGTTGGTTGTGCCCAGGGTATGGGCGAAGAGGCTGGTTGAGGATGAGATACCGGAGTCTTTGGGGAAGTAGCGGTCGATGGCCACCATAATCAGGTAGGGACCGGTGACGTCGCAGATGGATTTGAGCGAGACAGCGAGGGCGGAGACGGAAGCCTGCCACCAGTATGGGCGCAGATAGTGGCCGAGGCGGCGGATGAGCCGTGAGTCGTAGACCTTGCCTAACGGTTCTTCATCGGGTTTTTGAGACTTTTTTTGTTCTTCTTCCGCCATGGGTCGGGTGGGATAGGCTTCCGTTTTCATTGTACGGGGCAGGTTTGAGGGGTAATCAAACCAAAGGACGGACAAGAGGTACTCTCGCGTGGGTCAAAATCGAGAATTTTCTCATGAAACCAAAGAGATGCGCCGATTCCAACAGATAGTGAACCGCAGGACCAACGCGTGTGTACTTGCCCTGCTAATGGCGGCGGGTGAGGTGTTGTTTGCCCAGGAGTACAGTTTCCGCACGTTTGGGAACGCGGAAGGGCTGGAAAACCTGGCGGTGCGGCAGGTCTTCCAGGATCGTGTTGGTTTTCTTTGGGTTAGCACCGAAAACGGGATCTTTCGCTATGACGGGGAACGGTTTGAAGCCTTTGGACCGGCGCAGGGGATGCCGCCCAACTCCGGCGTGGCCTTTGGGGACGCGCCGGATGGCTCTTTGCTGGTGGGAGGAAGCTTCGGACTCTATTACCTGCGCGGCAACCGCTTCGAAAAAGTTGCAACCACTTTCAAGACCATCAATTGGGCTCAGGGTATTCAGGCGGACGGGAAGGGGCACACCTATCTCGGGACCGATACCGGCCTGGTGGAGCTGTCATCCAGGCCTGGCCAGGAGGGGTTCTCGATGCGCAACATTGCCCGGCCGCCTGGCGCATCGGGGCCGGAGGCCTATGGCATCTTCTTTGATGGCGAGGTCGTGTGGTATGGATGCGCGCTGGAACTGTGCCGCATGGACCATGGACAGACCGAGGTTCTGGGGCGCGATAAAGGGCTGCCTCCCCGTCAGGTGACGACGATCCGGAAAGACAGTCTCGGCAATCTCTGGGTGCGGGTCCGGAATGATGGCATGTATGTGCTGCCGGCGGGCCAGATGCGGTTTCGCAGGCCGGTTCTGCCGATTTCAGGCAAGGTGATAGTCGGATATCCGGTCCTGGATGCGGCTGGACGGATGCTGCTGCCATCGGCGGATGGGTTGCTGATTCATGACGAGAAGGGCTGGCGCAAGATCGGCTTCTCCAGCGGCCTGCGCGGCGATGTGTACGCAGTGCTGGAGGACCGGCAACATTCTCTGTGGATCGGGATGTTGGGCCGGGGACTTGTGCAGTGGCGGGGATACGGGGAGTGGGAGAGTTACTCGACGGCCAGCGGGCTGGCCAGCGATGCGGTGTACGAGATTCTGCCTCAGCCCGGCGGGGTGGTGTGGGCGGGCACCGACGGAGGGCTGATGCGCGGGGAGCGGCTGCCCTCCGGCATGAGGTGGGGCAAGGTTGCGGGCCTGCAAGGGCTGGCGGTGCATGCGGTGCGCGCGGCTCCCGACGGGGAATTGTGGGTGGGTACCGAAATACGGGGCGTGGGGC
>Ga0326727_10026082_pt1 | contig 10888 bp, 6 predicted proteins | sample MB2enrmetagenome_FD_207643 | JGI IMG/M metagenome (GOLD analysis project Ga0326727, IMG submission 207643) | Lab enriched peat soil microbial communities from McLean, Ithaca, NY, United States - MB29MY | ecosystem: Environmental > Terrestrial > Soil > Wetlands > Peat | place: USA: New York... | reverse complement strand
CGGCCCTTCTCGATCCAGGCATCGGCTACGCCCAGTTTTTCCGGGATTGTGTCCAGCGTGTTCATTGAGTGCCTCCGGCGGCAGGGTTTGCGCCCAGCGTTTCGGCAGCCGGCAGAAGCACTGCGGCGGGCTTGGGAGCGGGCGGGTTGCGTTGCATGGTGTAGGAGCATTTCAGCCCGCCAGAGGCGAGGTACACCGGCGGACACGCCTGCTCCATGCTCAACGCGTGCGATTCGCAGCGTTCGGCACAGCGGCCGCAAAACGTGCATTGGCCGGGATCGTAGCTCCACTTGTACTCGGTCTTGGTGGCGCGAAAGGTGATGGCGCGCGAGGTGCAGCGAAAGGCGCACATCGAGCATCCTGAGCAGAGAGCGGGGTCGAGCAGTACCAGTCCCCGGTAGTTTTGGCTCACCGGCGGGCGCGCGGGAAAACGCACGGTTACCGAACGGTGCAACAGACTTTTCAGCAGCATGGTCAGCATATTCATGAACGAAGCCTCAAAAGGAGCGCGAACGATGTTGCCAGGACCGCGAACACAAGAGTGCAGCGCCAGTAAAAGCGCACCGTGGAATCGATGTTCAGGCGCGCTGTCCAGGTGGCGACCACGGAGAGCAACAGCACGACGGCGAAGGAGATGGCGACGAACGACCCGGCGCTGAGCCACCAAATCTGAACATGGGGCGCGAGCAACGTGGCCACCAGGCCGGTGGACGCAACCCATTCCAGTCCGTGCGCCAAGTCCCACATCGCCAGTTCGTGGCCAGCGTATTCGGTGAAGGGGCCGGCGTAGATTTCCTGCTCCGCGTTGGGGACGGAGAACGGATTTAGGTGCAGTTTGGCAGGCAGGCAGACCAGGATGGCCAGCACGCCCAGCCAGCGCAAGGGCGAGGAGGGAAGCTGCGCCAGGGTTTCCAGCCGGAACGAATGCTGCGAGGCGGCAATGGAGACGATGGCCAGCAGAAAGACCACGTTATAGGAAATGCTCATCACGGCTTCGCGCGCCGAACCAATCTCTCCGAAGATGGAGCGAGAGGCAAAGCCCGCGGCGATCATGCACATGGATGGCACTTCGAGCAGCGCCAGCAGCAGGATCAGGTCGCCGGCAAAACCGCCGGAAGCGGGCAGCACGGGCAGAAGTCCGACCGCACCCGCAGAGGACGCCAGCGCGATCAGCGGCAAAGCCTTCATCAGCAGGCCGGCGCTTCCGCTGCGCCGCGGCACCGTCTTGCCCATCAACTTGATGAAGTCGAAGAAGGGCTGCATAAAGGGCGGTCCCACGCGCTGTTGCATCACGGCAACCGCTTTGCGTTCCGTCCACAGGAAAAACCAGGCTGCGGGAACGGCGAACAGAAGGCCGGGAAAAAGGAGCAGGCGCGCCAGTGCGTTGGTTAGATTCATGCCTGTTCCTCCTGCGCCGCGGGCTTCTTCGCGCGTCGCTGCGCCAGAATATCAGCTGCCTGAGCCACGCCCTGCAAGATTGCGTCGGGCCGTGGCGGACATCCGGGGACAAATACATCCACCGGAATGTGCTTGTTGAGCGGCCCTTCGATGGTGCGGCTGTCGATGAAGACATTGGTCGAGGCCGGACAGGAGCCGAGCGCGACCACTACCTTTGGCTCGCACACCTGCCCATACACGGTCTGAATGGCCTGCACGGAATTGCGAGTCACCGGCCCGGAGATGCAGAGAATGTCCGCATGTCTCGGGCTCCCCTGGAGGCAGACTCCCAATTGCTCGGCATCGTAACGGGGAGAAATACTGGCTATCAATTCGATATCGCAGCCATTGCAACTGCCCGAGTTCATGTGGAAGAGCCAGGGGCTGTGGCGCCGCGAATAGCACATCAATCGTTTCCAGAGGTTCATGGTCTCCCCCACTGCAACATTTGCAAAACATCCGGCCAAAGTCCCACGCCCACCAGTACCACTGCCAAAACAACAATTGCGCCTTTCAGGAGCAAAGGTTCGCGGACGGGTGGATCTCCATCGCGCGCCGCTCCCCACCAGGTCCGCGTGAGCGCCAGTGCATAGGCGATCAGCGCAAGAATCGAGGAAAGGGCGAAAGCGGCCAGCAGAAGAGGATTGATCTGCAATGCCGTTTCGTAGAGCCTCCACTTGCCGATGAATCCCATGGTTGGCGGCACACCCAGCATGGCCAGCATTCCGAACAGGAAGCCGAACCCGCTAATCGGGTAGCGGCTGGTCAGCCCGGAGCGCTCGCCGTCGAGTTCGCCCGCGGCCTCTGGAGCGCTGAGGCACACAAAGAGAAGCGCCTTGGCCAGGGCATGAGTGGCCGCCGCAAGCAGCGCGCCGGAATACCCCAAAGTGCCAGCCGAGACGATTCCCATCAACAGGAAACCGACATCCTCGACCGTGGAGAGAACCAGCAATCGCTTCAAGCTGCGCTGCGAAAGCATCAGAATGGAAGCGACCAAGGCCGTTGCCGCTGCCACGCCCAGCCAGAGTCCTTGCGGAGTCATTGTCCACGAGGAGACTTGCGCAAGGACGAACAACTCGCCCAGCGCGGCCATGTCGACGACGGCAACGATCAGTCCCAGCACCAGGCCGGGCAGTTCGTCCGCCAGCTTGAGCAGCCAGAAGAAGAGCGGCACCGCGGCCAGCTTGACGCAGACGCTGGTGAACAGCAAAGCCCGCGCCCAATCTGCCTGTCCGCGCGCCATCAGAAGTGCGCTTGCAACAAGAGATAAAGCCGAGATCAGAACCACCGCAACGTAGACCAGCTTTGCCGCGTGCGTCCGTGCGTTTTGCCAGACCAGCGGTATCGTCAGCAGGGCGCCCAGTTCCAACAGGCCCAAACGCTGCCACGGATCGGCAAGGACCAGGCCCGCCACAGTGGCCGCCCCGGCCAGAATCATCAGCGGGGCGAGGCGACGCCAGGTTGACTGGGTGAGAGCGGCGAGAATCAAAGCGCCTGCGGCCACGGCGCACGCCAGAGCCAGCAGCACCGGCACGCGGGGTGAAGCAATCGTCTCCGCGCCCGTATCCCCCAGGGCGAACCAGCGAACGCCCACCAGGGCAACTGCGGCCAACAGCACCACCAGGACCGTGGCCTTGCCCTCCATCCATGCGACGGCGGCGCCCATGGTGCGTGAGACTGCAAGCAACCCTTCCCATACGCCCAGGTAGAAGCGGTCTACATTGGACCAGCGGAAGAACGGACGCCAGTACTTTTCGAGCTTTCCGGAGAAGTCGTGGGCTGTGATGCGGCCCTCGCCCACCAGCGGTTCTCCGCCCGTAAATATGCCACCGCCCGCTCCGGCCGCGGCTCCCGCAGGCAACGGAGCCGGACTCACGACGTACGCGAGCGCGTAGACTATTCCGCCAATCACAAGGGAGACCAGAGCCAGAACCAGGCCCGCGGTTGTCGAGAAGCTTCCGGCAGAACCGAAGAGGCCGAACCAGGTAACCTGCATATCCGCTCCCAGTCCAAACGCGGCCAGGATAGGGTTGAGGAAGTAATGCACCGCGAGTTGAGGCGCGACGCCCAGAACGATGCTCCCTGTGGCAATCAGCCCCAGGCCCCATTGCATGGTCGGTGGAACCTCATGGGCGTCTTTTGTCTTCTCGGTCAACGGTCCCAGGAACACGGCGTCGGTTGCCTTGACGCACGAGAACACCGTACCCAGGCTGACCACCCACGCCACCACTGCCGGCACCGCCCATCCTGCCTGCAGAGCCGCCGTATAGAGCATCCACTTGCTGGCGAAGCCGCTCATGAGTGGAATGCCCATCATGCTGCCCACGCTGATCAGCCATGCAAACGTGGTGCGCGGCATGCGCTGGGCCAGACCCCCGAGCTGGTTCATGTCGCGCGTGCCCGTGGAGTGCTGCACCGCGCCCGCGGAAAGGAACAGGCCGCCCTTGAAGAACCCGTGATTGAGGCAATGGAGCAGGCCCGCGGTAATGCCCAGCGGCGTTCCAATGCCAATTCCGGTAATCATGTAGCCGATCTGGCTGACGGTATGGAAGGCCAGCATGCGCTTCAAGTCGGACTGCACCATGGCGTACATCACGCCCACCGCCATGGTGATGGTGCCCACCCAAACTACCGTAGCACTCCAGGCGAACGGCCAGGCGGCGAAGCTGTGCATGCGCGCGACCAGATAAACGCCGGCCTTCACGTAACAGGCCGCGTGCAGCAGCGCGCTGACCGGAGTCGGCGCCGCCATGGCTTCGGGAATCCACGTATGCAGGGGAACCTGCACCGATTTGGCCACCAGCGCAACCAGCATCAGCACGAAGACTCCGCCCGTAAAGCTGCGCGCCACGGCTGGATCGGTCCACAGTGTGCTGCCCGTGCGGTAATAGATAAGCAGGATGCCGGTCAACAATCCGTAACCGGCTAGGTGCGTCATTAACAGCACTTTGCGCGCGCCGGCGACCGCCTCGCGGTTGGTGTACCAGAAGCCCACCAGGCTGAACGAACACAGCCCGACGACTTCCCAGCACAGGTAGAAGAAGAGCAGGTTGGCGCTGTATACCAGGCCGATGAAGCCCCCGATAAAGACCAGCATCGAGAAGTAGAAGCGGGTTGCGGAGCGGTCGTGGGCCATGTAGCCGACTGAATATAGCAGCACAATGGCGCCCAGGCACGAGCCCATGAATGCAAACAGAACGCTCAGGGCATCCACATGCAAAACGAGTGCGAGGGGGCCGTCCCAACCGAACAGATTCAGATCGACGGCTTGTCCGGCCTGGACGTAGTGGAGCATGCCGACCACCGCCAATACCGCAGGCAGGCAGGTGAGCACGGCCAAGATCCCTTTCGTCCGGGCGGAACAGAGCCTTGCGGCCAGAATCTGCAGCACGGCGCCCAACAGCAGCGAGCATGGAGCAATCACAATCAGAGTTGCGGCTGTCATGCCGTGCTTTGTTGCATATAGGCTGCCAAACTGTCCCGAAACCGGGAATCATTAGATCAACCGTGATGAAGCTCACTGCCCGGTGTCGATTGGGTCCATAATGATGTTCTCTGTTGTACCCCGGATGTTACAAAATGGCTGTCAGTGTTCGGAAATCTAACACTATCGGCAAGGTGGTTTAAATTTGTCGACGCATCTTCTCAGCTTGGGCAAGAAAGCCTGGGAGCAGTATCTTGAGAAAGACGTACTGGACCCCAGGCTCGTGCGCGGGGCTGTGGCGAGTTCCTGGCAGCGATGTCGTGACCTCAACGTCAATCCCCTGCTGACCTCGGGAGACGATGCCGAGGAACTGCGGCAATTGGAGCAACGCCGGCACGAAAAGGAACACCTGATCCGTGTTGCCCGCCCATTTCTGCGCGACCTCTCCTATTTCGTCGGCAAAACCGATTTCCAGGTCATTCTGACGGATGAAAATGGTTTGCTGCTTGAAGTTGCAGGCGATGCTCGCGTCGCGGCCCGGGCGAACGAAGTCCATCTGTGTGCCGGAGCGGACTGGAGCGAAGCCAGGAAGGGAACGAACGCGATCGGCACAGCGATCTTCGAGCGGGCTCCGGTCCAGATTCATGCCTGGGAGCATTTCCGCGCGGAGAACCAGTTTCTCACTTGTTCCGCCGCACCCATTATGGATCCGGCAGGAAATATTGTGGGGGTTATCGACATAAGTGGCGACTGCCGTCACGCCAATCCCCACACGCTGGGGATGGTGGTGGCCTCAGTGCACGCCATTGAAAACGAGTTGCGGCTGGAACAGGCTATGAACAAGCTGTCGGTCGCGTCCCGGTACTCGAAGGCGCTGGTGCATGGGATCACGGATGGCCTGCTGGCGATCGACACTCAGGGTATCGTGACCGAGATCAACGCCCGGGGCGGGGAAATCTTTGGCATCAACCCTGCCCTCGCCAAGGGGCAGCCGTTGATGCAGCTCTACTGCGACGAGAATGCGCCAATCCTGCAGGTGGTAAGGAGCGGCAAGGAGTACAAGAACCAGGAAATCGTCATCAGTCCCTCCGGACGGCGCATTCAGAGTTCCGCGTCCCTGTTGCGCGACGAGGAGGGCGCCATTCTGGGCGCCGTCGCATTCTTTCGCGAGTTGCAGACACAACAGATCGCCCGCCGGGGCCCGGTCTTCTTTACCCACCGCCACGCGCTCGACGACATCGTCGGAAACAGCCCGGCCATGCAAAAGGCCAAGGACTGGGCCTCGCTGGCCGCCACCTGCACTTCGACCGTGCTGATTCTGGGCGAAAGCGGCACAGGGAAAGAGATTTTTGCGAATGCGATACACAATGCAAGTTCCAGAAACCGCGGCCCCTTCCTGGCCATCAACTGTGCAGCCATGCCGGAAGGCCTGATTGAAAGCGAGCTTTTCGGATATACCGAGGGGTCCTTCACGGGAGCAAAAAAAAGCGGTCAGGCGGGCAAGTTCGAGCAGGCCGACGGCGGCACGGTCTTCCTCGACGAGATTGGCGAGATGACCCTCCCGATGCAGGCCAAGCTACTGCGGGTTCTGCAGGAGCGGACCGTGCAGCGGATCGGTTCCTCCAGGGATATTCCGGTCGATATCCGCATCGTCGCCGCCACTCACCGCAATTTGAGCCGCGATGTGGAGGAGGGGCGCTTCCGCGAGGACCTTTACTACCGGATCGCCGTCCTCGAAGTGGAGATTCCGCCACTGCGCGAGCGCCTTGATGACGTTCCAGCCCTCTCGCGCTGTCTTCTGGGAAAGATCTGTCTCCGGCTTGGCCGCCAGCCCCTGGACCTGTGCGAGGACGCCATTGCGAAGCTCTGCTCCTACCAATGGCCCGGAAACGTGCGGCAGTTGGAGAATGTGCTGGAGCGAGCCGCCGTGGCTTTGCGCGGCGGTCCCTGTTTGACCGCGGCCTCCATCCAGATTCCCGAGCGTTCCGTTCCGGGCAGCCGCGAGGAGAGGGTGGCCCCGGCTCCTCAGCCGCAGGCCAACCCCGTCAAGCGCAGCACCCGCCCGCTGCGGGATACCGAGAAGGATGCCATTCGCGAGGCGCTTCGCGAATGCCACGGGAATATCAAGCGCGCCGCCGCCCGGCTCGGGATTGCCCGCAATACCTTATATAGAAAGATGGTCGAGTACGAGCTAGCTCCGGAAGAGGACAGCGCGCCCTCTTGAGGACGACTGTGCTCCATTCTGGAGCATGACCCTGTGCGCAATCCTGGAACACTCCCCCTGCCGGCACGATGGTTCTGAGACGGCGGGATTCGTTTCTTCCGCCCCTGCCTGTCCGCGATCATCCTTCTCCGTTCTTCCCAACTGCCACAAAGCCAAACCGCGCCCAGCTCATGCGCGCCCGATTTCACGGTCATTGATGCGCGCGAAAGCAAAGACCCAAGCCCCCAATATCCGCGGTTGCGCGCGCAGGCCGGCACGGATTTTCCGCGCTCGCCGTCGCGTGGCAAGGGAATTGCATTCCGAAGTCAATCAGAAGAGCCAGTGAGTCTGCGGGGAAGTGCTCGAACGGCTTGCCTGTTCAGCGATTAAACCGGAAGCGAGCCGATCCAGGTTCGCCATCCCTCAGGAGGAGATTAGATGTCAGATCGGAAAGACCGTAAGAATCTTCGCTTTTGCTTGCGTGCCGCGGCGTTCGCGCTCGGCTGCGCGGGCTTGCTAGCCATTACACCTGTCGTGGCCCAGGCCCAGGCAGGATGGGAAGGTGAGACCGGCGTCTTCGTTACGCCGCTTGCATACACCCAGGCGTCCGCGTCCGGAAAGACCAGCGTGAATGTGGCCTACCACTACTTCCATGCCGGCCCCATCATCGGCGACTTTCACGAGATTTCGACCGAAGTCGGTGTCGCCAAGCGATTCGAGTTCGGCTACATGCACGAGTTCCATTTGACCGACGATACCGGCGGCCTGAACTCGACCGCGAACGGAAAGACCACGACAACCAACCTCAACTACCTGTGGCAGGATGGCTTCGAGGTCTTCAACGGCAAGGCCAACGTGATTCCCGAGAACTTCCACAACAACAAGGCCATTCCGGCCATCTCCGTGGGCTTTATCGCCCGCGCCAATGTGCGCAACGTGGGCGACTATCTGGAGTGGAAGCAGTCGGCCGCCAACAACGACGGCACCGGCAAGCACAACACGGACGTTTACATGGTGGCCAGCAAGACCGTCACCCAGGCCATTCCGCATGTTCCGATCGTGCTGAACGCCGGTGTGCGCGGCACCAACGCCGAACTGTGGGGCATGGGCGGCAACTCCAAGGACTGGAATGCCAGGGCATTTGGCGCAGTGGCATTTGTCTTCACCGGCCCTGGCAAGAGCGTCTGGGTCTTCGGCTCCGAGGCCGCCCAGCAGCCGCACCATCCGTTGAACTACGATTCCTTCACGTCCAAGGGCGGCCTGCCCCTGAACATTCCGACCACTCTGACCTACTGCACCCGCATCGTGCCCGTGCCGAAGTATCACGTGAACGTAGACTTCGGCGTGGCGCAGGTGGCGGGTCGCATCTACAACGATGGCAATGGAACGATCGTCGATCTGAATGCTCGTCACTCGTACGGCACGCAGATCACCTGGCAGTTCTAGAGTAGCTTTGACAATGATTGCGGGGAGCCTGGCACCCCGCAATCGCCGCGTTCCTGTTCTTGCGGCCTGGGTGGGAGAGCACAAAGGCCCCCGCGGCAAAGGAGAAAAGACTCGAGCCGATGCCGAGCCCTGAAGCTGGGACACGGCGAACATCGATGGCGAGGCCAGCACGCGCGCTGGCCTCATTTGCAGGATAACCGCCTATTCACCAGCATGCCGGCCTCGCTCCTGTTGCCGACTGCGAAAAGTGTCACGCGACCGGCTGCGGCCCGGAACCGTCTGGACCGCGGCAAGGCCGAAACAAGAAAGGAAACGGTTGAAGTATGAAGAGAGTACTCCTGAATGTAAACGGCGTCGAACGGTCGCTGGTGGTCGATATGGAGAAGACGCTCGCCGACGTTTTGCGCGAACAACTGCTCCTGACAGGCTGCAAAGTCTGCTGCAGCGAAGGACAATGCGGCACCTGCACAGTTATTGTCGACGGTCAGGCCACCCGCGCCTGCATGGTGGCGATGGAGGATGTGGAGCCGGGCGCCAAGATTGAAACCATCGAGGCAATGGGAACGCCCGACAACCTGCACCCGCTGCAAGTGGCCTGGATGGCGCACGGCAGTGCACAGTGCGGCATCTGCACACCCGGCTTTCTGATGTCTGCAAAGGTTCTGCTGGAGAAAAACCAGTCCCCCACCCGCGACGAAGTGCGCACGTGGTTCGACATCAACAAGAACGCCTGCCGCTGCACCGGCTACAAGCCGCTGGTGGATTCGGTCATGGACGCCGCTGCTGTTCTGCGTGGCGAAAAGAAGAAGGAAGACCTGCTCTTCGAGCCCGTTGACAACGGCTCCATCCTGGGGTCCACCTATCGTCGCCCCTCGGCCGTTGCCAAGGTTACCGGCGCATGGGATTTCGGCGCCGATGTCACCATGCACATGCCGCCGGACACCTTGCACCTGGCCCTGGTGCAGGCTGAAGTTTCGCACGCCAACATCAAGAGCATCGATACCTCCGAAGCCGAGAAGATGCCCGGCGTGGCGAAGGTCGTCACCTGGAAGGACGTCAAGGGAAAGAACGCCATCACCGGCCTGATTACCTTCCCGACCAACAAGGGCGACGGCTGGGACCGTCCCATTCTGTGCAAGGAAAAGGTCTTCCAGTTCGGCGACGCGATTGCGATCATCTGCGCCGACACCGTGGAGCATGCGCGCGCCGCGGTCGAAATGGTCAAGGTCGATCTCGAAGTGCTTCCGGCTTACATGAGCGGCCCTGCCGCCATGGCGCCTGACGCCATCGAGATTCACCCCGGCGTGCCCAACGTCTATTATGACCAGGGCATCAAGAAGGGCGAGGACACCAAGCCGTTCATGGAGAAGGCTGCTTACACGGTTGAGGCTGAGACCTACTGCAGCCGCCAGCCCCACCTTCACCTCGAGCCGGATTGCGGCCAGGCCTATCTCGAAGACAACGGCCGCCTCACCATCCAGTCCAAGAGCATCGGCCTGCACCTGCACCATGCCATGATCTGCCCCGGCATCGGCGTTGAACCCGACAAGTTGCGCCTCATCCAGAACGGAACCGGCGGAACCTTCGGATACAAGTTCTCGCCCACCATGGAAGCCCTGTTGGGCGTGGCTTGCCTGGCAACGCAGCGTCCCGTCTCGCTGGTCTACACGCAGTATCAGAACATCACTTACACCGGCAAGCGTTCGCCTGCGGAGGTCAAGTGCAAGCTTGGCGCCGACAAGGACGGCAAGTTGCTCGCCATGGAAACAGCCTGGTGGCTCGATCACGGCCCGTATTCCGAGTTCGGCGATCTGGTCACCGTCCGCCAGGGACAGTTCACCGGCGCCGGCTACGACATCAAGAACATCAGCGGATTGGGCCACACCGTCTGCACCAACCATGCATGGGGCTCCGCGTTCCGCGCCTACGGTTCTCCGCAAGCCTTCCTGTCGTCGGAAATCGCGATGGACATGCTGGCCGACAAGATGGGCATGGATCCGTTCGAGCTGCGCTACAAGAACATCTATCGCCCCGGCGCGACCACTCCCACCGGACAGGTTCCGGAAGTGTTCTGCCTGGAAAAGATGTTCGACATGCTTCGTCCCAAGTATGAAGAAGCGAAGAAGCGCTGCAAGGAACTCTCCACTCCCGAAAAGCCGCGCGGCGTCGGCCTCTCGCTGGGCATCTATGGCTGCGGTCTCGACGGCCCGGATGGCTCGGAAGCCGCTATCGCACTCACCCCGACCGGCGTCACCGTCTATAACTCCTGGCAAGATCACGGCCAGGGTTCGGACCTGTCCGCGCTGACGATCACGCACGAAACTCTCCGCCCCTTGAAGCTGCATCCGACGCAGATCAAGCTGGAGATGAACGACACA
>Ga0326727_10026081_pt1 | contig 10888 bp, 9 predicted proteins | sample MB2enrmetagenome_FD_207643 | JGI IMG/M metagenome (GOLD analysis project Ga0326727, IMG submission 207643) | Lab enriched peat soil microbial communities from McLean, Ithaca, NY, United States - MB29MY | ecosystem: Environmental > Terrestrial > Soil > Wetlands > Peat | place: USA: New York... | reverse complement strand
GACATCAAACAGTAACCCGGTCCCGGCCACCTGGGATCCAGAACCTGGTGCCACAGATTTGTTGTGCGCTACTAACATCGTAAAACAAAATAACTTTTCTCGGTGCACTGTAGAAGATGGGTTAGGCCGAAATCCCGCATCAGGCGGGATTCGATCCCGCGGAACGCGGGACTACTCGGGGAGCCAAAAAAGACTAATTCAGCCCGCTCGGTTACCAACAAGCCGCAGTGGGTTTTTTCGTCTCAGGATAGTCACTGTACCAGATTTGCACCGATGCGTCCTACAACCCCGGCCTAATACTTGGATCAAGCCGATTGGGAATCTGGGGGCGCTTTGCTGAATTGGCTGTGGCGCGAATTAGGTATGGTGTACCCAGAATTCGATGCCACCGGAATTCATGAATTTATTACAGAACGGGAGCAACGGCCCAGTCAAACTACGCTCATGGCTTAACCCCGTAGAGCCAGAAGGCCTTAAAATTCTCTTGTATATTCCAGTTCAACTTTCTCGTATAGAAAGCAAAGTGCAAGATTTCCGCAGGGTTGATGACCCTATCATCAATGTAGGAAAGTGCGAACACATTAAGCCCAGTACTCCTAAATACCTCTATAGCTTTATTCACGACAGACACGGGAGAGATGTCAACAGCGAGGAAAACAGCACCGCGCGGAGCAGATTGTACAAGCACATCTAGAAATTGTTTGAAGGTCGGGACGTTGCTTACCTCTGATATAACATAACTCATAATATAAAAATCCTTGCCATGAAGCTTATTGGTTCCTTGTGCCGGTCCTGCTAAATCGCCGCACAGGATATCCGAAACTACCAGAGCTTTGGGAACCTCTTGCTGAACAAGAAACATATTCGTCTCAGTGTCGATGGCCCACCACACGTCCTCCCAAGCTTTTACGAAATCACATGCTGTAAAATGAAACTGAAGATCAACTCCGTCCTTGTACATAGATTCGTAGGCATAGCTCTTTAACGCAAGCAATTCAGTTCCTGGACCGCCCCCTAATGATGCCCCGGTTATCTGCTGTCCAGCCAGTATCTTCTCGCTCAACAATTTCGTAAGTCCTGAACATTGGCGAAATATCTGTTTCAATAAAACGACCCTGCCCGGCAAATATATAAGGACATACGCAAATCGGTAGAAAGGATGGGCGAAATCTATAGGACCACTTCTTCCGTGATAAAAATCCGCCATGTGTTGCAGGTAAGCTCTCATTTTCTGGCTGACCTGATCGAAAGAATAGCCGTACTTGTACAACATCTCGACGAAAATTCTGTCCAACACCCTCCTGATAATCGGGAAATGATTCATGCGCCCTCCATCCAGAATGAAGCCAGAACCTTTCGCATCAACCATGGTACTGCGAAGAAACAGGTCAGCCACCATAGCGTAATTGACAGCAAATATAAAGAATTGGTACGAAGCACTGGGGATAAGAATACGAGACTGCCACCGGAGCTTTTGTCTGAGCAACGACCTTGAGATTACCACCGAACGGGTGCAGGGATTGCCGCACCGCCGCGAGCGTGTTTGGCATTCTGCCCGAAATTCCCCGTGACTTTCTAGTGGTTTTTGGCGCACACTGATGATCACTCATGCGTTCCTACAGTGTTCCAAAGGTGATTGATTTTCAGGGGAATTGCGAAAAGACCTACATCAATACTCTTCCCAGTCTTCACACGGGAGTGGTCGATGAGGCTTGCCAGTTACCATTCAGTTACCTTTTTTCAGGACTCAAAAGGGTCGAAACGGACTGAAATGGATCAACCGAGATCGAAATCGTTGGGGATTATGATCAAGGCGTTGATTTATTTAAGTGTTACGCCGCCCTGTCACGCCGGAGTTCTCTTGATCAACGGATCTTCCGCGCCTCACTTCTGAAAAGATCATGTGATTTTCCGTGCGGGACTTTTGCGGGAATTAGTTGTGGACGGTTGTGGACAGTGCTGGATTTTATGCAACGGGCTCCGACAAACTTTGCTGAAATCATTTAGATTATTGTCTAAATTGGCGACTGTTAACCACTAGATTGTAATGGTTGAGGCTTAGGCCGAAATCCCGCATCAGGCGGGATTCGATCCCGCGTCGCGCTAGACTATTCGGGGAGCCAAAAAAATAAATCATCCCGCCCTGTTGGATACAACGCGGAGCGGGACTTTGGGTCTGACCAGAAGGCTTGTGGATTGTGGGCAGGGCTGTTTCCGGCACATGGCCGAAGCACGTTATGTGATTCAGACATGAGCCAAGAGCAGATTTGATAATCATAAAAAGGCACCTCTGAGTCGGGCATGTGATATCCCCGACCTGCCATTAACCAAAGGAGGTGCCCAATGGAAGTATATGCGGCGATTGATCTTCATGCAAGCAACAGTTTTCTTGCGGTGGTGGATCGGGAAGGCAAGAGAGTGTTCAAGAGAAGACTTGTCAACGATTCGGCCATTCTCTTGAATGCCCTTGAACCTTACAAGGAAGGTATGCAGGGCATAGCAGTGGAATCTACCTTCAACTGGTACTGGGTTGTGGATGCGATGATGGAAGCAGGATACAGAGTGCATTTGGCCAATCCTGCCGCTATACAAAAATATAGTGGAATGAAACATTCCGATGACAATAGCGATGCGGTTTGGTTGGCGGAAATGTTACGCTTAGGCATTCTACCGGAGGGATACATATATCCACGGGAAGAGCGCCCGGTGAGGGACCTCCTACGCAAACGGATGCATCTGGTCAAGCTGAGAACCTCACTCATTAACAGCCTGCAAAACATCCTTGCGCGTAACACAGGCGTGAAGGTTGGAGCCGCCAAGATAAAGCAGCTGACCTACGACCTTGTTTCACCGCTGCTGGAGCAGGACGAGGACCTGGTCGTGACCGGCCGGGTGAGCAAACAGACCATAGATTTCCTCACGCGACAAATCAAGAAAGTTGAGAAGCAGGTTCAAAGGAAAATCGAATTGAAGAAGGGATATACTTGTCTCACGACCATCCCCGGCGTGGGCAGCATTCTATCGCTCACCATCATGCTCGAAACAGGCCCCATAACTCGTTTCCCGGCTCCGGGCAACTATGCGTCCTATTGCAGAAAGGTCCCGACTCGGTGGACCAGCAATGGGAAGAGCAAGGGAAACGGTAACAAAAAGAATGGCAACAAGTATTTGGCATGGGCCTTTTCCGAAGCTTCGGAACTCGCCCGGCGCTTTGATCCGGCAATCAGGGCCTGGTTTGATCGCAAGGTATCCAGGACTAGCCGTATGTGCGCTCACAGTGCGCTGGGCCACAAACTTGCACGGGCAGCGTATTATATCATGAGGGACCAGGTTCCCTTTGACAACAAGAGGCTTATTGGTTAGACGACTGGCGTAGGCGGCGACCCTGGAAATGGGGTTGGAAAAACCACCAGATTTGATTGGGCAGCCGCCTACCCCACAGATCCGGGCAGCCGGATTCTTTGCCGCCCATGCTGTGAGCCACCAAAGGGTTGGTTAAAAACCATCAGATTTGTTCTATCTTTTGGACACAGCATGGAACCGAAGATTTTCTGGTCCGCAATAAGCGGAAAGGGCAGGACCCATACGGTCTGTGCCTTGATCCTGATGGGTGACTGGTGCGGTGAGGAAAACTACCGACACCACCCGAGAGAAATACAGGCAAAGGCGAAGAGCAGGCGCTGACGGACGCTGTACGCAACACGGCCGTACCCTCAGCAAGGAAACAATACTTTCCTTGCTATGGAGAAGTTTTTCCCTTGACAGAGGGCCTTTTAATGGGTGCCCCCTTCTTAGTGATTCACCTTTATGTCAGTTTGAGTGCCGTTTTGCCTCATTGCTACTGGTTAAAGTGAATAACCACATTGGTGATCGTCAACGAGGTCGTCCCGCCCGTAAGCACTTGAATAAAAGCTACCTTCGCCGGGTCCGTGCCCGTGGTAGTAAACGCCGATTGATTGGCGCTGTTCAATGTGAATGCAATGTGACCCGATTGAGCGGTAGCAGCAAAACCAAAAAAAACGCAGCCAAAGGTTCCGGTGGGGTCTGTGACCGCTATCTCCCAGTTCGCGACTCCACCAGCAGGCGCTGCATCAAAGGCATAATCAAATTCCACTACGATGTTTTTAGTAGGGTCAAGACAGGCGTTTGGCACGGCCGGGAATGAAACAAACAACGGGCTGGAACTATAATCACCACTACCAGGAAAGAAGGGTGCCATCGTAATTGACGCAAGAAACCGATCAAGATTGCAGCATGCGCCGGTGCAACCGCTCTGTCCGGGCCGGTTCACCACAATCGTTGCCGACTGATGCCAATCCCTTTTCACTGTCCGGGTCAACATGTACCACAAGTTACGAGGGCTCTTGAAGATAGGTTCAGGCTTAATGAAGGGACTCTCACCCTTCAACATGTTCTCGGGTTGGAATCCCACGTTCACGAATCCGCCCACAGTGTGGTACGTCTCGTTTACCTTGTCGTGACCAACGTCATACTTGACAACGAACATCCCGTCTCTTGACTTGAGTTCCGCCCCTGCATTCCAACCGTAAACACTGGTGCCGATATCAAACATGTACCCAGTCGCGCTCAGACGGAAATCAGGGCCGCCGTTCCACAATTCGTGAGAATAACCGGCCTGAAAGTCATAGTTCGAAGGACCAAATCTGAATGCGTTACGGATTACATTGCTGTCGAAGAGCCTGCCGTACCAATTGAAATTCAGATCTATTACGTCATTGCCCGGCAGAAGAGCGGCCATTTCAAGTCCGAGGCTTCCGGATGAATACCACGTTTCACCTAGGCGGCTGGTATCATAAAATCCGTTCATTCCCACCAGCGTGCTGTTCCGTAGGATTGTACGGTAACCGCCCCCTAAAGATACATCCACCCTATTATTGAAGCCGTTGTTGGTCTTCCAAAAACTCTGGAATTCCGTGTGAGCCTCCCCGAAGAGCACTGAATCCTTGCTCAAACTGAATGGCAGCAAGTAATCAACCGTAGCTCGACCGCTCCGGACGTCCTGTCCGAAATTGTACAAGTAGCCGAACTGGAGATTAGGAATTGGAGGCAGGAGGCCTTGAAGCATGCCGCTGGATAAAGAAACAGTATCAGAACCAGCCTGTACCCTTCCCGCGCTTCCCGGAAGGCCCAGCGAGTTGGACGGAGCAAGGCCCAGCCCCTGACCCGATAATCCTCTGAGCATTGAAGGTGCGCTGTACGGAGACGTCTGAATGCCTTGCGCTCCCACTGCGGAAACCAGAAGAAACACCGGCAACGCAGCCATCAATAGGACAAACAAGCATCGAGAACGGGGAATACCCATACCCAAAGTCCCCTCGATAAGCCCTAAATGCCCCAGGGAGGTTGTCGACGTATATTCCTCATCCGTATCGGCAGATTAGAGGAACGATTCTCTCAGGAGCGAAGCAAACACATAATAATCAATGTAGCATCAATAGCCGGGAGAAGAGAACTCTGTCAAGGAGATTCTTGACAGGTGGCGGGTCGGAGGTAAACGGGATAAGAGTTCGAGCGGATTGGTGTGCAATTGGTGTCCATCGGAAGCGAAAGGTCAAGTTTGGGGAAATTCAATCACACTTGATAACGGTGTCTTTTCCAACGATATTGAGGGGATATGCCGCTTTCCCTGGCGACATCGAGTAATTCCAAAGCTACTAAATTCTGGGGACACCATACTTAATTGACCATATGCCGCACGGTAGGTACATTTTACCAATGTCTTAATGAGACCACGTTTCGTGGCACCATAGCAATCGCAATGCGTGCGCCTTCACACTCTGCAATCGATCATGTCTGAAGATCTGCTATCACGCTGCTTTCGAAAAACTCTTATTTCTGTGGCGCTCCAGAGAAGTGGAGCTCTGCGGCTCGTTCAAGTTGAGCGGGAAGCTGAAGCTCCCAATTTAAGTAGTCGTTTGCCGCTTCTTCGAATTCCTTTTTATTCTCAAAGTGTCCCCACAGGAATGGCATTCTAAAGATGTCCTCGGGTTCACTCGCGAGTTTCTCAAGACCCTTGGAAAGCGGGAGATTCGCTTTTCGCCATGCTGCATTACCCCCCGCGAGAATCCGAACGGGTTTACCGGATAACGAGGTCAAATCCGCTGCTGCTAAAGTGACCAAATTAGGATCATCGCCTGTTACGACAAAGGGTGAAGCATCCGGCAACTTCTTGACGACTTCGCCAAGGCCGGAACGAATTGCGAACCATGCTCCCGGAATGTGACTTGTTTTATAACTGAGGCTGTCAGCAAAATCCACGACAGTAACCTTATTCTGCTTGATCAGCTCGTTTAATTCGGCAGCATCAACCCTGGTTAGTTCCATTTTTTCGAGCCCCGGCAGCTTGAGCGGCCTAGTGCCGGTTTCCAATAGCACCCCGGAAAACGGGTCTCCCAAAACGAATGTTTCGGGGCATCCTGCCTGAACCAACCATGATGCGGTCATGAGGGCCCTTACCATCTGATTGTCCACAAGCACAATCCGGGCATTACGAGTCGCAGCGTACCTGTCAATGCCCTGGACTATCTGAACTCCCCACCCATACTCTGAGTCCGGTCTATGTCCAGCTTTGAATTCGTCGGGAGTACGCACATCGATGATGTAAAGGGTACGGGTATCACTTTCAGCCTTGAATGCATCCAAGGTTTTTGAATCGATGGTTTTTACCTGAAACCGATCAGCCACTTTTTGAGCCCTTTCCAATGCTTGCTCAAGATTCTTTCCCCAAGGTTCGGGCGCATGACGTGTTGAACCATGCTCGAGCTCAAAACCTGCCATTTGCCACGCCATTGTGCCACCGCGCAAGGCCGCGACTTTATTCTTCACTCCGGTATTGATCAGTGTTTGAGCACCGATGAGGCTGCGGGTGCGTCCAGCGCAATTTACCACTATGAATGTTTCAGGCTTGACCGTTAGTTCCGGTAAACGGTACACCAGCTCAGATACCGGACAGTTGGTTGATCCGGGTATATTCATGTTAAAGTACTCGTTTGCCGGTCGACTGTCGAGGATAAGGACATGTTGGCCCGCTTGTATTGCCTTATGGAGGTCTTCGGCTGAGATGGTGGGAGTGTCATAGGTAACCGCAATCCACTCTCCGAATGCCTTGCCCGGAACGCTCATACCGCTGAATACCTCGTAGCCGGCAGCTTGCCACGTATGGTAACCACCATCAAGTATGGCCACTGACGTATAGCCTAGCTCCTTGAGCTTCAAGGCTGCCCTTTCGGACATTCCATCCGCGGCGTCAGTAAGCACAATCCTTGTGGACTTGCGGGGGACCAATCTCCCGACTCTCAGCTCCAACTTGCTCAGCGGAACATTTATCGCGAGCAGAAGATGTGCTTTTCCAAAAACTCCCTCTTCCCTGGGATCCAAGATGGCGAGCTCTTTTCCATCAGAGATCATGTCCTTCAAAAGGGCTGCATCGATTCGAGCAACTTCACCGACCGACACACTTTGGGCCGCTTGGACCGGGCTCATCGCAAATACCACCATTAACAAAATCGCCGCAAGGACAAGAATTACATCTTGCCGATGGAATTGCCTTGATCTTCCGCTTGATTTCATCATTATAGCCTCCATTACATCATACCGTCCTCTCGCTCATGCCAGGGCGAGTTGTAAATGAGCTGTTGGCCAAAAGCTGATATTGAGTGAGGCCAGATGTTGTTGCACTCACGGGCAGCGGTGGGAAAGGCCGTCGAATTTCCCTTCCTTGCCCTGTTCTGAATCGTGGTTGAAAGACTGCAAGAATACTGATGCAAGATTTTTGCCCAAAAATGAAAGTCTCTGGTATTTGCTTGGGAAGGCAGGAAACGGGGCACCGGGAGATTTTTCGGGTGAAGATTATCTTTAGGCTGTGCATTCGTGGATGTCAGTTTTTCTTGCAGTCTGTAAAAACCGTGTGTAACAAATCACTGCAAGCAACCCTGTTCTCGATTCGATACTTGTGCACAAGCAAGGTCAGCCGGAAAGATTGGTCGTTGCCCCTGACCACCGTATATGAAACGCATGCCGGAATGGCCGGCACAACCGGTAGATTAAGTCTGAAATAAAAGCTCCGACCGCCTAAAGGCGGTGGCTTAGGCGGCATTTTCGCTCCACCGGATAAATCTGGTGGTCGCTGCCGCCAAATAGCAGGGGTGAGTACCGACGTAGGGTGCCGGTGAGCGCAGCGAACCGCATCGTCCGCGGCATTTTCTTGATTGATGCTACAGGCCTATTCACATTTTACGACGCGCGTGTGTCACGATTGTCAAACTAAAGCCTTCGCCTGAAGGCGAGGGTTTTTCTCCCATTCCCCGAATGGGACAACAAAGGGTTTGTCTGCAAGGAGAAGAACATGGAGATCACGCGAGTGAGTGTCATAGGCATGGGCACCATGGGGAGCCAGATAGGAATTGTATGTGCCCGCGGAGGGTTTCCGACCTCTATGGTGGATACTTCCAAAGAACAAATAAAACGAGGGATGAGTAACATAACCTCTTTTCTCGACCACCAGAAGAAAAAAGGCAAGATGAGCCCGGCAGAAATTGATCACGTCCTTTCACTTGTTTCCACCAGTACGGATATGGCAGAGGCGGTCGCAGAGGCAGACCTGGTGATTGAAGCGGTCTTCGAGAACGTTCAGACAAAAAAGAACGTTTTCAGGACATTGGATGAAGCAGCACCGGAAAGGACCATTTTTGCCAGCAACACTTCAACTCTTTGGATCACCGAGCTGGCCGCTGCCACAGCGCGCAGTGATCAGTGTATTGGTACTCATTTCTTGATTCCGGCCGCTTTAACGTCGCTTGTTGAGGTTGTGAGAGGGACGGAGACATCGGACAAGACCCATGAGGCTGTGTTGGCTTTCCTGAAAAAATGCGGGAAAGAGACTGTCACGGTATCAGATTCGCCTGGATTCGTAATAAACCGGCTGTACTTGCCCCTGGTTAACGAGGCATTCTTGGCTCTGGAGACAGGACTTGCCAGCGCAGAGGAGATTGACAGAAGCTGCACTCAGGGTTTGGCATTTCCACTAGGCCCCCTGGCAGCTGCAGACGCTTTCGGGTTGGACATACTCCTGGCCTGTATGAAAACCTTTCACAGAGAACTCGGGGAAAAGTATAGGCCGGCTCCTTTGCTCGTGAAGCTGGTGAAAGCAGGGCGTCTGGGCAAAAAGACAAGGCGGGGAGTCTATGACTATGCCACATAGAGTAATTCTCGAGAGTTTTGTCCTTATCCACAATGCGAAAGCCTCACAGGCAAGATGCCTGTGCCACCGATTAAGGTGGTAGGGATTTCATGACGGAACAAGCTTCGAGCCTGTCTGTTGTGAAGGCCAGTCAGCCCCGCGGTCCGCGCGGGGCGTGGCCACTCAATCATTTCCAAAGTCGGCCATTACTTTCGGTAATCGCTACAACCGAGCCGCAGCCATGAAGCGGGAATCCGAGAAAGCGGCGGCTGATCTCCATTCGACATCCTCCGTGATGTCGATAGAAAAGAGGTTAGGTCGATGGAATCTACGGTCATCTACGAATCAAAGGGAAAGATTTGTTATGTCACGCTCAACCGACCGCAGGTCTTCAATGCGCTGAATCGGCAGTTGGTGAATGACCTCATATCAGCCCTGGAACGTGCAGAGTCGGAGAATGATGTGCGGGTCATTATCCTCAAAGGCGCGGGAAAGGCCTGGTGTGCAGGTGGAGACCTTGAAGAATTGCTGGAGCTTTCTGCCGGGAGCGCGACTGAAAGACGCTCCTATCTCATCCGGTTCAAGACCATGATCGAGACCGTGAGGGGCATCTCTAAGCCGATCATTGCTGCAGTGCACGGGGCTTGCGTGGGTGGAGGCAATGAGCTCAACATAGCCTGTGACCTCACAGTGGCGTCTGAAACGGCCAAATTCGGGCAGGCCGGCCCCCGCGTCGGTTCCATGCCTGCATTCGGCGTTCCCCAGAACCTGCAGATTCTGGTCGGTGAGAAGCGCTCCAGGGAAATCACGTATCTCTGCCGGCTTTACAAAGCGCGGGAAGCTGAAGCCATGGGATGGATCAATAAAGTGGTGGCTCCTGAGGAACTCGACTCGGAAGCGGAAACCTGGGCGCTGGAGATAGCGGTCAAGAGTCCCACAGCTATTACCTTGGCAAAAAAGATGCATAATGCATATTATGATCTGCTCTCGGCAAACTCGGAAATCGGCGTCGAAATGCTTACCCTCTTTTGGGGAACCGACGAAGCGAAAGAAGGAATGAAGGCATTCAAAGAGAAGCGGCCGCCAATATTCGCCGGCAAGAGTTGAAATGAGGACGTGCTCCACGAGCGGACTTCAGTTCTCAACCTTGCTCTCTTTGGAAATAGACTGTGCAGGGCTTGGACGCGAGTGAAACTCAAGGGAGATACCATCCTAGATAGGGGACCCCTATTGCAAGGAAGGCTGTGAGGAAAATGAGCCCGAAAATGAGCCCAAGCCGCCAGAAATCCTTTCGCTCGATGTACCCGCTCCCGTAGAAAATGGCGCTCGGTCCACTCGCGTAGGGTGTCAGAGCGGCGCTGATGCCGGAGGTGAAGCAAAGCAGCAATGCGAGCTGCTTGAGGGGGAGTCCTGGAACTGTTACCGCGGCCGCCAGAAACACCGGGAGCAGAGCAGTGGCGTGGGCGGTGAGGCTGGCAAACATGTAGTGCACGAAGTAATATATGGCCACGAAAGATACGATGATCCAAACCGTGGGTAAATCATGGACATATCCGGCGGTGCTTTTGGCGAACCAGCCGAGAAACCCCACTATCCTCAGCCCGTCTGCCAGGGCCACCAGCGTCCCGAACCACATAAGCATGCTCCATGCCTGATTGTAGTTCAGGAGATCCGTCCAGGCGATGACGC
>Ga0326727_10026080_pt1 | contig 10888 bp, 12 predicted proteins | sample MB2enrmetagenome_FD_207643 | JGI IMG/M metagenome (GOLD analysis project Ga0326727, IMG submission 207643) | Lab enriched peat soil microbial communities from McLean, Ithaca, NY, United States - MB29MY | ecosystem: Environmental > Terrestrial > Soil > Wetlands > Peat | place: USA: New York... | reverse complement strand
GGCAAGCGTCGCTGCCCTGTCTGAATCGATGCCCAGCAGTAGGGCAGCGCGCTCGTTCTGGGCGATACCCCGCAACCCCAGCCCCATCTTAGTATAGTGGGTGAAAATCCAGAGAACAACAACAATTGCGGCTGCGACGATCACGGCGGCGATGCGCTGAAAATCGATGGGCACCCCCGCTAAAATTACGGTCTTTATATAGAATGCCGGAAGCACGTAGGTAGCTCCGCGGAGGCCCAGCCACCGTAAGAACTCGAGCACTGCCAAACTGATGGCGAAAGTAACAATGATCTCGGAAACAGGCATGCCTCTTACGCGTATCACCGCTACCCGGTAAACCACCCAACCGATTAACGTTACGACGGCTATGGAGAGGAGAACCGAGGGCAGGTAACCGAGACCAAGGCGGTTAAGGAAAACCCACGCGAGATAACCGGTGAGAACATACAACGCACCATGCATGAAATTGGGAACACGGCTCACGCTGTAGGCCAGTGCAAAGCCCACCGCCATAAGGACCAAGAGCATGCTGTTTATCAGGCCGTAAATCAGAATTTCCACGTGGCTCCCGGGTTCTACGGACGTCCCGATCCTCTATGCACTTCAAGCACTGCTTCTGTCGTTACTTCTTAGTCTTGATCTTCCAATAATCCATCATCCACGGTGGGAACTTCAGCTCACCCATCGCGATGTTGGGAGGATATACGACCACTCTTTTCCCGTCCTGCCACTGGAAGATCGTACCTACCGCCCCTTGTTCAGGGTCGAGACTCGGAATGATCTGATGGGACTTCGGGTCGAACTTTATCCTGCCATACACTCCCATCATGCTTGTTTTTTCGAGCGCTTCTACCAGCCGGTCGGGGTCTAAGGACCCAGTGCGCTCGATGGCATCCTTGAGGATGTAAGGGGCCATATATCCACTCGCTGTTCCGTAGCCCTCAGGCTCGTTCCCGTACTTCTTTTGATATGCCTTGTAAAACTTCATGGTCCATGGTGTTGCATTCGAGGGCGCGTTTCCTGCGTTTACGAGATTCACCACCGTATATGCCGCCCTGCCTTTGGTCACTTCCCAGAATTTGGGCTCCATCGCGGGACCCATGTAGGCCCCGAAAGGCAAGGCAGGGATCTTCAGATCGTTCCACTGGTTAACCAGGATGCTCAGTTCCGGCATGTCTCCCATGATAAAGAGAATCTGTGCCTTGGTGTCTCTTGCCTTAAGCAACGCAGCGGAGAAGTCGGTCGACCCTGAAGGATAGCTTTGGTTGCCGAGGATCTCCCACCCCTTGGCCTTCAGCTTTTCAGAGACTATGTTCGCCCCGGCCCTGGCAAAGGCCACGTCCTGTACAATGATAAACATCCGGTTGAGTCCGTATTTGGCCTTGATGCCGCTCAGCATGTCGACGGCTTCCTGTACCATATAGCCCGATTCTCCGGTGATCCTGAAGGCGTACTTATACTTGTCGTAGTTTTCCGCTATCGTGGTGTGGAACTTCGGGCTTAAGCCCCCGCAGGTGGAAAGGTAAATCTTCTTGTACCGGGATACAAGGCTGAGGGCTGCCAGGGCTGCTTCCGAGCGGCTGGGACCGATAATGAAGTCGGCGCCTTTGTCCAGCATGACCTTTTCAACGACCAGCAATGCATCGCTCACGGGCACGCCTGCGTCGCAGTCGCGCGTGTCCATTATTTCCAGTGCGAATGGCCTCTTCTCGCTTCCTACCTTCACGCCTCCTGCTGCGTTAATCTCTTCGACAGCCAGCTTCAAGCCACGGACCGTCGCAAATCCATCGAGAATCTCTGTGTCAGTCGCCGCACCTATGATGATTGGTTTTGCCTGGAGCCCTTGACCACACAGTACCGCTAAAATGGTCGCAATCGTTATTACAAGTAGTCTTCGCATCTTTATCTCCCTTTTCTTGAGCGTTATCGGACAATCAATAGCCTGCATTACTCCCGCTTCTCGTCCATTCTCAGGCGGTTACAAATTGCTTGTCAAGCGGTTTCTTCGAACAAGATTTTCTCTCGAAGCCCGCACAGACACGCAAAAAGTCCTCAACCTGTCTTCCTCCTGCCTCTTGCATAGCTATGCCGATTCGCATAAATCTCGTCAGAATTTGTGAAACGTTGTTTCTCTTTCGGATGATTGAGTGGTCAATGTGGATATAATTCATTTTTCCCCATGTCCTGTAACGATGGTTCCAGTCGGATGCCGTCGTGTCGACAATGCGTAACAACGAATTATATTCATTATTATCGCTTTGAAAGTAAATGTCAAGCTTTTTTATTTAGGCTTTTCGGGTTGTATTCTCCGGCCCTTGCGGCGCGAAGCATTTATGTGACCGTTGAACCGAAGAGCGACTTCGTAAAGCAGTCTTTTTACGGCCCCATTTTGGAAAAGGAAAGATTGCGCAATGACAAGGAGCTGATTTCAGGGGCGCTCCTGGACATTGGCCTTTACTTGAGGCCAATTGTAGACGGCATCCTTGCTAAGCAAAAAGCGCCTGTCCCGGACGATCCGGCAGTTCTCGCCCGTCACGTCAAAGAACTTGTGTATTTTTTGCGCATCGACGGCCGTAGAGATGGCCGGGGTAGTCTAGACAACCCAGAGCGGGTTACAAGTGATGAGCTGCCGTACTTCATACGATGGCCCGTGCTCCAGGCAGCGTTGTCCAGTAAACCTCATCGGGTGTCCTGCTGTCAAGGCCCTGATGACGCCGCCGCTCATTATAGAACTTGAAATAGGTTGTAAGCTCCCGACGTGCCTGACCAATTGAGCCGTAGGCTTTCAAGTACACTTCTTCATACTTCACGCTTCTCCAAAGTCGCTCGATGAATACGTTGTCCATCCAGCGGCCTTGTCCGTCCATGCTAATCCTGATGTTGTTTTTGACGAGAATGCCGGTAAACTCCTCCGAGGTGAATTGGCTTCCCTGGTCGGTGTTGAATATCTGGGGTGTTCCATAGATCCTTCAACCGTCCGGAACAGCGAAACGCCTTTGATACGGCCATGACGCGGGAGATGCGCGCTGTTATGGATCGCTTCGAGGCCGAAGAGGAGACCTGGACAGGTATCGTTACGGGCGCGGGGGACCGGGCGTTCTGTGCCGGAATGGACCTCAAGGCCTCCTCTTCGGCCAGCCGGAGATCAAGCGGGGCCTCTACGCCGGGGCAGGAGGCGCTTTTCGGCTTCCCAGGGCGATGCCGAAGGCGCGTGCCATGGAAATTCTCCTCACCGGAGACCCTATTGACGCGCATACCGCCTATCTTCTCGGATTTGTCAACGTAGTGGTCCCGACAGACGGATTGATGGGGGCCGCCATGGACCTCGCCCGGAGGATATGCGTGAACGCCCCCCTTGGCGTCCGGGCCAACCTTGCACTCGCGCGCGCCTTCGACATGACCGACGAGGAGCTGTGGCAGAAGAATGCCGGCATCTGGCAAGGCATCCTCAGCAGCGCCGACGCCGTGGAAGGCCCGGCTGCCTTTGCCGACAAGCGCGAGCCCCGGTGGAAGGCCCGCTGAGAAAACGTTTCCGTGTTTTTTCTCATTGTTTCGAGAGCTTCTGCTAGACGACACTAAAAGAGCAGATTCCTTCACTCACCAAGTAGTAATGCATTTTCTCTCAAGATTTCCTGGGCTGTTTTGTGCTCCATTTTGGCGGGTCTTGTGATCAAGAATTGCTCGTTCAGGCTCTCCAAGCGCTTCATAAGCTTTCCCACGAATGAAACACACGTAGTGTCTCCCATTCCCCGAGGGAAACATTAACCAAGGGCATCGGTCCCGATCGCCCCTTCCGGTACGTGCCCCTGGAAATCCTTGGCACACATGGGATTTCTCAGAGCGTCAATGACCAGCTGACTCACTTCCCGATGATGTTCCAACAAGTCATATTTCCCTCCCTTGAGCAGCCAGCGAGTAACCATGTGCTCTAAAATGCCCAGAACTAAATGACGCAGGATATAGACGTCAGTATCCTTCCGGATCACACCTTCTTCCTGCCCCTCTATTATGATCTCCAATACGTGGCCGACCGATTTCTTCAGGAAATCATACGTCTCGGTCTTGACGAAACTCTTGCTGACCCGCATCTCGAGCATCAGCATTCTCCCGTACGCCGGATTCACCTTAAAGAAGTAGAGAAAATACCAGACGAATTTTCGAATCTTGTTGAAAGCCCCGAAAATCCCCTCGAGGTGTAGTTCGAGCTGAGTGCGAAATTCTTTCGTCTCTTCGATGGGAATCGAGAAGAACAGATCCTCTTTGTTCTTAAAGTACTGATAAATGCTACCCTCGGCGACATCCGCCCTTTGAGCTATTTCCGAGATGGTGGCCGCCTGGAAACCTTTCTTGCCGAAAACTTCAATGGCCGCCTGGATGATCGACTCTCTTCTGATTGCTTTCTTGGAAATACGGTTCGCAGCCATAGACCTAATGGGAGTTTTTCTAGTATTCTTACCGATGATGGCTTTACGTGTCAAGAACAAAGGACCTCCATCCTCTCAGAAAGGAGGTACCGCTCACGATACCTGCTAGGTCCTCGCCCGGCACGCCGAGGGGTACACTCTTTTGGGCACCGGTGGCGACGAAGACTGCATGGTAACTCTGTTGCATGAGGCTGTCGAGGGTGAGACCGTCCCACGCTTAATTGGGTCGAATGTGATTCATTTGAAATAAGGCTCGATGGCCCCAAGCCTTGCTGTTACGCACGAGGACGATCATAAAATGGGTTAAGTTCATTATTGTTGTGAACATGTTCTCTCGCATCTGTTAAAAATAGCCTTCGAAGGAGAGACCTATGAATACTATTATAGACGAATTGGCACAGAAACAAAATTAAATTAACAAAAAGCTTGACATCTTCTTAAAAGGCAGTATAATGAATGTAATTCATTATTATAGCTTTTCTATATCAGTTTTAAGTGTAGCTATTTGTTGTACGGATAGACAGCGGACTGGAGGTTTAAATGGCGTATACTTTAAAGGGTTGGCCCGATTTCAAGAATTATCAGAACACGTGCTACAGGAATTATCTTTTTGCCCCGGAAGGCCTCCGCGTTATGGGCTCCACATGGAGTGTGCTGGCTCCGCTTAAGGGGCTTGGTGACGATATATACCTCCTGGGAGGCGAGCCGCACGCCGCGTCATTAGCGGGGACTTTGCCTGAGGAGAGCCGCGAGAATATTTTAGCAGCTGAAGGCGCGGGCATGGGTTATCACTCGTGCAGTTACCTGAAGCTCTTCACGGGAGAAGTCATTCGCGATAAAATCGGTATCACTGACGGTACAATCAAGGAAGGTTATCCAAAACCTGATCTAATCTGGACCACGCACCTGTGCAATCAGCATTCGAAGTGGTACCAGGAAGTTTCACGGCGGCTCGGAGGAGTGCCTTTTTTCCCGATAGACATGATCGGCGGGGGAAATGCGGAGAAAGATCCTAAGATCGTAAATTATGTAAGCGATCAGATGGAAGAGGGGATCAACTGGCTTCAAAAAGTTACCGGCAGGGAATTTTCGGACGAGTTGTTTGCCAAGGCAGTACGGAATGAGATCAAGGTGCTGGTCCTGTGGGGCAACATCTGTGCGTTAAACAGGAGTTCGCCTGCGCCGCTGGACGAGCGCCGGCTGATAGCGCTCTTTCCACCCGCGGTCGTAGACCGGACCACCGATGAGAGCGTGCGCCTTTACGAAATGCTCTTTAAAGAAGTGAAAGAGATGGTCAGGACCGGACAGAGTGTGGCTCCGGACCAGCGCTTCAGGATAGTCTACTTCGGTATAGCGCATACCTACGGCCATCCTGAAATGGCGAGAATCCTGAGAGACGTGGGCGCTGAGATTGTTGCCTCGGTCTACACCTTCGGCACCTGCGGCAATTTCAAAGGGATCGTCAATGGAAAGTGGTCATGGGATCCCATCGACCCTGCATGGGTAGACAATCTCGATTTATCCACCCGAAGAAAAGCGGTCGAGGAGCTCGCTAAAATCGTCCTTGGTTGGCCTACCTGGCAAGGGGTACGGTCCTGGTGGGCGTTGGAATCGATGGCCCATTCAATGATAGACGAATTTAAAGCGGACGGGCTTCTGCTCGCGCCGAGCCGCAGTTGCGAAACAGATTTCAGAAACGGGTACGTGGGGCTGCAGCGCGTCTTCAAGAGCAAGATTCCGACTATAGAGTACGATACCGACCAGGTGGATGTCCGCCAAATGGATTTACCGGGTGCACAGCGAAAGACCGAGTTGTTCGTGCATCTCATGGAAGCAGCCAAAAGAAGGAGTGCGTGATACATGGCGAAAAAAGGCTCTGAAACAATAATCGAACGTTTCCGCTCCATAAGCGACAAGCCTCAAAGCTATGCCAAGTCCCTCCACGAAAAAGGAAAGCTCGTGGCCGGGTACATGTGCACCCATGTCCCCGAGGAGATTCTCTATGCGGCTGGCATTGTGCCGGTGAGAATCTTGAGCTCCCATGTCTCACAGGCAATGACGAGAAGCTACATTCATGAGACATACTGTTCCTTTTCACACGACTGCGCCTACCAGGGGCTGGTCGGCAATTATGACTTCCTGGACCTGATCACCACGAGTTCCAGCTGCATCCACATGGGTGAAGCCTTCAATGTGTGGGTCCGGTTCGCGGGATTCGAGGGGAAGCATTATCTCATATCCTACCCGCACATCATCGAGACCAAGCCTGCTGCCTCCTTTATGAAGCAGTCTTATGAAGAGTTCAGGAAATTTCTCGAGGCGTTTACGAAAAAGCCCATCACCGATGAAGATATCGAGAAAGCAATCAAGGTTTACAACCAGACCAGAGGGCTCCTCAGGCGGCTCTGGCAGCTGTTGCGACGCGAAAACCCGCCCATCACTGGAACGGATGCCGCCACAGCGACCCTCGCTTCTCAGTTCATGGACAAGCAGGAATTCAACAAACTGCTCGAGAAGCTTCTCAAGGAGCTGGACGCTGCACCGGCAAAAGGCGCGCCAGGCATAAGGCTGATGGTATCGGGCGGTGCATGCGATGATATGGCGGCCCTGAATCTGATCGAAGATCTGGACTACGACGTAAATCTGGTCTTTCTCGATTCGTGCACTGCAGCCCGCTACTTCTGGTTCGAGATACCGGAGGGGAGAGCCGATAAGCTTGCCGCAATCGCGGAAGGCTACATCAGCAGAATCCCATGTCCTACAAAAGATAATGTTCCCGGTACGGGCGAGAAGAAGAGGCTCAGGTTCGTTCAACAGTTCATAGAGGAGTTCAAGCCGGAAGGCGTAGTCTTCCTCTATCAGAGATTTTGCAGCCCTCAGCCTCATGATTTCATGGCGTTGAAACCTATCCTCGCCAAGCTGGGAGTTCCGTCGACCGATCTTGAACTTGACACAACGCTGCCAGTGAACCAGTTCCGTACACAGCTGGAAGCTTTTTTAGAAATACTAAAGCCGGCGGTGCCACTTGAATAAAGAAAAAATTCTTGTCGGAATCGATGCAGGTCATATCAGAACGAAAGCCGTACTGGTGAAGGGCCAGGAAGTCCTGGGGTATGCCTCGACAGCCACAGGATTTGATGCGGCCGATGCGGCTGAAAAAGCACTCAATCAGGCTTTGGCCGCCGCCCGGGTCCCACGCGGGGAATTGGGTGGGCTCGTCGTTACCGGAATCTTCAAAGACGTGGTGAAGGTCCCGGAACTCGCGGTAGCGAAAACCATACCTGAATATATGGCGGATGCGAGAGGGGCTCTGTTCCTCAATAAGAATTCCAGGACCGTCATAGACATTGGCGGAAACGTGCATAAAGCTGTCCATTACGACAAAAACGGGAACCTCCTCGACGTTATCCAGAATGATAAATGCGCCGACGGTGTGGGCATCTACTACACGACTATAGCGAAGACCCTCGGAGTGAGCGAAGAAGAACTCTCCGAACTGGCACTTAAATCGAAGAAGAGCGTAGCCGTAGCCATTCAGTGTGGCCTATGCGCTGAATCAGAAACTATCGACCTGATGTGTCAGGGCGTCGATATCGCCGATGCAGCAGATGCTGCCTTGCGGTTCATCGTTGAACGCGTTGCTGCCATGGCCTCAACCATGCCTCTTGAGCCCGAGGTCGTGGTGGCCGGTGGATTAGCGAAATCCAAAGCGCTTACGAAACACCTCCCGGTCTTACTCAAACATGATGTCACCGTCTTGAGCCTTCCGGAATATGTAGGTGCAATAGGCGCTGCCATCAGTTACGAAGGTGGAAAATGAGCCAACACGAATATGCTTCAGTGAACGAAAAGCTCGATTGGAAAAAGGCCAAGACCATAGCAGCGGGAGTTGATGTAGGAGCAGTGAGCACGAAAGCGGTGATACTGCTGGATGGCCAACCCTATGCAATTTCTCTCGTCTTCACCCGGGTGCCTAAGGAATCGGCTCTCAAGGCTGTGAAGGCGGCTTTAGCGAAAACCGATTTACCCATGGAGAAGATTCGGTACATAGTAGGAACCGGCCGCGGCAGAAAGCAGGTGCCGTTTGCGCATAAGACTCTTTCTGAGATCGTGTGCGGGGCTGCGGGCGCTGTGCATGTCTGGGGACCCTCCGTGCGCACAGTGCTCGATGCCGGAGGTCAAAGCTGCAGGGTTATTCAATGCACGGAAAAGGGAAGAGCAACCTCATTCCTCTGGAACGATAAATGTGCTGCCGGCATCGGACGCTCGATGGAATCATTTGCGGGCCTTGTCGGCAAAGAATTAACCGAGATGAGCGACGTTGCTCTTGAAGCTGATAAATATCCACAGTTGAGCGACTATTGCTCTGTATATGCTCAGTCTGAAGCTCTTGATCTGCTTCGAAGCAAAGTGCCGCCAAATGAAATAATAGCAGGCTACCACCATGCCATGGTTAAGAGGATTAGCACCCTGGTTTCGAGACTCGGTGCAAAAAAGGATTTTGTCGTGATCGGCGGATTGGCCAAGAATCAGGCACTCATGGCGCCTCTGGAAGAGAGACTGAAAATAGGCAGGCTGGCTCCTGTGGCTCAATGGGATCCTGCAGTAATAGTGGCTCTCGGTGCAGCTCTCATTGCGGATGCTTTCCAGAGGGGGCAACAATCTGACACATAAACCCCACAGCAGGGGTAAAGGTAAACCATTGTCTGCTGACTGATAGCTGGTCTCGTGGGGGTCATTTCTTCTCCCTTTTCTTTGAGAACAAGCAGGATAGATGACCGGTCGGCTGGGCGGCTGCGTCGGGTGAGATTTTTTCGACTTCGACATCGAAAAACTTCGCGATGGCACTCCGGGCGCTGTCGTATTTGTCGTGGTCTGTCAGGAGTGTCTTTCTAACGGCCGTCGATGCAAAATCCTCGAGGATCTCCTCAGAGAACCTCTCGCCGTCCCGGTCTATCGCATTGTGGGCGAGACGAATCTGGCCTACATACAGCTCGTCTGCCGCGAAGGGCCGGCGGGTAAGCAGGTTGATCTTTGCGAGCTGCTCGCCTGTGGGGGTAGTTTGGGAGACCTTGAACCCGGTAAAGCGGAGGGTCTTCGTCCCCTGTTTTCATATCTTACGCCCCTCTTCCGCAGCATCTTGATCACATCCTCGCCGCGCACGTCCCGCCTGGGGGCTGCCGTTTTTTCGCCCTCTATGGGCAAATCCTTAAAGTCCCGCGCGTCTTCGGTCGCCACCTTGGTGAATTTTCCCTGCGCGTTCTTAGCCATACTCACCTCATCTAGATAGCATTAGCACAAATTCGTGAAATGCGCTGGCAGATCGTTTCATTATTTTCAATCCCGCGTCTGCCTCCGAGAAGCCCGCGTGCCGTGAGTCGTAGGTGGATAAGATACTCCTCTCTCCCGATAGATACTCCTCTGCTGAAAAATATTGCCGCTCTATGACCTAATGGGGTAAACTGAGTCCCCTGTGCCAGAAACCGGTTGCCCAGAACCCATACCCCGTTGGAGATTTCTAGGGGCCTGCGAATCCGGGGACTTTGATTGTGTGCGTAAATATGTGGAGACAGCCGACCACCGGGCGTACCTTGAAGACGACTCGGCCCTCAACAGCGCGGTCTATTATGATCACCCAGAAATCTTAACGATCCTTCTCGAAGCGGGCACGGACCCGAACATTTATGGTGAACACGTCCCCGCGCTTCATGTGGCTGCCGCCCACGACAACCTATAAGCAGCGAAGATCTTGATAGGTCATGGTGCGAAGATCGACGTACGTGATACCGTGAATAATGGTACGGCTCTCATTTACGGTATCCGTGATGGCAAATTCAGAGTTGCCGAATATCTTCTGGATAACCGGTGCCGACCACGAGAGACGGGCGAAGGAAAAGGGCCGACGGAACCGGGGTGGAACCCCGTTGCGTAGTCCGTTTTATCGATTTCCGTTTGTAATTTACAAAATTTGTCAGCATGCCATTTCTGAGGATTACAGGAAGAAGCCCTTCGGCGGTCCAAGCCGCCCAGAGCTACAGATTACGACCCAGAGGTGAGACGGTTCCACATTCACCATTTGTCCCGGCAAGCCCTCGAAGGGCACTCATCTGGGCAAACGAGCGGCTGTGGTTAATCTCCATCAAAGAAATTATCATCAACGACTTTTATAAAAAGTCTCATAATTATAACGACACGCAATCAAACTTCATCCAGGCCCTCCTTTCATCTGAGAGCGCCGACTTTTTGGTTCCCGGTGAGCGTACGATTTACGTCAATCCTATTATGAGACTTTTTATATCTCAAAGGTGTTCTGTACTTGCACGCCCACACCATACTGGTACAAAAGGTCCACAAGTTTCTTTCCATCAATCAGGATTATTGTGTGGTGCGCATCGTGAGCCTTTTTTGTCGCTGACTCATCGAATTGAGAGGTAGTCACGAAGACTCCTTTTGTCGTATCACCG
>Ga0326727_10026079_pt1 | contig 10888 bp, 9 predicted proteins | sample MB2enrmetagenome_FD_207643 | JGI IMG/M metagenome (GOLD analysis project Ga0326727, IMG submission 207643) | Lab enriched peat soil microbial communities from McLean, Ithaca, NY, United States - MB29MY | ecosystem: Environmental > Terrestrial > Soil > Wetlands > Peat | place: USA: New York... | reverse complement strand
GCGCAGATGATCAGCTACGAGCTGCCGCTCTCGCTGGCCATCGCGGCGCCGCTGCTGCTCTCGAACACGCTGAGCCTGCGCGAGCTGGTGGGGAGCCAGGCGGGCGGCATCTGGCATTGGAACGTGCTGCGCGGGCCGTTTCCGCAGATTATCAGCTTCATCGTTTTTCTGATCGCCGGCTTCGCGGAAACCAACCGCGTGCCCTTCGATCTTCCCGAGGCGGAAAACGAGCTGGTGGCCGGTTTCCATACCGAGTACAGCAGCATGAAGTTCGCCTCTTTCTTCATGGCCGAATACGCCAACATGATTACCGTCAGCGCCATGGCCACGCTGCTGTTTCTGGGCGGGTGGGTGGCGCCGTGGCCGGCCGAATACGGGTCGGGCCTGGTGCCGGTGATTGTCTTCGCGCTAGCCGGCGTCGTGGCACTGTATCACGGGATCAATCCGGTACGGCGGCGCGACCGCTTCAGCCTGCCGGCCACCGGAGCGATTTTCCTAATCATCGCGGCGATATTTCTGCTGCCCATGATGCAGGGGTGGCTCGTGCCGCTGTTCTGGTTCTGCGCCAAGACGGGCGCCATCCTGTTCGCGTTTATGTGGGTGCGCGGCACGCTGCCGCGCTTTCGGTACGACCAACTGATGGGTTTCACGTGGAAGTTCCTGTTCCCGGTAGCGGTTGTGAATCTGCTGGTGACCGCTTTCCTGGTCGCCTGCCTGGGCTGAGATGGTTGGGCTGAGATGGACGTTATCCTCTTTCTGACTTTCGCCATTATCGCGGTGGTTTGCGCTGTCAACGTGGTGGTGCAGACGCATCCCATCGCCAGCGCCGTTTCGCTCATCGGAGTGATGGGGTCGCTGGCGGTGCTGTACCTGCTGCTGGGCGCCGAGTTCATCGCCGCGGCGCAGGTGATCGTCTACGCGGGCGCCATCATGGTGCTGTTCGTCTTCGTCATCATGCTGCTGAACGCCGGCGCGGAGGCGCGGCGCGGGCGCTCGCTGATGGCGCAAGTGCTGGGTGTGCCGCTGCTGATCGCGCTGCTGGGCTTGTTGGCCTATTTCGTCCAGCGGCTGTACCCGCGCGGCACTATGGTGCATTTCGGCGGGTTCACGGGCGGTTCGGCGCAGGCGGTGGGCCATGCGTTGTTCACCACGTACCTGCTGCCCTTCGAGGTGACCTCGATCCTGGTGCTGATCGCGATCGTGGGAGCCATCGTGCTGGCGAGGAAGGAATTGGATTGATGGCCGAAGTTCCGATTTCGTGGTTCCTGACGTTAAGCGCGGTGCTGTTCGCGCTGGGCGTGGCCGGTTTCGTCTTCCGGCGCAATATCATTACGCTGTTTATGTCGATCGAGCTGATGCTCAACGCGGTGAACCTGAGCTTCGTGACGTTTTCCTATCAGCTCAAACAGGTGAACGGCCACCTGTTCGTATTTTTCGTGATGGTGGTGGCGGCGGCCGAAGCGACCGTGGGCCTGGCAATCATTCTGACGATATTTAAGAACCGGGCGACGCTGAACGTGGATGACGTCAGCTCGATGAAGAACTAAGCGATGCTCAGCCGAGAGAAGGGGCCGACCAGCTCACCGCGGAGACGCGGAGACGCGGAGATTTACGCGGAGAAGAATCTGGAAAGTCAAAACCTGAGAGCGCAGAGCAAACGGAGATCCGAGGGCTGTCGCTGATGCAACTTTGGCTTATTCCCGCTCTTCCGCTGGCAGGCTTTCTCATCAATGGGATCTTCGGGCGCCGATTCTCGAAGGGCATGGTCAACCTGGTGGCCATCGGCAGTGTGGTGCTCTCCTTCGCGTGGGTGCTGAAGACCATCCTCGGCCTGGGCGGCCTGCACGCGGCTTACACCGAGCACTACTTCACGTGGATTCAGAGCGGCGCACTAACCGTGAATTGTGACATGGCGGTGGACCGGCTCACCGTGGTGATGCTGCTGGTGGTGACGGGCATCGGCTCGCTGATCCACGTTTACTCGATCGGCTACATGGCGCACGAGGGCGGTTACTACCGCTTCTTCGCGTACATGAACCTCTTCATGTTCTTCATGCTGGTGCTGGTGCTGGCGGCCAACTACCTGGTGCTGTTCGTGGGATGGGAAGGCGTGGGGCTGTGCAGTTACCTGCTGATCGGGTTTTACTTCGATAAGAAGTTCGCCACGGACGCGGGCAACAAGGCTTTCATCGTCAATCGCATCGGCGATTTCGGATTTTCGCTGGCCATGTTCTACATGGTGCGCAGCTTCGGATCGCTCGATTTCGGCACGGTCTTTCAGAAAGCCCCCGGCGCACCCGAGGCGACCCTGACGCTCATCGGGCTGCTCCTCATGCTGGGAGCTTGCGGCAAATCGGCGCAATTGCCGCTGTATGTCTGGCTGCCGGACGCCATGGCCGGCCCGACGCCGGTTTCCGCGCTGATCCACGCGGCCACCATGGTGACCGCGGGCGTCTACATGACGGCGCGCTCGTGGGCGATTTACATACACGCACCCGCCGCGATGGCGACCATCGCGGTGATCGGCATCGCCACGGCTTTCTTCGCCGCCACCATTGGCCTGGCGCAGAACGATATCAAGAAGGTCTTCGCGTATTCCACCGTTTCGCAGCTCGGCTACATGTTCGTGGGCGTGGGATGCGGCGCGTTTTCGGCGGGCATTTACCACCTGATGACCCACGCGTTTTTCAAGGCGCTGTTGTTCCTCGGCGCGGGCAGCGTGATCCACGCACTCTCGGGCGAACAGGACCTGCGCAACATGGGCGGCCTGCGCGACAAGATCCCCTGGACCTTCTGGACGATGATGGCCGCGGCACTCGCGATTTCGGGCATCCCGCCCTTCGCCGGTTTCTTCAGCAAGGACGCCATCCTGCTGGCCGCTTATCACTATGCGCCCTGGATGTACTGGCTGGGCACGGTCACGGCCGGCATGACGGCGTTCTACGTGTTCCGCGCCATGTTCCTGGCCTTTTTCGGCGAGTATCGCGGCGAGCACCACCCGCACGAATCGCCGCCGGTCATGGTGATCCCACTGGCCGTGCTGGCGCTGCTCTCGATTGGCGGCGGCCTCTTCTTCAAGGTTCCGGAATTCCTGGGCACTCTCTTTCCGGCGCTCGAGACCACGGAAGACATCGGCTTGATGGCCCTTTCGGTGGCGGCTGGCATAATTGGGATTCTGGTGGCCTGGTGGATGTACGTGGCGCGTCCCGGAATGGCCGATAGTTTCGCCAGCCATGTGAAGGGCCTCTACACGCTGATCTACAACAAGTACTTCGTGGACGAGATCTACGATGCGGCGGTGGTGAAGCCGGTAGTGGACGGCTCGCGCGAAGTTCTGTGGAAGGGCGTGGATGTCGGGGTCATCGATGGCGCGGTGAACGGCATCGGGGCGCGCGCGCGCAATACCGGGAGCGTGCTGCGGCTCATGCAGTCCGGCAATATACGCAGCTACGCCACGTGGGTCCTGTTCGGGTCGGTGGTGGTGATTGTGGCGATGGGGTTCGCGGGAGGACTGCGATGAACCTGCTCACGGTGGTCCTGCTGCTGCCGCTGGTGGGCTTCCTGGTGGCCCTGGCGGTACCGCGCTCTTCGGAGGGTTTCAGCCGCTGCTGGGCGATGGGTGTTTCGCTGGCCACATTTCTGGTTTCGGTAGCGCTGCCGTTCCGCTTCGCTCACGGCAGGGCGTGGGACCGGTTTACCGTTGACCTGCCGTGGATCGCCTCGCCGGAGATTCATTTCCACATCGCCGCCGATGGCGTGAGCCTCTGGCTGGTGCTGCTCTCGACGCTTCTGACGCCGCTGTGCGTGCTGATCTCATGGCACTCCATAAGCAGCCGGGTGAAGGAGTTTTACGCCTTCCTGCTGCTGCTGGAATTCGGCCTGGTGGGCGTGTTCATCGCGCAGGATCTGTTTCTGTTCTACGTCTTCTGGGAAGTCTCGCTCGTGCCGATGTACTTCCTGATCGGGATCTGGGGCCATGAGCGGCGCATCTATGCGGCGGTGAAGTTTTTCCTGTACACCATGGCCGGCTCGGTGCTGATGCTGGCGGCCATCATCTATATCTACAACCGCACCCAGACCTTCAGCTATCCCGCTCTGGTGGGAATGCTGGCGAGCGGCCGCCTGGCCTTCTCACCGGCGGAGGAAATGCTGCTGTTCCTGGCGTTCTTTGTGGCCTTCGCCATCAAGGTGCCGCTCTTTCCGCTGCACACCTGGCTGCCGGATGCCCACGTGGAAGCGCCCACGGCCGGTTCCATCATGCTGGCCAGCGTGATGCTGAAGATGGGCACATACGGAATCCTGCACTTCTGCCTGCCCCTGTTTCCCGGCGCGGCGCGCCAATGCGCGCCGTGGATCGCCACGCTCGCCATTATCGGGATCATTTACGGCGCGCTGGTGGCGATGGTGCAGCCCAACTTGAAGAAGCTGGTGGCCTATTCGTCGGTGAGCCACCTGGGCTTCGTCGTGCTGGGCATCTTCTCGTTCACGCAGATGGGCCTCGATGGCGCGGTCTACCAGATGCTGAACCACGGCATCTCGACGGGCGCGCTGTTCCTGATCGTCGGTCTTCTGTATGAGCGCCGGCATTCGCTGGCCATCGCCGATTACGGCGGCGTAGCGACCGCCGCGCCGTGGCTCTCCACGGCGTTTCTGATGACCACGTTGGCGAGCATCGGGCTGCCGCTGCTGAACAATTTCGTGGGCGAGTTCCTGGTGCTCCAAGGGACGGCCCTGGCGCACTTCAACTGGACCGCGTGGGCGGCCATCGGCGTGATTCTCTCCGCCTGCTACATGCTGTGGATGTACCAGCGCGTGTTTTACGGCGTGGCCGGCGACGAGGTGAGGGCGCACGTTTCCGATCTCAAGCCGCGCGAGTGGGCTGCCGTGATTCCGCTGATCGCCATGATGGTGTGGATGGGGATCCATCCGCAATCGTTCCTGCCTTCGGTGGGCAGGGCGACGGCGCGGGTGCTGGATCAGACCTCGATCAACGTGCAGTTCCGCGTCGAGGCGCGTCCACCGGCGCACACGCTAACGGAGGTGGCGCGTGCCCGCTAATCTCGGGCTTGACATGATCCGGTTTCTGCCGGAGACCATCCTCACAGTAGTGGGCACGCTGCTCATGGTGCTCGAGGGGCTGCTGGGGCGGCGCGGCGCGAAGCTCTATGGGAACCTGACCCTGGTAACGCTGGCGGCGGGGATTGGCGCGGCCGTCTACGCCAACTCGTACGCCGGACCGGCCTTCGGCGGCATGCTGATGGTGGATGGGTTTGCCACGTTCTTTCGCGTGCTGGTGATGGTGGTCGGGATCCTGACAGTTCTGCCTTCGTACCATTTTCTGGCGCAGCAGGATGCCGAGACCGCCGAGTACCATGTGCTGCTGCTTTTTTCGATCGCGGGCCAGTGTCTGATGGCGGCGGCCAACGACCTGATTATCGTGTTCATCGGCCTCGAGATCTCCTCGATCGCCAGTTACGTGCTGGCGGGTTATCTACGGGACGACAAGCGAGCCAACGAAGCGAGCCTGAAGTACTTCCTCCTGGGATCGTTCGCCACGGCGTTCTTCCTCTACGGCGTGGCGCTTATCTACGGCGCCACCGGGACGGTCAACCTCACGGCTGTGCGGGCCGCGCTGACGGGAACCGACGCACCGGCGCCGGTATTCATCGGCGTGGCTATGGCGCTGATGTTCGTGGGACTCGGTTTCAAGATCTCGGCCGCGCCCTTCCAGATCTGGGCGCCGGATGTTTACCAGGGCGCGCCCACTCCGGTGGCGGCATTCCTTTCGGCCGGTCCGAAAGCGGCGGCTTTCGCGGTCATCCTGCGGATTTTCATGACGTCCTTCGGCTCATTCGGCGCCGTGTGGGAGCCGCTGGTATGGTTCTCGGCGCTGCTCTCGATGACCATCGGGAACTTCGCCGCGCTCTTGCAATCGAACGTGAAGCGCATGCTGGCCTATAGCTCCATCGCGCACGCCGGTTATGTGCTGGTGGCCTTGACGGCGCGCTCGCAGGTGGGGACGGCCGCCGCCATGTTCTACCTGGCGGCTTATGCCCTCATGAACGTGGGCGCATTCTCGGCGGTGACCTATCTTTCAGGCAAAGGCGAGAGATATCAGAACGTCGAGGATTTCGCGGGCCTCAGTCAGAAACAGCCTCTGACGGCCGCCATGCTCACGATCTTTTTGCTCTCGCTGATCGGCGTTCCGCTGACCGGAGGGTTCTTCGGCAAGTTCTACATCTTCAAGGCGGCCCTGGAATCGCACCTGGTCTGGCTCACCGTGCTGGGCCTGCTCACGAGCGCCGTGGCCGCCTATTACTATCTGCGCGTCCTGGTGATGATGTACATGAAGGAGCCGAGCGATGCCGTGGCCGCCGCCGAACCGCTCTCGCCGGGCCTGCGGGCCGCCTTGGTGCTGCCCGCTATCGGCACCCTGGTGCTGGGGATCTTTCCCGGTTGGCTGCTGAACTTCGCCGGAAGATCGGCGTCGCTGGTGAAGTAGTCGATCCTCCCGCCGAACTGGTGAGGCGCTCTACTTTAACCTGAAGAAGAAGGGAGAAACAATGCAGAAGCGCAAACTTGGAAAGAGCGGCCTGGAAGTATCGGCTCTCGGGCTCGGCTGCATGGGGATGAGCTTTTCTTACGGTCCGCCCAAAGACAAGCGGGAGATGACCTCTCTTCTCCGGGCAGCCGTGGAACGCGGCATCACATTCTTCGACACTGCTGAGGTCTACGGCCCGTTCCTAAACGAAGAACTCGTGGGCGAAGCTCTCGCTCCCCTCCGGGACCGGGTGGTGATCGCCACCAAATTCGGGTTCGATCTCAGTCCTGATTTCGATCCGCGCGGGATGAAGGGCGCGCCGGGTCTGAACAGCAGGCCAGAGCACATCAAGCAAGCTGCCGAGGGATCGCTCAAGCGGCTCAAGATCGATGTCATCGACCTGCTCTATCAGCATCGGGTTGACCCGAACGTGCCTATCGAAGACGTAGCTGGTGCGGTGAAGGACCTGATTCAGGAAGGCAAGGTCAAGCATTTCGGCCTTTCCGAAGCGGGAGCGCAAACCATCCGTCGGGCACATGCAGTCCAGCCGGTCACCGCCCTCCAGAGCGAGTACTCTCTGTGGACGAGGACTCCGGAGAAGGAAGTGATACCGGCGCTCGAGGAACTCGGAATCGGCCTTGTCCCCTACAGCCCGCTGGGTAAGGGCTTCCTCACGGGCAAGATCGACGAAAACGCGAAGTTCGACAGCTCCGACTTCCGCAGCACCCTGCCGCGCTTCACGCCGGAGGCTCTCAAGGCGAATCAGGCCCTGATCAATCTGCTCGCCGGCATCGGGGACCGGAAGAAAGCGACACCGGCCCAGATCGCGCTCGCCTGGCTGCTGGCGCAGAAGCCGTGGATCGTACCGATCCCAGGCACCACCAAGCTCGATCGCCTGGACGAGAACATCGGGGCCGTTTCAGTCGAGCTCACACCCAGCGATCTCGATGACATCGCGAACGCTGCCTCGAAGATCACGGTGCAAGGCGCCCGCTACCCCGAGAAACTGGAGCGGATGACCGGCCGCTGAATGACAACCAAGTGAAGGAGTTTTGAAACCAATAGGAGAATGATCCATGTACAGAACAAAGGCTTACTCCGCTGCAAGCGATACATCGCCGCTCGTCTTTACGACGGTGACGCGTAGAGATCCAACCGACCGCGACGTTGCGATCGACATCTTATTTTGCGGGATCTGCCACTCCGATCTCCACTCGGTCCGCAACGAGTGGAGCAGCATCATGCCCACTACCTACCCGATTGTCCCAGGCCATGAGATCGTCGGTCGCGTCACCAGGGTCGGCTCCGCGGTTAGCGCGTTCAAGCCCGGCGACCTCGCCGCTGTCGGCTGCATGGTCGATTCCGATCGCACCTGCCCCGAGTGCCATGCCGGCTTCGAGCAGTTCTGTCCCAACGCGACCTTCACCTACAATTCCCCGGATAAGCACCTCGGCGGCGTCACCTATGGCGGCTACTCCGATAGCATCGTCGTCGATGAGCACTTCGTTTTGCGCGTCCCTGCCAACCTCGAACCCGCCGGAGCCGCGCCTCTCCTCTGCGCCGGAATCACGACATACTCGCCCATGCGCCGCCGGGGCGTCGGCAAGGGCAAGAAAGTCGGTGTGGTCGGCCTCGGCGGACTGGGCCACATGGCAGTGAAGATTGCTCATGCGCTCGGAGCTCACGTGGTTGTCTTCACGACTTCACCCCAAAAGAAGGAAGACGCGCTCCGCCTCGGGGCCGACGAAGTCGTTATCTCGCGCCATGCGAACGAGATGAAAAAGCACGTCTGGAGCTTCGACTTTATCCTCGACGCCGTCTCCGCCGATCACGACATCAACACTTATATCAACCTGCTCGGCCGCGACGGCTACATCACCCTCGTCGGCGCTCCCGAGAAGCCTTTTGCCGTCGCCGGTTTCGGCCTTTTGTTCGGACGCCGCAGCCTCTCCGGATCGCTCATCGGCGGTATTGCCGAGACCCAGGAGATGCTCGACTTCTGCGGCGCGCAGCACATCACCGCCGACGTGGAAGTCATCCCCATCCAGAAGGTCAACGAGGCCTATGAGAGAATGCTGAAGTCCGATGTGAAGTACCGCTTCTCCATCGATATGGCATCTCTCAAATCTGAGTAAGGCGATGAAGCCATCGTCACCGCAAGGGACGACGCACTGATAAAAGGCTTCCAGGCTGCGGTCCAAACTACCGGATTAAGCTCGTGTCGAACGGTCATACAGTCGCGGTTCCGATCCGGAGCCGCGACTGTTGGAGCGCGTTTGGCGGTCAGCCGTTGGTGCGTTGGGCGCGCCGCTGCTCGAGGCGCTGCCGGAACTGCTGGTGCATCTGGTCAGCCTTGGCGCGCTGGTCGGGCGTCAGGCCGCTGTAGAACTTAGCCAGCGCCTGGGCGCGAATCGCCATCACCTGACCGCGCAGCGTGCCCTGAGTGGTAGCGAGGCTCTGGATCCGAGCTGTGTCGTTGGCTTTGACCGCCGCGGCCATGGCCTCCCGGTTCTGCTGCAACTGCTGCCGGATCGGCTGTGCGGTCTGGCGCGCCTGTTGGAAGATGGCTTTGGCTTGCTGTTTTTGCGCGTCGGTCAAATTCAGGTTCTGCATCATCCGGTTACGAATGCGCGCGTGCATTCCGGCCATCGGTTTTGCAGGGGCCGGTTGGGGCGCGGGGGTCGCTTGCTGAGCGAACGACATGCCGGCCGCCAGGGCGGCCACTGCTGCGAATCGAGTTAAATTGCTTTTCATGGGGTTTCTCCTCCCACTTCCGAATCTAAGGGCCGGGTGTAAACGGCATTTGTCCCGGCGGTAAAAGTACGTAAAGACGGGCCTCGTAATAGATAACCCGGAAATGCGCGCGGTGTCGCGACGCGGGCGGTCCGTTACAAACACTTACAGGCGCGTGGCGGAGGCAGTGGTAAATTAAAGCCGTGAACATCCTGGTCATAGACGACGACGCGGAGCTGTGTTCCCTGTTGGGTGAGTTTCTACGCCGCGAGGGCTTCACCATGGATTGCGAGCACGAGGGTCATCGGGGATTGCAGAAGGCCGCGCAGCCCGGCGTGGACCTGATAGTCCTGGACGTAATGCTGCCCGGCCTGGATGGATTTGAGATCCTGCGCCGCCTGCGCCGTGAGAGCAAGGTCCCGGTAATCATGCTGACCGCGCGCGGTGAGGATGTGGACCGCATCGTGGGCCTGGAGTTGGGGGCCGACGATTACCTGCCCAAGCCCTTCAACCCGCGCGAGCTGGCGGCGCGCATCCGCGCGGTCCTGCGCCGTTATGAGCTGCGTCCGGTGCCCGAAGGCCACGCGGGGCAGCGCCTGGAGATTAACGGCGTGACGCTCGACCCCGGATCGCGCGAGGTCCACTCGCGCGGAAAACGGGTGGATCTGACCACCTTCGAATTCGACATTCTGGAGATGCTGATGCGCGCGGCCGGGCGGGTGCTCTCGCGCGATGCCCTCATGGAGAACCTGTACAGCCGCAAGGCCACGCCCTTCGACCGCTCCATCGACATGCACATCAGCCACCTTCGTAAGAAGCTCGAAGAAGGCGAGGCTCTCATCAAGACCATCCGCGGCGTGGGCTATCAATTCTGCCGCACGCCCGAAGAGGGCGCCGCCGAATGAATTCGCTTTTCGCCAAAATTCTGCTATGGTTCTGGTGCACGCTGGCGATCTCGGTGGTGGGGTCGGCGCTCATCTCGGCGCTCGATGTCAACGAGAGCAATACGGACCGGCGGGCGCTCATCGGCCGCCTGGTCGCGAACGAGCTGGAGATGGCCCGCGCGGCCTATGAGTCAGGCGGCCGTCCGGCGCTGGCGGCCTGTATGGAGAATCTGCACAGCACCTACGATGCGTCCGGCATTCTCACCGACCAGAACGGCCGGGACCTCTTGACGGGCCAGGATCGCGCGTCCTTGGTGCGGCTGGCCCGCGCAGCTTCGCGCCCGCAGCTCGGCTTTCGCCTCTTCACCCTGCGCAACGGAATGGCAGCCAGGGCCGCGGACGACGGCCACTACTGGTTCTTTCTGCTGGTGCCGCGCGCCCGGCTGGGATCCTGGTTCCTGATGCCGGAGCACATGTTCATGCTGGCGGTAGCCGCGCTGATGTGCTACTGGCTGGCTTTCCATCTGACCAGCCCGGTGCGCGACCTGCAAAGGGCCGTGGAACGGTTCGGCCGAGGCGATCTTTCGGCCCGCGCCGGATCGCGCCGGCGGGACGAGCTCGGTCAATTGGCCCGCGCCTTCGACCGCATGGCCGGCCGCATGGAAAAGCTGGTAGGCGCCGAGCGGCGCCTCCTGCTCGATATCTCACACGAGCTACGCTCGCCCCTGGC
>Ga0326727_10026077_pt1 | contig 10888 bp, 7 predicted proteins | sample MB2enrmetagenome_FD_207643 | JGI IMG/M metagenome (GOLD analysis project Ga0326727, IMG submission 207643) | Lab enriched peat soil microbial communities from McLean, Ithaca, NY, United States - MB29MY | ecosystem: Environmental > Terrestrial > Soil > Wetlands > Peat | place: USA: New York... | reverse complement strand
CGCCACATTCTGGCCGGATTGGTTCCCGCGTCCGGTTCGGGAGTGAGTTCCTCGAATTGGCGGGCTTTTTCGAGTATCCGGGCCCCAGGCCAGATAAAGGAAGCGTCCCAGCGGGTGTTCTCGCCTATAGGCATGAATTCTATGAAACGCACGTCCACGGACAGTTCCCTGGCCAAGCGCAGGAAATCCGGAAGCTCGCCGTCGTTGACCCCCTGTAGGGCCACGACATTAATCTTCACCCTGAGCCCGGCCTCCAGGCATTCCTCTATTGCCCGGCGCACGGCCGGAAGCATGTCCCGGCCCGTAATCCGGGAAAAGGTCGTCGGCTTGAGCGAATCCAGGGAGATGTTTACCGCCTTCAAGCCAAGCCCGGCCAGCAGTTTGGCCCGGCCCGGCAGCAACGTGGCGTTGGTGGTCAGGCGAACGTCCATGCCAGGTACGGTGCCCATCACCTTTTCCAGGAAATCCATAAAACCGCGCCGCAAAAGCGGTTCGCCCCCGGTGAGGCGAATCTTGGCCAATCCCAGTGGCAGGGCCAGGCCGATGATGCGTAGATATTCCTCGTAACTGAGCATGTCCGCGTGGGACATGGTGCGGAAATTCCGTACGGGCCGACAATAAAAACAGCGAAGATTGCACCGGTCCGTGATGCTCAGACGCAGATAGTCGACCTTGCGGCCAAAACCGTCCACAAGCGCTTCGCCGGCTGGCGCGTTCATGCTGTACATGCTGGTCCCCTCTCCATACGGCACAGATCGCGCAGTTGGGACATCAGCCGGGGCAGCACGGCCACGGCCTCAGGGCTCAGGGCATCATCGGCTAGTTCGGGCAAATAAACGGCTTGCACGGTGACCACGACCACCTCCGCGCCGTACTTCCCTTGAAACCGGCGCAGCAAACCCAACGTGGGCGCCAGGTGCAGGAAGTCTCCGGTGGGATCGGCCCGCGAAAGGCCGCCCAGGGGCTGCGCGCGGATGCTGCCTGGTTCGCGGTCGGGCTCTTGGACCACGTCCGCAAGGATTACCCGGCGCGGCATGGCCTGAGACAGGGTCAAGTCCAACAACAAGGAGCGGATCGAGGTGCCGGCATCGACAAATACAGCGTTTTTTGGCGAATCGGGCGAGGCGGCCAGGGCAGCCGCGGCCATGGCCGCCAGACCGTCGTCGCCGAAGAGCACGTTGCCGCAACCGAAAACCACCACCTCGGCCCGAAACATGTCAGACCACATAGGCCGGCCCTCTAGTCTGGACTTATCTCCATTTGCTCGGGATCGAGCACGCAGCACATATGGCTGAATCTGGCCCGCAGGCCCATTTCCTTGGCCAGTTCAATGGTTTCCACGCTGGGGAAGGCTATGGCGTTTACCCCGGCGTTCAAGGCCAACTGCTCGATGAGCGCGGCCCTGTTGCCCGCGGGACGGGCGCAACCCAGGCTCAGAAAGGCCGTGGGGTTGGCCGTGCGGGCCAGGGCGATGAAGCGGCCGCAGTCCTCGGCATCCGGCGGGGTGACATTTTCCATGGCCGTATCCCGCTTGGGACAGAGCACCACGATCACGATCTTTTTAGGTCTCATGGCCGTGACCATGCGCAGGGCTTCCAACTCGCCTTGGATTTTCCCGAAATGAAGCCCCAACACCAGGTGCGGGGCCAGTTCCAGGCCGAACTTGCGGCAGCTCAGCATGAAATCCCGATAATCCTCGGTGGTCTTGTCCAGGTGGTAGACCTCGCGCACCGTTTCATTCGATCCGATGATGTCCACCATGACCTGGTCCACACCCACACGGCTGAGCCCGGCCAGCACTTCGTCAGGGGCCAAACCTGTATGGACCAGCACCTTGAAGCCCATTTCCTTCAGCCGGGCCAGAGCATCCATGAAAGGCAGCAGGGGCACAGCCCCGGTTGAGTCGGCTCCCCCGCTGATCAATAGGCCCTGGCAGCCGTTTTCCCGCAAGTGCCGGCCAGTGGCCACCAGGGAATCCGGAGTCTGGCAATCCAGCATGGTTTCCAGCAATTTGCCGCAACAGTGCTTGCAGTTCAGCACGCAATTCTTCCCGGTAACACTGATGCTGGCGAACCGTTCCTGCTCGTTGTGGTAAAACTCGTTGTTATAGTATTTAAAACCAGGCGCGGCGAACATAACCGTGCGCGCATGATTCTGACAACGCACCCGCCAGGCGTCGCCAAGCAATGAACTCAACGGGGCGGACATGACATCCGCCAAATCCGCTGCAATGCCTGGTGAATTCATATCATTGCTTCCACTTGCACCAATGTTACCCTACGCTCAATACACACCTATTTGCGAAGTTATGTCATCAATGTCAGCGGCCTCCGGGGCGAAAGGGAAATTGCGCATGGGCTGCGAAGGCCGCTCGTTGCCGAATGGCCGGTTGCAGGCCACGGCTCCGTCCGCGCCAGGGCATCCCGAGGTCATGAAGGGTGTGCCCGAGCTTATTATGGTTTCCAACTGTTCGGCGGGCAGGCCGAAGTCCACCACTTGGCCATCGGCGTTGAAGGTCATACGCTCCAGGCCGCCCAGGCCCTCGTTGATCAGGAAACGGGCCAGTTGCACGCGCCGATAATTTCCCATTTGAGGCTGGGCCTGGTGTTCCATGTTCGTGCCCCGCTCTGGGAAAAAGGAAAAGAGATGGGTGGCTGCGCCCAAGTCCTGGGCCCGCTGTATGGCCGTAACGGCCTGCCGCTCGGTTTCGCCTATGCCCACGATCAGGTGTATGCCCACCATGCCCGGTCCAAAAAACCGCACTCCCTCGACCACGGCGCGCCAGTAGTCTTCCCATTTGTGCGGACCACGCACTCCCGCGCCCCGGTGTTGCTCGAACAGTTCCTTGGTGGAGGCGTCGACGGCGATGCCTATGCGGTCCACCCCGGCTTCCCGGACCTTGGCCAGCCATTGGTCGTCCGAGGGACTGGTGCTGGGGGTTAGCAAGGCGCTGACCGGCAGGTCCGTGCCGTGGCGCACGGCCCGGGCCACCTGGCACAAGTCCTCCAGGGCCCGGCCGTGGGTGACCATGGAAACGCACGCCCGGCGCAAATCATGGGGATGCGTGCGCACCCGGTCCAGCAGGTCTTGCAGGGGATAAGCGGACCAGGGCACGCGGATGAATGTCTTGTCCTTGGAACGTGAGCGGGCCAGGCCGCAGTACGCGCAGTTGGCCGAACAGCCTTCTTCGTAGGTCAACAGCAGATTGAGGCAGGTAAGCTGGGCTTCCCGGTGAAAGAGCCCGTCCATCATGCCCAGAGTCATGACCCCGGCCAGGCTGGTCTTGACGTATTCCGGACTGTTCATGCTCGTCTCCTGACTTTTCGGCCCCAGCCGGGACATTTCGTCCCCGCAGGCGCGTTGGTTGCGGAATTACCGATCCGTTCGCCCCTTGAGGGGAATCTTCAGCTCGTGCATCTTGCGGTAGATGGAGCTGCGGCTGATACCCAGTATTTTCGCGGAAGCCGCGATGCTGTTGGTGCGCTCCAGGGTGAAAACGATGGCCCGGCGCTCCACCTCTTCCAAGGGGAGCAGTTCGGCCTCCTGCCGGCCCTGCCCCTGCGGTTTGATGTGGCCGCCCAGTTCCGGGATGTCCCCCAGATCGAGCACGCCGCCCGAGGCCATGATGGCCGCGCGCTCCAGCACGTTCTCCAGTTCCCGCACGTTGCCGGGCCAATCGTACCTGCACAGCTCCTGCAGGGCCCTGGGAGTGAGGCTCTCCGCCATCTTGCCCATGCGGGCGCTGATCTGGGGCAGGAGATGGCTGATCAGCAAGGGGATGTCGTCCCTGCGCTCCCGAAGCGAGGGGATGAGCACCGTGACCACGTTGAGCCGATAATAGAGGTCCTCGCGCATGGCCCCTTCATTGACCCTGGCCAAAAGATCCCGGTTGGTCGCGGCCACCACGCGCACATTGATGCTGATGGGCTTGTGTCCGCCCACCCGCACGATCTGGCGCTCCTGCAGCACGCGCAGCAGCACGGTCTGCAAATCCAGGGGCATGTCCCCGATTTCGTCCAGGAAAATGGTGCCGCCATGGGCCAGTTCGAACTTGCCCGGCCGGCCGCTCCGGCTGGCCCCGGTGAAGCTCCCGGCCTCATACCCGAAGAGTTCGCTTTCGATGAGGGTGCGGGGAATGGCGCTGCAATTAACGGCGATAAACGGCCCCTTGCGGCGGCTGCCGTTGTGGATGCTCTGGGCGAACAGCTCCTTGCCAGTGCCGCTTTCGCCCAAAAGCAAGACCGTGGAGTTGGTCAAGGCGGCGCTGCGGGCCAGGTCCCGGGCTTTGAGCAGCACGGGGCTGGTGCCGATGATGTTGTGGAAGGTCAGGTGGGCCTGGGCCCCGGCCATCTCCGTGACCAGGCGGTGGACCTCCTTGCCTTCGATGAGGATCACCCCGCCGGCGAAAGTCTCGCTGCCCACGCTGATCGGTCGGACGCTGATGGTGAAGCGCTGGCTTTTTTTCTCCCTCTCCAGGGTCACTTCCATATTGTCCATGACCAGACCTTTTTCCATCATGCGCGACAAGGGCGGCGTGCAGTTGAAGACCAGGTCTATGTGCTTGCCCACCACTTCCTCGGCGTCCAGGCCGAGGATATTGGCGGCCGCGTGATTGACGAACTTCACCTCTTCCCTGGAGTTGAGCGTGACTATGCCCTTGGGCACCGTGGACAGGGTGGCGTCAAGCCAGCTCTTGATGGCGATTTCGGTGTCCAGGGCCTGTCGGTTGTTCATCTCCCCTTCGATGAGCTTGGCCGTCATGGCCACCATGCCCAGGGTATGGGGATGCGTCCGGTCGCAAGCCATGGACAGGTTGAGCACGCCGGCCAGTTCCTCCCTCCGGAAGATGGGCGCCGCGCTGCAAGTGATCTCATGTTGGGAAAAGCAGTAATGCTCTCCGCCCACGATCTGCACGGGCTGGCCGATGGCGATGGCCGTGCCCACGGCGTTTGTGCCGGTTTCGTGTTCCGTCCAGATGGCCCCTTCCACCAGGTTGATACGCCCCTGACGCCGCAACTCTTCGGGATCGCCGGAGAGCAGCAGGACAACCCCCTCCTCATTGGTCAGAAAAATCACCGTGCCCAGATTGCCCACCAGGCTGCAGAGGGTGTCCAAATATGGCCGGGCGATGGCCAGGAAATCCTTGCTGCGCTTTTTGCGGATGGCGATTTCCTCGGGGGAAAGCACTTGCTGCGCCCCGGATATGAAAGGATCCACCTTCATGGTGGCGCAGCGTTTCCAGGATTCGCGCACCAGTTCGCGGACATCGGTGGAGATGACGCCCTCGTAGATGAAGCGCTCCCATTCCCCTCGCTTGGGTGGCGACGAGTTGTCCGCGGACGTATCAATGGGTTTTAGCATTGGCATAGGCAACCATCCGTTACCGTGTTACCGGAAACCGCTTTTGCGCCCCAGGCCGCACACCATCGATCAGCCTTGCCCCCGGATCTCCGACGATCGCGGACCTTGAGCGGCACGGCCTTGCACGGCCCGGGCCTTGTCCACGGCGGCGAGCACGGCCGTGGTCAGGTCTTCCTGGCTCACCCCGGGCAAACAGGCCTGATGTTTACGCAGGAAATATCCCACAACCCCGCCCACGGCCTCCCAATCGGCGGTGGCCGTTCTCAGCCCCGCTTCCAGATCGTGGACGAAACGGGGCGGGTAGGCGATGAAATCACCGGTTATAAGCACGGACATGAAGCGCCTTAAGGTTCTGTCGAGCCTGACGTTCACCCGGATCAGCCCGCCCGGGGCCTTGTGGTTGGCCCAAGCGTCCACGGTGTGGATGACCCCACCCTTCTCGCCCATGATCCATTTTTCCGAGGTGAAGTCCGGGAGCTTTTTCTCCAGCAGGGACAGCTCGCCTGGGTTTAATTCCCCCGGGGTGAAGCGAAAGTCAAAGTATTCGGACAAACCGGCCAGCAAGGCTTCTTCCAAGCGTTCGCGCTCCGGGATAAATCCCAGTTCTTGCCCCACCCAGGTGACCCGGTCCCTAAAGGAGGCGCAGGCCTTGTCCCCCAGCTTCTCCAGGGACAGACGCAAAACGCGCAGCATCTCGTCCACGTCGAAATCCACCAACAAGCTGCATTGGAAGACCATGGCCTCTCCCACCTCGCCCCCGCTGGTGCCCGCGATCTTGCGTCCGCTTACCTCGATGTCGTTGACCGGCCTGTGGGCCGCATTAAGACCCAGCTTGCGCAGTCCGCCGACCAGGGCTTGGCACATGACCCGGTAAAGGGTGGTCACGTCCGCCGGAATGCCCGGGGTGGCCTTTGAGGCATACAACTCCAGGCCCAGCTCGGCCTGCCCGCAGTACAAGGCCCCGCCGCCGGTGATGCGCCTATTTATTTGCACCCCGCTTCCCCGGCAGTACTCGACATTGACCTCCAGGGCGGTATTCTGGTGCAGACCCACCAAGGCGCACCGGGGAAAGCGCAAAAAGCGCAGGGTATTCGGACAAGTCCCTTGGTCGCGGGCCTCCATGATGACCGCGTCCAGGCACATGTGCTCGGCCGCGCCGCACGGCCCGGTATGCAGAAGACGGAAATCCAGCAAATTCTCGTCATTGGTCATATGCTTGCTCGATTATTCAAAAGTTCTCACACCGCCTATGCCCCGAAGGAGCATTTGGGGTAAGTGCAGGTTTTGCATTCCAGACACAAACCGCCCTCGCCCATGCGGGCCAGATCGCGGCGGGTGAGCGGCACCCCGGCCAGGACCCTGGGCAGGAGCAGATCAAAGCCCGTGGTCTTGAAATAAAGGCCGCAGGCCGGCACCCCCATGATCCTGGCCCCGCGGATATTTCCCAGCAGGGTCATGGCCCCGGGCAGCACCGGCATGCCGTAAAGCTCGTTTTCCAGGCCGCTTTCCTCCAAGGCCTTGCGGGTCACGTCGTCGGGGTCCACCGAGAGCCCGGCCGTGGTGACGATAAGCTCGGCCCCGGCCTGGAGCAGGTCCTGGATGGCCTGGCCGATGGCCTGGCAGACGTCGGGCGCGATCAGGGATTTGACCACCCGACAGCCGTACCGTTCCACCTTGGCCGTGATGATGGGGATGAACCGGTCCTGGATGACCCCCTCGTACACCTCGTTTCCCGTGGCCAGGATACCCACCTTGGCCGGATGCAGGGGCAATACCGAGAAAATGGGCTCATCGCCTAGGACGGACAAGGCTTTGCGCAGATTCGTCCTGGCTAGGAACAGGGGGATGGGCCGCACCCCGGCCAGGCGCATGCCTTGCTCCACCTTGGCGAAACCATGCCGGCTGGCGCACATAACTCCAGGGACGAGGTTGAAGGCTTCAAGCCGATCCGCGTCCACCATGAACAAACCGTCTCTGGCTGCGGTAAGCAGGATCTTGCCTTCGCGCGGGGGCAGGGAATATTCCACCCCTTCCCCGGCCATGGCCCGGGCAAAGGCCTCGGAGGCCTCGTCCTCATGGGCCCAATCCCCGACCTTGAACTGCTCGTCCTTGATGAAGACATGGGCCTTGCCGATGTGGCGCAGGTGATCCACATCGCTATCCCGCAAAACTTGATTCTTGAGAAAGGCCGATTTTTTGCTTTTGCCGGGCAACACCTCGGTCATGTCGTGCAGCAAGGCCTGGTCCAGGGCCTCTTGCACCGGCACCGCCCGCAGGCCCGGCACCAGACGGTCGGCCCCCTTTTCTTCAGGAACATCCGCATAGGGCGATTCGCCTTGGCAGGCCCGGCAGATTGAACCGTCGCGCAACGGAAAAGCCTCGGTGCAGACCGGGCATAGGCCGATGCTGCCCTGGCCCTTGTGCTTCTTGACCAGTTCCTGGGGGCGCATCAAAACCGGCCCGCGGGACAACATGCCCTCCCCGGCCGAACGGATGGCCTCGATAAGGGCTTGAGGGTCTTGCTCCTTTTTTTCCACCAGGATGAAGAACCAGTCCCTTATGGCCGGCCAGGCCTCGATCTTGGCCGGGTCCAGCCATACCCGCACGCCTTCGCCGCTGTGCTTGTCGTAAAGGCTAAGGGCGTAGCGGCCCAGGTTCAACACCCTGAGCCAGCCGTTGCCCACCGTGCAGGGAGTGAGCAGCTGCACCGCGTCCGGAAGGCAAGATTTGGTTTCGCTGACCGCGTCGTAAAGCACGCCTTGGGGCAGGCCGCGCTTGGCCATCTCCACCATGTAGCCGCCGATGAGCAAACCCGGGGCCGCGTATCCGTGAAAGGCCTCCACACGCGAGCGATATTGGTCAAAGGTCAGTTCGCCGATATTCATGCCTGGTCCCCGCTGCGCCCGCTTCGAGCGATGTTTGAGGCCTCGCGCCTATCCGGCCTCACTCCTGCCCTTCGTCCAGCACCGACAGGAGAAATTCGGTGATCTCCATGATCCTCACCCGGGCCTTTTCCCTGCGCGCCGCGGCTTGCAGGGTTCGGCGGCACTGCTGGCAGCCCGTGACCACCACCGGGGCCCCGGTGCGCTTGATCATGGCCATCTTCAGGCTCCCGATGCGCTCGGAAAGACCCTTGTCCGCCATTTCCAGGTTGCCGCCCCCGCCGCAGCACAGGGCCTGCTCGCGGTTCTTCTCCATCTCCACCAGCTCCAGGCCCGGCACGCAGCGCAGCAGCTCGCGCGGTTCCTCGTATATGCCGTTGTTGCGGCCGAGGTCGCAGGGATCATGGTAGGTGACGGCCCGGTCAAAGCTCTTGAATTTCAGCCTGCCGGCCCTGGCCAGCTCCAGAAGAAACTGGCTGCTGTGCTGCACGGGCACGGGCAGCGGCTTGCCCAGCAAGGCCGGATATTCATGCTGCCACATGTGCACGCAGCCCGGACAGGTGCTGACGATACGCCCTGGCCTCAGATCCTCGATCTTGCGCACGTTGCCGGCGGCCACTTCGGGCAGCTTGTCCGCGACGCCTCCGGCCACCAGGGGAAAGCCGCAGCAGATTTCATCCGCCCCCATGGTGGCGAAGTTCACCCCGGCCTTGAGGAACATCGTGGCCGAGGCCTGGGCCACGGCGTAGGCCGCGGGATACAGCGAAGCCATGCAGCCGATGAAATAGAGCACCTCGGCGTCCTTCTTGCCGGCCACGTCCTCGGGCACGTTCTCCACGTTCTCGGTCCACAGCAAGCGGTTGGCTTCGTCCTCGCCGGCCATGTTCCCCTTGGTCATGATCATTTCGCGCAAGGACTGCATGACCTCGGGGGCCTTGCCCTGGCCGGCCAATTCCTTGCGCAGGCCCAGCCACATGGTGCGCGGGTCCAGGCCGGTGATGCAGGCCTCGCGGCAGGCCCCGCACAGGGTGCACTGAAACGCGCGGCTGGCCATGGTGGGGGGGATTTCATCCCCTTTGCCCAGGGAATCCAGGATGGCGAATTTGCCCCTGGGGGAATAGGACTCCCACCCGCCGGCCGAGTACGCCGGGCAGGCGTCCCGGCAGTAGCCGCAATGGGCGCAGACGGAGAGAGCCTCGCTTACGTTCGTGCAGTATTGTTTCGCGTCCAAGGCCAAACCCTCCTCATTGTCCCGAGGCAAAGCGCTGAAGCAGGCTGCCCATGTTGGATCCCAGAGAAAAAAGGCCCGGCGAGAGCAGCTTGGGCCATTCGTAGTGTTTGCCCGGATTCATTATGCCCTGCGGGTCCAAAGATTTCTTGCGCCCGCGCAGCTTGGCCAGTTCCTCTGGGCTGTAGATGCTTGGCAAGTAAGGAGTGTTCCACAAGCCCACGCCCACCGGGTGCCCCCCCAAGCGGGCGGCGATCTCGTGCAAGCGGCAGGTCACGGACATGGCGATCATATAGGACAGAGCTTTGCGCCGGTCCGTCAGATAGCCGGTGAACACCGACATGCGCTCGGCTCCCACCACGGTGCCGTAGGTGTAGAAATGGGTCTTGAGCTGCCGGCCCAGCTTGGCCACGGCCCGCTGGTATTCCCCGAGCCTGGCCGGGGCGAGCCAATCCTCGGCGGCCAGCACCGTGGGCCCCAGGCGTTTGACGCTCAAATGCCGGAAGCGGTCCTCCCATTCGGCCTCGGCCAACAGCCGGGGCAATACCTTGCCACCTTGCCGGAAGACCGCCTCCCCCACCCTTAGGCTGCCCTGGCTCACGGCCTCGGCCTCGCCCTCGTAGTCCACAGCCAGCACATCGCCGTCAGGGGCCGCATGACCCATGCGCTTTTGCAGATCGAAATAGGAAGAATGCAGAAAGGACATGTTGTACGGCCGGGCCTGGCCGCTGGCCAGATCCATGGCCGCCCGGCCCAGGGCTTCCAGGTCGTCGAAGGATACGAGCCAATGCGCCTCGCTTTCCGGAGATCGGCGTATGCCCAAGGCCACCCTGGTCACTATGCCCAGGGTGCCGTCCGATCCGGCGAACCAGGCCGTTGGCGGAGCAGAATCCGGGGTGATCCAGCGGATTTCCCCGGAGGCCAGCACCACCTCCATGCCGACCACCTGATCGATGAGGGCCCCGTAAGCCAGGCTGCCCACGCCGTAGCCTTCCATGTTTATCCAGCCGCCCACCGTGGCGGTGGGGGCGCTGGTGGGATAAGTACGCACGGCCCAACCCAGGCGGCGCAAATGCCGGTCCAGGGGCAGCCAGCGACAGCCGGCCCCCACCATGACCGTACTGGACTGCTCGTCCACGTCCTCGATTTGGTCCAGGCCGCAAAGATCCAGGCAAATTCCCCTCTTCACGGGTACGGCGTTGAAGAACCCGGAGGAAGCGCTTCCCCTGGGGGTGACAGGAAGGCCGTTGGCCTTGGCGTATTCCACCACGGCCGCCACTTCCTGGGCATCGACCGGCCTGGCCACCAGGTCGGGGATGTTTTCGATCTTGAGGGCCGAGCGCAGAAGAGGCGGTATGTCCCCAAGATCGCGACCGTAGGCCACCCTCTCGCACCAGTCGTCGGTGATGCGCTCACC
>Ga0326727_10026074_pt1 | contig 10889 bp, 9 predicted proteins | sample MB2enrmetagenome_FD_207643 | JGI IMG/M metagenome (GOLD analysis project Ga0326727, IMG submission 207643) | Lab enriched peat soil microbial communities from McLean, Ithaca, NY, United States - MB29MY | ecosystem: Environmental > Terrestrial > Soil > Wetlands > Peat | place: USA: New York... | reverse complement strand
TGGCGCCGGGAGGAAACGTGATCAGCACTCGAATCGGGCTGGAGCCGGTCAGTTCCGCGTCGAGCCGGCTGCTCGCCTGCGTCGCCTGCGAGTTGCTGGGAACCTCCTCGGCGATCCGATAGCTTGGCTTCAGGCCCGAATAATCGAAGGCCAGCGCCCCCACGACGGCAAGGGCCAACAGGCTGTAGAGGGCCGGCCGACGCACCATGCGCCGGGCGACCCACCCGCAGAAGCGCCTAAGCGCGGTGACGCCGGGGTCGGCCGTCTTGATATTTGCGACGAACCGCGCCTCGTCGCCGATCAGGAGAACGCCGAACACGGGAACGAGCGAAAGGACGGTGACGAGCGCGATGACGGTCGCAATGGAGCCGGCCTCGCCGAATCCGCGGATGAGGTCGCTCGAGGACGTCAGAAGGCCGAGCAGCGACAGACCGGCAGCGGCGTGTATGAGGACGCATGCGGGTCCGACGACGAGCACCGCCTTGCGGAAGGCCGCGCGCTTGTCGTCGCCCGCCATGAGGCGGTCCCGGGCGGCGAAGGTGAGCTGCATGCTGTCGGAAAAACTGATCACCATGATGAGCGGTGTCATCACGTTCAGGAACATGTTGAGCCTGAACCCGATCCAGCCGAGCATCCCGAGGGCGAACACGATCGCAATGAGCGGGGGGCCGGCTGCGACGATCATCAGCGAGAGCCGCCTGAAGAAGAGGGCGGCAATGGCGCAGCCGAGCGCGAAGCCGACCGCATTGTAGAGCACGCGGTCGCGCTCGAGCGCATTGCGGATCTCGAGCTGCATCACCGGGACTGCAGCCGGTCGCTCTCGACGATCTTGGGGTCGAGCGAGAGGACGATCAGAGCGAGCCTGCCGTCGTCCGACAGGAGCTTGCCTCGGATGAGCTCATTGCTGGTCACGCGCTCGATGAGCCGTTGATAGTCTGCCCCTTGCGGTAAATTTTCTGGGAACAACGGCGCCGGGAGCCCCCCGTTCGGCGACGGCTGGCGGGCGGAGAACATCGAGATCGCGCCGCGCGCCCCGTCGATCAATTGCAGATCGGTGACCAGCGAGCGCAGCTTCTCGATTGACTCGCGCTCGAGCAGCTTTGTTCCGGAGACGACGACCAGCACGTTGTATTCGCTCGAGGGAAACTCCCGCGAAACCCGCTCGTACAGCTCAAAAGCCGGCGAGTTCGAGCGGAACAGCTGGCTGAGGGAGTCGTCGACCTTGATCCTCTCGATCCCGAGAGCCGCCAAAACGACGAGTCCCAGCGCGATCGCAAGCGAGAGTCTGGGCCCGCGGAACGGGATGAGCCCGAACCGTTCGAGCCCGAGCGCAATGGCATGCGCATATGAGCCCTTGGCCTCGGCGGCCTGGACGGTCCGATGCTGCAAATTCCCGTCTTTCGTTGCCTGATTCCTCCTGCGCGGGTATGTCCCACGAGGAACCAGGTATCCAGGCGGAATGAACGCCCGGGCGGCGATTTGGCTCCCGCGGCCGGCGAAGATAGCCGGCCGTTCCTCCTCGTCGCTGACGGACCCTGGGGAATGGCGGAACGCCCATGAGGTTGTCAGCGTTCCAGCCGTTGTGTAGCCCGATCCTGAGGCAACGACTGGTCAGCCCGTGGAGCTGTTTCTCGCCGCAGCGCTGCTGTTTCTGGAATCGCTCCTGCTTCTAAGGGCACTGCGCCAGCGCGCCGCCCTGCGATCCCTCATTCCAGATGAGACGTCGCCCGGGGCGGACGCCGCCGCGGTCGAAGTGATCGTACCCGCGCGCAACGAAGCAGCCAACATTCGCGAGTGCCTGGAAGGCCTCGTCGTCCAAACCTATCCGCCCGGGAAACTCCGCATCATTGTGGTCGACGACGATTCCGACGACGGCACCAACGAAATCATCGCCGCGTTCGCACAGCGCCATCCTCTCGTCATGTGCTTGCGCAGCGGCCCGCTGCAGGCCGGCTGGACAGGTAAGACGCAGGCCTGCTGGCGCGGGGCGGCCGCAGCCTCGCCCGATGCGGAATGGCTTGCCTTCGTCGACGCGGACATGCGCGTCGAGCCGGCCCTCATCGCAAGCGCGGTCGCAGAGGCTGAACGAGGGGTAGGCCTTCTTTCTCTAGCGCCGAAACACCGTCTCGTGACCTTCGCGGAACGGTTGATGATTCCGTGCGGTCTCTATCTGTTGGGATTTCGCCAGGATCTTGCGAGCATCCGTAGCCTAGGCGGCGGTGAAGCGAATGTCGCGGGGCAGTTCATGCTGATCCGTCGCTCGGCGTATCAGCAGGCAGGTGGACACGCCGCCGTCGCGGGGGCGATCTGCGAAGATCTTGAACTCGCAAGGCGGATGAAAAAGTCCGGGTTCTCCATCGCGCTGATGGACGGATCGCGGCTCCTCTCGACCCGCATGTATTCGGGATGGGCGACGCTCTGGCCGGGCTTCGCCAAAAACGTCCTGGAAATGTTCGGCGGCGTTCGCTCGACCTTGACGACGGCGGCCGTCGCGGTCGCCCTGAGCTGGTCCTTCGTCATTTTGCCTATCATCGTTTACGTCATGTGGGGCGGAGGGCCGCTTGAAGGATCGATCGCTCTCGCCTTGGCGGTCGCCGCCGCCGCAGCCGCGGTCGGCTTCCACGTCGCCGGCGCCGCGCACTTTGGCGTCCCCCTGTGGTACGGCCTCCTGTTTCCGCTCGGATACACTTTGGGCGGGGTCATCGCCCTGGATGGCCTTCGCCGGCGCCTCACCGGCCGCGTGCCCTGGAAGGGCCGCGTCTATCCATGAGTGAGCCGCGCCACAAGGGGTCGGAGAACGGCGCCTCCGAGGCGGTCGACGTGGTGGCCGTTCTGCTCATCGCCCTCGCGGTCATCGTCTTCTTCTACTTCATTCACATCGTGCTGTTGCCGTTTGTTTTCTCGGCGGTGATAGCCTTCGTGCTCACTCCGTTGATCGACTGGCTGGCGACGACGATTCGGGCGCCCCGGGTCGCGGTCGCGCTGGCGGTCTTCCTGGTCTTGCTGGGTCTGATCGGAATCGCAGCCTATCTCATCGTGCCGGGGCTGCTGAATGACGGCTATCGTGCGGTTTCGCATCTGCAGGAGCTGATCGAGGGCGTGCTCAAGAATCTGCTCGGGAACGCTCCGGTTCAAATCCTTGGCCAGTCGGTGTCCGCCTCCGACATCGGCGCCGCCGCCGTCGCGAAGCTGAGGACGCTGCTGCAACAAGGCGGCGCCGTGAGCACTCTCGCCGAGTGGACCTTCGGCGGCGTCTTCGGCGTCTTTCTGACGTTGACCCTGCTGGCCTATTTCCTGGTCAGCGGCGAGCAGGTGGTGAGGGGCCTGCTCTGGATTTTCCCTCCCGACTGGCGGCCTGTGACGGCTCGCATCTTCGATGCGCTTCGACCGATCCTCTTTCGCTACTTCGCCGGGATCGCGATCGTCGTCGTCTATGCCGGCTGCGCCGCATACATCGGGCTCGGCCTCTTTCTCGGCCTTCGGCACGCGGCGCTCCTCGCAGCGCTCACCGGGCTCTTGGAGGTTCTGCCGGTCGTCGGGCCGGCCTTGTCGGCGGTGATTGCCGGCCTGGTCGCGCTCCAGGAGGCAAAAAGCGTGTGGAGCATCGTAGCGTATGTGGTCTACGCTGCAGCGCTCAGGCTTTCGATCGATCAGCTGATCGGGCCGTTGGTGCTCGGCAACGCGGCGCGCGTTCACCCGACACTGGTGATCTTCTGCTTCCTGGCCGGGGGAGCCCTGTTCGGAATCGTCGGCGTAATTCTCGCGGTTCCGTTCGCTTTGACAGTCAAAGTCTCACTGTGTACCATCTATGAGGAGCCGATCGGCGGCCGGCAATGAGAACCTACTGCGGCGAATCGCCGCGCGACCCGACGGGACTTGAAACTTTCCCGGATTTGGTGCGTTATCTGCACCGGCTGGAGGCGCTGCATTGCGGGGCGCGCGGTATGACTGTGGAAACGTCAGTCCAGCGTTCTTTTGCTCGCGTCGTTTTTGCTTTCGACAGTCGGCTTCGTCGGCGGAATGGAGTCTTCGATTACATCGATTCTCGCGATTGCATCCTGCGCATGGAACTTGCGCGCGCCGGGCGCCGGATCGATCTGCCGGACGGCGTCCGTCTGGAGCCGGCCGATCGGATCATCGAACTCCATTACCGAAACGAATATTTTCCTTCCATGGGCGCCGAGGGCGCGACGGTCGCCTGGGCGGGACGCGTCATGAGACTTATGGACCTGTCGTTGAAAGAGCTTTGTGAATATCTGCAAAGCCGAACCGACCTGGACGATGTGGCGGCCATTCGGGCGGTCACGCTGCTGAGGAGCCTCGATCAGGCGGCCCAGTTCGGGCGGCTTGCTTCCCGTTTCGGCTTTGAGCCCGTGCCCGAACGGGACTCGCTGCGGCGCCGGCTGAGCCGCGCCGGCCAGAACGTGGTCAGCCTCCTGCTGATCTTGGCGAGCAATCCGAGGGCCGCGCATCTCGACCTTCTGCTCTGCCGTGGGACTCCTTTCTTCATCTCACGGCGCAGACTGGAAGAGAGGTATCGGGAGCGGAGCGGACGGTCGTCTTCGGACGGGCTCTCATGACCGTCGGCGCGGAGGCGGACCTGGCGGCCTGGATCGGCGGCGCGTGCTCGCTCGCCGCGGCGCTTGGCGTCCTCTACCTTGCTCTGGCTTCGTTTCTGATCACGCGCTTCCGGATGGGGCGCCGCGGCCCCACGGCCCGCTGCCCGGCGGCGTCGATACTTGTTCCGCTGTGCGGCGAAGACTCTGAGCTGCGCGAACGACTCTTGGCCTTGTGCCGGCAGACCTATAGCGGCGCGCTCCAGCTCGTCTGCGGCGTGAGCGATGCCGCCGATCCGGCGGTGGGCATCGTCAAATCCGTCGCCGCGGAGATCCCCGACGTCCGGATCGATCTGAAGGTCGACGCAAGGCAGCACGGCGGCAACCGCAAAATCTCCAATCTCATCAACATGGCGCCGCTGGCGCAGGCGGAATTTGTGGCCATCATCGACAGCGACATTCTGGTCGGCCCAAACCATCTTTCGGACCTCGCGAGCGAACTCGAGAGGCCCGGCGTCGGCGCGGCGACGTGTCTCTATCACGGCGTAGGCGGGACCGGCCTGTGGTCCTCGCTGGCTGCGCTCAGCATCAATGCGGATTTCCTTCCGAGCGTCGTCGTGGCCTTGAGCCTCGGGGCGGCGCGTCCCTGCTTCGGCTCGACGATCGCCCTGCGCAGGAGAACTCTCGAGGCCATCGGGGGCCTTCGGGCCTTCGCCGATTGTCTGCATGACGACTACGCGATCGGCGAGCGTCTTCGCGAGGCGGGGTACGCGATCGCCATTCCGCGCTTCTCGGTCGCGCATGTCTGCCGGGAGCGGACGGCGCGCGCGCTCATACAGAACCAGATTCGCGCCGCGCGCACGATCCGGATCATCAATCCGAGAGGCTACGCGGGTTCGATCATCGCCCACCCGGCGGCGTTCGCGATTCCCGCGACGCTGTTGGGCTCCGCTCACGGAGTGCCTCTGCTCCTCCTTGCCCTGGGGGGGCGACTGGTTCTCTGCCTCTCGGTCAAGCGCGCCTTTTCACTGGAGCGCCAGACCTATTGGCTGCTGCCGCTCTATGACCTCCTCTTTCTTTTCGTGTACGCTGCAAGCTTCTTCGGCAACGGGATTTCATGGCGCGGCGAGCGCTATCGCCTGAAGTCGGACGGCACTCTCGTCCACGACCCGCAGTGAGGAGGGCTTTTCGTGCGAACCTTGTTCCTTCAGGCGCCATCCTATGACGGTTTCGATGGCGGGGCCGGGTCCCGATACCAGGCCCGCCGCGAAATCCGGTCGTTCTGGTATCCGACCTGGCTCGCGCAGACGGCGGCGCTCGTTCCCGACAGCAAGCTGATCGACGCGCCTCCGCACGGACTCCGCGCGGAGGACATTCTGCGGCAGGCGCGCGACTTCGAGCTGGCGGTGCTGCATACGTCGGCGCCGTCCTTCTCGAGCGACGCCGCCACGGCGGCCGCGATGAAAGAGGCCAATCCGAAGCTCAGGATCGCCATGGTTGGGGCGACCGTCGCAGTCGAGCCGCAGAAGAGCCTGGCGGCGGCGACGGCCGTCGATTTTGTCGCCGGCGCGGAGTTCGACTTCACGATCAAGGAGGCGGCGGAGGGCCGGGACCTAAGCTTGATCAGCGGCCTGTCGTACCGCGACAAGCGAGGCGCGATCGTTCATAATCCGCCGCGCCCCCTTCTCGAGGACATGGACAGGCTGCCGTTCGTGTCGCCGGTCTACAAAAGGGACCTCGACGTTCAAAAGTACTTCATCGGTTATCTGAAGCACCCCTATCTGTCCTTTTACACTGGGCGAGGCTGCAAATCGCGCTGCACATTCTGTCTCTGGCCGCAGACGGTCGGCGGCCACCGCTACCGGACCAGGAGCGTCGGGCACGTGGTGGAAGAGGTGCGCTGGGCATTGCGCGCCTTCCCTGAAGTCAAAGAGATATTCTTCGACGACGACACCTTTACCGACGACCCGCCGCGCGCCGCCGAGATCGCGCGCGAGCTGGGCAAGCTCGGAGTCGTATGGTCGTGCAACGCCAAGGCGAATGTCGGCCGCGACCTGCTCAAAACGATGCGCGCGAACGGCCTCCGCCTTCTCCTGGTCGGCTACGAGTCTGGCAATCAGCAAATCCTGCACAACGTCAAGAAGGGCATGCGCGTGGATGTGGCGAGGCGCTTCACTCGCGATTGCCACGAGCTCGGGATCGTCATCCACGGCACATTCATCATCGGCCTCCCCGGCGAGACCAAGGAAACGATCGAGGAGACGATCCGTTTCGCCTGCGAGATCAATCCCCACACCATTCAGGTTTCGTTGGCCGCGCCTTATCCGGGCACCGAACTCTATCGGCAGGCGGTGGAGAATGGCTGGCTGGATTCCGAGCATGGCGAGCTGATCGATAGCCGCGGGCTGCAGGTCGCGCCGCTGCGCTATCCTCAGCTTGACTACCAGGAAAGCTTCGATTCGGTCGAGGCGTTCTACAGACGGTTCTATTTCCGGGCCTCGAAGATCGCCTCGATCGTTTCCGAGATGGCGCGCAGCCGCGAAATGCTTGGGCGAAGGCTGCGAGAGGGGGTCGAGTTCATGTCGTTCCTGCGCGAGCGCAGGAGACTTCCGGCTTGAACTGTGTCGTCATCACCGCAGACGATTTTGGCCTTGCGCGCGAGGTGAACGATGCTGTCGAAATCGGTTGCTCGAGGGGCATACTTTCGGCGGCGAGCCTCATGGTCTCGGCCGCCTTTGCCGAGGACGCGGTTGAGCGCGCCTTGAGGCTGCCGCGCCTGCGGGTCGGCCTTCATCTCGCGCTGACCGACGCCGCGCCGATCTCGTCGCCGAGGCAAATCCCGCGTCTGGTGGACCAAGGAGGGCGTCTGCGCTCGGACCTTGCCCGCTTCGGGCTGGAACTCGCGGTGAGCGAAGCGGCGCGGGCGCAGATGCGGGCGGAAATCGAGGCGCAGTTCCGCGCCTTCCGCTCAACGGGCCTGCGTCTCGATCACGTCAACGTCCACCGGCATTTTCATCTGCATCCGATTGTCGCGGCTATGGTCATCGACATCGGCTCGAGATTCGGCGCGCATGCTATGCGAGTGCCTCGAGAGCCGCGACGAGTCGTTCAGTCGCGCAACTTCAGCGGAAGGATTGTCGAAGACCTTTGTTCGCGCCTGCTCAAACGTCGCGCGCAGCGCTCGGGCGTCGTGACGCCCGAGGCCGTCTTCGGACTGCGGTGGTCAGGCAAGGTGACGCGCGAGCGGTTGCGCCTCTTGCTGGAGAGCCTGCCTTGTGGCTTCTGGGAAATCTACTTGCATCCGGCGACACGCGACGATTTTCCAGGCCACGCGCCGGGGTACCAATACGTTGAGGAGCTCGGAGCTCTAATCGATCCGGCGAACGCCGAGGCGCTCCGACGATCTGGCCGCCGCCTCTGCGGATATGGGGACGCGATCGTCCTCGAGCCCGATGCTGCCTGTGAGTTAGCCGAAACGGCATGAACCAACCGGTTCAGCCGTGACCTCTATTTACTGTTTTTGTAGGTACGTTTTTGCGCCCGTTCCAGCCGAGCCCACCGTCGGCTGCGGTGCGGACGTCGGAATTGTGGCGGGAGATGCACATGACGGTTGAGGCGGACCCTGATCGAATGCTAGGTCAAGTGCGACGCCTCACTGCGGCCAACGAAATCTTCGGGCTCGGACGGTGGCTTCGCGCGTCGGGGGGGGTCAATCGCAGTGACAACGTCTTCGGAGCGGGTCCGACGCGGATATTGGACGTCATATCGAAACGACGAGCGATGGAGGCAGGGAAGCGCGGTCGACCCGCGCGTCGTGGCTGTCGTTGGACTGCAGTTCGAGGCCAGAATCATAGCCGGCCCGGCGGTGCGGGCCGTCGTCCTCGGATCGGAGACGACCCCGCTGGTGGCCATGCTTCTTCCGACCGACCGGGGCGTGATCAGCTTCGGCATTTGCGGAGGCCTTGCTCCCGGGCTGGCTCCCGGCGCCTGCGTGATCGCTTCCTCCATCTCGGACGGAGCGCGCGCGTGGGTGACAGACAAGGCCTGGACACGAAGTCTGGCGCGGTTGATCCCGAACGCCATCGTCGGCCCGATTCTGGGCGTCGATGCGCCCGTTCTCGACGTCGCCGCGAAGACCAGCCTCCACAAGCGGCACGGGGCGGTCGCCGTCGATATGGAGTCGCATGTCGCGGCGCTGGCGGCGAGCGCGCACGGCCTGCCGCTGGTTGCGGTGCGAGCCGTGGCGGATGACGCCACCTGCGCCCTGTTGACCGTCGCCCTTGCCGGGCGACGCGCGGACGGATCGGTGAACGTCGCAGGCGTCCTCGCCGCCCTGCGAGAAAAGCCCGGGGAGCTTGCCCCGCTGATCCGCCTGGCGGTGCGGACCAATTCGGCGCGCGCGACCCTGGTGCGCTTGCGCCCGATCCTCAGTTCCGACTTCGGAACGCCGTAAGGCCGTGCCGCCGGCGGTCTTGCGACGTCAGTCGGCGCTCGCCGCCTGAGCGGCGAGCATTGCGAGGCGCGCCCCGACCGCCTCGAGAACGAGGCGGTGCGCCTTGGCGGCGATATCCTCGAGGGAAGGCGAGTTCGCGAGCATCGCACGCGCGCACCTTCGGATCTCGCTCTCGGCCGGCACCTGGGGAAGGTTCATGTCGCTGAGGATATCGGCCGCGCATTGGTGGGCGTGGCTCAGCTGGGCATGGAGCTGCGCCAGGCGACCAGAACCGAGCACGGCTGCGACGGCGCCGGCGATCCGCTCGGCGTTGAAGCGCTCAGCGACCTGAGCCGCGGCGCGTCTGATGACCTTCGAGCCGAGCCGGCGGCGATTTTCAACGACCTCGACCGGGGGAGACTTCAGCTTCCAGATCAGCCCGAAGAAGGCCAGGAGCTTCAAGAGATAGAACGTCGGATCGTATTCCCACCACCGAAATCCCTGACGGACGCTGCTCTGGAAGGCGTGGTGATTGTTGTGCCACCCTTCACCCATGGTGAAAATGGCGAGAAGCCAATTGTTGCGCGAATCATCGCCGGTGACATAGCGCCGCCGCCCGACGACATGCGCGATCGAATTGATGCTGAACGTCGCGTGGTAGACCGCGACGGTGCTCCAGAAGAAGCCGACCACGAGACCCTGCAGGCCCGCCGCGGCGAAACAGGCGATCGCCAGTGCGGCGGCCGGCGCCAATTCGTACCGGTGCAGCCACATCAGTTCGGGGTAACCGGCGAAGTCGGCCACCTTGGCGAGGTCCGTCTCTTCATGATTGCGGTCGAAAATCCATCCGAAATGGCTGTAAAGGAAGCCGCTCTGGACGGGAGAGTGGACGTCCTGCGGCGTGTCGGAATGCAGGTGGTGCTGGCGATGTTTTGCCGCCCACCACAGGACGCTCTTTTGCGCCGTGGACTGGGCGAGCGCGGCGAGAACGAACTGGAATACGCGGCTCGTCTCGTAGGCGCGGTGAGAGAAATAGCGGTGGTAGCCGGCGCCGATCGCGAAAATTCGCAGCCAGTAAAGCGCGACGCCGATGGCCGCGGCCTTCCATCCGATCCCGGTCCAGATCGCGGCTAAGCAAGCCAGATGAACCAGCGCGAACGGCAGGGCGGACGGATAGATGATGTCGGGCGACGGCGGCGGAGTTTCGGCGTCGTCTGGAAGCGAGGGGAGGTTCTGCGTCATGGCTGGTTCTCATAAGCGGCGCGACGATCCGAATAAAGGCGATATTGCAACAGAAAGGCGCATTTCGTATCGGGAATATGAAGGGACGCCTTGATATGCCTCAAATCCGTCCCGAGGGCCCGCCTCGTTCACGTTTTATCCAGGGGAAGATGATGTCCTCCTTCAGCGTATCGCGCACGTAGGCCTTCTGCACGATCACAAAGATGGCGACCACGATCGGGGCCGCAAACACGAATCCAAGCATGCCCGCCAACACCCCCATGCCCGCGATGCCGAGAAGCATCACGGCCGGTGGAATATAGACCATCCGCTTCTGGATCTGCGGCATGATGAGGTTGCCCTCGACCTGATGAATCAGGATATAGACCAGGAGCGTCCACACCACCTGGTCGAGACCCCCCGTCACCGCGACCAGGAGCGCGGGAATCGCCGCCAGGATCGGGCCGAGATAGGGAACGAACTCCGTCAGCGTGGCGATCGCGCCGAGAGCCAGCGGAGACGGCAGGCCGATCAGCCAGACCGCCAGCGTCGTCAAGGAGCCTATGATCGCCATCTGAACGAATTGCCCCAAGAGCCAGTACCGGAGCGCCAGTGAGACGGTGACGATCAGGTCGTTCGCCCACTCCTCCTGCGCGGGGGGGAACAGGCGTACGAGCCCG
>Ga0326727_10026073_pt1 | contig 10889 bp, 6 predicted proteins | sample MB2enrmetagenome_FD_207643 | JGI IMG/M metagenome (GOLD analysis project Ga0326727, IMG submission 207643) | Lab enriched peat soil microbial communities from McLean, Ithaca, NY, United States - MB29MY | ecosystem: Environmental > Terrestrial > Soil > Wetlands > Peat | place: USA: New York... | reverse complement strand
TGTTCATCGGCCCCCTGGTGGGATTCTTCGGCACCGGCTACTTCAGCGGCTTCAGCGTGATCGCCAGCGAACTGTTTCCCACTTCCCTGCGTGGAACCGCAATGGGGTTTGTCTACAACATCGGCCGGGTCGCCAGCGCTGCCGCTCCGTACCTGATCGGCCGCTTCTCTGAGACGGCGGGGCTTAGCTCCGCGCTGTGCATGACCTCGGCAGCTTTTCTGCTGGCGGCCCTCATTGCCACGGCCCTGCGAACGCCAGAGGCCCTGCCGGCCTGAGTTGGCCCAATTAGCGGCAGATGGCAACTATTCCCGGCCAGAGTGCACCTAAGTGGAGAGAATGCGCGAGACTCTGGGCCGTGAGATACAGGAAATGATGCTGAAATCGCGGTCCCGCCTGCTCACCAAAGACGAGGATGCGAGTCGCACGGGCCGGATTCGGCTGGACCGTCCGCCGTTTTCAAACATTCATCTGCGTACCTCTTTGCGCACTCTGCGAGAATGTTCGAGAGTGCTACTCTATCGCTGCCGATGTTCTTCAGAAGAGCAGCCTTGCCTGCGGGGAACGCTCGTGGCAGCTTGCCGCCTGCGCAGCGTGTCCACGAACGCCCCGGTCTTGCCCAGGCTGCGCCGGAGAAGCCTGTGCCCAGCCAGTCAAGAGCTGGATCAACTTACATTCCAGTGAGATTCAGGGAGTGACCAATGAGCCGCACACCAGTTCTATTTTCCAGTGAAGCAATCGATGACACGAATTTGCCGGGGCCGTCAGCCGTCGCGGATCGGCGCCACGCGCTGGGACGAGTGCGAATCTGGGCGGTTGCGGTCGCGGCCCTGTCGATGGCGGCCGCGGGTGCGCAGGCGCAGCCGGCCTTTGGCACGGTAGCGCTGGGCACGCCATCGTCCGCAACCATCACGGTAACGGCACAGGCCGCGGGAACAGTGAGCAGCATTCAGGTGCTCACAGCAGGAGCCAGCGCCCTCGACTTTACGCCAGGCAGCGGCACATCCACCTGCACCGGGGCCACTCTCTCTCCAAGCCAGAACTGTACGGTATCGGTCACCTTCACTCCGCTCTATCCCGGCCTGCGCATGGGCGCGGCGATTCTTCTGGACGGCAGCGGCAATCTTCTGGGAACCGCGCTTTTCTCCGGCGTAGGCCAGGGAGGGCTCGGCGTGCTGGTCGCGGGCAACCTGATCGATGTGGCCGGCAACGGCTATGGGCTCGATCCGGTCGAGGACGGAATCCCCGCAACATCGGCGGAACTTGACCAGCCCTCCAGCGTGGTACTGGACGGCTCCGGCAATATGTACATCGCCGACAGCGCGCACAACCGGATTCGCATGGTATCGGCGTCCACCGGGCTGATTTCCACCATTGCGGGAAGCGGCAAGCCAGGCTACGGCGGCGATGGTTCACTGGCCACCGACAAGAGCGTAACCTTCAACAGCCCCTATGACATCGCCATGGATGGCGCCGGAAACCTGTATATCGCAGACTCCTATAACAGTGTGATCCGCAAGATTACGGCTGCCACCGGCATCATCGCCACCGTGGCGGGAAACGGAACGTTGGGCAGTGCCGGCGATGGCGGCGCTGCCACAGCGGCCGAACTCAACTATCCCCGCGGCGTCACCGTGGACGGCAGCGGAAACCTGTTCATCGCGGACACTGCAAACCACCGCATTCGCAGAGTGGATGCGGTCACCGGAATCATTACCACAATTGCCGGCAAGGGCATCGTCTACGACCATGGAGTTGGCGCGGATTCCGGCGACGGCGGACCGGCCGTGGATGCCGAACTCAACTTCCCTTACGCGGTTGCCTTTGACCTGGCCGGCAATATGTACATCCCCGACTCCGGAAATAATGTCATCCGCATCGTGAATCCGGCCGGCATCATCGATACCTTTGCCGGAACCAGGCTAGGTGGCTATCTGGGCGACGGCGGCCCCGCAACAGCCGCGGAACTGGACGTGCCGCAGGGAGTCATTACCGATCCCGCGGGAAACGTGTATATCGCCGACACACAATCGAGTGCTATCCGGAAGGTAAGCGCCACCACGGGAATCATCACCTCCATCGCCCAGAACGGAGCCGGCGATTACCTGTCGTATTCGAACTTTTACCAGGTCAGCATCTACTGGCCAATGGGAATGTTCATGGACGGAGCCGGGAATCTCTATTTCGCCGACAATCTGAACTTGAGGATCCGGGAGATTCAGAGCAATTTCATCGCTGTGGATCTCACCCAGACTCCGGTTCGCCAGGGAGACACTTCCGCTCCAAGTCTGGTGACGGTTGAAAACGACGGCAATGGGCCGCTTGACTTGACCGGCATCGTCCCGGATGCAAATGCGGCGTACGATCCCGCAACCACGACCTGCAATACCGGCAGTCCATTGCTGGCGGTGAATGGCGATTGCGTCATCGGCGTCGAGTTCGCGCCTTCGGTGGCGGGCAATCCGCTGGATGGCAATGTCGACGTCACCGATGCACTCCCGAATTCGCCCCTGGATATCCGGTTGGTGGGTGACGCCACGCCGGTAAACTCGACTACGGTAGCGGTGAGTTCAAACAACAACCCCTCGTACTACGGACAAAGCGTAACGCTCACGGCGACCGTGACCACCGGCTCGGGAACCGGAAGCCTGACAGGAACCATCACTTTCATGGATGGTGGAACGACTCTGCAAGCCGGAGTCGCCCTGAATTCGAGCAACGCCGCCAGTTTCACCTCCTCCTCGTTTGCCGTGGGATCGCACTCCATCACCGCTTCCTATAGCGGCGACACGCTTCACTTCCCCAACACCTCGCCGGCCTACTCCCAGGTAGTGTACGAGAGCACGATTACCAAACTGGCCTCCGGTCAAAATCCTTCGGTGCTCGGGGCGAGTGTCACGTTCACCGCAACAGTTACATCTCCGAGCGGAGCAGGCGCGGCGCCCGATGGCACGGTGACCTTCACCAACAACGGAACCACCCTGGGCACAAGGGCGCTGAACGCCAGCGGCGTGGCCACCTATTCCACATCCACGTTGCCGCGCGGCTTGAATCCGATCCTGGCCACCTATAGCGGCGATCCAGCCAAGTTCATTCCGGGCAGCATCTCATCGGTGTTCAATCAGGATGTGCAGGCTGGCTCGACGACCGTGGTCACTTCCTCCCAGAGCACGGCGTATTATGGGAATCCGGTCACATTTACCGCGACGGTGACAACGGAGGGAGCCGTTCCGGCAACTGGAACGGCGAATATCCTGGACGGCGGCCAGAAGATCGGGACCGCGAACCTGGCTGGCACAACAGGCATAGGCACGTTCACCACTTCGTCGCTTGCCGTCGGCTCCCACTCCATCACGGCTCAGTTCGCCGGGGATATCAACTCCGGTTCAAGCACCAGCCTGGCCATTACGCAGCAGGTGAACCAGACCGAGACAGCGACGACGGTAGCCGCTCTGCCCACGCCGGGCATCGCAGGCGCTCCCGTTGCCGTTACGGCCACGGTGCAGGTGGTCGACGGCGCGACAACTCCCACAGGCACGGTGACCTTTGCCAGCGGCACAACCGCGCTGCCAAGCGGCACGGTAGGCACGGGCGGGAAAGCAACGATCGACCCCGTCTTTACGCCCGGGTCCTACCAGATTGTCGCCACCTATGCGGGCGACACAGACGATGGCGGCAGCGTCTCTGCCGCATATCCGTTGACGGTTCAGATTGCAACCACTACGACCTTGCTGACCTCCAGCGCGAATCCGTCGCTGGTGCAGTCTCCCGTCACCTTTACCGCCAAGGTAACCGGCAACGGCGGAATACCGACGGGCAGCGTGAGCTTCCTTGTCGACGGCACAGCCGCTGGCGCCATGAACCTGGATGCCACCGGCACGGCCGTCTTCACCACATCGGCGCTGACGGCCGGCAATCACCAGGTGACGGCCAGCTATGCCGGTGATACGAACGATTCGCCCGACACCTCCAACGCCGTCGCGCAAGTGGTTACCACCATCCCGACCATCACCGACCTCGGCGTCTCCACAACCACCGGCTCAAACCCGCAGGCGATTCTGGTGGCCGTGGTGCTGGGCGCTGCTGGCCCCACGCCCACCGGCACGGTGACCTTCAGCAACGGCAACACGGTGGTGGGCACCTCCCCGCTTGACGCAAGCGGAGTGGCAACTCTCACGCCGAATCTTGCCAACGGCACCTTCAGCATCGTCGCCGCGTATGGCGGCGATCCGCTGCATTCCCCGTCCACATCCGGTCCGGTCACGGTAGTCAATCCGCCCACCGGCTTCAGCCTGACGGTAACCCCGGCCGCCGTCACTCTCGCGACCACCCAGAACACGACAGTTTCGGTTGACCTGGTTTCGAACGCCGGGTTTACTGACACCATCGGGCTGGGATGCGCGTCGTTGCCGGCCGGCGTCACCTGCCACTTTGCCAGCCTGAGCACAAAGCTCGCTGCCAACGCCAACCAGGCCGTGCAACTCACCATCGACACCAACTCGCCGCTCAGCGGCGGCGCATCGGCCATGAATGCCCAGCCCGGGGCCCGGGGAACGTGGATGGCAGGGTTGTTCCTGCCCCTCGGCATTTTCTTCGGCTGGATTGTGTGGCGATTCAGAAAGCGCCACGCGGCAGTATTCGCCCTGATGCTGGTTCTGCTGCTTTCAGGAGCGGCCATGCTGGTAACAGGCTGCTCGGGATTCACGCAGACCAGCGCTGCTCCGGGCACATACGTGATCCAGGTGGTCGGCGTAGGCGCAAGCAGCAACATCACCCATTACCAGAACGTCACGCTCACCATTACCAAGTAGCGCGGAGTGGCTCGCGCCGGAGTTGGCGCTGCCCTGCTCCGGCGCAATGGAATCAGGCAATCACGCTTGCAGGAGAGAGAGAATGAGCTTCCATAGTTTCCTCGGAAGGCAAAGTGCGGGAAAGCCAGGGGGCTGCGCGATGTTGGCTGCCCTGATGGCGATCTGCCTTGGAACGGCCGGCCTGGCGCGTGCCCAGTCGGTACCATCTGCTTTCCGCGAGGGCTTCACTCTGTCGGCAGGCGCTACCTTCTCCGGCGACTACATCCAGTACGGCGAACGGAAGATGCTGGGCGTAAGCGGCTTTGCCGACCTGGACACCCGCCACAATATCGGCATCGAAGGCGAAGCGAGCTTTGTGCGGTTCCGCCAGACAGCCGACGTTCACGACAAGGTTTACTCCGCCGGGCCCCGCTATCACATGAACCTGGGTTCAAGGCTCCAGCCCTATGCCAAGGGGCTGGTCGGCGTGGGCCAGTTCAACTTCCCTTATAACTACGCGCACGGAAATTACCTGGTGATTACGCCCGGCGCCGGAGTGGACTACCGCCTCAACCACCGGATTCGCTTCCGCATCGTCGATTTCGAATACCAACTGTGGCCGAAGTTCAATTACGGCGCCGCGTCCAACACCTTCATGTCCAACCCGAGCGTAAGCACCGGAATTCGCGTTCGCATCTTCTGACTCAGACAAATCGAACCGCGGCCCGCCGTTACTGGTGGTTGTAGCCGCGGTTGGGAATGTACTCGAATTTGACCAGGCCATCGCGATAGTCGATGCGCATGATCAGCAGGCTGAAGGTGTTGGCGCCGATCGAACCGGCGATCTCCATCCCCGCGGCCTTGGAGCGCATTCCGGTATCCGCTGCCACCACCCCATTCACCTTCTGCGACATGTGGGCAAAGTTGAAGGTGATCTCGTCGGCGATGAGGATCTTGTGCGAAGCGCCGGCGGGGCCTTCCATGTCCTTCTCGTGAACCTTGGAGACATCCATCGCCACGCTGGGAGAAATGTCGGTAGCATCCGCGCCCAGATCCAGAAGGAACAGCTTCACGTTGGAGGCATTCAGCGCCGCGGGCAGGATCAGGTTGCCGCCCACGCGATAGACCTGCGTGTAGTCCTTCATCTCCGGCGCGATATAGCGGTCGTGCGGAACCGCGGAGTTATCTGCGCTCACTGTTCTCAGAATAGGCGCGTCGGCGGCTGTCTCTCCGGGACGCAGCGGCAAGGCGCCCAGTTGCACCTTGTGCATGGGGTAGTCCAGCGTGACCATGTAGTCGGAAAAGACATCCATGCCGATGGTGCCTTCTCCGTCGTCGAAGGGGCTGCCGCTGTCAATCACCTTGACCACGCAGTCCTTGAATTCCAGGTTGCCGACCTTGATGGTGTCGGCAAGGGCGGTGTAGGTTGGCTTGCCGGCTCCGCCGGCCTCTGGCTGCGAAAGGCGCTTCAGCCCGGCGCGATCTGCCACCGGACGGTAGATGGTGAGTCCGCCTTCGCCCGCTCCGAACTGGAGTCTGACCGAGGCATTGTTGATGCCGGCCTCCAGGCCATAGCCCCGCGTGTGACCCGCCAAGCCCGCAAGATTGATGAAGGGAATATCCGCGGGCGCGGCCGTGGACGCAATGTGGCAGGCGTGCGGCGCCTCGCCGGCTTCCTTCTTCCAGCGGTCCAGGTCGGAGTGCAGTTGGTGCAGCGTCGCCGCGTCGTTGCCGGAGGGCGCCGAGAGATAGGCATCCAACTCCTTGATGCGCTGGTCCGCGGGCAGCGTCTTGATCCACTCCAGCCGAATCTCGGGATCTTCCGGATCGAACTGATGCGCGAGCAGAATCTGCTGCCGCGCCGTCGCGTAGCGGGAGTTGACCTGCGCAAAGCGGGCAAACAGCAGCCGGGTGCGCGGATTGCACGGGTCCAGCTTGTAGGAAGCCAGAACCGTCTGCTCCACAACCCAGGGCTGCCCCTGGCGAAGCTCGACCTCGCCCCGCAGCGTGAGGAACGGAGCCGATGCCGGTGCGGCAGCCAGGGCCGTCTTCACCGCATCGGCCGCCTCCGGCGTCTTTTGCTCGGCCAAAAGCGTTTCCACCAGCCCGACGGTTGCATCCACATCGCCGGCGTTTTTGGCCAAATCTGCCCGGTAAAGGGTCTCGGCTTTGGCAAAATCGGCGGCCAGGAATGCCTTGCCGGCCTCGGTGGGTGGGTTGTGCTTGATCACGCCGCAGGTGACCGCAACCAGGACCTGCGCCGGAAGAGCCAGCAGGGCGACCCCAACGGCCAACCTGAAAGAAACACGCCGAACGGCCGCAGCCGCAAGAATTTGCCGGTTCATACATCTCCTGGGTAGCTCAATAGCCTACCGCTTTCTGGCAGTACAAATTCTCTCACCCGAGGGGCAGGCGATGGGGTGCGCCTTGTCACGAGTTGCCTGCTTGTGTAGACGTTGAATGAGCCGCCGCGGCCGCAGAGCGGGGCATCGTAGCCTAGAATTTTGCCATGGCCCCTCGCCTTGCTCCGCTCCAAGCGTTGAATGCCCGGATCGTGGCCTGCGAACGCTGTCCGCGGCTGCGCGAGTACTGCGCCGAAGTAGCCCGCGTGCGCCGCCGCGCCTACGCGGATTTCGAGTACTGGGGAAGGCCCGTGCCCTCGTTTGGCGACGAGCGGGCACGCGTGCTGGTGCTGGGCCTGGCTCCGGGCGCGCACGGCTCCAACCGCACCGGCAGAATGTTTACCGGCGACGGTTCGGGCGATTTTCTGTTTCCCGTGCTCCATGAGGCCGGGTTCGCTTCCCAGCCAACGGCCTCCAGCGGCAACGACGGCATGAAGCTGGCCGGCGCGTGGATCGGCGCCGTGGTCCGCTGCGCTCCGCCCGCCAACAAGCCTACGCCCGAGGAGCAGCGCAACTGCGCGCCCTGGCTCGACGAGGAGATCGAACTGCTCAGGAATCTGCGCGTGGTGGTTTGCCTGGGACGAATTGCCTTTGCCGGCTTGCTGGCCTACGCGCGGCGCACCGGTCGGCTCCCGTCTCGCTCTGGATTTGCCTTTGGCCACGGCGTGGAGTTCACCCTGGCCGGCGGACTAATAGTCCTTGCCAGCTATCACCCCTCGCTGCAAAACACCAACACCGGCACACTCACCCGCGCCATGTTTCTCAAGATCTTCCAGCGGGCCCGGGTGCTGGCCGAACTGGAGTAACAGCCGGCAGAAAGGAACACATGGACAGGTTGGCGAAAGAAATCTTGAAAGAACTGTTGCCTGCGGAGAAAGAGATCGCTCCCCCGCCAAAGCGCGGCATGGGCAAGGATGCGGCGGCTGCCGTGGACCATTGGACGCCCGCCATTCTGCTGGAGCGGGGCAGATACCTGCGCGAGCTGGCCCGGCATGGCGACGGCCAGGCCAGCGAGACGCTCAAAGAGTATCCCCAGCACCACGCCATGCTCTCCTTCCGCGCACGCGACGGCGAGGCCGAGCTGCACGAGAAATTCGCCGATGTCTTCTACGTTCTGGCCGGCGGCGCGACGCTGGTGACGGGCGGAACAATCGCCGGCGCCCATTCAGCCGCGCCGGGAGAGATCCGTGGCGACCGGGTGGAGGGCGGCGTCCAGCAGCATCTCCGCGCCGGCGATGTGGCCCATGTGCCGGCCGGCGTGCCCCATCGGATGCTTGTGGCCAGTGACAAGACAGTCACCTGCCTGGTCATGAAAATCCGTGAGAGCGAATAAGGAATGGAGTCAGGAATCCAAAGGTGCGATGAAGAAGATGGAGCGGGAGACCGGGATCGAACCGGCGACATTCAGCTTGGGAAACTGGACGTAAATTGAAAACAAAGAACATAGCGAATCCGGACATCTCTTTCCGGCGATTGAGTTTACCGGGATTTCGCACTTTCCTTCGGCGCAACGCTTAACGCTGTTCAAATGCTGTTCACCGGACATTGGGTATCGAGGGTACGGTTGAGCGAACTCCCCTGCTCGTCTACGGTCGGCTTCTGCAGTGCCGGCAAATCGATCCGTTTGATGCCGGTCACCTTGAGAAGATCCTCAATAATCGTCTCCGGATGGTCGGCGTGCTTCATTAGGTGTCAATTACCATGCATAATTGGGCGAATTCAGGGGCTCAAGTGAGTGGGCAATGCTGACCCATCGAGATCCAGCTCACATTGCGTCACCCTGGGCGACTTCACATTACCAATTCGTAATTCTCGCAATGGCTCTGTGACGGAGACCATCTTTTCAGCGCGAGACGGCCGGCTCCTCGAATTCGAGGAAGTAAACCCGCCCTCCAGAATCTCCGACAACGATGCGAAAGTCGTCCACGAACGCACAAGAATTTGCCGCACCGTCGCAAGTAAACGTCGCCAAATGCTGGCCCGTCTCGAGATCCCACAATCGCGCCATGTTATCCCACCCGGCAGACAGGACCCAGCGACCGTTGGGACTAACAGCGACGCCAGTAACCGCATGACGATGTCCCTCGACAGACCATCTTTCGCTCCAGCTATCAGTGTCCCAGACCGTCAGCGTCCCATCCCCGAAACTCGACACAGCCACACGGCCATCGGGGGCGATCGCAACGCACTTAACAAATGAAATCCTCGGATGACGGTTGCAAATCTCCTTCCCGTCTGCTAAACGCCAAACTCTCAAGGTGCAATCCTCAGAACCAGAAACGGCGTACCGACCGTCCGGCGTCACAGCGACAGCGGTCACCATACCCTCATGTCCGATGAGTTCCCGGACCTTTTGTCCTGTATCCACGTCCCATACCCGCGATTTCTTATCCGAGGAACCCGTCACCACATATCGTCGATTGTCATCGGGATTGGCGCACGCCGCCGCCGCTACACATTTCAGCGCCCAAAGTGACTCTGGATCGTTTAGCGGGGGAAGAATCGTTCCTGTCTCCATATCCTCGCGCTGCAAATAGGGACCGCTTGCGGCAAAAAGCTGCCGCGTATCGGGCATATATGCAATCCCATCCACCTTATCTTGGCACTCCAGACCTCCAACCTTGCGGCCCGTTGCAACATCCCAAAAACCGATTGTCTGATCCCAGGAACTGGAAATTACAATCGGCGTGGCATTTGTTTCGTGGGAGCTGATTACCGCAAAGCCGCTGACCTGGCTGGAATGAGATTCCGTGATCGTGAGAGCTTCGAAATCGGAATCTTCCCGCTCAGATTGGAGGTCCCATACAGCGAGATTCGCGTCGGTCGAGGCTGAGACCGCAAATCGCCCATCTGGAGTGACCGCGACGCGATTAACCTGCGAACAGTGCCCGCACAAAGTGCGCCGTTCTTGTCCAGTTTCTAAGTCCCACACCTTCACAGTCTGATCGGCCGACGCGGAGACGGCAAACCGCCCATTCTCACTCTCGGCAATTGCTACTCCCAAAACCCAGCCGGTATGACCCTTCAGGGTTCTCAACTCCTTCCCCGCATCGATATCCCATACCTTCAGGGTCTGATCGTCGGACGCCGAGACCGCATACCGCCCATCCCGGCTGACGGCCACGCTGGTGATGACTCCAATGGGGTCGTTAGCAAGGAGCGATCTAAGAGGGTCTTCCGAGAAATGCCCTTCCAAGACATGAAGTTGACATCCCTTCTCCAAATCCCAAACCCTCACAGTTGTGTCTGCTCCACTCGATACCGCGAGTTTATCGTCTGCCGTCAATGCAACGCCGGAAACCGAGTGCTTATGACCCTTCAGTGTTGTCACGATTTGGCGTGTAGCCAAGTCCCAGACTATGACGTTGTTCCCAGTTCCGCTGTGCGTCGCCCCCTGGGTCCAAGAGCGCTGTTCACCGTGTGCCGAGACAATTCGAAGCCCATCGGAGGTTACTGCCAAGCCATTCACTAGGCTGTCGCATTGAATTACTTGGGTAGGCTCCTCGCCATCAATATCCCAGATGCGAATCGTGCCGTCGGAAGAACCGGAAATCACCTTCCGGTCGTCCGGCGTGATAGCGACCGCAAAAATGGAACCTTCATGGCCGTAGCCGGTGCGCAGCAGTTGCCCGCTTTTGAGATCCCAAAGTCTCAGGGTTTGATCGATTGATCCCGAGATGGCGCGTCGGCCATCCGACGT
>Ga0326727_10026071_pt1 | contig 10889 bp, 9 predicted proteins | sample MB2enrmetagenome_FD_207643 | JGI IMG/M metagenome (GOLD analysis project Ga0326727, IMG submission 207643) | Lab enriched peat soil microbial communities from McLean, Ithaca, NY, United States - MB29MY | ecosystem: Environmental > Terrestrial > Soil > Wetlands > Peat | place: USA: New York... | reverse complement strand
AGAAAGGTACCTCTTGTCAAGCGAGGCTAGAAAAATGTGGAAGTCCGGCTGGCGCGGAGGCTTCCATCAGCCAACCCTCCCCGCGGCGCGCCTTTGGATGGGATCATCCCCGGAAAAAATTACCGCAGGGCACGCGGCGCTTGCTCTCGAATCTCGCGCCCTGCTATGCACAACCGATATTGCTCGACGGACGCTTCCAGCGCTCTAATGAGAGCGGCCGGCGGACAAGGTTTGGTGAGGAAGCGAAAAATGTTTCCCTGGTTGGCCGATGAAGATTCGAAACCCCCGGGCATCCTTCACCTCGGGGCTGGTGACAACGCGTTTCGGAAAGGTAAGGTGTGAAAGACGAGACACAAAGTCCGCGTGGCGGAAAAACCCTTTCGCCGTGGCCTGGAGTGTGCTATCCCTTCTCATGTTGTGAAAAGTCGCACAGGGGGGGCCTCATGGAAACCCGCAAACCGCATCGTCAAAAGGAAGACTACAAGCTGCGCACGCACATGATTCACGGGAATTATGACAGCAAGAAGTGGGACTACGACCATCACGTGGTGCCGCCGGTTTCGCACACGACGGCGTATCGACTGAGCTCGCTGGAGCGGGGTGCGCGGGGCTTTGTGCAGTTCGCCTCGGCGGACGAACACTTGAGCGGGCACATCCCGATTTACATTTACGACCGGCTGGACGAGCCCACGCGCTCGATGCTGGAAGAAAACCTGGCGTACGCGGAGGGTGGAGAGATCTGCGTGACCTTCGCGACCGGGATGGCGGGCATCAGCGCGGCTCTGGGCGCGGCGTTGCGTCAGGGGCAGGAAGTTGTGTCGCATCGGATTGTCTACGGGTGCACGTACAGCCTGATGACCAACTGGCTGCCGCGCTTCGGCATGAACGTGCGCTTTGCCGATTTCCTCAAGCCGGAGTCGCTCGCGGCCGAGATCACGCCCGCGACGCGCGTCCTTTATTTTGAGACGCCCATCAATCCCACTCTGGAACTGATCGACATCACTGCCATTCGCCGTGTGGCGGACCAAGCCAATGCCGGCCGCGAGGAAAAAGATCGCGTCCTGGTGATTGTTGACAACACTTTTGCCACGCCCTTCTGCCAGCGGCCGTTGCGGCTGGGAGCGGACCTGGTGGTGGAAAGTCTTACCAAGGGTCTGGGGGGATTCGGCACCGACATGGGCGGCGCGGTGATCGCGGCCAAGGAGTGGTACAACCTGGTCATGCTGTTTCGCAAGGATTTTGGTGGCGTGCTTTCGCCGCAAAGCGCCTGGGGAGTGCTGGTGTACGGCCTGCCGACGCTGGCGACGCGCATGATCAATATGCAGAAGACCGCACTGCGCGTGGCCGAATTCCTGTCGAAGCATCCCAAAGTGGCGAGCGTCAGCTACCCGGGCGCCGAGGGCTTTGCGCAGAAGGCGTTGGCCAAACGGCAGATGCTCAATCCCGACGGCAAATTCGCCCCCGGCAGCATGATGTACTTTGTCCTCAAAGGAACCGATGCCAAGCAGACGCGCGCGGAAAAGATGGTGGATTACCTTGCCGAGCATGCTTATTCCATCACCCTGGCTGTAAGCCTGGGGCAAATCAAGACGCTGATCGAGCACCCCTTCTCCATGACCCATTCGGCGCTGCCCGATGAGCAGAAGCGCGCCTTCGGAATGCACCCGGAAGGCATCCGACTTTCCACCGGCCTGGAAGATTGGCACGACATCATCCGCGACCTGGAATTGGCCTTGGAAAAAGTGTGAAGGCCGGGATACGGGACACGGGAATCGGGAATCGGGACTCGGGGCTCGGTGTTAGGAGCCAGGAGTTAGGAGTCAGGAGTCAGGAGTTAGGAGCCGGACTCCAAATCCTAGATCCCAGATCCTACGTGCCAGCTGTCGGCTATCAGCCCTCGGCTATCAGCTTACTGCCTTTTGTTGCTGACAACTGTTGTCCATAGTCCGTGGTTCGTTGTCAGTAGCGGCGGGTTTACCCCGCCCTAAGGCCCTCGCAGGGCCGAGCGGTGGCCGACGCGCCAAAGGCGTTCTGGCGAAACTGCGCGTTCGGCCTCTCGCGACACCCCGGATCGTCGAACCATCGGCACTTTCCAGATGCAAGTCATCGCAACTTGCCCTCCCAAACCCGCTATTTTCTGCAAAATTGGCTTCAGTTTGCCGTAAATGTCCGAAAAATCCATCTCAGTTGCGCTTAAGTTTCGCCTTTTGCTGGTGACATTTTGTCTTCTTTTTATTTGTTTTCATGCTCATACTGGCTTCGCTCGTATCTTTTTAACATCTTTTTTTCCGGCCCCTGGCCGTTTGTGACTTTTTTGTTGTTGGGGGTGATCATGAGCCGCCACGACGGGCGGGGGTTGGAAGCTTCCATGCTCGGTATCCGCAAAGCCATTTCGTCCCCAGGCGCGGACCTCACAATCTAGTACATCTACAAGCCTAGCCTTTGTCAAGAGAAAAATGAGAAGATTTCACCACAGAGGTCACAGAGAAGAGCACATCGGCACGCGTGGGTTGGAATCGAACATCGCCGTTCCTGGCTTGTCGACCCACGTTGTTTATCTACCTCGGTGCTCCGTGACCTCTGTGCCTCTGTGGTGAGATCTTTTTCTAGGGTCCGCATCGGCCGTCCGGCGAGACCCCAGAGGCCTCTCCCCTAAGCGCTAACTTAAGACCCAATTCCTTCTGAGCAGCCCGTAATGCGGCCAAGTGGCACCCAGTAGACGCGAAGGCGACTTTTCACGCCGAATCGCTGCCGCGGCCGGAACTGTCTGCAAGGAAAGTGTCACTCACCTTTCTGCGGCATCAATCTTCGAAGCCATTCCGATTCGGTCAACCCGACACGAGAAAGTTGGTAGGCGAAATCATTCGCGACGCGTTGCGCATGTTCCGCCTTCAAATCTGCTACCCAGCGATATCTGGCGCGAGTCCCAGACGCCTTGAAGAACCGTCCGTTTTTCCCACGGCGAGCCATTATTCGCTTTTCGCTCGGTCTAGGGGCAAACCTTATCATCCGGGTCTCGAACGGGTCATCAATCAACCGCAGCCGGATTGTTTTGCCCTTCTCCTCGATTATAAAGTCGCACTTCTGGTCATCAGCGACCTGCTTCATCGGCAAGAACGGGAAAGCTCGCTCGCTCTTAAGCCGAACGCTGTCGCACCTAGGCTGAACGCACAGCAAGTACTGCGACTGATTGCCGCTTGTTTCGAGGACAATGCTGCCAAGTGCGAGAAGAGGGCTCGGCGAAGTGTAGCGAGAGCGCACCGACATTAGAACCGCCAACTCGTGGTCCCTCACATTGTGGCGGTCGCGTTCGAGCGTCATCCATCCCGTCATATGATCGCGTATTTCGTCTGCCGCCTTCTTTTTGCTTTTTAGCACGCCGTTCGCAAATTTCGCATGGTCTTTGAAGAGTTGCTCTAAGGCCTCTTCGCTCGTTCCATTTTCCAAGAGAAATGCCAGACCTCGCCTATACTGCTTCTCCGTGGTATGTTGCGGTAAGGTGAATGTGAGTCCTCGCCCCAACTGATATTTCAGCCACTGGACTACCCACCTATGATTGGCCAGGTCGGAGACCCGCTCGTCCTCTAACACAGCTTGGATTTCGGAAACAATGAGGGGAACTAGGTGGTCACAGGCTTCCTCGTGTGCCAGAAGCGTACTGTGGGTTACGTAAGGAGGATCGATTTCGCTGTGGAACCGCCGGAGTAATTGGTGGGTGTTCAAGCGCAACCGTGCTAACGAACAAAGAGCAACATTGGACACGAGACCGCGCGTCATGTTGGCGAACTCGGCGACAACGATATCGGGCAGTCGGCTGATTTCGACCTTTCGGCTCTGCTCATCTCGGGGCAAACGGCTTTCTTCCTTCGCGTAAATGCAGATGCGTGCAGCGCCGCGTTTTATGGTAAATGAGTCACCGGGCCCATCATGCTCGGGAAGCTTCAACGTCTCGCGTATGGCGCTTGCGATTTGACCCAAGTCGTTTTCCCCGGTGTAAACGATTATGAGCCTAGCGCGTCCGCGTTCTGGGCCGGATGACTTGAGGAGTTGCCTGATGATCTCGATTGTCTTCTCGCCCTGCTTGAATTCGTGCAACACCCAGTCGATGACGACAACATCCGAACTCTCGGTGATTGGGGGCAAGACACTCTCCAAGGTTCCCATTTCCTGGTCGGATGGCCGTAGCACTGCACATAAGACGCCCATACGCGCGAAGCTGTCGATCAATTTCTTTGCGTCCAGTCGGTGAGCCGAATCTGTGCCGGGCCTGGGCGATTCCGTGGCCTCGTTCGAGGTGCCCCCTTGCCTGCCGGGAGTTTCCAGGACGTGCGGGGCTTCGGATCTTGCTGACGCCGTGAGCAGAGCCTGATCATCCACTACAACGACGGTATTCAGGAAATCGGATGCAACTCGCCGGGAGAGCTGGTCAAATGTGTTCATGATCGTCCTTTGTTCCGCGCTTTTCCGTTTGCTGGCTCCGCCTTGGGTTCGATGCGGAAGATTGCGCCGGAATTAGGTGCCGATTGATCCAACTCAAGGGTATAACCCGCTTTATCAAGTACTTCTCTTGAAATGTAGAGCCCGAGACCTCGGCCACCTGGCTTCCTCGTAAAACCTAAATCAAAGATGGCTGATTGATCGCGTTCTGGCACGCCTGGACCATTGTCAGCAACGAGCATTGCATTGCCTTGCGAATCCAGTCGGATGATGCGTGGTTCGGGACGATCTTTTAGCCAGAAGATCGCGTTGTCCACTAAGTTGACAAATACCGGGTAAAAAGAAGAAGGATAGCCGTGAACACTATACTTCAAGAATGCCCGCGTGGGTTGTAGTTGGATCTTGTGGCCTTGCAGCCGACGGCCGAACAGGTCTTGGAGAAATTTGTTGATGTCCGCACCGGAGATATCCATCGCTGTCCGATAAAGCCGCCTCTGCAGTGGTGTGAAAAGGCTCAGGTATCCGTCGATATGATCGAAGCTGCTGCGAAGGTCGTCGTACAACCCCTGCAAATCTTCATTAATATCAGCCCATGACTTAAGACGCCTGAGACTGGCTCTCACCGCTTTAATGCTTACTTCAAATTCGTGGTTGACCACAGCAAGAGCCATTCCCAGCTGCGTCAGCTCAAGGTCAGCCTCAGAACGCTCGCGAATTGCGAGCAGGTCCTCTTGAAGCGATTCGTTCATCAGATTCATTCCGATGAATCGACCATCTTCGTCGCGCGTCCAGTGAAGCGCGCGTAAGTCATCCTTTATCGAGGTAAGAGCTTCCAGGTTCCGATCAGCCACCGCAGCCAGTTTAAGTTCCATCTCTTGCCGCTTGTCTACTATCGCCTTGTCTTCCATCTCGGCCAGATCAAGCCTGGCTAGCTCCGTGCGGATATCAGCAATGACTGCCTCAACTTCCTGCACGATTTCGCGCGTGACTGACGTTACCTCGATGTTTACTCCGTCAAGTGCCACTCGTGTTTCTTTTCGCTCGGAGGCTGCCCGCCGCTGAGTGTCGGCGATTCTCTCGGCGATGGCGCGTTCGATCCGACGGCGCATGCTCACATCCAGCCGGGCTCGCTTCGCCAACTCTCCCACAGTCCGCGTAATGGCATCGGCCGCAGGCTGGAATATCTCGGATTCAAGCCTCTGAACTTCAGCGACGGACGCTTCCCAATCGCGGCGGAGCTGCTTGCTTAATCCGACCCCGGAAGGCCGAGCAACTCGATAGCGTGCGCGAATACTGTCAAGCGCGCTCACGGCAGCTGATTCGGCATCAATCACAGCGCGCGACGCTGCGTCCCGGTCCTTCATCTGGGTCGCAGTCCGCACTCGTTCCGTAAGAACTTCCATAACTTCAGCGACATCCTGCTGCGGGGCGGCGGATTCGGTGACCGAGAAAAACGACTCGAGCTGACGTCCGAACTCGGCGCGGCGGGCGGTGAGTTGTTTATCGCGTTTCCGGCGGGCCTGCTCGATTCGATCCAGCTCCGCTTTTCGCTCCCAGTAGCGCTCCGCACTGGCGCTCCCCTCGCGGAAAAAGTCTGCCGCAATCTGGACGAAGAAATTCATCAGGATCATTCGGAACTGTCGGTAAGCACGGTTTTCCAGGAATCCTTCACGACCGGCTTTCTCGCTCAGGCTGGGATTGCTCTCTTGGCTGATCTGTATAATACCGACCATCCTTCGGTAAGAAAAATAGTAGTAAGACGCGCTCTTGGTCCGGTTTTTTTCAATATTAAGAAAATCGTAATCGTTATTGCCATAGGGTAGGATGCGGACGTTATCCTTATATATGTAGAGGCCACCAATCTGGTCCATCTTGCGAGTGATTTGCACCCAATCGTTCAACGGCAAGGTGCTTTCGCTGGACTTGCCCTGAACATACGCAACACTGATCCTGAATGGGCCGCAATCCGTTTGTTGGCCCCGCGCCTCACTCCATGGGACGACGTGATTGGAATGTTCTTCTCCGTAAACGGACACAGTTCCCAAGAACTGCCCATATTGGTCAAACCGGCCTTCAATATGATGATCGGCGTTGGCAAACTCATCCGGGGTAAAGAAGCTTTGCACCTCAATCAGATCTTCCGCGCTATCGTTAGTTTTGTGATCCCGAAATGCAGTTCTAATGCATGGTGTGGGGCGGTCGGGAGTGGTCGTGTTGGTAAAGCCCAGCAGCATTTTCTTGAGGGGTGGAGCACTGTCATCGTCCATCCTCTCGTCGATAGCTGCGACCAGGGAGGGATCTGCGGGCAACACGTAAAAATGGGTTCCTCGCCCTTTTCCCGCTAAGCTCGGAGCTCCCAAGGAAGCGTCGAGGTCACTCGGATCAAGCGAGAATTTGTTTAGCTCTTCTTCTATGCGTTGAAGCATCGCGGGATCGAGTTTTCGCTTATACGAGGCAAGATTTTTGCGGACTGTGGCGAGCATCTCATTGACATCTTCACGCTTGGGCAAGGTTCCTTCCCCGAACGTTCTGACAGGAATGTCAATTTGATCAAGGTTAATGCCCGGACATTGGAATAGACTCCATTGAACGAAGGCCGCGGTCAAATCCGTAAATCGCCCATTACGTTCGGCCCGAGTCAATACAAGGACTTGTGGGCCGACAGCTCCTATCGCAAGACGCCCAATCCCCTTTTCACCCAAGATGTGCCGCTTCGCCTTATTCGGGTCGATGGGGGGTAACCCGATGCCCGCTGGTGAGTCCAACTTGCTTTCAGTGCCGAGTGTGAGCCATCGAGTTTCGAATTCCTCTTTTGTCATCCCGACGCCGTCATCCCGCAGTAAGAACAGTCCGTCAGAACGATAGAAGTCGACCTCGACAGAATCCGCGTAAGCGTCGTGGGCGTTCTTAAACAACTCACTGATGGCTGTAGGAATGCCAGCGATCTGTTGGCGCCCAAGCATCTCCAGCGTTCTGGCGCGCGTCTTAAATACGGCCAAGCGACCGCTCCGAGTAGTAGGAATTCGCGCAGCGAACGAACTGTTCTCCGAGGCACCTGGCAAGCAGTGTTGGAACAGCGTTTCCGATTTGGCGTGCCATGGAATTGAGGTTGCCGAAAAACCGGAAGTCTCGGTCGAAGGTTTGAAGGCTTGCTGCTTCGCGCACGCTTAGTGCTCGATTTTGCAAAGGATGGCCAAACCGGCCATTTGAAAGGCTGATGCAACGAGTTGTCAGGGCACTTGCGGGTTGATCCATGCGCAAGCGTCCATAGACGTCTGTGTGTCCAGAATGCGTAGCGTGGCACGCGAGAGCTAACTCCGATGGCCAGTCGAGACGGCATCCGCCCGGGGGTGTAGCCTTGATGCGACGGAGGTTTAGTGGCGACAGGCTGGCAGCACGATGATTCAGCACTGACGTGCATTCCTCGCCTGCTTCAATCGGCGGCAGGTCAGATATCCATTCACCGACTGTTGAAAACCCGTTTCGCCCAGTACGAGTGCCGTGCGTCTTTGGCGGCAACTCGATGCTACCGATCTTGCTGGCAAGGAGAACGAAACGCCGCCTCTTCTGGGGCACGCCGTAATCACGGCAATCGATGGTTCCCATGGCAAGCTGATAACCGAGATTTTGTAGCAGTCTCACAAATGCGGGAAGGGGACCGGGCTCTCCCGTTATTGCTTGTAGACCAGGGACGTTCTCAACTAACACAAACTCCGGCAGAAAATAACGGACGAATCTTCCGAAATGCGAGAGCAATGGAATTCTGTCATCCTTGACCTTCTTCCGGTGGGGGCTCTGCTTGGAGAAGGGCTGACAGGGCACGCAGCCGCAGAAAAGGATAGGGTTACCCCGATGCTCTCTGACCAATGCTTCAATTCGGTTGGCACGCAGATGCGTCAAATCCTTTCGTAGAAAATGCGCTCGCGGGAAGTTACAGCGGAAAGTTGCACCCGCATCCGGATCGATGTCAAGTCCGAAGACAACCTCCATCCCGGCCGCCTGCAAGCCAGCACTCGTTCCCCCGCAACCGGAATAGAAGTCAAAGACTTTTATCCTCATGGCTCGTTTACGGCAAGCGACAGTTCTACTTCTGACTGATTCTACGTGGTTTTGCGGGAGGTTTGCAAGCAGCTTGGTTGAAATTTGATTGCATGTAACTGCTAATGAACGTTTGAAGCAACGCGAATGCAGCCGCCCAGGCGTGTGCCAGACTTGTCCAGAGCTGCGATGATCCGGTGGAGCGAGGAGGGCCAAGACAGGGCGCATTCCTTCACACGAACCACAGTCCATCCCGCCCGGCGCAATCTTGCCGTTACTCGCTTGTCGCGGCGTTGATTCGCCCCGATTTTGTCCCGCCAGAATGCGGCATTGTTACGAGGCAAAGACTTGCAACGAGTGCAGCCGTGCCAGAAGCAGCCATCAACAAATATGGCGACCTTAAGGGAAGGCCAAGCGAAATCGGGACGCCCATCAACGGGCCAGTGCTTGCGGTACCCTCGCAAGCCCGATGCCCAGAGGATTCTTCCAAGCGCCAATTCTGTGCTTCGATTTCCTTTCGATCGCACCGCCGCCATGTTCTTTGAACGGATCTCTTTGGAGACACGGTCCATGCTTGCAGTTCCACCCCCTTGTTTGAAGAGACTGATAATACCACTGCTCGCGAATTAACGTACCAACACAACAGCTGATGCCCACCGCGCACCTGTGCTACTACCGGCAGGCCCCCCCGCCCATATCGACGTTTGCGGATACTCAAGCAAAGCGTCCTCTATGACCTTTGGGGACCCCCCTCCTTACAATGTTGTTTAAGGTCCACGCAACGCTCGCTCAAGAACAGTGACGAGTGGGGAGCAAGGCAAAGCCAGGAGTTGGGAGCTAGGATTTAGGAGCTAGCAACACCCCCTTGGGGGCGCCTACCCTTCCTGCCCCCTCGTCGGTCCCCCGACATGTAAGGCAGTGACAAGTGGCGAGTGACGAGTGACGAGCAACCAAGTCTGCGGTCCGACCCCCTCGTCGGTCCCCCGACACTCCTCATAATGCAGGAGTCAGAATTCAGGAACCAGGAGTCAGTAATGATCAATCGAATTGCCGGGGCCGGAGGGCCCGCACATTCAGCTACGCCGTGCCGCGAGCTCCCAGCGATCCACTTGGCTGGTTTGTCGCCCGGTGTACATGAAAATGCGCGAAGCACCTTGGACCCCGCCACCGAGAGTTTATACAAGATTTGTTATATGCGGGACCCGATGAGTTTCGCACTCCTCGTGCTCGGCGCACCGTGGTATGCTAGCCACCCACATCCCATGCGATGAGTGCACCGTCACCCAAGAGACGATACGACCGTGGCGAAACCCAAAATCGACCAGTTGCTGATCGAGTCGGCGCTCCAACCGGACCTGTGCCGGCGTCTCCTGGAATCCCCCGACGAGGTCTTCGCGAGCTTTGATCTCACCGAGGAGGAGAAGGACATCCTCCGGCGGCCCGATCACCGTCTGCTTCCGTTGCTGGGAGCAGCGCTGGCGCGCCAGATGCAATCCCCTGGCCCTTCGGAGGAAGCGCCCGCCGTCGCCGCTGCGCCTCCCACTGCGATCGAAGCCCGGACGCTACCGGACACCTTGATGGTGTTGACCGTGGTCCCCTGCGCCCTCCGCGAGAACGGACAATTCAAGGGAATTACCTATGCTGTTTGGGTGAATCCCTTGCCCGAAGGAGCCGATCCGGCCAGTCTGCCGCCTCCGGCCGGCGCAGTATTCCCCGGTCACCCCCTGGCGCCCTTGTATGCGGTGATCCAGATTTCCGCAGTGCAGTCTCAGGATACGGCCGGAAACCCCCAACTGGGCTTGTGGGGGTCCTTTCGGCAATCATCCAACGTCAGCGTGCCGCCTCCGCCGGAGAGCACCGGGGAAGTTGAGACTTCACCATTTAAAAGCCCCCTCGATTCCGCGCCGGTGCAGGCCGCCGTGGCCGCGGTGCGCAAAGCGTCAAGCGGAGAGAAGTACGACCGGCTGGTGGATCTGTTGCATGTCCTGCACCCGGGAGATGTGCGATGACGGACCTCTGGATCGCCGGGCTAGGGGTGCGAGCGGTTAATCAGGTTACGCGCGAGGTCGAACGCGCCCTCCGCGCCTCGCGCGAGGTTCTCTACCTGGACGCGGGAGTTGCCACCAGGCCCTACCTCGAAGGTTTATGCCCGCAGGTCACGTCGCTTTTTGGCTACTCCGAGGAGCGGCCGCGCCTCAACGCTTACGAGCACATGGCGATCTGCGTCATCCAAGCTGCTCTGGAACATCCGCCGGTGACCTTCGCGATCCATGGGCATCCGTTAGTTGCCGCGCACGCGCCGTTTCTGGTGCTGGAAATGGCGAAGGCGCTCGATCTCCAAGTTGAAATCCTGCCGGGCATCTCCGCCCTCGATGCCCTTCTCGCCGACCTGCGGCTCGACCCGGTGGTTCACG
>Ga0326727_10026069_pt1 | contig 10892 bp, 12 predicted proteins | sample MB2enrmetagenome_FD_207643 | JGI IMG/M metagenome (GOLD analysis project Ga0326727, IMG submission 207643) | Lab enriched peat soil microbial communities from McLean, Ithaca, NY, United States - MB29MY | ecosystem: Environmental > Terrestrial > Soil > Wetlands > Peat | place: USA: New York... | reverse complement strand
ATGTGAGCCATAATTCTTTCCTTTATCGCGTGTCGCTTTATTCTGAAGCGAGCCGCTGGCCAAGGGCGCGCAGTTGCCCGCGAACCGAGCCATCATAAACGGTGGACCCGACCCGGGCCATAATGCCGCCGATTAAATCCGGATCAACCGTGATCCGAAGCCTTACCCGTTTGCCTGTAACCTGAGCCAGTTTGCCGGCGATCAGGTTCTGATCCTGAGGGGCCATCTGAGTTGCGGAGAAGACGTCGGCGCCGACAAGTCCGAGGCGCTCATCGAGCAGAACGCCGGCTTGCTGGGTGGCCTCATGCAGCAGGCCGATACGCCGGTGCTTGTTCAGCACCAGGAGGAAGTTGCGCACCAGGCGGTGAAGGCCTAAATCGCCCGCAATTTTTTCAATCACGGTGCGCTTGGTCTTCGTCGAGACGGAAGGCGAGAGCAGAATCAATTCGAGATCATGGGATTCCTTCATGGTGCCGGCGAAGCTTTTCAGCCCCTCGATTGCGACGTTCGGGTCGATACCGGCAGAAGGTTCCGTGATGGCCTCGACCAAGGCAAGGGCGTAGCGCGAAGCAATTCCGTTGAGAGTCATTTTGAGTCGCTCAGGCCTTCAGCTTCTCAACGAAATCGCTCGTGAGCGTCGCCTGGATGGAAGGGCTCATGCGCTGACGAATCCGTTGTTCGGCAAGTTCGAGAGCGAGGCTGGAAGCAAAATGACGGAGATCACGGCGTGCGTGCTTGCCGAGGGTTTCAATTTGCTGGGACGCGTTGGCCCATGTGGCCTCAACCTCAGCCCTCATTCTTTGGCGCTGCCGTTCCATCTCGGCGCTTTGCTCAGCGATCGCGGTGCGGCGAAATTTCTCGATATCCTCTCCGATATTGGCCAGTTTCAACTGTACGTCGGCGGAGCGTCGTTCCGCGTCTTCACGATGGCGGCGGGCTTCATCAAGTCCCTGGCGAATCACTTGCGTTTGGGCAGCGAAATAGGGGTTGGCGTACTTGTTTCCAACCCAGGCGAGAATGGCGACGAGCAGAGCGAAATTGGCCCACTTCCAGCCGAGCATATCGTCTTCCCCGGCTTCGCTGTCTACGTTTGCGGCCTTGGGGCCGGCACTTTGCGCGGCGTGTGATGCCGGAACGAAGAGCAGGGCGGCGACGGTGGTGAGTAGCGCAAATCGCTTCATGCTGCGCGCCCCCCGAGGATACGAGCAACGATTTGATCGGCCAAGTCGCTGCTTTGCGCGTTGAGCGAACCCTTCGCCTGCTCGACTTCGGCGGCCAGTTCTCCGCGCGCCTGGCCGATTTTGGTCTCCGCTTCCCGCCGGACGGTTTCCAATTGGGCGCTCTGCTCCGCCTCTAAATTCTTTAGCGCTTTGTCCTGCTGCGCATAGATCTCATTGCGCGCGGCGCGAAGTTGCTCTTCGTACTCCGCGACGCGCAGTTCCGCTTGCCGTAGGCTTTCTTCCGCGGCTTTCTTAGCACCCTCGGTGGCTTCGTAACGCTGCTTCAGAAGGCGCGCGAAAGGGCCGAAATACATGGTGCGTAAATACCAGACCAGGAAAAGCAGAAAGCAAAAGGTGGGGATGCTGTTGAGCAGGATAGGGCGGAGCGAGTGAAGAATATCATCCATATTTTACGAGGGTGTTGCGGAACTCGCAGTATAGAAATAATCACTGTAGCATAGCGGGGAAGGGGCATGCGGTTTTCGCGAGCCCGATCCGGAGCGAACGGCGTCACCGTCATTCCCTGGATTGATCGGGGAGAGCGATTGAATCCCGATCGCGTCTCACGACAACAGCAAACCTGTCAATTCATAAACGGCATCGTAGATCTGCCGGAGTTGCGGCTCAATTCCCGGCCAGCTTCCTAATCGCTCGAAAATATCAACTTCTCCCATCAGCCGCTCGGGTGATTCGGTAGGGCCTTCGGGCAGAGTGGGTGCGGACCAGAAAGCCTCCGGGTCCGCTGGCAAACTCTCAAGTATCAGCGGAATCGGGACCTCCGGGATCTCCTCCGATTCCGGCGCCACCACGGCGACCGCCTTCAGGTCCCCCAGCAAGCCAGGCAATTCATCCCGTTGCAGCCCCCGAAGCTGAAAAAGCAGGAAGGGGTCGCCGTCGAAATCGGTAGCGAACCTGAGCCACACCGCCACCAGGTGCTTGCAGGGTTTCAGCCAGTCGGGGCAGGCGCATTCCAAGTGCAGATCCACGTACCGCTCCGGCATGAAGCGCAGCTTCGCTTTGGCGAACGCCGTTTGCACTTCAAGGGGCAGATCCCCCGAGCCGACCGCCGCGCGCAATGCCTCGCGGTCGCGCACCTCGCCCATCAGCCGCTCCCACTCCTCGCGTGAGAAAGGATCGAACGAGATCCGCACCGTATATGCCGGTTCCACCTTCCCTTTCACCTGAGCTGTGATGGTGCGGCCATCGAAACCCAGCTTTTGCACGTAGCCCCTGCGGGCGAATTCCTCCCCCTCGCCGAACCGGCGGCTTTCGGCCAGGCGCTGCATCTTTTCCACCCACGCCGCGCCCCACCAGTTGCGCGCCCAAACTTTACTCATGAAACCGCCTCCTGCCGCAGCGCGAATAGTTGTTTAATCTCCGCCGTCGAAAGTTCGGTGAGCCAGGCTTCGCCTGCGCCGATCACATGCTCGGCCACGGCTTTTTTGCGCTCAATCATTTCGTCGATCCTTTCCTCCAGCGTGCCCACGCACACGAACTTGTGAATCTGCACGTTGCGCGTCTGCCCGAGGCGGAACGCGCGGTCAGTCGCCTGATTTTCCACGGCGGGGTTCCACCAGCGGTCGAAGTGGAAGACGTGATTCGCCGCCGTCAGATTCAACCCCGTCCCGCCCGCCTTCAGCGACAGCACAAACAGGTGCGGACTCCCCTTGCCGCCCTTCTGGAAGCGCTCCACCATGTGGTCCCGTTTGGCCGCGGGAACTCCGCCATGCAGAAACAGCACTTCCTCGCCAAAGGTGGCCGCCAGGTGCCGCTGTAACCGCTCGCCCATATTCGCGAACTGCGAGAAGATCAGTGCCCGGTCACCCTCGGAAAGTAGTTCCTCCACCATTTCGGTAAGCCGCGAGAGCTTTCCGGAACGCCCCGCAAGCGCAGATTGGTCCCCCAGAAACTGGGCCGGGTGATTGCACACCTGCTTCAGCTTGGTGAGCGCGGCGAGGATGACGCCCTTGCGCTTGATCCCCCCTGCGTCCTCCAGCGCGCGCGTGGCTTCCTCCACCACGCCGCGATACAGCGATGCCTGCTCCGGCGTCAGATTGCAGAACACCTTCATCTCCATCTTTTCCGGCAGATCCTGCACCACGGAACTGTCGGTCTTGAGGCGTCTCAGGATGAACGGCCCAGTCAGCTTTTTCAACTCGAGCGCGGCTGCAGGGTCAGCCCGCTTCTGAATGGGCAACAGAAACCGCCGCTTAAATTCGGCGTGGTTCCCTAGAAAGCCGGGATTTAGAAAGTCCATGATGGACCACAACTCGCCCACGCTGTTCTCGACCGGCGTGCCCGTCAACGCGATCCGGTAGTCAGCCGTTAGCGAGCGCGCCGCGCGGGATTGCCGCGTTTCGGGGTTCTTAATGTTCTGTGCTTCGTCGAGAATGATGCCCACCCAAGGCACTTCCCTCAATTGGTCGACATCCCGATGCGCCAGCGCATAGGTGGAGATCACCAGCGCGTGACGTGCGGCCTCCTGCGCGAACTCCTGACCCCGCATGCGCCCCAATCCGTGATGAATCAGCACCGGCAGGCCAGGCACAAAGCGTGCGGCTTCTTTCCGCCAATTGCCCACCACGGAGGTGGGGCAGATCAGCAGCACGGGACGGTCGACCCCGCCGGCGCGATCATGCTCGATCAACGCCAGAGCCTGGATGGTCTTTCCCAGGCCCATGTCGTCGGCCAGGCACGCGCCCAGTCCGTACTGACGCAGGAACCCGAGCCACGAGAAACCACGCAATTGATAAGGACGCAGCGTGCCCCGAAAATCCGCGGGTGGCGGAAGCTCTTCAAAACGCGTATGGCCGCCCAGTTTGCCCAGCAATTCGCCGATCCAGCCCTCGCCCCGAACGGGTTCCAGTTCAACGCCCTCGGGCGCGGTGGCCGCGCCCAGGGCCATGCGGATCACTTCGCGGGCGGGCGCCGGCTCGCGCTTCCACAAGTCCAGCGCCGCGCGAATGCTTTGCGGATCGAAGGACAGCCACTTGCCATGCACCTTGACCAGCGGGGCCGTGGAAGCCGAGAGATGATCCAGTTCCTCGCGCGTGTAATTCTCGCCGCCGATGGCCACTTCCCAGTCGAACTGCATCAGCTCGCTTAGCGAGAACATGCCCGCGCCGCTTACCGGCGATGGTTTCACCACCGGGCGCGCCCGCACCTCCACCGCCCGCTCGCGGCGCGCCCACCACTCCGGCAGCACTACCCGGAAACCCTGCTGGGCAAGCGCGCCAGCAGTCTCGTGGAGAAAGCGGAACGCGCCCGTCACGTCCAGGGGAAACGAATCCGTATCTTCGCGAATTTCCGCGCAGACGGCGGCGGCCCGAGCGAGCAGTCGGCTTGCGGTTCGCGCCGGGAGTCGGTTCGCCGGAAGCGCCTCTCCGCCCTGCACCGGTTCAAACTGGTAGCGCACGCGCCACGCGCTATCCTCCACGGCCGCCGTATCATTCGGCTCCTGCAGCGCGAAAGAAAGAATCCAAGGAAACTCCACTTCAGCGACGATGGGCCTCTGCCACGCATCGACTCGCTCGAAGAACCGCGCGAGCAAGTCGCGGTCCCCCTCCATTTGCGGCCTCGTGGAGCGTAGCGCGATCATCCACGCGGACTCGATGTTCCGCAGGTTGGCGCCGCGCGGAAGCGATTGTGGGAGCCTCGACAAGCGGCCCATCACCCGCGGAAAAGCGTCGATCATCGACGCGACAAAGCTGGAGAGCAAATCGGCGGGAACGTCTTCCGGAGGCGTCTTGCATTCCGCCGTGATGGCGCGAGCGGCTGGCGGCATGGCCCGCGCCAGTTGCCGCAGCCGGTCTTGGTCCGCCGCGCACATCAGGGGCCTCCATCGCGCATGAAAACGGGGGGCTTCGGCTGTCATGGAGGGAAGAAAGCGATCGCGCTGCGCAAGCCCGGCGGCGAAGCGAAGAGCGGCGGCCCAGAAGCGAGTGCTGGGTGCAATCTCGTGGCCAAAGCTTTCCGCCGTCGGATTTCGGTTGCATCCGTCCAGAAACTGCAAAGCGCTGTCGGCCGGAAGGACTGCGCACGAGATGGCCCACGGTCCAATTTCAGATGGTTCAACTGTGGGTTCGCCGTGCCCAGAAGGAACCGGTCGCCCGTCAATCGTAGGGAGCCAGATCGTGCAAGTCTGGTAATCGGCCGGAATCCTGGCATAGTCCGTCACGTGCGAAATCGCGCGGGCCAGCCGTACCGTCCGAGCACCAAACGGCACCCGGCCCACGGAGGCCTTGCTGGGCGCGACTTCCCCCCAGACAAAGAACTTGCCGTGGCGGTAAGCCGAGTGAAGCTTCAGGGTGTCGGAGGGGAACTCTGTCAAGTTGGTCCGGGAAGGTATGGACCGATTCTACCGAACTGCCTTCAATCGGCCCGCACTCCCGACGTACAACATTACTGTACAATACCGACAGGGTGCTGATGTCAACTGAAACGACCTATTCAAACCTGAGACAGAATCTGGCCGGCTTTCTGGATCAGGTTGTGGACCAGCACGAAACTGTCATCGTGCGGCGCAAAGGGTCGAGGGACGTGGCGCTGATCCCGGCTGCCGAACTCGCCGGTCTGGTAGAGACCGCTCATCTCTTGCGTTCCCCCAGGAATGCACGGCGTCTGCTGGCTGCACTACGTCGCGGCGAGGCAGGCAAAGGGCCAGCCGGGAACGTCGCGCAGTTGCGACGCGAGATCCTCAATGGAAAGCGCTAAGAGCGCAGCCACCTTTCATCCGGAATTCAGGGAAGATCTTCGATACTGGGTCAAGACGGACCGGACTGCCGCCATTCGCATATTGGACCTGATTGAAGCTGTGTCGCGCGATCCGTTCGAAGGTATCGGCAAACCTGAAGCGCTCGGCTATCTTCTTGCTGGCTGCTGGTCAAGGCGAATCACGCAAGAGCACCGACTGGTTTATCGCGTGAGCGACCGCAAGGTCGATTTCCTCCAGGCCCGCTACCACTACTGAGACAGCCTGCTGGCGCTCTGCGTCGCTACCATGGTGAGTTCAGCCCTGCATCTGCATTGTGCGGCGGTGGCCAAAGTTGAGAATCTTTGGCACGGCAAGAATGTGTTGGACGAGGTTTTGGTTGGCCCCTCGCTGTTTATGGCATCGCAGCGATTGTCGCCGCAATCACTGGCCACGCCGTGTTGCCATCGTTGTTGCGCTGAATCAAATGAATGTGGGTGGTAAGAGCTAACTAATCGTATTTCTCAAAAACAATCTGCTTCCTATCAAACCCCAAATCCTGCAACTTCGCCCGCACATCATCCACCATTTCCTTCAACCCGCACACATAAACCGCCACATCCCGCCGTTCCCCCACCGCTTCCAGCAACAGAGGCTGCACGCGCCCGACGCGGCCGGCCCAATGCTCCGGCGGACGCGTCAGCGTAGGCACAAACCGGAAGTTCGAATGCTCCTCCGCCATCCGCTCCCACTCCTCGCGATACAGCAGCCCATGCCCATGCCGCACCCCAAACACCAGCGTGTATTCATGCTCCGGATCTTCGGCCACGCGGTGCCGGAGCATCGCGCGAAACGGGGCAATCCCCGTCCCCGTCGCTACGCAAACGGTATCCCGCTTCTCGCGAAAGATGAATCCGCCGTAAGGCCCCTTCACTTCCATCTCATCCCCCGGCCGCATTGCGAATAGCCGCGGACTCAACAGCCCATCGTCGACTAGATTTAGGCAAATCGACACCCGGTTTCCATCCGGAACTGAAGCAATCGAATATGCTCGCGTAATCGCCTTGCCATCCACCTCAGCAACGAACGAAAGAAACTGGCCCGGCACGAATCCAAACTTCTCCACATCCGTAATGGCAAACTCAAAATGCCGGATATTCGGAGCAATCTCGCGCGAACTCAGCAACTGCGCCGTATGTGAAAGATGCGCCGTCATCTTGACTCGCGGGCCCGCTCCACCAGAATCGCACTCAACGCCGGATGCCCGTCGAGCGGCGGCGTCACCCGGATCGAAACCCCCGGAACATTCCGCTCCACCGCCCGCACCAAATCCGGCAGATCGCGCTGCAAATGCAAACCCAGCGTCAGAAAATATGGGATCACCACCACTTCCGACGCACCCCGCGCCGCCACCGCCGCCACCGCATCCGACAACCCCGGCCGGCCGCCTTCCAGAAAAGCCGCCGCGCAGGGCTCCAGATCCCCCGCTTCGGAAGCCTGGGCCACGACGGCTCGCACGGCGTCGTTCGCCGATTCCACCGAAGACCCATGCGCGAAAATCACATACCCCGTCACTTGGAAACCCCCAGCGCGTCTCGTACTGCTGATCCAACTTCCGGAAACTGGAACTGATACCCAGCCGCCAACGTGGCTTCCGGAATCACGTGCTGGCTGGCCAGCATCACTTCGGACATCTCACCAAACATCATTTTCAAAGCAAATTCCGGGATGCTGAGCTTGGTCGGTTCGCCCATCGCCTCGCCCAATGCATCGGTAAACTCCGCATTCCTGACCGCGTTGGGAGCGGCGCCATTCATCACACCGGATGCCTCGCCCTCCGCCGCGAACCGGAAAACCCCGATCAGATCCGCCATATGTATCCAGGGCATCCACTGCGTTCCTGAACCCAACTTGCCGCCCATCTTCGTTTTGAACGCGGTCACCAAACGCGCCAGCGCGCCGCCGCCCGCGCCCAGAACCATCCCCGTCCGGACTTTCACCACGCGTATCCCAAGCTTTGCCGCCTCATCCGCCGCCGCTTCCCATTCCGTGCAAACGCCGGAAAGAAAACTGGACCCCGGCGCGGATTGCTCCGTCAGTTCTTCTTCGCCGCGATCCCCGTAATACCCCGTCGCCGAGGAACTGACCAGCACCCTCACAGAGCTGCCCTCAAGCCCCTGCACCAAGTTCCGCGTCCCTAACACCCGGCTATCGTGAATTTTCTTCTTCAAATCGTCCGTCCACCGGTGCGCCACGGGCTCACCCGCCAGGTTGATCACGGCATCCACGCCCGCCAGACTTTCCGCCGGAGGAACTCCCGCCACCGGATCCCATACGAATGTCGGAACCTTGCTCGAACCATCCCCCGTCCTGCTCCACACCGAAACCGTGTGTCCCGCTTCCTGGAGCGCTGTCACCATATGCGATCCGATGAATCCCCGCCCGCCGCTAATCATGATTTTCATTGAATATCCCTATAGCCGTTCCGGATCGTTCCCCGTTTGCTCCAGCCAGCCGATCTCTTTCATGTATGCATTGATATTAGTCTTGCGCTTCATACCGTCAAAGGCCATATAGCGCATCAGACCGAAAATAGGGCGCTCGAACCACGGCCTGTCGTGCAGGCCGAAACACCAAAGAATGTTCGTGTAAGTATTAGGATCGCGCCCATCTAAAGCATAGCGGTCATGCAGCGCGATCATTAGGTCCAGCGCATCCTGATACGTCCTTGACCACTCAATAATCTTCTTCCCCCAGTACATCCGGTAGTATCCGTGGATCTTCCCTCTAAGCAGCAATTCTTTCTGCGTTGCATTCCATAGCGGGTCGTACGTTCTGGCCTCCTCCATCTCCTGCGCCGTAAACTCCGGGTCGCGTTTGTCTCCCTCATGCGCGCGCATGGTCTTTCGGGCCCAGTCGGGCAAATCTCCGAATCCCTTGATATTCCTCGCCCAAAGCGCAAAATTGAACGCCAGTTCGCGCCGCACGATCAATTCCTCAAGGAACTCGTCCGCCACCAGTTTGTGCTTTATCGCGAACTCCTTCGCCGCCAGCGCGACCTCAAGGGACGAAATATGCCCAAAGTGTAGATACGGGCTCAGATTCGAAGTAGCATGCTCGCTGGGTTCGTTCCTCCCTTTTGCATAACGCCTCAGGCTTCGCTCCAGGAAATGCGAGAGCCTTTGTTCCGCCGCCGCACTACCTCCGTGATACGCCGTCGACGGCTTAACCGAATGATCGATCTCGCAGGATGCCACCAATTCGGCTACATTCCCCGCAATCACCGTCACGTGAAACGGCGGCTTCCCTCCGTGCCACGGATGCTTCACCTTTTCTCGCGGCGGTGCGTGCAAATATTCCGGCAGCAGCTTAGTAATTTTGGGACGGATGGTATAAGCCGCATATTCGCGTTTCTCGAAGCAGCGCATCGGTACGATGCAGCTCGAATCCACCGCGTAATAAGCCACCCCGATCCTCTCCGGCACGCGGGAATTGTGGGCGGCGGCGATGAACGTGGGGTAATCGTCTGTCACTACGGCTGCCGCGTTCTCGGCCAGTTTGTACAAGACGTCATTGGCGTCCGTCCGTTTACGCCGCAAATAGAAACAGTACCCGATCCCTCGATCGTCCAAAGCAGCCGCAGTATCCGGAACACCCTCAATCACGAACGTATGCAATCGATCGTTGGCGTTTTCATACGTGCACGTCAAGCCTTCGTAACACAACACGGGAACATCATTTTCATTCCCCAGTTGAATGGCATACTCGAGAGCGTGGTTCGATTGCGCGCGACGGTTCATCTGCGCCCAATAAAGAACGTATTCGGCTTTCCGCCGGACTCCAGCGTCATTCAGTTTAAGGACACGATTCTTCAAACCCTCTTTCATCATGATGTCATTGATAAACTTGCAGCGTTATGAGTAACCGCCACCCGCTGCAACGGATACTGCTTCCGATTGTGCTCGCGGTAACGGTTTCCGCCCAATCTGCTTCTGTCCCCGTCGACAAGGAAACCGTTCCGGCGCCCCACGCCGAACTCCGCGCTCCCGATAAGGAAACGCTCGACTACAACGTGGAATGGCGGCTCATCACTGCCGGGTCCGCCAAGCTGCAATGGTACACGTCGCCCGTCCTCAAAGGCGGGTACGAATCCAAGCTTCATCTGGAATCCACGGGCGTCGTTTCCCATCTTTTCAAAGTCGCGGACGACTATACTTCTCAGATGTCCTCGGGCCTCTGTGCGACCAGTTCTTTTATGACCGCGAGGGAAGGCAGCCGCAGCCGCGACACCAAAGTCACCTTCGATGCACCCGCAAAGAAGGCGTTCTACCTGGAGAAAGACCTGAAAACCAACCAGGCTGTAAAGAAGGAAGTGGAGATTCCGCCCTGCGTTCACGACGTCATCGGTGGTCTCTACGCCTTGCGGTCAATGAATCTGGAACCTGGGAAAACAGGCCAGGTTCCCGTCTCTAACGGCAAGAAGACGGCGTGGCTCAAGGTGCAGTGCGAGAGCCGGGAATCCATCAAAGTTCCCGCAGGCGTGAAAAAGACGCTCAGGTATGAGGTGTTTGCCTTCGATAACCAGCTCTACAACCGCTCGGGCCATCTGCACATCTGGCTCTCCGACGACGAGGAGAAAACCCCGGTTCAGATAGAAATCCGGCTTCAGTTCGCCATCGGCACCATCACCCTCAAACTGAACAAGGAGACCAAGGGTTGAACAAGCTCGTGCTTGCTCTGCTCATCCTCTGTTCTTTGAGGGCAGACGACGCCCTCCTGTCGAACTCTGAAGCCGGCGAGTTATCGAAGCACATTGTGCAGCTGATGGAGTCCACCAGCGCGGCGATTCCAGAGCTCCAACTCGCCTCCGCGCCTTTAGTCGCCGGTGCCGGACACACCCTGGCCGCGCTGGAGAAACAGCCCACCAACCTTCCCTTGACCGCCGAATTAGTCCGTCAGACCCGAGCCTATCTCGCCATCGC
>Ga0326727_10026068_pt1 | contig 10892 bp, 10 predicted proteins | sample MB2enrmetagenome_FD_207643 | JGI IMG/M metagenome (GOLD analysis project Ga0326727, IMG submission 207643) | Lab enriched peat soil microbial communities from McLean, Ithaca, NY, United States - MB29MY | ecosystem: Environmental > Terrestrial > Soil > Wetlands > Peat | place: USA: New York... | reverse complement strand
AGGCTATAGGATGTCTGATTGTTCAATGTCCAACCGTTTTGCCAGTTTTTTGCCTTTTTCTCTCCAAACAGGACCCCAACCATGCATTTTGCCGCTGGATATGTTTGCATCGGTTTGGACTGGAAGCCTTTTAGATGGAAACATTGACGGTGCGGAAGCCGGTGTCATGACCTTCAAATCCTGGGCCAGACAATTGGCGTGAGCGTTCGATTCCCTTCCCAGGCATTGGAAACAAACAACTTACAGCCTACTCAACTTCCTCTCAAAACCGAAAAAAACGTTCCGTGCACTTGTTCCCAAAAAACCGACCGTGGTTCTCGAGCGAAAATGCTGGTTAGGAGACAGACTCGGATGGCACCACAAACCGCGACTATTCCGTCAGTTGCTGGTTTGCAGGAGCTCGAGATGGGCCGTTGGTTTCTATTGAAGACCGAGGCGGGTGCGCCCGGGTGGATGGAACACGTGTTGGAATACAGCAGGGAACTCACCTTTCAAATCACCGAAGCGGAGGCGAGAGGCGGTAACAAGGCAGTCGACCGTCTTCTCGGGGCAAAAAACTGGGTGAATCGTTTGAGGGAGATCCGCCATGCTGGCTGCTGACCCCGCTCGGGCGGTTCCGTCATTCAAGCTTCCGCCAAGTCTCTCTGCAAAGCATGAGGAGGAACTACGGAATCGCGCAATCAGCAGGGGAATTCGCGCTGGCTCCCGGAGTTCGGGCCGCGGCCGACAACGAGCTTAGGGAACTCAACTTTCAGGCGTCACTTCCCCACGAGGAGAGATCGAGGGGTCTGCAGGTCTGTTTCCCCCACGTCAACCGGGAACTGAAGGCGGAAGCATCCTGGAGGATCAAGCCCGATGCAACGTTCAGACTTTCAGACGGCTCACATCCAAAATATTTGTCGCGGGTCGGAGACAAGGGGCGGGCTTACTTCCCGCACACGACCACTCTCGAGATGCTCTCCGATCCCAAAGTGAATGCCGTGATCACGGAAGGAAAATACAAGGCTCTTGCGATTGCGGAGGCGCTGCAGAAGGCGGAGCCCAAACGAAAGTTCGCGGTGATCGGACTCCAGGGAGTCAACGGAGGACGGCACAGAGAAAAGCATGTCATCCCGACTGCGGATGGAGGGCATAGGAAAAAGCCGACCGGTCCTCCAAACCTGATCGACGATCTCCAGTCCGTCGAGTGGAAGAAGAGGACCGTCTATATCGGTTTCAATTCGGACGTGGCGAGCAAGAAACATGCTTCCGCATTCAAGCAGTCGAAGTGTGCAGGCGCTTGGGGCCCTGAGTTCGTTCTGGCCGAGCTGCTCCGTGCCCAGGGCGCGGACGGAATGCGCGGCGTTCAGGGGCATCAAGTCCCCGGCCATGGTCCTCGATTTTATGCAAAAGGCGTATCTGATTGATGAACCGGACAGAGTCGGGGAGATTCTCTTTCAGTGCCGCATAAAATCGTCTCCTTGCGTGCGCCTGTCACCGATGCGCTCGATGCGTGATTCCTTTCGTTCGAGTGACTGGTAGACTGCGTACGCATCCGTCTGGATAGTCCCGACGAAGTCCATCAACCGCTGCTGAACGGGAAAGAGCCCCCGGCTACGGTGAACATCCAGGACGACATCGCCCCCTGGCGCCGCCCAGAACCAGAGGTAGCCTCGAGCGGCTTTCCCGTCACGGCGCGACATTGATGACGGAAGACGAAATCATCATGGCGAGGCTTTCAGTGTTGGCGAGCAGCGAAATCTTCCTGTGGCTATCTGCCTTGAACCGTTTCCAGTACTACTGTGCCTACATTTCTGCTGGTAGTGAGCCCAACGTCGATGATTCTCTTTTGGCACCTTGCAAATGCTATTTCGAGCGTATATCGGCCGCTTTGTTCTTCCAGCCCGTCAAACTTAAAGTCGCCATAGTTGTCGGTTAATGCATCGCCTATTTTTTGCGAATCCCTAAACAGTGTTACCTGCGCTCCTTCAGCACAGTCGATCAATCCATCTCTTTTGAATGCAACATCCCCAGCGATGAAGCATTTAGAATACCTATACATGTTCTTATAATATAAGCGGGGCTGCGTGTTGTATTCCGGATGGAGTACTTCAAGCATTTCTTCTCGAACCTTCTCCTTCATTTCAGCGTCTTCAATCCTGAAGATGCGTCTGGCCCCTGTAGGACAGGCCTGTACACACCTCGGCTCCTTCCATCCTTCATCCAGCAGATGGGCGCAGATGGTGCACTTCTGTGCTACCTGCCTCTCCTCGTTCCAATACATCGCTCCGTAGGGACAAGCCTGAACCAATTCCTTGTTCCCTTCCGCCCTCACCGGGTCGACGAGGACGATCCCATCGTCCCTCTTCACAACGGCGCCACCAGCCGCCTTGATACAGGGCGCATTGTCGCAATGCATACAGGAGATAGGGAGATTGGCAACATCAATTTTCGGAAACTGGCCTCTTTCTTTGGTCATGATGTTGACCCACCTATGGCCATGCCTTGGTTGGGCGACGGAATACGGCAAAAAGTCATTGCCGACAAACTCATCCTTACAGGAGAGAAAACAGTTGTTGCATTCCTCGCATTTTGCGACGTCGATGACTAGATTCCAGCGTTTCATATTCGCTCATTCCATTTTTCTATTTGCACAAGGCAGGAATTCGAAGCCGTGCTATGGGATTTCTTGATGATCGGACGCGACGAAGTCAGGAGGTTGATTGTGCCACCGCGATCCACCGAGTATCCCGGCTCGCCGAGGGGATCATAGATCGCAGAGGAACACGGAGATTGCGCGGTCCCTGCAGGAAGCCGTTCCGTAACTTTGGCAGCACAGATGACCGCACCTCTGTCGTTGAAGACCTTCACGAGATCGTCATGCTTGATGCTGCGCGCTTCGGCGTCCTGGGTATTGAGCCTGACAATCCAGTAGTAATAACCGTCAATCAGAACACGATGCTCTTTGACATCGTGTATGATGCTGTCTTTCCCGTCGTGATGCGTGTGGAACGTAAACCTCGGATGCGGGGATAGCAGCTGCAACGGATACTTCTTATAAAGGTCTGTCGTGTGTGGACCTTCCCATGAAGGGATGTATTTGCTTATCGTCGGGCGTTCGGGGTCATTCGGATCGAACCGTTTGAGACTGGAGCAGTCGAATTCGATTTTGCCGGACTGCGTCTGCAGACCCTCCAGGTATTCCTCGGTATAATCAGAAGGGAGGGGAAAAGGCTCCGGGATATCCTTTTTCCTGCCTTCCGCGAACCATCGGTAAGCGCATGGCGCTTTCAACTCTTCCTTTGCGGGTGGCACCACGCAATAACCCTTCTTGAGGAATGCCTTCCAGGAAATCGCGTTGGGCAGATCCGACGCATCGAATATGCGCCTGCACCAGTCAAACTCTGTCGCACCCTCCGAAAAATAGGAACTCAGACCCAATCTCTTCGATAGTTCGAGGAATATCTGATAGTCAGATTTGGATTCGCCCAGGGGCTCTATGCACTTGTGCTGGAGGGTGATGATCCGATGGTTGAGCTTGTTGAAATTGTGGATGATGTATCCTCCGGCATTGCACGTCTCGCCTATGTCCCAACGCTCGAAATTTGTGCAGGCAGGCAAAATGATATCGGCGAACTTTGTTTCGCCTTCCATCCAGATAGACTGGTTCACCACAAATTCCAGCTTCGGAGTCCGGTACGCCCTTATGTAGCGGTTCGTGTTGTTCATCGTGGCAATGTAAGAGCCACCGTATTTGTAGTACATCTTAACCGGCGAGTTGCCCGGAGCGGGGTAGGCGAACTTGAAGAACTGGCCTTCAATCGTCCGAGTGTTGTTGGGATAGCCTTCGGTATGGCCGTCCAGGATGGCTTCGGGAAGGTTGAGCCGCGGGATTCTTTGCATCACGGTGCTCAGTGCTGGGAGCTGAAACATGCGCTGATAGAGATAAATCGCCGAGGCCGTTCCCTCGATATCGCCGGAAATGCCACCTTCGGCATACCCGGGGAAGTAAAACCTGGTATCCATCGGTGTCCCGACGGACATATTGCCCATATTGACGCCGGGCTTTCCGAGACCCTGCATCGCGATCAGACAAACCATGGAACGCGCCCATTCTAGGCCGGTTGCACAGCGGCAGGCGCCGCCCAGTTGGTTTCCTCCTCCTCCTGCGCCAAGATATGTCTTTTTCGTCCCCCATTCCCTGGCCAGGGCCCTGACGTCTTTTGCCGGGACGCCGGTTTCGCCTTCCTGCCACTCGGGAGTTTTGGGGATACCATCCTCCTTGCCGAAGATGTAATCTTTCCACGCGTCAAATCCGACCGTGCGCGTAGCGACGTATTCCTTATCGTAAAGATTTTCAGTTATCCACACATAGGCAATCGCCAAAGCCATGGCGTTGCCGGTATCCGGCCTGGGGGCGAGCCACTTCCCTCCCAACAACGCCGCCGTGGGATCGTAATAGGGATTGATGTGCACCATCTTGACGCCCAGTTCCTTGAGCCACTGGCGCCGGACCGTGCTCTCAAAAGCTCCGTAGGAGCCTGGATTTGTTTCCGGGTCGCTGCTCCAGAAGACCATCATGTCACAGTTCTTCAAAGCATCTTCAACCGTCCCATAACCTTCGGCGCCCCCCTGGCGCATGCTGTTTCCCCAGTGATGGGTTGCTCCCCAAAACCATCCCTCCCAGCTGTCCGGATTCGGAATGACTGAAGTCGCACCGATCGCATTCATGAACCGGCGGTGGGCGCTCAAATAATAGCCGACGTTTCCCCAGGTATGGTGTGACCCGGTGCTGCTCATAATAGAGCCTGGGCCATAATCTCTCTTTACCCGCTTGATCTCGTTGGCCACAATATCCAAGGCTTCGTCCCAGCTGATTCTCTCGTATCCGGAGACGCCCCGGCTCTCGCAGTTTCGATTACCCTGAGGATCGAAATCGACCCGTTTCATCGGATGCAAAATCCTATCAGGGGAATAGACCGTGGATTTCATTGAAAATCCGTAAGGAGAAAGCGTGGTTTTTCGCGGTGGAGTGAACTTTTTGCCCCTGGCCTCAATCGTGAAAGATGGCGCGTCGTTGTCATCGAAATCGATGGGGGTCATGCGTATTATTTTGTCGTCCTTCACGTAGACGAATACCGCGCCGGCATTGGAGTTGTTGACATACCTTTTAACACCCTTCCCCATGTCCAGGCCATACTCGATGTTGCCCATTAGCATTTGGCTTAAGGTTTCCATAAACCAGAATGTCAACTCATCCGGACCGCTGAGCGTTAGGCGGAAATTTTTCATGGCGTCTGTCTTCTTCTGCTGATTGCACCATGGAAGGAGAATTTGGCTGCCCAAAGCCGCATCACTGAATCCGAGACAGATATCTGGTTTTGGATGAATTCCGCTTTTCGAACTGATCTTTCCCCCATTGAAAATGAAGTACCTGCCGACGGAATTGTCCAGGAGCTTCAGCTGGGCTGTGAAATTCTTTTCTCTGAGATGAACCTTAAAGGAAGGGTTCGATCGCGCTTTTTGCTTCATCGCCTGTGAAGCCGCAAAAAGCAGAGCACGCAAGCTGATTTTGGATATTTCCATTTTTTGCCTCAGGTACGATTGAATCCAATCCCAATGGGTGCTTCCTGAACAGAGAGCCGTGAGCCTTACTTGGGGTTATCGGTTGCACCCCACCTGGTACCGGAATCGCTAAGTGCGGCTCCCGCAACATCGACAACCGACGTCCCGCCATCTATCAGAAGCACGGATCCAGTCATGAAAGAAGAATCTTCACTTGCCAGGTAAACGCAAATGCCCGATATTTCCGAGGCCAGCGCTAATCGCCGCAAGGGAACGCTCGCTGAAATTCTGGCAAAAACGCCTTCCACATCCGTTCCCATGGCCTTCGCCACCGGAATGAGAGCTTCGGCCAGCATTTCGGTCTTGGTGCCGCCAGGACATACAACATTACAACGAATTTTCTTGGGACCATAGTCCAACGCAACCTGTTTGGTGAAGTGGTTTAGACCTGCCTTGGACGTGCAATACGCCGGCATGGCAGGCAGGCAGCGCAATCCGCCCAATGCAGAAATGTTAATGATCGAACCGCCGCCGGCACTGATCATAGGCTGCAGCGCAGCCTTGGTCATCAGGAATGGTCCGGTCAGGTTTATGTCGATCACCTGTCGCCAAAGCTCAGGGCTTAAATCCAAAACCGCCCCACCAGGGTCGATCGCCGCATTATTTATCAGTACATCGATTTTCCCACCGAAGGAAGTGGTGGCTTCCACCATGCGCTCGCAGTCCTCGAATTTGGTCACATCGCCTGCACAAATTGAAACGGTTCCTGTCGGCAAAGACTGCGCTACCTTCTCCAGCAAGGATTGACGGCGGCCGCTGACGCAGACCTTTGCGCCTTCCTTTACGAACCGCTCGGCTATAGCGGTGCCAATACCTGTACCGCCACCGGTAATCAAAGCAACTTTCCCAGCCAGTTTCATTCTTTTTTCCCTCTGCCTTACGAGCGAATCATTGGATTGGTGTTAAAAAAGCTGACAGTTGGTTTGCCATGCTGAGCTTACCATGGCCTTCTTTTTAATACGCAAGCCCTTTTTGTTTGTTGCCATCGCATTTGTTCACGGTTTCACAACTGTCGGCTTTTGCAGAGTCGAAATTCCCGCCCGCATTAGCTGTGGAGGATCGGCTTTTGCGGTTTCAGGATTGCTGCGAGAGGGCGGCTAAACCTTTTCAATGGAAGCACACGCGTAAGGATCTCGCTAACGTTCTTGCGCGATTAGAAGCAATGCAGTGTGGACAGAAACAGGCAGCCTGATTGCTGGAAAATACATCATCGAATTTTCGGACTGACGCACTTAGCCATGTCGCGGCCAAGCAATCCGATACGGGCAAGCTTGGAATCAAACCTCTCTTCCTGTGGAAGTTCGGGCTCTTCGTCATACAGCCTATCAAAGTTTCCGGCGACTTCATCCAGGGAGGGATTGGACATCTTATTAGAGCCATTGAGCATTTTAAGGGCGGAAGTTTTTTATCTGCAGGCGATTGGGCCGAGCTAAATCCCCGGGTGGCGGACCTAGGCATAGACACCTATATCCCATAAGAGGTGCCTGCAACCCATCCCACCCCCTAACGATAGGGAGCGGTTCACATCGACGGCGCGTGACTCGCCTATTTCCGCTCGTGCGAATTTATCCACTCGGCGGCGAGATCGAGTTCACGCTTGGCACGCTCGATGTACTCCTTCGCCCGCTGGCCGTGACTGCCCTCGTCACGCCAGACTCTCTCGTTCGCAGTCTGTGATTTGTTAATCCAGTCGTAGGCTTCGTTAAGCGAGTGATAAGCCTTCTGCAGGTTCGGATGCCCGTTAAGAACAACGTCTCGGGCGAATATTCCCAGCGGAAAGGCAATAACCACGGTAATTAGGACGATGCGGAGTCTGCTCATACTCTCTCCTTCCATTGCGCGAGAACGAGGCTCATGCGCCCGCAGCATTGGCGACCCAATGGAGCCCTCTTTCCCTGTGCGCAAGCTATTTGCAGTCACGTGCAGGTGGGTCGAAAGAGCCCGATCCAACAAAGCAGTTTGTCCGCAAAATTCTATACAAATGTAGCCACTTTGCATAGGCTATTAGGGAGATTTAATTGGGCTGATGCGATCTCCTGCTTTGTCCAAACTATCGAGCGGGTATCGGAAAAAACGGGCAAATGGCAAGGCACACCCGAGGGTAGAGGCTAGATTGAGAACGATGTTGCCCAATTCCGTCCGATAGTGCCGGGGTGGGTTTCGAACTTGAAATCCTGGGGGCCGCAAGGCTCGTGTGGGTTCAATCCCCAGTCCCGGCATTGAAAACAAATGGCTTACAGACTTCATTTTCCTGGCGTGACCTTGCCCGTGAGCCGAGTTTGGGGCTACGCGTAACTTCCCATTTTGGACTTTTGGGGCGTATCGGGATTTCGCTTCAACTACTAGCGCCTTTATCGAGACCTATCGGCTATGCTGAGAGTCTGCGCCGATCACGGTGCACAGTGTTATCGTCTTCAAGGTCTCCGCAGGTTCTCACAGGGTGGATTCTTGATTCGAACATTCCGCTTGAACAACACGTAAAGGATTATAAAGGTGAGGATTCGATCATAAGATGCTTCTTGGCCTGAAAGGTGCTCTCTTTATGAATAATAGCCAAAAAGCAGCGTCTGGGACCTCAGCAAATTCCGGCCCTGGAAAACATTCGGTATCTGCACTGGTCGCATATTGAAGCGTTAAGCACAGGAGGACGCACATTTTTATGAGCACTCGAGAACTGCCGCGACCCTCGGGACCTCACATCGTGGGCTCAGACATTTGCGAAATAAATGATGCAAGCAGGACTTCACATATCCTGAGCCAGGAGCGTGGAAGGAAGATAATCATCAAATTCTGGTATCCCGCAAATCCGTCAGCGGTCCACGATTGTGAACGGGAGCAACTGTGGGAGCAGCTTCGCACTGAATCAAACATACCTGGATTCGCGAAGTTGGTGCTGCGGCGGGCCATGAAGACGGAGACGAATTCGTACCGCCGCGCACCCTATGCAGCTAACTTCCGTGCACCGCGCGTTCTAATCTATAATCACGGCTTGATCTCTTTTGCCTCTGAAAACACCATGCTGATGGAGCATCTCGCAAGCCAAGGCTACACAGTAGTCTCGCTACAGCATAAAGAACAGCTGGCCGAGTTACAGGCACTTAAGAGGAAACTACCTAAGCAAGAGAAAAGGGAACAGGATCTGCTTCAAAAGCAGATCCAGGCTGCAACGTGTAATGAAAGAGCAGAGCTTTCAAGGCGTTACTTTGAGATCGCTTCAAGTGCGAACCATATCGTGTCGGCGCGGACAGGGGACGTTGAGCATGTCGTTAAAAGCCTGAAGACCTTACTGGGTTCGCTTTCAGCATTTGGTGATGCAAGGGACCCTGAGATTCTTGGAGCGCTCGGCCTTTCTTTGGGCGGTGCAGTGGCTACGGAGTACTCCAAGCAAAACAACGATATAAGTTGTGCAGTAAATATCGACGGAGGGATATATGGTGAAATGCTGGACGTTCCGATTACCTGCCCTTACCTGATGTTGTATAGCCAACAGAATTGCGATTCAAACGGCCTTTCGCTGACCACAAATGGGAATGCATGGATAAGGAACGAAACAATTCCAGATACGAAACATTTGAACTTCCATGATGTTGCTTCTATTTATCCTATTTTAAGTTTGCTAAAAATCGTTGGAAAAGCAAATCCAGCGGACGTACTTCAAAGACGTAACCAGCTGATATCCGATTTTGTGTCCAATGTTGAAACAGCCGGCACTTGACAAGGCACCGCGGTTCGCGCCTGGCGGCGCCCGACACTTGCCTCATTCGTGTCGCTGTGCCCATCCCCGGCATTGAAAACATCAGGTTTACTGGGGATTTTTGGAAAGACCCCCAGGTGGGCATGACTTTGCCCATCACATGAAATTAGGGCTTAATCTTCATTATTATATTCGCTGGCATCCGGTCTACAGTGCACAATCCAAACAGGACAACGTCCGACCCCGATCAGGGACGGGCCGCTGCCCAACTGCTATCACTGCCAAGGGCAGAGAATGTCAGTATTCATTAGGCTTTTGGAAAGGCTTGCCAAAATTACTCGATCCATTTGGATTCTGGCAACACTTGGTCGAAAGTTCATAAGTCGGAAATTATGAAACGCAAGAAAGACGAATTGGCGCCGCGGACCCCACCTGAAGGCCTGTCTAATCTGGAGGATCTCACTTCAGTAGCGGCTGAAAACTTAATTGCCGGCATTCCGCTGGAAGAATCCCGCGCACGAGACATCGACCTTTCGCGGCGTAACATCCCGTCACTTGTCGCCTGGAATTCGGTTTTTGATCACGTCTCTTTCCCCGGTTGCAGGATTCCCTCGTTCCGGCTGCGGGATGTTCGCCTGGTCAAATGCGATCTGTCGAATGCCGTTCTGCACGGCTTTGAAGCTACCCGGGTCGAATTCATCGGGTGCCGGCTGACCGGGATGCGAGCCGGCAAATGCCGTTGCCACGATGTATTGTTCGATGATTGCGACATGCGCTATGCGCAAGTGAATGACGGCGAGATCCGTAGGTCTGAGTTCAGGGCATGCCGGTTGGAGGAATCGGATCTTAGCGGCACTGACCTCCAAGGCGCCATCTTCACAAACGTCGTGCTTCATCGGGCCGATCTTACTCGGGCCAAGCTCCGAGGGACTGATCTGCGCGGCGCCGAGATCGAAGGCATCACGATACAGCCGGAAGATTTGCGCGGAGCCATTGTCAATGTTGCTCAGGCAATCGATCTGGCACGACTGCTTGGAGTCATTATCAAATAGATCTGGGGGGTGCTGAGCTTGGAGATTTCTGGACGAAACCGCGGCAGGAAGAGGATCACCCTGCGATACTAATCGGCAAACTGCCATGGTTGGCGGAAACGGGTTTTGTCGATGTGGATGTCATATGGAAATACTTCAACTTTGCGGTGGACGGGATTATACGGCGGTACTGTCGAACCATACACCAGTACGGCGAGTCCGATGGATCAAGATCGGAAGTCATGATCAGGAATCCTCCGCCCCTTGTCCATTCGCAGCTGGCCATCGGAATTCCGGCGCTTACAGCGACGAAGGCATCACGGACGTTTCCGGGAACTCGGCTTCTTATGCCGAGCGCTTCGTGAAGAACTGTAGTCGCGGCTTCCCATTCGGCCCGCATGCTGGGGCCCTGCACATCCACGTCCCCACAACATAAACAGAACAACCCGTGTCGGAACCCCATTGAGACCCTGAAGAAAGTGCGCATGTGCAGCGCGGTTGGCATATCGGTAGAATGGAAAGGTCCAATCCGCACTGGGCAATGCGTTGAGAGATGTCCTTAT
>Ga0326727_10026067_pt1 | contig 10893 bp, 7 predicted proteins | sample MB2enrmetagenome_FD_207643 | JGI IMG/M metagenome (GOLD analysis project Ga0326727, IMG submission 207643) | Lab enriched peat soil microbial communities from McLean, Ithaca, NY, United States - MB29MY | ecosystem: Environmental > Terrestrial > Soil > Wetlands > Peat | place: USA: New York... | reverse complement strand
GTATAATTCTTTTTGTTTTGGAATATCTAACAATCAATTCTTTAAGCCTGTGCTACGATATTTATTTGATTTAATGCGATTACGAAATGATTAATGACGATCGTATCAGTGTGCGTTCACACAACACACACGGCCCGTATTTCTGAAATACGGTAATCGTGGATGGGGCGGGGAAGAGCCGGACTTGGTCCAGCCTCCGGGCATGGACCAAGGCAGCCACGCCGGCAACCGGGTGCCGCCGGTGAGGAAAATGAGCTAAAAAAGAGGGGGAGTCCGCCGAATTCTATTTCGCGAAGAACCGGATCGTGGCCGGGGACAACCCTGGCGAAGTGGCGGTCAATTGAATGAGGCCGGGCTTTGAACCTGCCTGGACCAAAGCCACGCACCGCCCGTTGAACGCGTTCCGTTCGTTCGCCCGGTCCGGATCGTGATCTCCCGGATTACCATTGGCCACGCCCAGCAGCCGGCCCCCCGTCAATCGAAAGGTCACGCGATTGCTGGCGTTGGCTACCAGCCGGCCGTGTTTGTCCAATACCGCCACCGGGACCACGACGGTATCAGCGCCATCGACCGCTAAAATTTGCCGCTCGGGCGTTAATTCCAAACGCTTTGGCGCAGCCACGGTTTCGACACTGTCTTTCGCCACTATTTTGTGGTTGGTATACGCCTTGGCCAGCAGCCTGCCCGGCGCATATGGAATTTGCCATTCCAAGTGCCCGTCTTGGGGCATGCCCTGCCGCCCAAAGCTTTTACCATTGAGAAACACTTCCACTTCCTTGGCATTGCTGAAAGCGATCACCCTGATATTCAGGCCTTCCTTTCCGGGCCAATTCCAGCAGACCGGCATCAGGTGCACCATCGGCTCGTCCGACCACCATGATTTCAGATAAAAGAATTTGTCCTTCGGGAATCCGCAGTTATCCAGCAATCCGGTGTTGTTGCTCACGTCGGGCCAGCCATCCGGATTAGGCTCACCTCGATAATCGAATCCGGTCCAAGTATAGGAGCCGGCCATATAAGGCCGGGAGGCCACCGGCTGCCAGCCCGGATCGGTCAGATTGTAGCTGCTCATCAATCCGGCGGCGGCATCGTGTTCATAAACACTACGCGCCGTCTTGTTGTTGGCGGTTTCGCTCCCAAACATCGGCTTGTCAGGGTGGGCGCGGTGAATTTCGTCGTAACGCTGGTAATTGTAATTTACACCGATGATGTCCTCGACCTCCGCAAAGCCCGGCCGCAACCAACCCGAATCCATCGCACAGGTGATCGGCCGCGTCCGATCGTATTGGTGGACTTTATCCATCATGGCCTGGAAAATGCGCGCTCCTTCGGGCGAACCTTCCATGCCTTTGATGCCTTCCTCATTGCACATGGACCACAAGATCACCGACGGATGATTCCGGTCGCGTTGAATCATGTAGGCCAGATCTTCCAAGTTGGTGAAGGTGGTGCCGGGCGGACTGTGATGCTGATAACAGTCCCCCAAATGACGGTTTTCATCCATCACCAGCATTCCCAACCGGTCACAGGCCTCCAACAACTCCTCATTGGGCACGTCATGCGCCGTGCGCCAGCCATTGGCACCGGAGGCTTTCAATTGCCTCACCCTCCAGGGCTCCAAACTGTCCGGCACGGCGATCCCCACGGCCGGAAAATCCTGATGGCAAGCCACTCCCCGGATTTCAACATGCTGGCCATTCAGAAAAAAGCCCTCGTTGGCGTCAAAGTAGAGGGTCCGGATCCCAAAAGTGGTCAGCTTGGAATCCACCGGCCGACCGTCCCGCAGGATGGTGGTCCGCAATTGATAAAGCCGCGGAGAATCCGGCGACCAGAGTTGCGGGTGGGCTACCGTACAATGCTGCTCCACCGTTTCCGCCCCTCTGCCAGACAGTTCCACGGGCGCCCGGAATTCTCCGAGCGACCCGCCAGTTGGTCCGATAATTTCAGAAACCACCGTGGCATTGGCGGCGTCCTGGTCTTCATATACCACCGTCGTGTTGAAAGACAAATCAGCTTGATTGCTCTCGCCTTGCTGGCCGCCCGGAACAACCGCGATAACCTGCGTGCCCCAGTCCGCCACGTGGAGCGTCGATCGCACATTCAGGTAGACATGCCGGTAGATTCCGGCCCCTTCATACCACCAACCTTCAAAGTGGCGCGGGTCCACATGCACGGCGATGACATTATCCGCTCCATACCGGACTCCTTTTGAAATATCCAGATTAAAGCCCGAATAGCCGCTCGGATGCCGCGCCAAAAACTCGCCGTTGAGCCAAACGCGGCTATCCCGGAAAATGCCGTCAAATTGCAACTCCAGATTCTTGCCTTCATCTGCCTTGGGAATGAACAGGTGTTTGCGGTACCAGGCGGTCGTCACCGGCAGATAGCCGTGGCTGCGGTCATTGGTGGAGCTATACGTTTCGTCCAAACCATAATCGTGGGGCACATTAACCGCCGCCCATTGGCGGTCGTCAAAGCCGGCTTGGACAATCGTTTGCTCCGCGTCCGGCAACTCGCCGCGATGGAACAGCCAATCCGCGTCCAGCCGGCGTTGTTCCGGCAGTTCGCCGGAATGGGACGTGGAATCGGCATAACCGGCCACCTGCCCCGCCACCATCACCAGGCCAACCAACCACAGATAAGGAAATTTGCAATTCATAGTCTTGTGTCAGAGCGGGAGCCCCATCCAACCGTTCACGACCATGATTCTCTCGTTCGTCAAGTAGAACCGTTCAACTTGCCAGCAGCGGCCTTAGCAATGACTCCCCTTGCCTTTGGGCTGCCACACTAGCACGGTTCCAAAGCGAATGTCAATTATTCCGATTTCGAAAATTACGTGACAAGCCGTGTCTCCGCCCTATAATCCGGCGCTTGGATCGACCGTCAACACCAAGGCCATGAAGCTGCTCAACGCCAAACAAATCTGCGAGGTCGCCGCCGAAGGAGGATTCGGCGTGCCGGCCTTGAATAACAACGGAGGAAGCTACGACATCGGCCGGGCGATTCTCGAGTCCGCGGAGGAATTGCAATCACCGCTGATCATCGCCGAATACGAGCCCAATCTGGATTACTGCGGATACGATCACGCGGGCGCCCTGCTCAAGCTCCTCGCGGCCCACACGACCATTCCGCTGGCCATGGCCTTGGACCACGGCAAAACTCCCCAATCCATTCTGCGCGCGATCCGCGCGGGATTCACCCATGTGATGATTGATTACGCGGAGAAACCGCTGGATGAAAACGTGCTTGGCACCCGGCAGATCATTGATCTGGTCCGTCCGCTGGGCATCAGTGTGGAGGGGGAAATTGGCCACTTGGGCGCCAATCCGGCCCCAGCCGGGCAGGCACCGCCGACCGTATCCGTGGCGGAGGCGTGGGATTTCGCCACGCGCACGGGAGTGGATTTGCTGGCCGTGGCCGACGGCACGCGGCATGGCATATTTGAAGAGCAACAAGGCATGGATTTCAAATTAATTGCCGAAATCCGCGCGGCGGTGCCGATGCCGCTGGTACAGCATGGCACCTGCGGCATTGCCTTGCCGGATATCACTCGTCTGGTCCATGCGGGCATGACCAAGATCAACTTTGGCGAGGTGCTGCGCATGAACTTCATCCGCTATTTCAACGAAATGAGCCGCACCTTGAAGCACGAACATCACGCCTGGCGGATTGCGCGAGCGGCGAAAGACCGGCTCAAGGAGGACATCAAAGAGATCATTCGCGCCTGCGGTTCCGACGGCAAGGCCGGGCTTTATCCCTGATCCGACCGGGAACCACGTCCGGCCCCGTGGGTGCTTTTTTTTCTCGCGCCCGCTGGCCCAGACTGATCACCGTGACGGTTTCCACCGGTGCAAGGCCAGCGCAGCCGCCCCGAGGGCACCGTTGAAGCCGCCCAATTCCGAATTCACAATCGGCGGCACAACCTGGTTCGTTTCGGTGCAGAATTCGTTCGCGGCTAGTTGGAGGTCGTTCAAAAACGGGGTTCCCAAACCCACGAGCGGACCAGCCAGCACGATTTTTCGCGGGCTGAGCAAGGCGGTGAGCTGGCAGCACACCCAGCCCAGTGTCCGGGCCACCTCGGCCAAGACTCGCGAGACCAGTGGATCATTCTTGCCCAGGGCATAGATCACGTCCTCAAAAGTCAGCGAATCAGCCTGCGCTTGCAACAGAGTCTCTTTTCCTTCCTCGATGCCCTTCCGAATTTCCTTGAGTATGGCGGGAAGGGAGGCGATTTGTTCCAAGGCTTGCAAGCCGGCACAATGCCATTGTCCGTCCGCTTTGCGTGGAAGGGATCCGACCGGGCACAGCCAGCCGCGTATTTCGCCGGCCAGGTTCATTTCTCCATGCAAGAGTTCGCCCCGGGCGACAATGCCGGCAGCGATGCCGGTGCGGATGCCCAAACAAACGAAATCATCCAAGCCTCGCCCCTGGCCAAACCAAAGCTCCGCCAAGGCCATCGAACGGATGTTGTTTTCCAAGAACACGTCGACTTTGAAATGCTTTTGAATCAACTTGCCCAACGGAATACTCTCCCAACCCCGAATGTGGGCATAGCGCAACGCCACTTGACGTTCCAAATCGATCGCTCCGGGCACGCCAATGCCGATCCCCAGCACATCCTTCAGCTTGTGGCCCGCCAATTCAGTGATGGTTGCTTCAATCCGGCCAATAACCTGGGTGGCGGAATCGGACGGCAAAATAGCCTTCTGGATCTGGCGGATCGGCTTTTGGGAGAAATCCACAATCGTGGCTTGTATTTTCTGGGCGTCGAAATCCACGCCAATAAAACAGCCGCCTGCCGGATTCAAAGCCAGCAAGGTGGGCGGCCGACCGTGTTCGCGTTCCGGTTTCTGCCATTCCACCAAAAAGCCCTCGGCAATCAACCGGTCTACATAAGCGCCAATGGTGGAAGGAGCCAGCATCAACTGGCTGGCCAACTCCACCCGCGACAAATCCTGGCGGGAACGCACCCGCAACAGAATATCGGCTTCCAAATCGGCCATTACGAGGTGCTTTTGGCGCGTCAAGCGCCGCACCGGGCGGTTTTTACGGACTGTTTTCGTCGAGGTTTGCACGGTTATGTTTACAGGCTGCCAGAAAATGATCTGGTCTCAATTGTTTTCCTTCGAAAATAACCTTTCCAACCTTTTCCTCACCCGGCTTTAGCACAAAAAGACAGGGATTGCCCCCCCCTCCCCGTTGCGAGAAACGACGGACCATGCCGCCGCTCAAGAGGCAAAAAAGATCCGGATTCCAGAGATTCCCACTTGGCGGCACCCGCCCGCGAACCGCGGTCTCCGGAGGGGACCCCCCGGGAATCCGTTTTGTGCTTGCACCATCCCCGGCCAATTGTGTATTTATTTTCAATACGAAATAATTTAGCGAACAATTTAGTCACCTAGAGGAGCAAATTCATGCTTGAGTTCTTGATTCACCCGGACTTGATAAAAGCGCCGCTAACATCTATTAAACAGGTCGTGTATAAATGCTGTCCATTTTGAGCGAAGACTTTTCGCCTCCTGGAACCGGTCGACAATTTACGTTGAAAACCCCGTTTAAAACGCGGAATCGGAAGGAAATGAAAGACGTCCCCGGAATGGGGCGCGCCTTGAACCATTACCAAAGCCATGCACGTTCCCCATTACTATGCCGACGGATATCCTAATCTCTGAAAATATTGCCGGCCACGGGGTAGACGAATTAAAACAGCAATTTGCGGTGGCGGCAGATCCCGGGCTGTGGAAATCCCCCGAGCGTCTCAAAGCGCTGCTGCCGGGATGCCGGGCGCTGATTGTGCGCAACCAAACCCGCGTGGATGCCGATTTACTAACCGCTGCCGCCGGATTGAAGATTATCGGTCGCGCCGGTGCCGGACTCGACAACATTGACGTTTCAGCCGCCAGCGCGCGCGGGATTGTCGTGGTTAGCACGCCCGATCAAAATTCAATTTCCGTTGCGGAACTGACCTTGGGACTGATGCTGGCGCTGGCCCGCAAGATTCCCGCCGCCAGTCAACATGCCAAGCACAATGGCTGGGAACGACAGCAATTTGTGGGCGCCGAACTTTTTGGAAAGCGCCTGGGGATCATTGGGTTGGGACGGATCGGCGTTTTGACCGCAATACGGGCACGGGCTCTCGGGATGCACATTCTCGCGCATGACCGTTTTGTGAGCCCCGACGCCATAGCCGTGACTGAAACCCGGGCCAGGTTGGTGGATTTGGACGTACTCCTGGCGGAATCAGATTTTGTTTCCTGTCACACGCCGCTGACACCCGAAACCAAGCATCTTTTCGACTATGACCGGTTTCTGCAGATGAAACCGACTGCGTATTTCCTAAATCTATCACGCGGGGAGGTGGTGGAGGAAACCGGGCTGGTTCGGGCATTGCAAGAAAAGCGAATCGCCGGCGCGGCGCTCGACGTCCGCGCCAGCGAACCACCCAAGGCCGGGCCATTGGCGGAATTTGACAATGTCATACTGACCCCCCATATCGCCGCGTTTACCCAGGAGGCCCAAGCCCGGGTGGTGGCCGCTGTTTGCCAGGATGTGACCACCGTGCTTACCGGCGGCGCAGCGAAGAATTTTGCGAATTTTTCCAAGCCAAAGAACTGAATCATAACATGAAATTATTTATTGATACCGCGGACGTCAGCCAGATCCGGGAGGCCTATTCCTGGGGCATTGTGGATGGCGTGACCACCAACCCAACCCACGTCTCCAAAACCGGCCGCAAGCCAGCCGAAGTGTACCGTGAAATTTGCGCCATTGTGGACGGTCCCATCAGCCTCGAAACCATCGGGCTCACCGCCGACCAGATTGTTAGCGAAGGCCGCCAATTGGCAAAGATCCATAAGAACGCGGTCGTGAAAGTCGTCAACACCTGCGCGGGGCTCCAAGCCGTGAAAGTGCTGGCCGCCGAGGGCATTAAAACCAATGTAACGGTCACCTTTTCGCCCTTGCAGGCCCTGCTCGCCGCGAAAGTGGGCGCCAGTTACATCAGTCCCTTCGTGGGCCGGCTGGATGCCATTGGCCATAACGGCTCTGACCTGATGCGCCAGATCAAGACGATTTACCGCAATTACGGCTTCCAGACCCAAATCATCGTGGCCGCCGTGCGCCATCCCCTGCACGTGCTCGAAGCGGCGCTGGCCGGCGCCGACATCAGCACCATGAGTTTCGACGTGCTCAAACAACTTTATGACCATCCCCTGACTGATTTGGGCATTGAAACATTCCTGAATGACTGGAAAAAGGTGCCGCAACCCTAATCCGCGCGCCCGTGAAAACCTATCCCCTCTTTCTCAACGGCCAATGGGTGCGCACCTCGCGGACGATTCCCGTTGTCAATCCTTCGACCGCCGAAGCCTTTGCCGGGGTTTGCGCCGTGGACCGCCCGGCCGTCGCGCAGGCCGTGCAGGATGCACACGCCGCGTTGCCCGGCTGGCGCGCCTTGACCGGCAAGGCGCGCGGCGTGTTCTTAAATGCCATTGCCGATGCGGTGGAGCAGCAGCGCCAGGAAATCGCCAGCAGCATCACCCAGGAAAATGGCAAACCGTTGCCACAGAGCCTCGGAGAGGTCGCCATGGCCGTGGATCATCTGCGCTGGTTTGCCGAAGAGGCGCGGCGCGCGTATGGACGCATTGTGCCGCCTCAGGCGGACGGCAAGCGGCATCTGGTGGTCAAAACGCCGGTGGGGGTCGTGGCGGCGATCAGCCCATGGAATTTCCCGCTCGTATTGGGAGTGCGCAAGCTAGCCCCGGCACTGGCCGCCGGTTGCCCGGTGATCCTAAAACCGGCCAGCCAGACACCCATTTGCGCCGTGCTGTTTGCCGAGTGCGTGGAGGCGGCCGGGCTGCCCAAGGGCGTCTTCCAGATTGTGGCGGGTTCCGCCGCGCCAATCGCCCAGGAATTTTTGAGCAATCCTCTTTGCCGTAAAATCACCTTCACCGGCTCCACCGAAGTCGGCCGGGAACTGATTCGTGGGGCCGCGGATCACCTCAAGCCGCTCTCGCTCGAACTCGGCGGCCACGCGCCACTGCTGGTGTTTGCCGACGCCGATCTGGACCTGGCGGTTGAAGGAACGCTGATCACCAAATTCCGCAACACCGGCCAGTCGTGCATCGCCTCCAACCGCATTTTCGTTCACCGCTCCCTTTACGATAGGTTTGTGGCCGAGTTCGTCGCCAAAACGCGGGCGTTGAAAACCGGCGATGGTTTCGAAGAGGGCGTGGCGGTGGGACCGCTTATCAATGAGGCAGGATTGGCCAAGGCCCTGGAGCACATTGAGGATGCCGTGAAACGCGGGGCGCGGCTTCTGTGTGGCGGCCACCGCATTGCCCGCAAAGGTTATTTTCTGGAACCGACCATTCTGGGCGACGTTCCCCCGGACGCCCGGTGCATGCACGAGGAAACTTTTGGCCCGGTGGCGCCCGTGGCCCCATTTGACGATGAAGCAGAAGTTATCGAACGCGCCAACCGTTCCCGTTACGGCCTGAGCGCATACGCCTTTACCCGCGATCTTAAACGGTCATTCCATTTGATGGAAACCATCGAAGCCGGCACCCTCGCCATCAATGACAGCGTGCCCACCACCAGCAATTGTCCCTTCGGCGGCTTCAAAGAAAGTGGCTGGGGGCGCGAACTCGGGGCTGAAGGCCTGGAGGCGTTTTTGGAAACCAAGCATGTCTCCTTGGGACTTGGATTCTAACTGAAACACCATGCCCCCTCTGGCAACATTAGCAAGCGCACACGCGGGCGTCGGGGAAGTCCCGTTATGCGGTTGGAGCCGCAACCTCCGGCTGGCCAATGAAACGGTTGAGCTCATCGTCACCCTGGAAGTGGGCCCCCGCATATTGGTTTACCGCAAACATGGCGGTTTCAATCCGTTTAACGTATATCAGGACCAAGCGGGATCGAGCAGTGAACCCGTCTGGCGGAATCGCGGCGGACATCGCTTGTGGATGGCTCCGGAAGACAAGGTGACGACGTATCATCCCGACAATATCCCCTTGCAATGGGAACAACTGGGCACGCACCACGTGCGGTTGTCTCCCCGGCCTGAAACCGCCACCGGCATTCAAAAGGAGATCGAAATTCTGCTTGATCCGGTCGGCACCGGGGTGACCGTGGTTCATCGGGTAACGCGAATTGCCGCCACGCCATTCACGCTTGCGCCTTGGGCAATTTCCGTCATGGCGGCCGGCGGTGTCGCCGTGGTGCCACAACCGGCGCTGGGCCAGCATCCACGCGATCTGCTGCCCAATCGCACGCTTGTGCTCTGGCCTTACACCGATTTGAGCGACCGGCGATGGTCACTCGGCCGGGAGTATTTCACACTGACACAGGACTCGGATAGCAAACCAGCCAAGATTGGTTTGTCCCTGGCACCGGGATGGTGCGGATACTGGGTCGCCGGTGTGTTTTTTCTCAAGCGTTTTGCGTGGGACCCCACCGCGAAATACCCGGACAACGGTTGCAATTTTGAAATGTTTACCAATGGCCGCATGCTGGAACTGGAGAGTCTCGCTCCCCTCGTCGAACTCCGCGAAGGCCAGAGCACGGAACATCGTGAGCAATGGGAATTGCTCGACGTGCCCGTCCTAACCAAAGAAGTAATGAAAGCCCCCGCTGATGAGCGGTGCCACCCGCTGCTAACCGCCGACAATTTTCAACTTGCGACCCAACGCTTGAAACAGATTTGACATGAACACAAAGAATTTCCATCCCAAGGTTGGCATCATTTTCCTCGGTCGCCGCCGCCCCGGGTTCGACATGGACTGGGGCAGACAAATGGAAACGCGCGTTCGCGCCTCGCTTTCGGAAAGCGGCTTCAATATTTTCGAGCCGGCGGAGAAAACCGTTGATGAAACGTCGCTCCGTGGCGCCATCAGCTTGTGCGAGGCGGAAAACGTCGAGGCGCTGGTTCTGCTGCAAACCACCATGGGTGACGCTCGCCTGTCACAAACCCTCGCTCAACGCTGGCCCGATCCCCTAATTCTGTGGGCGACACCCGAAAAGCCGGAGGGCGACATGATCAGTTCTTGTTCGCTGGTCGGCGCCCAGTGCTGGGCTTCGGTATTACGGCAGATGGGCCATCCGTTTGAGGTGGTTTATGGCGCTCCCGAAGCGCCCAAAACCCGCAGCGCTTTTGCCCAAGCCATCCGGCTGGCGGTAAGCATCAGACGGTTGAAATCGGTTCGGTTGGGCGTCATTGGCGGTCACGCGCCGGGCTATTTTGCGATGGCCGCCGATCCGTTTGTCCTTCGCAAAGCCACCGGCGCCCAGATTCAGACATACAGTTTGGTGGAATTTGCGACGGTGGTGAACGAATTGGATGCCGCCGCCGTATCCGCGGACGTTACCGCCTTTAAGGCGCGAGGATTCCCGCTGAAGGATGTGGCCGAAGAGGATCTGCTCGTGTCATCACGCTACTACCTGGCGCTGGAACACTTTTTCGACAATGAGAACCTGGATGCTCTGACCCTCCGCGAATGGCCGGAACTGCCGAATCTTTTTGGCCAGTGGCCCTATTTGGCGGTGGCCCGCCTCACCGACGAAGGCCGTGCGATTGGCATTGAAGGCGATGCGGATGGGGCGCTGGGGGCCTGGTTGATGGAAAGCTTGGATCTGGGACGCAGTTACCTGTCTGACTGGCTTGAACATGATGAGCGAACCATCACTCTCTGGCACGGGGGCGCCGCGCCGATGTCCCTTTGCGAGCCGGCGGGCCAACCCGGCGGGCCGCAAATTGCCAGGCATTTTAACATTAAAAAGCCGGCGGTGATGGAGGCCACCTTGCGCGCGGGAATGCCGGTAACGGTCTACCGCATCTGGCACTGCGAGGGGGAATACTATTTAACCGCGCGGGAGGGCGAAACCCGCAAACCCAGG